>Ga0316602_10000022_pt1 | contig 185551 bp, 150 predicted proteins | sample OWC_soil_day10_C_FD_203103 | JGI IMG/M metagenome (GOLD analysis project Ga0316602, IMG submission 203103) | Wetland soil microbial communities from Old Woman Creek delta, Ohio, United States - OWC_soil_day10_CT | ecosystem: Environmental > Terrestrial > Soil > Wetlands | place: USA: Ohio...
GTGCAAAGGTAAAGACCAATGCAAACAAAGAAGAAAAAATGACCAATAGATTATCAACCGGATATCAACACCAAGGCCAATTCGGATACTATTTTCAATTTTAAGGGACCTGAGTAGTTACTTAAAAATGCTAATTGCCTCTTCTTCCCTATTAGCTTTTAATAAATCCTTTACTGTTTTTATATAGTCAACAATTTGCTTTTCCATAATACACTTAGTTTACATTATTTTTTATACTACTTTATTACGTCACTCCGATTTCGATATCCTTCCCACAATAAGGGTACACAAACATTACAGTCTTCTGTTTAGACGTTCAAACAACTATGCTAGCCAATTCAGCTATTCAATTTAACGCACCAATAGTTGAATTGCCGTACATCATGTTTAATAAATAATCTTTCATGCTCTTTGAAGCCTAAATATTAAGGTACTTCTGTTTAATTTCATCAATAAAAGAGAGCACTGGTATAAGTATATCCCCAGAATCTGAAAGTTGAACATCTGTTGCCAAAAAATCAAAGCTTAAGTATAGCCCAGTCCTTTTCGCTTTAAACTTATATTTTTGTTTATTGATAAATGGCTCAGCATCTTCTCCGTCTAACTTTTCCGGAAACATGATACCTAATAATTTATCTACCACCATCCTATTGTTGGAATAGAGAAACATTATATTTCGCTTAGAGCATAAGGAAAGGGCGGTCGAAACTTCTTGATCTCCAACAAACATTTGCCGAAGCACAGAAAAGAATAATTTCATATAATCAATCTCAGTATGATATCCGAGTCCTTGCTTTGATGGAACATCAATAGCAGTAGCATATTGCATCTTCGTGAGAGACCTTATGTTAAGACTACCACAACTTATCATTTGTTTGATAATATCTATATACATTTCGTAGAATTCCTCTCTCACATCTCGAGATATCTTTATTTCAACGAACCAAACACTAATTGCTTTTATAAGATCATTTTGAATATCAAAATTGAATATCTGAGTAGAATAAAACTTGTCAATATACCCATTAAAAGCATTTGATGTACCATTTATGTGCGCAAAACAATCACGTAGGTTGCCAATATCGCATACAATAATGATCTTGTCAAATCCAAACTTATTCTCGCCAGTACCAGTTTCATTATCATTTGTTGAAAGAATATTCAATAAACGAAACGATTGCATCGGCTCGAGCCTATCAAAATCATCAATCAACAAGACTGTTTCTTTCTCTTTCTCCTCAAGTTTGCTTGCCTTAATCAACATTTCGTTTATCAGCCTTGATATATCGTTCATCTCATAACTGCTTCCTAGTTGGTTTTCTAAGTCAGCAAGAAATCTATCCACCTTAGTTTCAGAATCTTGATCTTTATATTTTTCATAGATATCGCTTATTACTTCCACTGCTTTGCTTAATATAGCTGCTCTCCCGTCTATTAATGAGGCAACCCCCATTATACCCTGCAACAACTTAAGTGAATTCTTCTTTATCGATTTACTTACCGTTGAGAGTTTATCAAAATCACTTTTTCCAAGAGTAACCCCAGAGCCTAATAATTGTATGAGAATATCGAACTTCATCAACTCATAAATATCCTTATTATCTGAAGTGACATAGTTCACTGGGAATAACTTGCATACGTAGTATTTATCAGACTGCTCTTTAGTCTTAAAAAAATCATTTAGAAACGTAGTCTTACCACTCCCAAAACTGCCGGAAAAGATTATTCGCTGATTATTGACATCACTAAGGTGAGCCTTAAATTGATCTGAAACCCCTGTAGTTTGTATTTTCTCCATATATTCTATTAAAGTTATTCTAAAGCGATGATGATAAGTGCCAAATACTAATATCGCAAACATATTGACAATAATTGGAGAAAGCAAAGAAAAATACTTGTTTTTGGCAACAAAATTACTTCACCTCAATTTCGAGACTCTTCCCACAATGAGAACAGGTAAGTTGAGCCGTATCATGTTTAGGCTGTTCAAGCTATTCTGTTACAGGAACGCCCAAAGCATCAGCGATCTTATTTAAGGTCTCAACTGTAGGAAGTGCCGTCTATACTATTTGTAGTAACAATGTAGTAACATTTTCAGCCTTTAGGCAAAAAGAAAAACGCTAACTGCTTGATTATAAGCGATTAGCGTTTTACTCTTGAGGTTCCTGGCGGATTCGAACCGCCGTACACGGTTTTGCAGACCGCTACCTAGCCACTCGGTCAAGGAACCGTTTCTCGAATGCGGTTGCAAAGGTAGTATATATTTTGAAACTACCAAACTATCCACAGCAATTTTTCTTAGGTTTGGTGGCACTTCCCTTGCCGCCTTTCTTCTTCTTTTCCGCCAAATCTTTTAAGTCACAGCCACTTGTACAATTCGCACAGGGGTTGTCATTGCTCTGAGAACGACGAAAAAAAAGATAAATACGACGGGATATCTCGCCAAAACAAAGAACCACTAATATGATAACGACCCAATCTTGCCAATTCATAACAGTAAACTTCCTATTTGATAAACAGTAAATGATACCACCCAGGCTAATGCGGTGGTGTATAGAGCAGCAAAAACAGCCCACTTCCAACTTCCCGATTCTTGCTTAATAGCTACAAGTGTGGCTATGCAAGGGAAATAGAGAAGCACAAAGAGCATATAGCAGAATGCTACCAATGGGGTGATGGGGATGCGTTGAGCCAAACTAACATTATCTACATTGGCATCATTCGTATAGAGCACGCCGAGCGTACTAACAACCAGTTCTTTTGCACCCATGCCGGAGAAAATCCCAATACTCAGTTTCCAATCGAATCCTAATGGAGCTAATGCGGGTTCTACTACTTTTCCTATCTGGCCGATGTAGGAGTTTTCTTGCTGCTCGGCTACTGTATTATAGGCGTCATGATCAGGATAATAGCCTAAAAACCAGATAAAGATAGAGGCAATCATGATGACGCCTCCCATCTTTTTAAGGTATTGGGCGCCTTTCTCCCAAGTATGACGAAAGATGGATTTCATGGTAGGCATGCGGTAGGGTGGCAATTCCATCACAAAGGGGGTATCGTTGCCTTTCACCAAAAACCTGCTGAACAGGCGGGCTAGGATGACTGCCAGAAAAATGCCCACACCATAAATGGTGAAGAGTACCAACCCTGCATTATGAGGAAAGAAAGCACCAACAAGCAGCAGATAGATGGGTAAGCGGGCACTGCACGACATCAACGGGTTGACCAGCATGGTGATCAACCTACTTTTATGATTCTCGATGGTACGGGAGGCCATAATGGCGGGAACGTTGCAACCGAAACCCATAATAAGAGGTATGAACGATTTTCCGTGCAACCCCATCTTGTGCATTATCTTATCCATAATAAAGGCTGCTCGGGCCATGTAACCCGAATCTTCCATAAGAGAAATGAAAAAGTACAAGATAAGTATGTTAGGCAGGAAAACGATAACGCCGCCTACTCCACCAATAACGCCATCCACAAGCATATCTTTGAAAGGACCTGCGCCCATATTGTTTCGTATCAGATTCCCCAAAGACTCTACAAGCCATTCAATGCCTTGCATCGGATAGTCTCCAAGAACGAATGTGCCTTCGAACATCAGATACATAAAGAGGAAAAAGAGTGGAAAGCCCCAGAAGCGATGCGTCACAATGGAATCCAGCGCTTTCGTCACTTGCTGCTGCTCTTGATGATTATCGATAAAGGTTTCTTTCAACGCTCCACTGATAAAACCATATTTAGCATCGGTGATAGCTGCCTCACAATCCTCGTTCATCGCTTCGGATATACGTCGGGTCGCTTTGTCTCGCTTGCGAATAATCTCTTCTCCATTGGGTAATGCCCGAACCAGTTCTTCTATTTCGGGATCGTTCTCCAACAGTTTGATAGAAAGGAAACGAGTGGAATATTTATGGCGAATGGATTCATTCGTTGAGATTTCTTCTTTCACATAATCAATGGCTTTCTCCAAATCGGGGCCATGATTGATGTGTATATGCCTGAAAACACTTTGGGCCGGCTTCTGCTGACGAGCAAAATCTTCCAGATGTTCTTCGTGATGTTGCTCATCTACATGCGTCCGATGCCAATCTTGCAACTCTTTCGCTACTTCGGGATTGATGTATCCTTTTTTGTCCAAGAAATCAGCACCTTCGTATATATTAATAATGATATGAAACAGACGATCAATGCCTTTCTGCCTCTTACATACAGTAGGCACCATCGGTACGCCAAACAACTTGCTTAGCAAATGATGATTGAGTGTGTTTCCACTCGCTTCAAGTTCATCGTACATGTTTAGCGCAATAACCATGCGCACATTCATATCGATTAGTTGAGTAGTGAGGTAGAGATTACGTTCCAAGTTGGATGAGTCTACCACATTTATAATAACATCGGGCGTTTCATCTATGATATGACGCCTCACATAAAGTTCTTCGGGGGTATAAGCAGAGAGAGAATAAGTTCCCGGCAGATCGACAATCTTAAAATGATAGCCTTCAAAATCAAAGTAACCTTCTTTCGCGTCCACAGTCACTCCACTATAGTTGCCCACATGTTCGTGAGCCCCGGAAGCCAGATTGAACAATGAAGTCTTTCCGCAGTTAGGATTGCCCACCAACGCTACATTGATGGTTTTTCGCTCGCCCAGAGCTATCTTTTTTAGTTTTTCTTCTTTTCGGCAGACATTTTCTTTTTGCACATTACTACAAGCGGCGTCTAAGCTCTTTGAAGGTTCATGAGCAAGCATTTCTCTCATTCTTCCACCACGAAAACGCCTGCGTCGACCATCTATTTTTTCCGCATCTTCCTCACTGAGCAATGCCACTATTTTGGCCCGATGCTCCCACGTCTCTCTATTGGTAAATGCTTCTAACATCCGATGTCGATGTTGAAGATGTCTGTGCCTGGGATGACGGCAATATCCTTTCGCTTCTTCTTCACTAATGACCTGCACCATACCGGCTTCTTGTCTGCGAAGGGAAACTTCATAACCTAATATTTTATATTTTATCGGATCATTAAGCGGAGCATTAAGCATAACCTCCACTGTTTTTCCTTTGATAAAGCCCATCTCTACGATACGCCTGCGGAATCCACCGTGCCCCAACACCTTTACGATAACTCCCTTTTCTCCTGTTTTGAGTTCGGATAAACGCATACCTATTTCCTTTGAAACTTTTGTTTCTACAAAGATAAATGATAACTTGATGCCAAACAAGCTATCTAGATTGTTTTTAAATAGAATACAACCGCTGGAGCTTATAATACCTACTAATGGGGATAGCGACTTCTTCCTTTTGCATTGAGCACATCAACCATAATAACATCCCCATGTTGTTGCACAAAACACCCCCATATCCATAATCACAACATAGGGATGTTGTTCAATAAAACATAGGGATGTTTTGCCAGATGAATAAGAATGATTTCAAGCGAGTACATTGCTTCTTTTGCAGTTTTTCATCCGAGCAACGATTGATTAGCACTAAAAAAGTTATCTTTGCAACATAATGCAGCAGCAAGTAGCACAGTATATCGATAAGGAAAAACTATTCTTGCAAGAAGAGAAAGTTTTGGTGGCACTGAGTGGCGGAGCCGATTCTGTGGCACTGCTACGCATTCTGTTATCACTTGGTTATACTTGCGAAGCAGCTCATTGTAACTTCAGGCTTCGCGGCGAGGAATCCGACCGAGACGAGGCCTTTGCGCAGGAACTCTGCCAATCACTAGCCGTGAAGCTACACATCACTCACTTCAACACGCAAGCCTATGCAGAAGAAAAACACATTTCCATCGAAATGGCTGCACGCGAACTTCGGTACAATTGGTTTAATGAAGTGAAAGAACAAAACCATTGCGACGTGATCGCTGTAGCACATCATCAGGACGACAGTGTGGAAACCATGCTACTTAATCTAATTCGGGGCACCGGAATCAACGGGTTATTGGGCATTCGCCCTAAAAACGGCGACATTGTGCGCCCGCTGTTGTGCGTCAATCGCAATGAGATCATTGCCTATCTGAAGCATATCAAACAATCTTATGTAACAGACAGCACCAATCTGCAAGATGAATATACCCGCAACAAGATTCGTTTGACACTGATCCCATTAATGCAAAGCATTAATCCTTCTATCAAAGAGAGCCTAGCCCGAACAAGTAACCACCTGAGCGAGGTTGCTAAAATTTATTCCCAAAGCATTGATGAAGCCAAAGAACGAGTAGTAACAAAAGAAGGCATCCTCATTGATCAGTTGCTCAACGAAGTTTCGCCACAAACTTTATTATACGAGATTCTGGCTCCGTTGGGTTTCAATTCCGCTCAAGCAGAAGATATGTTTCAATCATTGAGGGGACAAGCAGGCAGGTTATTTATGAGTAAAGAATGGCGGGCGATAAAGGATAGAGAATTATTATTAATTGAGCCAATCAATGATGAAAATAAAACAACTCCTCCTAGCCTCACCTTCGAAGAAAAAGAATATGCGCCCGATTTTGTAATACCTCACAAACGGGAGATCGCATGTTTCGACGCTGATAAATTAAAACAACCTCTGAGCATAAGGAAATGGAAACAAGGCGACACATTTGTCCCTTTCGGTATGGTCGGAAAGAAGCTAATTAGTAACTACCTGACTGACAAAAAGTTATCCATCGCTATGAAAGAACAGCAATGGGTGCTCTGCTGTGGCGAAAAAATAGCCTGGCTCATCGGAGAACGAACAGATAATCGTTTTCGAATAGACAGTGCCACTAAACGGGTTATAATAGTCACTCTCAGCTAATTAGATTCTTTTTATTGTGCTCTAACAGCCTCTATATAAGTAAAAAAATGATCTAAATAATGTTTTATTTAGTCAAAAAAGAGGTTTTACGAACAAAAAAAACAAAATTCTTTATTTATATAAAATAATTTATTACCTTTGCCACGTCTCAATCCTTTGTGAACTCTTCACTAAGGATATTAAAGACTTTAATATCCCGATTCAAAAAGTAATTATCCCAAATTCATAATAGCGCTTATGCCCGCATTGCTCTGGACTGATAGTCGTAGCTCTGCTATGTGCATTTCAGCGAAAAGAGAAACATTATAATAATTTACCTATACGTATGTATAACATCATTCAATTGAACGACAAAAACTTGTCGGAACTGCAAACTATTGCCCAAGAATTGGGCATCAAAAAAACAGACTCACTTAAGAAAGAAGAACTAGTCTACAAGATTCTCGATGAACAAGCCATCGTGGGCGCTACAAAGAAAATAGCTGCCGACAAAATTAAAGAGGATCGCAAAGACGACAACAAAAAACGCTCTCGCGTTAATGTAAAAAAAGAAGGAGCCGACAAAGTTTTCTCAGCATCTAAAAATGGCGAAATAAGCCGACCAGAAAAAACTGCTCCGGTAACGAAGCCACAACCCGCTGCACAGAAACCGACTCCAACTACTCCAAAAATTGAAACGACTGACAGACCTAAACCTGTTATTGCTGCCCCGGCAAAACCGGCAGAAGACGTAGCTAAGGCTAAAATCGAACAAGTTGATCCGAAGCAACGCAAAGGTCGCCCAAAGAAAACAAAAAGCGAAAATAAAGAGGCTGTAAAAACTGAAGTAGCAATTGAAACTCCTGTAGTAGCAGCACAAGTGCCACAAACACAGCAAGCAGTGGCAAAGGTACAGCAAGTAGCAGCAAAAGTACAGCAAGCACCACAAACGCCTCAAGCTCCTCAAGCTCCTCAAGCACAAGGACAACAAGAGCCGCAAGGACAGCAAACCGCTTCACAAGGACAGCAAGCGCCACAGGCCCTAAACAGGCCTATTAAGCCTATAAGGCCTGTTATTCAACCGGAAAAGGAAGAAGAGAGCCCCATACTAGTGGATGCTGACGACGACTTTGTGCCAATCGAAGAATTGCCTTCTGAAAAGATGGAATTGCCCACTGAGTTACTCGGCAAATTTGAAGCTACCAAAGTTGAACCTGCCGTAGCTCAAGAACAACAAATGCAAGCCAAGCGCATCATCCGTCCGCGCGACAACAACAATAACAACAATCCACAAAACAATAATCAACAACGTCCGCCAATTCAAAAACCTATATCGGCTGAAGCAGGTACTGCTCCTGAACGTCCGGAACGCAAGATTATTGAGCGTGAAAAAGCTTACGAATTTGAAGATATTCTGATCGGAACCGGTGTCTTGGAAATTATGCAAGACGGATACGGATTCTTACGTTCATCAGACTATAACTATCTTGCATCTCCTGATGATATTTATGTTTCTCAATCACAAATTAAACTATTCGGTTTAAAAACCGGTGATGTGGTTGAAGGAGCTATTCGTCCTCCGAAAGAAGGAGAAAAATATTTCCCTTTGGTTAAAGTATCAAAGATCAATGGCCGCGACGCTACTTTTGTACGTGACCGCGTTCCATTCGAACACCTCACACCTCTTTTCCCAGATGAGAAGTTCAAACTTTGCCGAGGAGGATATTCAGATTCTATGTCAGCCCGTGTAGTCGATTTGTTCGCTCCGATTGGTAAAGGACAACGCGGCTTGATCGTAGCTCAGCCCAAAACCGGTAAAACGATTTTGCTGAAAGAAATCGCAAATGCTATAGCAGCCAATCATCCGGAAGTATACATGATTATGTTGCTCATCGATGAGCGTCCGGAAGAAGTTACCGACATGGCTCGTAGCGTAAATGCTGAAGTCATTGCTTCCACATTCGACGAACCGGCAGAACGCCACGTAAAAATAGCAGGCATCGTGTTGGAGAAAGCGAAAAGAATGGTAGAATGCGGACACGATGTAGTGATCTTCCTCGACTCCATCACCCGCTTAGCCCGCGCATACAATACTGTATCTCCTGCTTCGGGTAAAGTACTCTCGGGTGGTGTAGATGCAAATGCACTCCACAAACCTAAACGCTTCTTCGGAGCTGCCCGTAACATTGAAAACGGAGGTTCGCTGACCATTTTAGCTACCGCACTTATCGATACGGGTTCGAAAATGGATGAAGTTATCTTCGAAGAGTTCAAAGGAACGGGTAACATGGAGCTTCAGCTCGATCGCAACTTGTCTAACAAACGAATCTTCCCGGCCGTGAATATTGTAGCTTCGAGCACTCGACGCGACGATTTGCTCCTAGACAAGCAAACACTCGACCGTATGTGGATTCTACGCAAATATCTATCGGACATGAACCCGATTGAAGCAATGGATTTCGTTAAAGACCGCTTAGAAAAGACGAAAGACAACGATGAATTTCTGATGAGCATGAACAGCTAACAGCAGAAACAATATAAAGCAAATAAAGGAGCGGAGATGAATGATCATTTTCGCTCCTTTATTTTTGAAAAAATAGTATCTTTGAAATAGCAAACTTAAGTATTTATGTATACCAACAAACAAATCTGGAACGTTAGTTTCCCGATCTTGCTAAGTCTTCTGGCACAAAACATCATCAACGTTACTGATACAGCCTTTCTGGGACGTGTCAGTGAAGTAGCCTTGGGAGCCTCCGCCATGGGAGGATTGTTCTATATCTGTATTTTCACTGTCGCTTTTGGCTTCAGCACCGGTTCTCAAATCATGATTGCCCGTCGCAATGGAGAAAAACAATATGCGGAGGTAGGACCTGTCATGATCCAAGGCATCATGTTTCTGATGGTTATGGCATTTCTACTCTTTGGCTTCACCCGTCTTTTCGGTGGAAACATCATGCGGTTGCTAGTCTCGTCTGAAACCATATACGATGCCACAATGGAATTTATTTATTGGAGGGTTTTCGGTTTCTTCTTTTCTTTTCTCAATGTCATGTTTCGCGCTTTTTATATCGGTACCACCCGTACAAAAGTACTAACAATTAATGCCATAGTAATGGCATTGACGAATGTGGTACTCGACTATGTGCTCATATTCGGAGAATTCGGATTCCCCGAAATGGGAATAAAAGGTGCTGCTATCGCTTCCGTTATTGCAGAAGCATCTTCCATTGTCTTTTTCCTCATCTATACATATACTACCGTTGATTTTAAGAAATACGGATTGAATCGCTTTCGTTCGTTTCAGCCCGAATTATTGAAAAGAATTCTAAGTATTTCATGTTTCACCATGCTTCAATACTTTTTATCGATGGCAACATGGTTTGCCTTTTTTGCTGCCGTAGAACGGTTAGGACAGCGCGAACTTGCCATAGCCAATATTGTACGAAGCATTTATATTGTTATGATGATTCCGGTTAGCTCACTGTCTACGGCAACCAATAGTCTAGTAAGTAATGCCATTGGTTCGAATGACATTCAGCACGTCATGCCGTTAATAAAAAAGATCGCCCGCTTCTCTTTCCTGTTAATGCTGGCATTGGTTGTTGTCATCTCAATTTTTCCGCAAGCAATACTCTCAATATATACCAATGAAGCAGCTTTGATTACCGAATCCGTAACAGCTGTTTATGTCATAGGAATCGCTATGCTCATCGCTTCTGTCGCAAATATTCTGTTCAACGGTATTTCAGGAACAGGCAATACCCGCTCTGCACTCATGATCGAAGTAATCACTCTTTCCATTTACATGATGTATGTTTTTATTGTTGGAGTATGGTTACGCGCTCCGGTAGAAATTTGCTTTACCACAGAAATTTTATACTATTGCCTGCTACTTGTGGCAAGCTATATCTACTTTAAAAAGGCAAAATGGCAGAATAAAAGGATATAAATAAATGGAATTTTCGTACATTTGCATCCTTAAGAACCGAAAATTAGATAATTTGTAATTTGTGATTAATATATGTTCGATAATTTAAGCGAAAGACTCGAGAGGTCGTTTAAGATTCTGAAAGGTGAAGGCAAAATCACCGAGATCAATGTAGCCGAGACACTAAAAGATGTGCGCAAAGCTCTGCTAGATGCCGATGTAAACTATAAAGTGGCTAAAACTTTCACTGATACAGTGAAGGAAAAAGCATTAGGCCAAAACGTGCTTACTGCCGTAAAGCCCAGCCAGCTGATGGTAAAAATCGTGCACGACGAACTTGCTCAATTAATGGGAGGCGAAACTGTAGATATAGACACGAAAGGACAGCCTGCGGTAATTTTGATGGCGGGGTTGCAAGGTTCGGGTAAAACTACATTCTCGGGCAAGTTGGCGCGAATGCTCAAAAGTAAAAAGGGAAAGAATCCTTTGCTTGTTGCTTGCGATGTATATCGCCCTGCTGCTATCGAACAGCTACGTGTTCTTGCCGAACAAATCGGAGTGCCTATTTACTCGGAAATCGACAGCAAAGATCCTGTATCAATCGCCCGAAATGCAATTAAAGAGGCTAAGGCCAAAGGATATGATTTGGTTATTGTCGATACAGCCGGTCGCCTGGCTGTAGATGAGCAGATGATGAACGAGATAGCAGCGATCAAAGAAGCTATTAATCCGAATGAGATTCTGTTTGTAGTCGACTCAATGACGGGACAAGATGCTGTAAACACAGCTAAAGAGTTTAATGACCGCCTAGATTTTGATGGAGTAGTACTAACCAAACTTGATGGTGATACTCGCGGTGGTGCCGCACTATCTATACGCTCGGTAGTCAACAAGCCTATCAAATTTGTAGGAACAGGTGAGAAACTGGATGCAGTCGATCAATTTCACCCCGCCCGTATGGCCGACCGTATTCTTGGCATGGGTGACATTGTTTCACTGGTAGAACGTGCGCAAGAACAATTTGACGAAGAAGAAGCCAAACGAATAGAGAAGAGAATAGCTAAAAATCAATTTGACTTCAACGACTTCCTTAGCCAGATTGCACAGATCAAAAAGATGGGTAATCTGAAAGACCTGGCATCAATGATTCCGGGAGTAGGTAAGGCTATCAAAGACATCGATATTGATGACGATGCCTTCAAAAGCATAGAGGCCATCATTCATTCCATGACTCCGAAAGAACGTTCAAACCCTGCTTTGCTCAATGGATCGCGCCGCACGCGTGTAGCAAAGGGAAGCGGCACCACTATTCAGGAAGTAAATCGCCTGCTAAAGCAGTTTGAAGAGACACGCAAAATGATGAAGATGGTGACCGGAAGCAAAGTTGGCAAAATGATGCCGAAAATGAAACGGTAACGAATAACTCAAGATATGGCAGAATATAAATTAATTGATGGAAAAGCAATCTCTGAACAAGTAAAGTTAGAGATAGCCGCCGAGGTAGCCGACATTGTGGCCAAAGGAGGAAAACGTCCTCATCTGGCGGCAATACTTATCGGACATGACGGTGGAAGCGAAACATATGTATCAGCAAAAGTAAAAGCCTGCGAAGTATGTGGATTCAAATCTTCGCTCTTCCGCTATGAAAGTGATGTTACTGAAGAAGAATTGCTTGCCAAAGTATGCAAGCTGAACGCTGATGACGACGTGGATGGATTCATTGTTCAATTACCTCTTCCCAAACATATATCGGAACAAAAAGTAATTGAAACAATCGACTACCGCAAAGATGTAGATGGTTTCCACCCCATCAATGTGGGAAGGATGTCTATTGGTTTGCCTTGTTATGTTTCAGCAACGCCCAATGGAATATTGGAATTATTAAAACGCTATGAGATAGAAACATCTGGCAAAAAATGTGTGGTACTGGGTCGCAGCAATATTGTTGGTAAACCAATGGCCGCCCTAATGATGCAGAAAGCCTATCCGGGAGATGCAACAGTAACCGTATGCCACAGCCGTTCGCGCGATTTGGTAAAAGAATGCCAGGAAGCTGATATCATTATTGCTGCTTTGGGGCAACCCAATTTCCTTACTGCCGATATGGTGAAAGAAGGTGCTGTAGTAATCGACGTAGGAACAACCCGGGTACCATCAGACAAAACCAAATCAGGTTTCAAACTAACCGGTGACGTGAAGTTTGATGAGGTTGCACCCAAATGTTCATTCATCACTCCAGTACCGGGTGGTGTGGGACCGATGACCATTGTCTCGCTAATGAAAAATACCTTGCTTGCCGGAAAAAAGGCAATCTATAAATAAAAAACAAAATGAGCGATATAAACTGCCGATGCTAATATTACCGGAATAAAGTGTCGCTCATTTTTCTAACCTTCTTTCTCACTTGCCTCAAATTATACACTAAATCCCCAACACTATAATGAGAGCTTTCTCCTTTCCTCTTCTTATTCTGCTGCTTTCATACTCCTGCAGTTCGGCATCTCAAGAGAAGGCCGGCATTGCTATAGAAAGAGATAGTGTAGCTTCTAAAAAAATAACGTTACTGTTTGCCGGTGATCTGATGCAACACCAGGGGCAAATAGATGCTGCTCGCACTGCTTCCGGATACGATTATACTGCATGTTTCAAATTCGTAAAAGAAGAAATTAGTAAAGCAGATGTAGCAATCGGTAATCTGGAAGTTACACTGGGGGGTAAACCATACAAAGGGTATCCACAGTTTAGTGCACCCGACGAATACCTCTCAGCCATTAAAGATGCAGGATTCGACATTCTTCTCACTGCCAACAATCATTGCCTCGACCGCAGAAAAGCCGGACTAGAGCGTACGATCTCCCTGCTCGATTCTTTGCGCATTCCTCATGCCGGAACCTATATTAATCAGGCAACCAGAGAATTACGTTATCCTTTACTGATAGAAGAAAAAGGGTTCCGCATCGTTATACTAAACTATACGTATGGCACAAATGGCATTGCTGTAAGCTCACCCAGCGTAGTGAACTACATCAACAAAAGCATCATGAGCAATGATATAAAAGCTGCTCAGGCACTCAAGCCCGATGTTATCATAGCATGCATGCATTGGGGAGAAGAATATAAGCAACTTCCCAACAAAGAACAAACATCTTTAGTCAATTGGCTACTCTCACAAGGTGTCACTCATATTATCGGATCTCATCCTCACGTGGTGCAACCGATGGAATTACAAACAGACAGTGTTGGTAATAAACATGCCGTAGTCTATTCTCTTGGAAATTTCATTTCACACATGTCGGCTCCCAATACAGATGGCGGTTTACTTTTCAAGCTCGAATTGAGCAAAGATAGTACCACTTATGTGAGCCATTGCAGCTATAGTTTGGTATGGGTTGCCCGCCCTGCTCTGACGGGAAAGAAAAATCACATGCTTGTACCTGTAAACATTTCAAACGACTCACTTCCTCCTGCAGCACGTAATCGCTTGAAAATCTTCACAGAAACTTCCCGATCCCTTTTCAGAAAGTACAACCATGAGATAAATGAGTATACTTTTTAGTTAAAAAACAAATGAATCTATTTGCAGAATCAAAGATATTCTCTATCTTTGCACCGCATTAGAGAAATGCAATATGGTGGACGTAGCTCAGCTGGTTAGAGTGTTGGATTGTGGTTCCGAAGGTCGCGGGTTCGAGCCCCGTCTTCCACCCCATATTAAAAAAAGCTTCAGATTTTATCTGGAGCTTTTTTTGTTTTAGCGCTACATTTTTGTGCATGTCCCTTCTCTATACCTACATAATTGAAGAAAAGCAACTCAATAAAAAGCATAATACACTGATTTTCAAAAAGATAAAAACATGGCTTGGTTTTTGCTTTTCTATTTACACAATATATAATAATAGAGAAGAATGGAATTAATAACACTAGAGCCCATTGGAGTAATACACTCTCCACACATCCATATAGAAGGAATGCCTGTGCAACCCACAGGTGCCATCGGCTTTGAAGGAAGAGTAGAAGTTGATGAAAAGTATGCAGAAGGACTTAAAGATCTGGAAGGTTTTTCACACATCATCTTAATCTATCAGTTTCACAAAGTGGAAGGCTATGTACTTCAACTTATTCCATTTATGGACACAAAACCTCACGGAGTATTTGCTACACGTGCGCCCAAACGTCCCAACAAAATCGGCTTCTCCATTGTTCCTCTAAAAAAAATAGAAAAGAATATCCTCTATTTTGAAAATGCTGATATGCTAGACGGTACCCCGGTAATAGACATCAAACCTTTCTATCCCAAATACGACAATCAAACTGATGTGAAAATTGGTTGGCTGGCCGAAGTCAAGCCGGTAGATATTACACTATTACGTTCCGACGACCGCTTTAAATAGGTCGTTGGAACGTAATACTAAATCCTATTTACCACCATTCAAAACTCCCGAATCCTTATCTTCATTATTCAATCTCTTCTGTACAGATTGTAATTTACGACCAAAATTAAAGTTATAAGAGATTTTAAATACGACCGTGTTTGAAAGTCCCCCAATATAGATGCGTTTTTGAGAAGAAGCCAAAGCATTAAGATTATTACTTCCACCTTTCCAAACACTTGTAAACGGATTTAAGGTATTAGCACCCAAGCTCAAATTTTTATGCTTATACATTATTCCCAAAGCATGAAAGTTCTCATTATACTCCAGCGTTTCTCCATCGAAATCATTGCTTCCTTTTTTAATATTAAAGAAAAGAGACCATTCCTTATAAGAAGCATTCACGCTAGCACGGTAATACCAATCGGTATAAGTGTGATGATAATCAAGACCTTTACTATCGAAATAATTAACTCCGGTCGCAAACTTTAGTGTCAGAAAATCTTTGAACGGACGAACAGATAGCTCGGCTTCCGTGGTTAGCTTCTGCCAGCTCTTTTGATTTTCCATGGTCCGGACAAACAGATCGTCCTCAATTATTGTTCTTTCCATGATAGGCTTATTGTAATATTTGTGACCAATATACATGCTACCACTGAAAATACCTTTCTTGATGTCGTAATTTAAAGAGTGAGTATATCTCATCTCTGGTTTAAGAGCCTTATTTCCTCTTCGTATCTGTAACGAATCAATCATTTGTTCTACATCACCTAGGTCGGATAAAGACGGGGCAGAGCTATACACACTGGCATGATAGCGAAGCGAAGAGTTATCACTCATTTTATATTTCAAACTAATCGTTGGACGGAAAGTATAGTTCTGATATCCTTCCTCTTCCTCTTTGAGCCACGAACGACTTCCACCTATTCCTACTGAATAACTAAATTTGTTCGCTGTACCTTGAAACTCAGCATATAAATAAGTTTCAGCCTGCTTCATGCTTGTTTCAGCAATACTAGTACCGGAGTAAGTATTATCAGTAAAACTCTGAGTGTGCTTCAACCCCACACTCAAGCGCCCGCCCTTGAACCCTTTTTCATAAATACCTTCGCCGATCAAAGAGTATTTGCTACCATCCACATTATTCAATAATTCAGTAAGAGTTTCCTCTCCACGTATCTCACTATAATATCTCTTGGTTTCTGTATCAATATATGTTCCAACAACATTAAACATAAGGAACTGCTGATTTTTCAGATTACTCTGAAAATAAAGATCTAAAGAAGGAATATGCATTTTTGAAGACGAATTATCGTTCATATCAACGCTTTCTTGTGGATTATCCGAAGAATAAAGTAGGCTCCTGTAGTTCGTTTTCGGCACATCATTGATACTCGTTCGCACGGTAGCATTGAAAAACCATTTATCCGGTTCCTGATAACTATAATTCAGGTGCATGTAATGCCAGTTCATCCACCATTTATCCGGCATTCCTTTTTCAATGCGCGTCAGAGTACTTCCATCGGCAAAATTAAAAGTCTCCGAATTATTGCGCCACATCTCTTTAACCTTTCTGTAACTACCATTATAGAAGATTCCAAATTCCGATTTATTATAATTTACTTTGGCGTTAAAACTATTATCGCCAAACGGCATTTGCAAAGAATTACTTAAATCCATAGAGATAAATCCGCCCGTATTTCGCCTTCGGGTAATGTAGTCAATAACCGCTTCCGCATTTTCATAGCGAGGTCCCGGTTCTTCATGATGCTCAATGCGAATAATATCTTCAGGACGAATAGATTTTATCTCCTGAACGCTTGATTTTATACCATTAATTCTTAACTGTACTTCACCACCACCGGCAGCAGAAATCGTATTCCTCAAGAGATCTATATCAATGCGACTTAAATTCAATCGCTGTAAAAGATCAAATCCATTGGTAGATGATTTCATCTGAGAAGCGTTCGGCAGTATCACTTTGCGATCGACCTTATTTATAACGTTGGCAGCCGTAACTACGACTTCACCCAAAGCCACTGCCGCAGTATCCATCTCTATACTCCCAAGATCCACACTCTTTGTGAAGTCATTGATACTAACCGTTTTTGTTTGATACCCCAAACAAGAAATCTGTAAATTGTAGCCACCTTTTTGAAGGTTATTCATACTAAACTTACCCTTGTCGTCCGTTATGCCACCAGTCACAAAAACAGAATCACTTTTGCAAAGAACCACATTTGCAAATTCCACTGGTCGCTTGCCCGACGACATCACTAATCCCTTTAATTGCAGAGCTTGAGCAAACAGTGTTTGACAAGCTATTAATGCAATCACGATGCTAAATACCTTTTTCATGTAATAAGACTATTCCTTATTAATACTACGTTTTATTCCTATTTGTGCGCACTACATTTATTTAGACGGAATAGTAGTGAAAAAGGTTGCATGAAAATTAAAGATTTGTAACATCAAACATGTAAATGTCGTCGGGTATGAGAAAATCATATTAAAAACGATTATGATGATTGCTCAACTAAGCGACATTGAAAGTTAAGGCCTATCCCCTGGAGCCACTCCAAAGCTTAAAGAGGGTTGACTTCCCATTTCAAACTCGAGCACGCCACCCGCCACAATATCTTTATAATGAATAGATGATTTAGTGTAAGGTTTTCCGTTGAGCTTAACCGACTGAATATACATGTTTTCTTTGCTGTTATTATGGGCGATAATCTTAAAAGTCTTGTTCGCTCCCACAGCCAAATCGGCTTCATTAACGATCGGGGTGCCAAAGACGTAAACGCCTCCGGCAGGGTTTACCTGATATATACCGAGTGCGGATAGAACATACCAGGCAGACATCTGACCCACATCTTCATTGCCGCACAAACCATCCGGGGCATCGTGATATAAAGTCTGCATCACCTCGCGCAATCTCGAAGCTGACTTGTATGGTTTCCCCACATAGTTGTATAAATAGAGAATGTGGTGACTGGGTTCGTTGCCATGCGCGTACTGCCCGATTAAACCTGAAATGTCGGGTGCGGCCTCTTTTCCCAAATCGCCTTTCACTTCAAACAAGGAGTCCAGTTTCGAGGTAAAGGCATCCTCACTTCCGAATAATTTGATTAACCCATGTACATCATGCGGTACGAGCCACGCATACTGCCAGGCATTGCCTTCGGTATAATCTCCTTTACCCGGAGTGGTCAGAAATGGATCCAACGGCTCACTAAAACTTCCGGTAGAGGAAAGGCCACGCATGAAATGGGTATTCTTGTCCCAATAAAATTGATAAGACTGACTCCGGCGATGAAAGTAGGCATAGTCGTCCTTCTTGCCCAGCCGTTGAGCAACTTGCGCCACGCAACCATCCGCCAAAGCGTATTCAAGCCCCTTGGCAGTCGTTTCGTTTGTCGGCTCTTTATCATAAGGAATATAGCCATACGCCTTCAGCAAATTCATCGAGCGTTCATCAAGCATGGCTGAAGTTTTCATGGCCTCAAAGGCGGCTTCTTTATCTGCCACAAATCCTTTCAGCAACAAATCAGCCAACACGGGAATGCCGGGATTACCCACCATGCAATCCGTCTCATTGCCCATCAAATGCCAGACAGGCAACTTTCCCTGTTGCTTAAAAATAGCGAGCAACGTTTGGGCATAATCCCTCATGCGTTCCGGGTGAACCAGCGTGGCCAGAGGATGCGCCGCCCGATAAGTATCCCATAAAGAGAAAATGGTATAATTCACAAAAGCGGCTTTCCGGTAGATCTTCCCGTCACTCCCCCGATAGTCTCCATTGACGTCGCAAAACACGGACGGAGCGATCATGGTATGATAAAAAGCGGTATAGAAAATTCTTTTAGCAACATCATCATCCATGGAAACTTGTATCTTCTCCAGCTCTTTATTCCAAAGAGATTTCGCTTCATCGGCCACTGCGTTAAAATGACGTGAACCAACTTCAGCCTCCAGGTTTAGCTTTGCGTTTTCCACACTGACAGCGGAGAGGCCCACCTTGACATAAAGCGGATCGGTTTCCCCGTTCGTCAGAAAGGAGAAGATTCCAACAGAGTCGTTGATCGCTTTAAAGTGACGAATCGGTTTGGAAAAGACGGCGGCAAAATAGACCTGCTGATTCTTTGCCCACCCGGTTGAGATGCGGTATCCGGAAATCAACGTATCGTTCTCTTGCGCCAAACGGCTGTCGGTCCATTGATCCCAACCAATCCCTTTTTGCAGATCGACCACCACCATGGCCTCTCCCTTGGTAGGAAATGTGTATTGATGAAAACCCGTCCGTGCCGTGGCGGTGAGCTTTACGTTTATATTGGACGGGGACAAGCGAACGGAATAATATCCCGGTGAGACTGTTTCATCATCATGGTTAAAACGGGCCGTGCGACTTTGGTCTTGGGTGGGAAAGAAGGTGATATCTCCCAAGTCGCCTATTCCTGTTCCACTGAGATGCGAATGGCTGAAACCAACCAAAACGGAGTCGCTATAATGGTAACCGGAGCACCAGTCCCAGCCTCTGACGGGTTCGGTTGGGCCCAACTGTACAAATCCGAAAGGAACATTCGCCCCCACAAACACATGCCCGTGTCCGCCGGAGCCTATTCTAGGATCAACATACTGAACGGGATTCTTGCTTTTTGACGCAAGTGCCTGTTGCTGGCAACCCATAAAGCTCCAGATCAACATCCCGGCTAGTTGTACAAATTTAAACTTATTCATTTGATTTCTATTTTATCTGTTAGTCGTATATCACTCGAGGAAGCTCCTATTTGGACTTGAAAGTCGCCGGGTTCCACCACCCGCTTCATCTGTGCATTGATCAAGGAAAAATCTTCTTCCGCAAGCAAAAAACAGACACGTTTCACTTCTCCTTTTTTAATGAAGAGGCGTTGATAATGTTTGAGCTGTTTCACCGGTTGCACCACCGACGCATATTCATCCCGAAGATAGAGTTGAGCAACTTCATCACCGTCGTACTTCCCGGTATTTCTGACATCAAAAGACACTTCAAAACAAGAAGGCGCCTTCTGCGAGATCTTCAGATTCGAGTACTCAAAAGTAGAAAAGCTTAGCCCGTATCCAAAGGGGTAAAGTGGCGTGGAAGACATTTCAACATAGTCATGGCCGGCCGGATTTTTCTTATTGTAATAGACAGGAAGTTGTCCGACATTTCTTGGGACGGAAACAGGCAAACGGCCGGCAGGGTTATAATCGCCAAACAAAACATCCGCGATCGCATCACCGCCCTCTTGTCCGGGATACCAGGCGGTAAGCAAGGCATCCGCATGATCGGCCGCCCAATTTTTATCCAGCGGACGTCCTTCAATATAAACCACAATCAACGGTTTCCCCGTTGCTTTGAGTGCTTTGAGCAAATCCATTTGCTTGCCCATAAGTTCCAAAAATCCCCTGTCGAATCCCTCTCCGCACTCCATATCGCTAACCGCGTTGGGATTGGTGATCGCGGCTCCGGTCTCTTTATAACTTGTTTTAAAGTCACGGGCGCTGGAACCGCCCACCACGGCAATGACCACGTCAGCACGACGAGCGACATCAACGGCCTTCTCCAATTCACAATCAGTCGTGTCACGAATGGCACATCCTTTAACGTATTCCACCCGTGAGGCGCCAATTTTCTTTTTAATCCCTTCCAAGACCGTAATCACGTTGCTCTCCTCCTGAGGGGCGGTATAATCCCCAAGCATATTGTACAGGTTATCCGCATTAGGCCCCACCACGGCCACCTTACCAATTTGTTTGGTAAGCGGCAAGATCTCTTTTTCATTTTTCAATAAAGTGATCAACTGCAGGGCACAATTACGCGCCAGCTGAATATGTGCGGCGGAACGAACTTCCTCTTTCGCTTTCCGCGGATCCACATACGGATGTTCAAACAATCCCATCTCGAACTTCAAACGCAAAACCCGACAAACAGCCGTATCAATCAGGGCTTCATCAATTTTCTTTTCACACACCTGCCGAGTCAAAGTGGCAAAAGCGTCACCTCCCAAATCCGCGTCAAGCCCGGCAGAGAGTGACAGGACGGCCGCTTCGGCGTTTGAACGGGCAACAAAGTGATGAATATGGAGTCCTTCAATGCTATAGAGATCAGAGATCGAGAAACCACGGAAATGCCACTCGTTACGCAGTAACTCTGTCAAGAGATAATGATTGGCCGTAGTGGGGATCCCGTCCATGGAATTGTAGGATGTCATCACGGACAATGCGCCCGCTTGTATCGCCTGATGAAAAGGGGGCAGAAAGTCAGTCAGCAAATCTCTTCTTCCAACAAAAGAAGGATTGCCATTCTGACCACCCTCGGGTATGCCATAAGCAATAAAATGCTTTAATGTGGCCACAGTCGAATATTCCTGATCCAACTTTCCCCCGCCAAGGCCTTTCACCATGGCTGCGGCCAGGGAGCCAGATAAGACAGGATCTTCACCGAAGGTTTCCTCCACCCGCGACCATCGCGGATCACGGGCCAAATCGATGACCGGCCCGTAACTGACATGTCCTCCCTGCAAGCGGATCTCCTTACCGATAGCCTTTCCCTCTTCTTCTAATAATGAAGGGCACCAGGTGGCGGCCATACCGATACCGGTTGGAAAGACGGTGGCGCCAATGGCCATATGGCCATGAGGAGCCTCCTCCGCCAAAAACATCGGAATGCCCAAACGGGTATTCTCAATCACATATTTCTGCAAAGCGTTCCCGGCCTTGGCGGCAGATTCAGGTCTCAGTCCGTTTTCCAAAGTTTTCTTTGTCCAAGGATCAGCCCTATAAACGCCCCAAAGCATACCCGCCTGTTTTTCCTTTACCAAAGATTTAAACCGTTCAGAGACCTTTACCTGACTTTCTCTCAGATCATACATCTCCCAACCCAACGGACATAATAGTTGACCAACCTTTTCATCCAAAGTCATCCGAGAGAGCAAATCATGCACCCGAACCTCTACGGATAAATCAGGATTCCTATAAGGAAAAAACTGCTGTGCCGAAAGATAGAATGAGAGAAAAAAGAATGCCAGTCCGATCAAAACAATTTTTCTTTTATACATAACTACTTTTTTAATGCAATATTATAAAAAACTTTCCTCCACTCATCACAAGGGGGGGAAGAGAAGAAGAAAGTCCATGTGTAAATTAATAAAATTAAAACATTATCAGGTCATTTTTTTATTCAATTCTCATCTCAGCTATACCAATCCGATCATCATCGTTAATCATGCGGGTCGGTTTAAACATCAGATATCGAGCATATACTGGTGCGAAATATACCTTCTGCCAAACAGGATTGTTCCTTATATTAGAGAATTCACCGGAAGAAATCACTTTATCCGTCACATTTTCGGTCATGCCAACGCCAAGTTCATAATTAGAAATTAAACCTTTATTGGATTGATCCGGCAAATAGGAAAAAGAATGAACCAATCGTTTCTCGCCCAAATCAATCAGAACTGTCTTTTCATCCACAAAACAGGTTGTACTGTCATTCCGATCAATGCATCTCTTCATCTGTTCAGTATCAACTTGGGGCAGTGTGAACGGATATCCCTGTATTTCCATCTGTTGATCCTTAGTAGTATTGAAGAGTAAATCACTGCCGGAATAAAAAGCCTCGATATTATTGATACACAAACAAGCCCGAGAGGAGGTAAAGCGAATTCGGATACGATTCGTTGATACTGTTGTAAAACGAAGAATCCGTTTATATCCGATAGTGGTTGTCTCTTCATTCAGCTTCACAGGATGCCATTGCTTGTTTAGATAATACTCCACAACAAAAGATTGTACCCGTTGTCCAAGAGGGATATACTCCTGTAATAACAGTCTGTTTATTTTTTCTTTATGCGGCAAATTAAACTCAATGACCGCCTTGGTCACACCATCCTCCGTAGCCCAGTAAGTATCACAATGACCGTCCGTCACTGCTTTTCCGGGGAATTGGCCTCCGCGATCATTTGAGACACAAGGATGTATACCTGCCAATAGATTATGAGATAATTCCTTTTTAATCTGAAGATGATAATTCACTGCATTGGTCGAGTCGGTTGGGTGAACCAAACCATCCCGGTTTATCGGAAAATTGAGTAAGAGATTCGCGTTATGCCCCACGCTTCGATAATACAGGTCGACCAATTGTTCCACAGATTTTACCCGATCATCTTCATTAGGATGATAAAACCATCCGGGTCTGATAGAGACATCACATTCTCCCGGTACCCATTTATCTCCATCGGCGTGTCCATATTGTAATTCGGGATAGTTCTCATAACCGGGGTAGACCTCTTTTGAGCGTAAAAAAGACCAGTTAGTCGCTCCGGCAAACCCTTCTTCATTGCCTATCCAACGACAACCCGGACCACCATCCGAAAAGATGATTGCTTCCGGTTGGAGTTCTTCCACCATTCGATAAGCACGCTCAAAATCGTAATATGTTTTTCTATCTATTCTACGTATCTCTTTTGTTCCGCCGTACCATCCGTCACCTCCGTTAGCTCCGTCAAACCAAACCTCAGAGATATTACCATATCGCGTAAGTAGTTCCCTGAGCTGTTTATAGAAGTATTCCACATATTCAGGTGTGCCATAATTGGCTTGATGCCTGTCCCATGGAGAAAGATAAACGCCAAATTTTAGACCATATTTCTGGCATGCCGCCGACAATTCACCGACAATGTCGCCTTTCCCATTCTTATAAGGAGTATTACGAATGCAATAATCGGTAAGATGCGTTGGCCAAAGACAAAAACCATCATGATGTTTAGCCGTAATGATGACTTCTTTTATGCCCGACTTCAGGAAAGTCCGAACCCACTGCTCACAGTCTAATTTCGTGGGATTAAATACTTGCGGAGAAACGTCTCCATATCCCCATTCTTTATCGTCGAATGTATTTAGTCCAAAATGCACAAAAGCCAATGTCTCCATCTGCTGCCACCTTACTTGTTTACCCAAAGGTATGGGGGCAATGGACTTGAGGGTGTCCATTGTAGAGGCTGGCATTAAGGTGTTGAATGCAAATAAAAACAAACCAACTATTAATGAATTTTTTTTCATGAGTATAATCGCTTTTCTGATATTAAAACTTCAATCAATGCATAAACCAACTGTCAGGAACATCTTCGGGCGCGCTTCCATTTAAGCTGTATTGCAACTTCAATGTAAAGCCTCCGCCACCTTCAACAAAATCAAGACAGAAAGGATGAATTCCCTTTTCCAATGCCGCCTGCCCACTCTTTTCGATAGCAGAATGCAATCCGTCATTATCGACAATAACCTGATCATTCATATACAGCATTCCGCCATCATCGCAAGTAAAATAGAAGCTATATATTCCTGTTTCCGGCACTTTTATATAACCGTTGTATTTCAAAGCAAACGCGGGAGTCACAAATTCTTTGGGAACTGTTACATTCGATACAACCATTTCCTTGTCCCTGACTTCCTTCACCTTCTTTGTGCTGTTGAATAACCCGTCATAAAAGGAACACGATAAGCCATCTTTCGTTTTTCCTCTTAATTTGGTTGGTTTTGCCATCGACATCTGACGATAGTTAACTGTATAGACATCTCCTTTAGCACCATTCGGACTCAACAAAGCAAATTTTAGCTCAACCGGCTTATTAATTTTCAGTGCGCCCGTTAGTTTCTTTGAGCTGAGATTCGGGATAGAACCATCCATAGTATAATAAACGGATATTTTGGGAAGAGGGTTATTAACCGTAAACAAGGCTTCTTTCACAAAAACACCTTCCAATACAAATCCGGTAAGATCCGGCAAGCGATAATGGACCTTCATTGCGTCTAAACGAGAAAAATGAGCCAAAAGACGCTTTGAATAACCATCGTACAGGTTTTGATTAGTCCACAAGCGTTCGGCTAATGCCGTTAAACGAGGAAATAACAGATAATCGGCCCGTTGTTCAGAAGGAATCTTCTCACTCCACAGATTTGCCTGAGCACCTTGCACCAAAGATTCTGCTTTATTTGCAGAGAAAATATCATAAACAACATTCATGTCATAGACAGACCTAAGACTACTTTTGTCAGGTATGTAATCAAAATACAGAGGATTGGTAGGCGACATGATTACAAGATTGCCTTTATGGGCAGCCTTGTCCAGAGAGCTATTCACCCACCCTCTCCAATACATCACATTAATACCGGAGTCCACATCGCCATCATCAAGAACATCATCCCATGCAATCACCTGCCTGCCTTTGGATTTAATGAATTCAGAAACACGATGCACAAAGTAGGCCTGCAGATCATTCAGGCTCTTTATATTCTCTTTCTCCATCAACTGTTTACAAAGATCCGACTTAATCCATGTTGTCTTATCGACCTCATCCGCGCCGATATGAATATACTTGGAAGGAAAGAGCTCCATGATTTCAGTCAATACATCTTCCACAAATGTATAAGCCTCTTCTTTGCATGAACACAATGGAGTAGAAAAGAGTTTTCCCCAACCGATCTCTTTTACGTCAGCAAGGTAAGGATAAGCGGCAATAGCGGCCAGCATATGTCCGGGCATATCTATTTCGGGGATTATGTCAACATGACGTTCCGCGGCATATTGTACCAGATCACGAATTTCATCTTGCGTGAAATATCCTCCATAGAGACTCATACCGTCTTTTTTGATAATATAACGTTGATCAATTTCAAAATCAGAATTTTCCTTTGCCAGATTCATGCATACCGTATCTTGATTATTGAATTTTCGCCATGCTCCTTGGGCGGTCAATGCCGGGTATTTCTTTATCTCAATGCGCCATCCTTGATCATCAGTCAGATGTAGATGAAGTTTATTCATTTTATAGAATGCCATGCGATCAATGTGCTTCTTCAAATAATCAATGGAAAAGAAGTGACGGGACACATCAATCATCGTCCCGCGCCAAGCGAAAGCCGGTTTATCAAAGATATGAAGTGCCGGTAAATAGATGGCATCACTGACTTTTGTCTTCAATTCCACCTGCTCAGGCAACAACTGCCGGAGAGTTTGTAAGGCATAAAACAGTCCTTGCGAATCAGATGCTTCAATAAGCACTTTGGAAGGAGTAATCGTCAGGTCATACGCTTCATTGTCTTTCAATCGATCGGAGTAATTGATCTCTATGCTATTGTCTCCCTGATCCGTAGTGAGACTTCTTCCCAATAACGGAGACAAAAGTGATTGCAGGTAAGATATCTCTTTCCAGAAATGTCCTTGATCCTTAACAATCAATTGAGTTCGTGACGACAATTGAAACTTCCCGTCAAACATTTCTACCTTTTGGGGAAAAGGAATCAATGCGGGCTCAAGAGGCTTGCTTTGGGCGAAAGCCATTATATAGACTAAGGAAAAGAACGCAGATATGATTATTTTCGTCTTCATGTCTTTATGGATAATTCAAGTATTAGGTAAAAGATAAAAGTGAAGAGACACTATTACCTCTATTTTTTCAGTTGAGTTAAAATGGGAACTTTGACTGTTTTTACTTCAGTCTTTATATGATCATTCATCTGTTCAAAAATCAGGATTTTATTCAAACCTTTCTTTAACCATACACCCGGAAGGTACAGCGTCTGCTGGGGTCCTACATTCCAGTAGCGTCCCAGGTTTTTCCCGTTGACAAAAATGATTCCTTTTCCCCAATCACTCATATCGATGAAAGTATCCCCGACGTTAATCAAAGAAAATGTTCCTTCATAAACAAGTGGGCGGCCAACCAAGGCATTGGTAGATAACGCTTTATTGGGATATACGTCCGTCTGTGAAAGGGTATCCAAGTCAGGCACCTCGTCCATTGGTAGCTTATACATTTCCCAGTTTCCATCCATCTCCATATCATCTATCTTCACTGGGCTGATAATGCCTTTCTTGTTGTTTACTATCTCGGAGCCATAATTAATACGCCCCATATTTTCAACTAGAATTTGCAGTGTGGAGTTGAATGGGATATTTATCGACATCTTGTATTTCTTATCACATCGATTGAGTTCTCCAACCTTTTCGCCATTCACATAGACAATGGCATAATCACGAAGTCCTGAAATATCCAAAGTCCCGCTTATCGGTTGGTTAAAACGCCTTGAATAAAGCACATAGCCATATCCTTGATTCAATTGTTCGAATGTAAGAGGCGCATCACTTTCTATTTTGCTCCCCTTCTCCAAATAGCCCAGCACGTCGGCAACGCGCGTTAGCTTAATGGATGGAATTTCGATGACCGGTATGGGAGCCGGCACTGCGGGCAACTTCCATTTCACGTTTTTGCCTATCACAGAACGCAAGGAATCATATTTAGGAGTAACCCATCCCGCCTCACTTATCGGAGCGTCGTAATCGTAACTCGTGAGATCGGGCTGAATATCATGTTTATTATCATAGTTGGCTCCACTGGTAAACCCGAAGTTAGTACCTCCATGTGCCATGTACAAATTAAAGGAGACATCATTTTTCAAATAGTTTTCAGCCGTACGAGCTATGCCAGAGGCGGATAATGAAGGAAAAGGCTCGGCCCAATGAGATAACCAGCCCGGATAAAACTCCGCAACCATATAAGGGCCTTTGCCACCATTATACTTGCCGACAGCCTTCTTCAAATTGACAACATTATTTTCCCCATTCGCAGTTGGCAACACACCTTCTATAGCCCCACCTTCAAACAGCCATGTACCGTCGGACGTGAATAAAGTCGTATTAAAACCCGCTTTTAAAAGTTGTTCTTTTATCTTGGCGTTATATTTTCGATGCTCCTCCAAAGGAATATCTTTTCGTTGCGAAACATAAGATCCGAATTCATTTTCAACCTGTACCATGATGATAGGCCCGCCGTTGGTTATCAACAGGTCTTTTACTTCCTGATACAATCTTTTTATATATAGATCCGTATATCTAAGAAATTGATCATTATCCCTACGAAGTTCAAGTCCTTCAACATTTTGTAACCACCAGGGATAACCTCCAAACTCCCATTCAGCACAAGCATAGGGCCCGAAACGCAGAATCACATGCAAACCCTCTTCCGCAGCTATCTTGATGTACTCTCTCAGGTTCTTATCGCCGCTGAAGTCCCATTTTCCGGGCTCCACTTCATGCATATTCCAGAAAACGTACGTGGCAACAGTATTGAGTCCCATTGCTTTAAGCATTTGCATACGGTGTCTCCAGTATTGATGGGGAATCCTATTATAATGCATTTCTCCGGAAACAATTTGTATCGGTTTACCATCATACATAAAATGGCCATCGTTAATATCAAAGACATGCTTCTTTTGTGCCACCCCTTCTGTCCCCATTAATAAAAACAAGAAAAAGAGCGAAATACTTATCTTGGAGAATCTTTTCATACGTAAATAATATTTGTGCTCCTCATAGAAAAGAAGCGTTTTTAATCAATTAGTCATTCATTTAGTAGGTCCAGACACTACAAAAGCATATCCGCTAAATCTTAGTAAAAGTTACTAGAATAGGTGTCTTTAAACATCTCCCATTCACAATGGGGTAAATTTTAATAAGTCGATCAAAAGGATAATTGTTGGGTGTAGAATAAGAAAAACTCATCTTTGATCGTTCTTTGGCTTTTAACTTCTTAAGACCAAGAAACTTTATATAAGGGTCATAAGGTTCCATTTTAAACTCTAAAGTCATCGATTGATCAGTATCATTAGCATAACGCAACTCTACTGTTTTCAGTTCGCCTTTTCGTAATGAGCCAAAAGCTAAAATTTTAAGTCCCAAATACAGCCCATCACCAAATTCATAAGGGTAATCTTCTTCCACAGGATGCAAATACGGAACAACATATCCCTTTATCCAAAGACGAGAATAACTTTTTCCTGATTCTGTTAGTACTACTACCTCTTTGCTAAAAGAACCCGGGCGATTATAGGGATTATACGTAACCGTAACAATTGCTTTCTTCCCTGGAAGTACAGGTTTTTTTGTATATGAAGACGTTGTACAACCGCACCAAGCTGAAACGTCATTTATGACTATTGGTTTATCTCCTTTATTATAGAAATTAAACGTATATGACACCTTACCATTCTCTTCGAAAATTTTGCCAAAGTCATGTATTCGTTCATTCGAGACAAAAACTTTAGATGGTTCTTGTGCACAAGTAATCACATAACAAAATAAATAAAGAAGAAAAATTACTAATTGCTTCATAATGATTAAGTTTGAAAGAGGAGGCATCTGCTATTCTTCAACATTGCCTCCTCGAGTTCATCTCTTATAAACAATCTTTATTTAAAACAATCTATTTATTTGTATATACATCAAATTCATACAATCCTCTTCCCCATGAGGAGTTACAGGTATAAATTATTTTCAAATATCGTGCTTTTACAGCACCATAAAGGCAAACATATTGATAGCCACTTTCATTAACCATTTCAGAATTTGAGACACTACCAGCATCAATGTAATTGGCTCCATCCGTACTATAAGCAAGAACTATATTGTTAAAATAATAGCCATATGAAGAATACATGCCGTACAGACAGAAAGAACGAATGCCCGTAAATTCTTTCTCAGACTGCATATCAACAACGACAGTAGCTGTTGAAGAATCAAAGTCCCATCCAGACCAAGTATCACCATCTACTAAGCTGCCAAAATCATTATTGCTACTTTGAGCACACGAGGCACTCCAGTCTGAATAATCAGTAACTAATGTACCCAACATGTCCGAAGAAGTAACACTGGATTTTATCAATTTAGTAGAAGTTTTGACTATAATATACCCTACGCCATAATCTTCACTGCTTTGACCTTTAGAGCCAACAACAGAAGTGATGCGAATAGGGGCAATATAACCCGATCCAGTAAACTTAGCCAACGCTGAATTAGGAACAGATGCTGTTAAAGAATCTCTGGCAATATAAGAGCCATTCTCTACAGTGACTGTTGACAGATCGAAGTCCAATGCGTCATCTGGAAATTGAACATAAGATGTACCATATTTGGCATTATATGCCTCAATTAAAGAATTATCAAGCTGAGCAGTTACTTTTGTTGTTTCATCAACGTTACGTAAGCAACGAACCGGAAATTCCGCTTTAATATCTCCAAAATCGCCAGCCGGTGTATGAACAACAGTAAAGAGCAATGTATTCGGAGAGCTTACAGATGAAGGTGAATTAGCTTTGATGTAGAATAAATTATTGGGATTTCCAACTACATCATAACTATCATCATTACCACAAGATTGCAGTGATAAAGTAGCAATCACTATAAAGCATACGCAAAAATATTTATATAGATCTGTTTTCATAATAACTTCCTCTTATTGATTGCATTTATTTTTGTCATCACTATCCCATCCTATTGCCGAGCTATAATCCAAATTATAGGTTAAACCTGCCCCCTCATTAATTTCACGAGCTGTATTTGTCCAATCCATATCGTAACCATGTCCCGTTGCATCTTTGAATATATGGCCTTCACCTTCATTCATTTTCCAGTAAGCAAGCAAACCATCTGACTTCGGATCAACTCCACAAAGCCCCATCTGCATTTCAGCCGGCTTCAAGGCACGGCTCCACACCCGAACTTCTGAAATTCGGCCATGGAAGTATTGAGAGCTACGATAGCCAGTCCAAGACATACCTAATTCAAAGCGCTGAAAATCTACCGACTTCCCATCTCCAGCACCTTCCGCATCTTTTACGCCATTAACATACATGGTCAATTTGCTGCCATCGTAAGTCAAAGAAACCGTATACCAACGCCCTGTACTAAAGAGCGTAGTTGACACAATACTACCAGTTGGACTCACCCATTGCAGAGCATTTACAGCTTGCCCGTTTTCACCAAACCGAAGCATACTGGAACGTTGTTCATCCTTGGAAGTAAAACTACACAAACGGGCAATAGTATGCCAATCATCAGAATAGAATTTAATCTCATAAGTAAAGTTTGATAATTCTTGTTTTTTATCATCTGCAAAAATGAAGTTGCTATATAAATTCGTATTGCTGATATTTAATGAAGTAAAATGAATTACTCGTGAAATTTGCAAGAATATAGTTTTTGACGATTGCAGTACATCAAGACCATTCACCTGTGTCATAGTAACCGGAATAACATAAACACGGCCTTCTGCGAAATTCTCGGTAGAAACCACTTTAACAACAGCCGGGGTTGAGAATGACTTGCCTGACTGAATAAGAGCATCTGTATCTTCTATAACAGCAGCACCCTCCGGAATCGCATAATAATTAGTGTTATGCTCTTTATTATAATTTTCTACCAACGAGTTATCAATGGCAAACTTAACTTGCACATCTTGAGATACTTGATTAGTAGCAGAGGCTGTGATTGCATAAGTAGAAGGAGTATCCTCTACTACAAACTTTTTCACAGGTGTCGTTTCTGTTCCGGTAATGAAAACCACCGTTTTTCCATAGTCGAAATCATCACCTTCAGCACAGCCAATCAGAGTAAACAGCCCGAAAGACATAGCTATCAAGAAAGATATTAAATTATATGTTTTCATTTTCAATTGTCTCTTTTAAATAATAAAATATAATGAGCAAATCACTTCTTGATAGAAGGATTACAGAGTTGAATACCACGACGAACATTGTAGTAAGGAATTCCTGTTTTTGAAAAATAGTCGCGATCAAAATAGAATGCTCCAAAACCGCCCTTTCTTCCTTGAGAAGGATTCCAACGCGCCATGCCTTCCATGGAATACATTCGAGATCCTTTACCTACAGGTTCACACCAAAAGTCTGAAGTAACAGTATTTCCATCTGCTTCAGTAAATGCAACTCCTCCGTTCTCGTAATAGTCACCAAACGTTTCACAGCAAATATACTTGGAAGGTTCAATCCAATTCACGCTATTATATGCCCCTTGCAACGAACTTGCCGAACCGTATCCGTAGCATTGTTGTACGTAATAATCAACTAGATCACCGCTACTTCGTGGTGGCTCATGACCAAAGTAGTCAATAATAAACAACTTGTCCGAATATTTACCTTTCGGCCCAATCAACTCACCTAAATATTTACAAAGAGTTTCAAACCGAGCTCCGCCATCGCCCCAATACCCACGAGGTTCATAGTCAATATCCGTACCATCAATATCGTATTTCAGAATATCCGACACAATACTTTCCGCATAAGCTTTCAACCCCTCTTCACCATCAACATTCAAATCCCAATCCTTACCATTATAAGTAAATAGCGTATGCCAAGAGGCATCTGTATGAGATACAAAACGTATACCTTTCACCTTCTGACAATAACGCATATCTTCGTAGGCTATAGGCATATAATTTTTTTCTAGCGAATCATTACTGGGAATTCCCATCCACAAGTTAACAATATCGATACTATCAGGCAACCCAATAAAACGTTCACCCCAAGAAGCTGGATTTTTATAGCCATCTACACCCTCAATAGGAGCATAAGCTGCATAATAACCAAAAAAGATAGCATGATCGCTCTTTTTATATGCGCGAAGATTTTCATAATATTGTCCATCGTATGTTTTTAATCCCTGCACAATCTCAGGTTCTACATCAACATCACAACTATAGAAAGTAAATATCCAGACAAGCAAAGCTAATAAACTTATTAATTTAGTCTTCATTGTAATCAATTTTTCTATTAAACAAAGTTCAGTATCACTTCAACTATCAACGGGCCTTTTTATCCCACCATAGTTTTGTTCCACCATTATCTTGACCACCTAGAGCAGCAATACCACTGGTAACTCCAAGAGCATTATTGATCTTTTCGTCACGTGTATAAGGTAAACGACGAACTTGTAGTTGAGTATCTACGGTACCGTTACTACTGTTTCTCACAACAGGTATTAATTCAGGATATCCTGTACGACGATATTCGCTCCATCCTTCTGGTCCGTCAGGATACATTGCAATCCATTTCTGCGTAATGATACGCTCCAATTGTCCTTCAAAATTCGCATTATCATTCCATGCTGGAGTCACTTTACTACTAAAAGTATAATTATCACTACCAACATTATCTGTGAAAGAATTCGGAGTTGACGTAGCATCAGCCAAATATGTATCGGCACTACCTGCAGTATTTTCTTCGAATGACACTCGTACGCCTTGCTCATAGAATGATTTGGCCGTACCTGTTCCCATATTCCAACCACGTAATACACCTTCAGCACGCAAGAAGAATGATTCTGCAGCCGTCATCCACACTACAGGAGTAGAAGCACGATCCATGTTCAAATTTGAGATTTTCTCACCTTGGTAGTTACTCATATTGCTTGTCGTGATTCCAATACGTACACCATGATATTTACCATCAGCCGTGGCCTTAGTAAAATAGCGACTAATACGCGGATCATTCAAAGCATCCATATAAGTAACGATTGAAGCACCAGGACGACAATCACCTGAGTTAAAATTATAAGCAATTTCTTGTAACGGATGATGATAGCTCAATGAATTATGTGAAAGTTCAGCACGATCAGCCTTGCTCTCAATAAAGCCAAACATATTTTGTACTGATTTTTCAGCTTCTTGCTTAGCTAGCGAAGAGTTGGCGTAAGCAATGCGAATAGCAAGGCGTAAACGTAGCGTATTAGCAAATTTCACCCACTTTTTTACATCACCACCATATACGTAATCATAATCGCTCATCAATTTCGCGTCTTTATTACCATTCACATAGTTATCTAAAACTTCAATGGCATTATCCAGCTCTTCAAAGAATTTGCTATAAACCTGATCCATCGGATCGTATAGACTGGAAGAGCCAAAATTCACATAAGGTATCGGACCGAAGCTATCGGCAATACGGTGCATGCCTTCCACCTTTACTACCGTGGCCAACGCATCAATTTCCGATAATTTCTGTTCAGTCGCTATTTTATGAATATTCTGCCAAGGAGCCATAATCCCGGTATAAGCGTAATCAAAAGTAGCATTTACCCACTGCTCCTGAAAGTTATACTGCCCGTTGTGATTGGTAGAACCCAGTGTAGCAGCAATATAGCCGGAAAAAAGATCATGCGACAAATTTTGAGCAATTTGATAATCAGAATCCAGTGTGCCACCATCACTAATGATAACAACCCTGCGCAACATCTGTGAGAAAAAGGCCCCTGTCTTCAGGTTATCCACCGCCATCATTTCCTCGGTGACTTCATTCGGATTTACGTTATCCGCATAGTCAATACACGAAGTATTATTTAATAGAATCAAAGACATTCCAATAACAGAAAGCTTGTTCCATGATAATATTTTGTTCAATATCATATCTTCTAAATTTTAAGGTTGATTAGAATTTAACTTTCACAGAAAATCCCAGGTTACGCAAGCTTGGCGACATAAACATATCAATGCCTTGAAAGTAAGTGCCGGTACTTGCAGTCAGTTCCGGATCAAACGGAGCTTTTCTATAAAGAAAGAAGAGATTCTTGCCAACAAAAGAGACATTCAGTCCTTTCATCCAATTCACATACTGAGTGATAGGCACTTCATAGCCCAACGACAACTCAGCTAAACGAACGTTGGTTGCACTATAGGTGTACATAGAGCCAATTCCCCCTTGAGAACCGGCGCTTCCAATCTTGTTGTAGTAGTCTTCTGCTCCAATGGGACGACCATTGACAAGAGCACCGCCATTATCGCGAGCATCGGCAGTAGCCTTTGAAGATCCGAAAGCATCCATTGTAGCTTGTGTCTGAGATACCACAATGCCACCGACACGTGTCGTAAACAAGCATCCCAATGATATATTTTTATAAGTAAAAGTATTGCCCCACCCAAGGTTATACTTAGGAGCACTGTTGCCGGCTTTTACAAAAACATCCGGCTGAGTTACAACCTGCTGATCGGAAGGGTGAACGTAAATAGCTCCGTGTTCATCGGTACGAAGAGTATTGACGTAAATATCGCCAATAGAACCTCCCTCAAACAGCATCATTTTATACATGCTTGTTCCTCCCATGTCTATTTTATCTAATGTAGTAAGCTCATGTGTATAAGGATCCTTATAATCTCGCAGTAGTTCTACCACCTTATTTTTATTTAAAGAATAAGTCAGATAAGAATTCCAACCAAAGTTTCCCCAATGATCCTCATAGCGCAAAGATAACTCAAGACCTTTATTATCTACACGACCTCCATTAACAACTTCAGATTTATATCCGGTAGTAGAAGAAAGCGTACGTTCGAAAAATTGGTTATAGGTCCGTGAACTATATAGTGATGCATCCAGCTTCAATCTATTCTTAAAGAAAACAAAATTAGCCCCTACTTCCCATGATTTAGTACGTTCAGGCTTCAGGTTTGGATTAGGACGACGAGATTGAGTAACAGGAACACCGTCAACCAGTGCATAAGTAGGAACAGCGAGGAACATTTCGGGAGAGTTACCTACTTCTGAGTACGATACACGCACTTTCATATAAGGCATTACATCTGTACTACAATGAAAAAGATCAGTTATAATTCCCGAAAGGCCGATAGAAGGATAGAAGAATGAATTGGTATTCGTTCCTTTGAATGTAGATGACCAATCATTACGGGCAGTCACATCTAAATAAACCCTAGATTTATAGCCTACCTGCGCACTAGCAAACACAGCACGTTTCTTTAAGTGATATGCATACTGGTTAGCCAGATTTTTCTCAGATGGATCTACATTTCCAAAAGTGAAGAGATTGGCTACTGACTTTAATTTCCCCCCAAAGTAATCAGATTGATAATCATTATTTTCAAAGTTTGCTCCCACATTAGCTGTCACATTGAGGGTGTTATCAACAAAATACTTATTGATATTCAACAATAATTCACCGTATACTTGCTGATTCTCAATATTACTCTTTGAATAGTAGCCATACTTGGATGCAAACAAAGTATTCGTTCCGGCATCATACATGCGTTCACGACGCTCATTGTTGCGGTCCATTTTGGCACGCGCACTCAAATTAATCCATTTAGCAAAATCATACTTCACCGATGCCGTAGCCATATAACGGTTTTTATGATTAGGCATATTAATATGTTCTGTTATCCAATAAGGATTTTGCAGAGCTAAACTTGTGCTGTAAGGCCAATATTGAGTCATTAAATTACGTTCGGCATCATATCGTTGATAAGCCTGAACCTTAGAAAAGTCATCACCGGCCGGAAACAGATAAAGCGAAACCAACGGATTAAAGTACAACCCCTGTGATGTCATATTCTGTTCTTTCACAGAACTGAGCATAAAACTAAGATCAAGAGTCAGTTTATCTTTCAGCATCTTCGCAACATTGCGAATGGTTGCATTGTAGCGTTCATAGTTATTATTATGAATAATTCCATTGGCATTGGTAGTACCTAAAGACAAGTAGGTCTGATTTTTATCTGTACCCGTTGAGAGACTAGCTGTATTAGTAACATTCAAACCTGTCTGAAAGAAATCTTTCGGATCATAATTACTAGGTGTATTTAATTTATTACCCCAACTATAGTAGCTACCTACCTCAGTCGGACCATACGTGTTTTGGAATTTCGGTAATACAAGAGGAGCAGAAAAAGTTGTGTTATTAGAAATAGTAACTAAGGTACGTCCTTCCTTCCCTTTCTTAGTAGTAATCATCACAACTCCATTGGCAGCGGCACTACCATACAAAGCAGCAGCAGAGGGTCCGCTGAGAACAGAAATGCTCTCTATATCATCCGGATTCAATCCGGAAATAGGATCACCCGATTGGCCCGCTCCCTCATAAGAATCAGTAGGTTGAGTCGAGGCTCTATTCATCTCGATCATGGGGATTCCGTCTACTACATAAAGAGCATTATTATTACCATTAATAGACTTAGTACCACGCATCACTACACGAGAAGAGCCACCCACACCAGATGAAGATGCGTTAATGGTAACACCCGCCACTTTTCCATTCAAGTTATTAACAAAATTAGCATCTGCTATGCGTGTAACTTCATCGCTACTCACTTGTTGTACATTGTAAGACAACGATTTAGCCTCTTTCTTAATACCCAAAGCTGTTACAACAATCTCTCCCAACTCTATGCGATCTTCTTCAAGAACGATATTCAATAAACGGGCATCGGCTATGGTGATGTTCTTTGATGTATATCCTGTATACGAGACAATAAAGACAGCTCCTTTTTTCGCTTGCAGCGAGAAGTTCCCGTCAATATCGGTTATAGTACCGGTAGTAGAACCTTTGACTTTGATATTAACGCCAATCAAAGCTTCACCTTTCGTATCCTTCACCATTCCTTTAACTGTGAAATCGTTCTGCTGTGCAACGGCATTCACTTTGCTCGTTGAAAGAATGATTTGCTTATCTACAATGGTGTAGGTAATATTCGTTCCATGAAATATCTCATCGAGTATTTCGGGAATTTTTCCACTCTTGTTATTAACGGAAACAATTCTATTTGTATTTATTGTTTTGTCATTATACAAAAACACATAATCAGAAGTTTGTTCAATTAAGTTCAATACTTGTTCTATTGAGGAATTAGATTTGCTAATGGGTCCTCTTGTTCTTTGGGCAAAACCCGTTGTGGCATTGAGTTGTAAGACCACAAAAAACAGTAAAACTAAACTAATCTTCATAACTAAAGGAAGTTTTAGATTTAAAGTGCATTTAGGCTTTAATGCAATAATTAAATGATTTTTTTTCATAACTTTGCGGTTAACTGAAGTTTGTTATTATTAATAATAAACTGAACGATGACGTCCGGACGAATTTGCAAGACTCTAGCCGGAGGTCTCAACACTGTGGAAGAAGGCTGTGAGGCAGCTTTCTTCCTTTTGTTTTTTACTTACTCTTATCTCATAGGCGTACCATTTTTTTTAGATTATCAATATAAGGTCACTATTATTTTCTTTTGTGTAAACGTATCGTCCTTCTGCTGTACAGGTTCCTCTGATCTCCACTTCAAAGAAGCCGATTTGCTTAGATAATCAAGGATCTGGTTTAGATTTTCCCTCGTAAATGTTGCACGATATTTATATTCTTTCCCTGAGAGATTCTTTAATTGAATATCAACATTGAAATGACGGGAGAGTTTCTTTAGAACATCTTCCAGGGAAGCATTTCTAAAGATAAGCTTGCCATCTTTCCAAGCCGTTTTCTCATATACATCTATTTCTGATTTGCTAGTCTTTTGTGTTGATTCATTGTATAGCAATCCTTGGCCAGGCTCCAATCTGATTTCACTTTCACTACCGGGAACTATTACATTTACTTTTCCCTCTTCAAGAACTGTTTCTACATAGTCATCATCGCTATATGCACTGACATTAAAATGAGTACCATATACATAGACATTCAGACCGGTGGACGTATTCACATAGAAAGGATGTTTTTTATCCGCTTTCACTTCAAAGTATCCTTCACCTTCTAGTTCCACTTCGCGTTTATCTCCTTTAAACTTCACCGGATAACGTAATTTACTACCTGAATTTAACCACACGATAGATTTATCGGGTAACTCATAACGAATAATGGCCCCCGAAGCCGTACTCACTTCAGCATATTGCATTTCAGAAGAAGAAGAATCGCTAAGATACAAATAACCAAATAAGAGCGAAGTAACAAGAAGTGGTATTGTAAGCATAGCAGCATAGCGCATTAGTTGAGTATGCATTTGTTTTGTCTTCTCGCTACTTATCTTATGCTTCGTTCGCAAAAATGCAGCTTTCGTATCAATCGCTTCCATCTCCTTTATGTCCTTCTGCAAAGCCAAAGAAAGCTGCAAATCACGTATAATCTCACGCAATTCCGCCGAGCCTTCTGCAGCTTGTTCAATCTCTATCTGTTCATCGGGCGTGCACTGCCCTTCGCAATAACGGAGTAATTTTTCGGGTTCCATATAGTCTATATTTTTCTTTAAGACAGTCTTGTTAAATTGTAATTACGAATATAATACAACTGATGCGATAGGAAAAGGACAGGGAAAATCAGTTTTTTTTCAGTTTAACTAAAAAAGATTATTAGCTTGCCGATATTTAATTTAATAACCTATATTTGCACTCTCTAACATTGCCTAGAACCAGAGAACTCTATGAAAATTCCCTTCCATGAAAATGCTAAGGATCAGCTTTTTCAAAAGCTATACGAAGACTATTATGCTCCTTTCTGCTTGTTTGCAAAGAGGTACATAGACGATGCATGCATTCGGGAAGACATTGTTTCGGATGTGTTTGCCTCTTTATGGAGCAAGCGGAATGAGCTCGAAATTAAGTCAGAAACGACGATTGCTTTTCTCAAGATGTGTGTTCGCAATAGTTGCCTTAACTACCTGAAACACCAAAACTATGAAATTGATTATGCGGTGATGTGTAATAGTCGAGCACCGCTCTACGCCACATCTCCGGAAAGTGTTTATACTTTAGAGGAACTATATGAATTATTGAACGAAACGCTAAAAAAACTGCCGGAGAACTACCGAACAGTATTTGTGAAGAGCTTCTTCGAAGGCAAAACACATGCAGAGATAGCCGAAGAAATGAATTTGAGTGTTAAGTCCATTGACCGTTACAAACAAAAAACAGTGGAACTTCTCCGCAACGAACTAAAAGATTTCCTGCCTCTTCTAATCCTTCTTTTGGTCCACAAATAACAGGAAAGTTAATTCCCTATAAAGCTTATATCAGCTTAATGATTCCATACAAAGAAAGTGAAACGAGCTCATTCTTGTCAAGAGCAAGTTTACTGATTCTTAACAGAAAAGAGAGTGCGGAAAAGATAAAGGAGTTATTTGGCTAACATATAGAAGAAATAACTTTTTCATTAGGAGTTATTCCCATAACAAATAAGCATATTGGTGAAGAGAAACCGTCTTTCGACCAAAGAGAACCGTGCAGATTACTCAACTAAACCGTCCTTTTACCCACTTTACAGCGTTCTTTTAAGGAAAAAGTACTGTATCTCAACAAAAAACGGGAGAAGTTGTTGCTTCCCCCGTTTACCATAGTTTAATCTCAAACTACTTTATGATTACATTGACAAAGGTAATACATTTACTTGCCAAAGTCAAGCGTTTAAAGCAATAAATGATACGCTAAACATCAGTTTTGTAAGTGCACTATTCAAAAGAGAGTGTGCCTCCACGTAACAGCTCGTCATGTGAAATGCGAAAGCCATTAATCGGTTTGCCTCCCAAGAGTGCTTTATGAGTGTATGGCTCATTCGATTTTTTATGTTTCACATTAATGACCAGCTCCGACTGCTTATACCATTTAGGATTAAGTGTTATTGTTACTTTATCAAAGACGGGAGTAGTGAGCGTATATTCGGGTACACCCGGACAATCGGGATAAAGCCCCATCATGCTGAATACTGCCCAAGCAGACATCGTTCCGGCATCGTCATTGCCGGGTATACCGTCCGGTTTCGTGGTAAAGTACTTATTCAATAAACGTTTCACCTCTTTTTGCGTACGCCACTCTTCTCCTTTGAAATAACTGAAAAGATAGGGGTAAGCAATATCGGGCTCATTGGCCGGATCATAGAGTCCTTCGTCAAAAACTCGTTGCAGCTTCTCTACAAAAGTTTTCTTTCCCCCCATTAATGCGGCTAATCCTTTCACGTCGTGCGGCACATAGAAGGTATAGTTCCATGCATTGCCTTCGTGAAAACCGGGACTTGGTTCAAAGTTCTCTCCTTGTCGCGGATTGAAAGGAGAATAAAATTGACCATTGGGTAATAGAGGACAAAGAGTACCGTATTGCTTGTTATAATACTGTTTATACCTCATCGATTGTTTGTAAAAACGCTGTGCATCTTCCTTCTTGCCCAAAGCAGCGGCAAAACGGGAAAGCGCATAGTCGGCTATGTAATATTCTAAAGCATGAGAGACAGAATTATCATATTGTTCGCGCAGCGGTACAAAGCCCAGAGCCAGATAGTCATCATTATCGGGACGCATCAGGTTTTTATCTCCAGGCAAGGTTGCCGATTTACGCATGGCTTCATAAACCAATTCTACATCGAAGTCTCTCAAGCCTTTCATCCACGAATCTACAATTACCGGAATACTGGGATCTCCTTCCATCGTCAGCGTTTCCCGGCCATAGAGTTCCCATTTAGGCAACCAACCGTGCTCACGATACATGTCGACCATGCTGCGCAGCATATCCATCTGACGTTCCGGATAGGCTAAAGTAAGCAGTTGATGCACATTCCGATACGTATCCCACAAAGAGAAAACAGTATACCGATTACCTTTTGTGGTAAGTATCTTTTCGCTCTCCATAGCGGGATATTCTCCATTTACATCTTGCAGAACATTAGGATGAAGCAGCAAATGGTAAAGAGCACTATAAAATACGGTTTTCTGTTCTTCCGTACCTCCCTCCACACGTATACGCGAGAGGTCATTGTTCCATAGTTGACGAGCCGCATTATGGACTTTCTCAAAATCAGCAGTCGGTTGTTCTTTTTCCAGATTCAGTCGGGCATTCTCTATGCTGACAAACGAAACACCGATCTGTACTTCCACTTGCTCCGCCTCTTCTGTATCAAAAGAAAAGTAGATACCAATATCATCACCGGCTATTTCTTTATTATAGTTCGTGTAGAGTTTGTTTTTTCCACTATCTTTATCCCATTCGGCTTCTACACCCGTCATAGCACGTTGTTTTTTCCAATATCCACTGCTACGTGGTTTCTTATTCACCTTCATTACAAAGTAGATAGGAAACACAGCTTGCGGATTGTAACAGAATGTGCCTAGCAGTTTCATCCCTTCCACTTCATTCTCTCCTACCCTACGCATGAATGCTCCACTTTCGTTGGTAAGGCCTTCGCCCAGATTGAGCAAAATGTGACTTTGACCTTTCGGAAAGGTAAAGCGGGTAATCCCTGTACGTGGAGTGGCCGACACTTCTGACTTTACATGATACTTTGTGAGGTAATTAGTGTAGTATCCCGGTGATGCCTGTTCGTCACGATAACGACTGCCATACGTTTTATAATCCACATTCAGTTCTCCCGTAGTGGGCATCAGCAATAAAGACCCTAACTCCGGGCAGCCTACCCCGCTAAGATTTACATGCGAAAATCCGGTAAAGTAGCAATTACTATATTCATAGGGTGTTGACCACCAACGGGCATCTTTATCGTATTTATTATCGGCTGAACCCATCACATTAAAGGGTACTACTGACATCATTCCATTGGGACAAACGGCTCCGGGGTTAGTCGTTCCGAAATTAGTCGTACCAATAAAGGGATTCACATAGTTAAGAAGGGGGAGGGCATCTCCTCCCTTTCCATAAGAAAGGAGAAAGAAGATGGCCAATGTGTTAGTTAATAAAAATCGTTTCATGATTATTCAGCCGAAAATGAGAATTAAATAATACTTGTACGCTTGGTAAATTTGATGATTTCGGGTATATAACCGAAAGCCAATCCGGTTACCGTGTCGGCACATCCATAATAGATGGCAATACGTCCCGTCTCCGCATCGTGAAGTGCTGCACATGGGAAGCAAACATTAGGCACATCACCCATACACTCATACTCTTTTTGCGGAGAAAGAAGATAGGGTCCCGAACGATATTTCACCTTCCATGGTTGGTCTAAGTCGAGTAATGCCGAACCAAAACTATATACAAATCCGTTGCAGGAAGCCAACACGCCGTGATAAATCAGCAGCCATCCCTCGGATGTCTCTATCGGAATAGGGCCGGCACCAATCTTGGTACATTGCCAGGCACTTACCTCAAACTGTGCCGGCGACATAACATGTCGATGATGCCCCCAAAAGTCAAGATCGGGAGATTCACTATAGAAAATATCTCCAAATGGGGTATGTCCGTTATCACTAGGGCGACTCAACATAGCAAAGTTTCCGTTGATCTTCCGTGGAAACATGACTCCATTTCGATTAAAAGGAATGAATGCGTTCTCCAACTGATAGAAGGTTTCAAAATCAAAAGTGTAAGCCACTCCTATTGTCGGGCCATGGTAGCCGTTGCACCAGGTTACATAATAGCGATCTTCGATGAAGCAAACACGAGGGTCATAACCATATACCCATGTTCCGATTTCTTCATCCTCACATTCAAAAGTCAACGGTTCTTCATTGATATGCCAATGAATGGCATCTTTACTAAATCCTACATGCAACCGCATTCTGCGATTCGTATCATCGCAACGAAACACACCCGCATAGCCTTCGTTAAAAGTTACCACAGCACTATTGAAAATACTGTTCGACGTAGGAAGCAAATTACGAGGTATAATGGGATTGGCAGAACAGCGCCAAACAACATCCTTACAACCGTCCGGACGCTCTTCCCACGGCATATCCGGCAGGGCGACGCCTGCAATCTTGATTTCTTTCATACTTTTACTAAAGTTTCATTAAAGGAAGCACCGGATGCTTCATTATTATTATGTTATTTACTATCACTATAGGTAAACGGCACCAGCCAAGTTACAATAAACGCAGGAATGGTAGCAATCAACACCCAAATAAAGAAGTGTTCATAACCCAGCCAATCACTCAGATATCCACTCATCATGCCCGGTATCATCACACCCAAATTCATAATGCCAGTGGCAAAAGCATAGTGAGCCATTTGATGTTTACCGGGAGCAACCTGTTGCATCATGAATAAGATAAGTCCGGCAAAACCAAAGCCATAACCCAGATATTCAAAGATGATAGCCGTTGCAACGATTCCCAATCCCGAAGGCTGATAAAAGGCCAAAAGGAAATAGACTAAAAAGGGAATATTGAATGCGCAGCAGAGAGAAAATAATACTTTTCTCAATCCTCGGGCAGAAATATAATAACCTGCCAAGATGGAACCCAAAATAAAGGCAGCAGCCCCAAACGTTCCATAAATCAAACCGATGTCTTTTACAGCCAATCCCAATCCTCCATTTTCTACCGGAGCTTTGAGGAACAAAGGTACAATTTTCATGGCATATCCTTCGGCAAAGCGATAGAGTATGATAAAGACAATGTACCAAACAATATGTTTTTTTGCAAAAAAGGAGCGAATAACTTCCCACAACTTATTCAAACTATCATTCACGGTGCGTATCTCACCGGCTGCTGCTCCTCCCGAAGGTAGCATCTTCATGTGATAGAAGCTGACACATATCATGATAATGGCGCAAATGCCCATAATGATCATCCATGAATGTACGATTCCAAATGTTTCTTTCAGTGAACCGGCTAAATAAACCAGTCCCCCATTGGCTAATATTTTAGCCAGATTGTAGAAAGCTCCTTGCCAGCCGATATATTTAGCTTGTTGAACGGGATTCAACTCAGAAAGATAGACGCCATCGCCTGCAATGTCATGTGTGGCTCCGCTAAATGCAATCACGCCCATCAACGCAATGGCATAGCAAAAGAAATCGGGCAAAGGCAACGAAAGTGCAACCAAAGAAAATGCTACTCCGGTCACTATCTGAGTAATCACCACAAAGTGTTTCTTCGTCTTAAACATCTCCAGAAAAGGGCTCCAAAGAGGTTTCAAAGTCCACGGAAGCATTATTAAAGAGGTCCAGAATGCTATTTGAGCATCAGAGACTTCCATATCCGAAAACATTAAAACCGACACCATTGATAATACAACATAAGGGAGCCCCATGGCGAAATAAACAGTGGGTACCCAACAGACAGGATTCGTCTTCTTCATTTTTTGATCATAATATTGTTTGGTTAATTCCGAACCATCTAGCTAGGTACACTTTTGATGAACGATCGCTAAGATTGTGCTTTTTTATATTATATACTACAACCGAAAGTCCGTGACTACTCACATATATATCATAAAAAACGTAAACAATCAGCTTTATTCTGATCGTTCACGTTATATAGCAAGAAATATTCAAATGTAAAATAAGACAATTCATCTTCACTCTTTCATAACCGAGAGAAGACTTTTGTATCTCGTTCAAATAAGAGTATCAATAAAATTCCAGTCCGAATTCTTCCTTCAAGGTCATCAAATCATGATTCTTTTGAGCCATCATCTGGAACTTCTCCACCTTGCCGAAAGGACGTATTATTTCGTTCGCTTCGCTAATACGAACAGTTATCGTTAGTTTGCTATTCTTTAGTCGATTGCGAAGATAAGATTGAATGTCAGGCAAAGCAGTCGTAAAATCTTTCGCTGTTAATTCATTGTCAACCACTATGCCACAAGCCACATCATCCAGTTTCTCTACTTTAATATTCTGCATTCGCATAGCTACTGCTCTCTGTTCCAGCGGCAGCTGACTGGCATATTCTCTCCAATAATAGTTCAGATCGCTCTCGCCGAAAAACTGATTCTCCTGAACTGCCGTTTGTTGCGCATGTATTGCCTGCTCAGTTGATGCCGTTCTTTTCTCTTGATCTCCATTTTGTAATTGCTTGATGGAAAGCCCGATGCTGGAACTCTTCATCAAAGGGACTTTCTTTTCCGGCTTTGATTGCGCCATTAGAATTGCATTCGGCATAGCAGTAGGCGGAGGAGTCGACCCAAAAGAAGAAGACGGTATAGAGGGCTGAGCCACTTGAGGAGCCACAACCTGTTGCGTTGCAACCGGAGGGGTAGCAACTTGAGGAGCCGCAGCTGTTGTATGGTTTACCACCTGAGGTTGCTGAGCTCCCGAAGGCGAATGAAAGACTGGTTTTAAAATTTGTTTAGGGCCACGCCCATGAGCTTCCTCATCATCGCCTTCTGTGAGTTGCGCCACCTGAATCAGTGTCAGTTCCACCAACAATCGTTTGTTCTTACTTACACGATAACTCATGTCGCAATCATTGCAAAGTTTCATTGCACGATACAAGAAAGGCAACTCGCATTTTTGCGACTGCGTCTGATAACGTTGACGGATGCTAGAGCCAACTTCGAGCAATGAAAGAGTGGAGGCATCTTTACTAACCAATAAATCACGAAAGTGCGAAGATAATCCGGTGATAAAATGATTGCCGTCAAAACCTTTGTTTAATACGTCATTAAACAAAAGCAGCGCATCGGTCACTTTATTCTCCAGAAAGCAATCCGTTAATCGGAAGTAATACTCATAGTCCAGTACATTGAGGTTTTCTATCACACTTTGATACGTAATATTTCCCCCGGTGAAGCTAACAACCTGATCGAAGATGGAAAGAGCATCACGCATTCCTCCGTCAGCCTTCAGAGCAATCACATTCAATGCTTCCTGCTCCACAGTAATCCCTTCTTTGGATGCTACATAATTCAAATGATTCACCGTACCTTCTACCGTAATGCGGCTGAAATCATAAATCTGGCAACGCGATAAAATCGTAGGCAGAATCTTATGTTTTTCCGTTGTAGCCAGAATGAAGATAGCATGATGAGGGGGTTCCTCTAATGTTTTAAGGAAAGCGTTGAAAGCCGAAGTAGACAGCATGTGTACCTCGTCTATAATATAAACTTTATATTTACCTATCTGAGGCGGGATGCGTACTTGTTCCACCAACTGACGGATATCATCCACCGAATTGTTGGATGCGGCATCAAGCTCATGTATATTATAAGATCGTTGTTCATTGAATGCCACACACGATTCACATTCATTACAAGCCTCCCCATCGGCAGAAAGATGCATACAGTTGATTGTCTTGGCAAAGATACGCGCACAGGTGGTTTTTCCCACTCCACGGGGTCCACAAAACAAGTAAGCATGAGCCAGTTTATGAGTAGCAATGGCATTTTTAAGTGTCGTAGTAAGAGCTTCCTGCCCTACTACAGATTCAAACGTAGACGGACGATATTTGCGGGCCGATACGATATAGTTCTCCATAATCCGAGATTCTCTATTTTCTGTTTCTGCAAATGTACACAAAAAAAAGTCTTATGAGATAAGTTTTAAGTTAGAAGTTTTATCTTTGCATAATCAATTGGGGTTTTTATCCGTAACTCGTCATAAACAATCATGGACAAATTATTATCAATCTGGAATTTCATACGAAGGCATAAATACAGTATAACCACACTCGTATTTGCTATCATTATCGGCTTTCTTGATGAAAACAGTATGGTGCGCCGCATCGGTTATGCACGAGAGATCAACCGCTTACAAGAAGAAATCAACGGATATCGCTCTGAATATGAAGAAAGCACTAAACGCCTGAACGAACTTACCACCAAACCGGAAGCTATTGAGAAGATAGCCCGTGAAAAGTACTTGATGAAGAAACCGAACGAAGATATTTACGTATTTGAAGAAGAAGAAGACAAAAAATGAAGAAACTAATTCCCGTACTTTTCGCTGTAGGAGCCTTGTTGCTACTTGCAGGAGCTATTTTATTTATTTCCAAATGGCCTCCGGCTCCTTATATTTATACCATCGGCGCAGGATTTGTTGCTTTAGCGCAAATAAACACTCCGTATGAAGGAATAAACAAAAACATCAAACGCCTCAGGCGTCAACAGATATTAGGAGCTCTCCTATTAGTAATGGCAGGAGCTTTCATGTTTACAACTCACGGCAATGAGTGGATAGCTTGTCTGAGCATTGCGGCAGTGCTGGAACTTTATACTTCGTTCCGTATTCCGCAATTGGAAGAGAGAGATAAGAATTAAAACCTTTTACTATAAAAAAAGTAGCAGTAAAGAAATCCTCACTGCTACTTTTTTAGTTCTAATAGAACACTTCTAATTTATTTCTTTGAAGCAGGAGTATATCTTGCATTCAAACCTTCTACTATTTCTTTCGTAATATTATAAGCACTATCAGCATATAGAAGATTGTCAAAACCGGTATTGCTGATGATCATACTATATCCTTTTGTCTTATTATACTTCTTCAAAAAAGAATTGATTGAATCACGAAGTTGCAAACTATTCTTTTGGTTTTCGGCAGCCAGCTCATTTGACAATCGGGTTTGCAATTCTTGCAAATCCTGTTGCTTTTTAGTTATGCGGGCGTGTTCTTGTTCCGCTCTGTCGCGGCTAACAAAAGCGTTATTCTGCAGTTTACGTTGAAAATCCTGAGCCTCAGCATCCAATTCGCGAGCTTTCTGATTCAGAGTAGCACGTATGTTCTCCTCTTTCTTCATCATTGCTTCGTTTAAATCATTCCAAAAATTATATTGAGTAAGCAAGGTATCTATTTCAACATAAGCTATTTTCATGTTTGATGTGCCTATTACCCCATTGGAAGCCTCTGGTGCCTTATTTTCTGCTTTACCTGAACATTGCGCAAATAAAACGATGACTGCAATAGCCACAATTCCGCTGACGAAGTGGTTTGTTCTCTTCATAACTTATAAAATATAGTTTTAAAATAATTAATTCATACCATCATTCAAGGTTCGCTCAACGTCACGGAAAGAAAATCGTGGTTTATTACGCGCTTCCCGATCTTGAGACTGAGCGCAACTGATTCCTTTTTCTTTTAAAACCTGATTTCCACTTACGTGCCCGTTAGGGAACTTACCTCCTCTTACAAAAAAGACCTTTAGGCCTAATAATCCGAGACAAATAGCAACTATTAACAGAGTTATCAGTATTGTATTGAGCATTTCTACTAATTTTGTGGATGCAAATATAGAGTTTTGTATGGACTATGCCCTCTTTTTTTGGATAAAAAAAAGAAAAGGGTTTATTCCCAAAGAGCCTATTTAACCATATTTAGCAATAAACGGTTAAAATATACAAGAAACTAAACTTTTGCGGCAGAATAGCTCCTGAATAAAGAGGAAAAGCAAGCAAAAAAAGAATAACTATATTTTAACCTCAATTATGAATTCATAAAACAAGAAACATGGAATTATCTGAATTAAAACCAACTGCTGTATTTCACTATTTCAATGAGATATGTAAAGTGCCTCGTCCTTCTAAAAAGGAAGAAAAGATTATTGCCTTTCTAGAGGCATTCGCAAAAGAGCATAAACTGGACATTCTCAAAGATGAGTGTGGCAATATACTAATAAAGAAACCTGCGACTAGAGGCAAGGAACATTTAAAGACTGTAGTGTTGCAATCGCATGTAGATATGGTATGCGAGAAAAATAATGATGTGACGCACAACTTCCTTACGGACCCGATTGAAACAGAAATTGACGGCGAATGGTTAAAGGCGAAAGGTACGACTCTTGGCGCTGATAATGGAATAGGAGTTGCTACCGAATTAGCAATTCTAGCCGCTAACGATATAGAACATGGTCCGCTTGAATGCTTGTTCACTGTAGATGAAGAGACTGGGTTGACAGGTGCTTTTGCACTGAAAGAGGGATTTCTAAGCGGTGATATATTGCTCAATCTTGATTCTGAAGATGAAGGCGAACTTTTCATTGGCTGTGCCGGCGGTATAGGTTCAATTGGTGAATTTCACTACAAAGAGGTAACTGTACCCGAAGGTTATTTCTTCTTCAAAGTAGAAGTAAAAGGATTAAAAGGCGGACACTCGGGAGGTGATATTCATCTCGGAAGAGGTAATGCCAATAAAATACTAAATAGATTCCTCAGCCAAACGGCCCAAAAATACGATCTATATCTCAGCGAAATAAATGGAGGCAATCTGCACAATGCGATTCCCCGTGAAGCATACGCCATCTGCGCTGTACCTCACGATGCGAAGGAGTTAGTCAGAGTAGATCTCAATATATTCTCTGCAGAATTAGAAAATGAGTTATCAGTTACTGAACCTAATTTGAAATTAGTTTTACAATCAAAGACTCCACGTACGACTGCGATTGACAAAGACACCACTTCTCGTCTTTTGAAGACGCTATACGCCACTCCACACGGAGTATTCGCCATGAGCCAGGACATCCCAGGCTTGGTAGAAACATCCACCAACTTAGCTTCAGTGAAGATGCAAGAGGGAAATGTGATAAGGATAGCAACCAGCCAACGGAGTTCCATTCTTTCTGCCCGCAATGATATGGCAAACACTGTGCGTGCCGCTTTTGAACTCGGAGGAGCCAGTGTTTCATTTGGTGAGGGATATCCGGGCTGGAAGCCGAATCCACATTCTGAAATATTGGAGGTTACAGCTGCTTCTTATAAACGTCTGTTTGGAGTGGAAGCTAAAGTGAAAGCGATACACGCAGGTTTGGAATGCGGCTTGTTCCTCGATAAATATCCGTCATTGGATATGATTTCGTTCGGCCCCACACTCACAGGTGTTCACTCTCCCGACGAGAGAATGCATATTCCTTCTGTCGACAAATTCTGGAAACATCTGCTTGATGTACTGGCTAACATTCCTGAAAAAAAGTAATCAATCGACAACACGATTATACAAATAAAAATAAGGGTTATCAAAAACTTCGGTTTTCTCGATAACCCTTATTCTTTGTCGTTTTCATTCTAGACCCAAAACTAACTAATTGCCGCACTACCACATGATTTTTTCATCCAAAGCAATTTGCTGCAACCCACCGCTAATAGACCGATTAACACTATTTTGTTTCACCGGTTGGAGAAACTCCTGCAAACGAACACTGATCTTTTTCGTCTTTCTTCTGCTCATTGCAGCAAACCTAAAAGCGCAAGAAAGTACACCGTTTCGCCTGATGTTCTGGAATGTAGAAAACCTTTTCGATTGCAAGCATGATACATTGAAGAATGATCTGGAATTTCTGCCAACCTCCATGCGCAATTGGAGTTACGGACGATATAAAAAAAAATTAGCCAATGTGGCTCGTACTATCACTGCGGTTGGCGAATGGGTTCCTCCCGTACTCGTTGGCTTATGCGAGGTTGAAAATGATAGTGTATTACGTGACCTTACCCTCTATTCTCCGCTAAAGAAAGAGGGTTATCAATACGTAATGACCAACTCTCCTGACAAGCGTGGCATTGATGTAGCGCTTCTCTATCAACGCGGGAATTTTAAGTTATTAAGTTGTGAATCACTCCGTATTTCTCTTCCGGGCGAACATTCGTATCCCACACGGGATATTCTTCACGTCACCGGACGAATTATCAACAACGACACGTTGGATGTTTTTGTCGTCCATCTTCCCTCTCGTTTAGGTGGCCAGAAAGCGTCTGAACCAAACCGTGTCTGTGTAGCCGAAAGAATAAAAGCTGTTGTAGATAGTTTGTTCTTTGTTCGAAGCTTTCCTAAAATCGTAATAATGGGCGACTTCAACGATTATCCGGAGAACAAATCGATATCCGAAGTGCTCGAAGCGGTTGCTCCTCCTAATCATCCTGAGCCTCATCATTTATATAACTTGTTGGCCAGCAAAGCTAAAGATCGTAACTTTGGTTCGTATAAATATAAGGGAGAATGGAATTTGCTCGATCAGCTCATTGTTTCAGGCACATTTCTTACTCCAGATAACCACTTTTATACAAACGAAACAAAAGCGCATGTGGCCCGACTTCCTTTTCTACTCATAGAGGATGAGAAATATGGCAGAGAACAACCTTTCAGAACGTATAATGGAATAAGGTATCAAGGCGGTTTTAGTGATCACCTCCCCGTCTATGTCGACTTCATTATCGGTGCTTCCGAATAGAATGGCCGCAGCCCGTCCTATACTAAAGCGAAAAATAAAAGCTATTTGTCCAGATTTAAGAGTGTGCAAGAATAGCCTCTACAAGGCTTCTGAGAGGGGTTTGTTGAATTCACGATTTCAGCGTGTTGAAGTCCTGTTTTCAACGCACTGAAATCGTGAATTCAACACGCTGAAAGCATAAGCTCTATTTACAAAAGCTCTATTGTAAGCAAAAGAGAAAGCATTTATTCAATTTTGAAAATACGTTTTTCAAGCCCAAATGAATCATACACAACGTGCAAATAGAACGTGCACGATTGCCACGCAAAACGTGCACGTTCAACAACTGAAACGTGCACGATTCACAAAGGCTTCTTTTTTAGCCCTTCCAGAGCCTCTGAAGAGCCTTTGCCTACTTTCAAAACAGGAGAGAAACGATTATTGATTTGTTCAATTCCTTTACAGGTAGTTTTGTCTACAGACAAAGCCTGCTTCATCCCCGGTGAGAGTCTGCAATTCTCTATCATCGCATCCGTAACATGCTTCATCTCGACGGCCGGATAGCGCAGTTCAGGAGATTGATTCAGTCTCAATCCATCTAATCGAAGGTCTTTTACTCTATCAAAATAAAAAGCACTTTGCCACACTTGTTCCGGACGCTCCTTATCCCAGATCACTTCGCAATCAGTGAGCTGTAACTTCTCCACACTCATAAATTCAAATCCATGTTTCGATCGCTTATCAAGCGCATCTTCGTGCTGCATGAAGAGTTGCACATTCGTAAAGCGAACGTTCTCTATCTTACTATCAAACCCTTCCAAACGGATGCCACTCTGAGAGTGAGCAATAATATTTTGAAAGAAAACATTCTTCACTCCACCCGCCGAATGCCCTTTTTCTCGTTCCTGCACAGTGATCCAGATTGCATCACCATTGCCCCACCAAAAAGTAGCTTTACGCACTGTATTGATTATCAGATTAGAAAAGAGAATATCGCTCACCTCTCCGCCATCACGGATAATCATATTAATCCCTCTATTCGCATCGTTAATCACACAATTGCTCACAGTGATGTTTCTGAAAGCCGAGAAAGATTCCGTTCCCAATTTTAGGGCAGCAGACGAGGAAGTCAATACGCAATTGGTCACGGTCACAAATTCACAAGGCCTGCTTTCGCCTCCCTGACGAGTTGTTTTCAAGCAAAGCCCATCGTCGCCCGTATTAATGACGCAATCGGAGATCAATACATTGCGACATCCATCAATATCCAATCCATCAGCATTTACTCCATTGCCCGGATTAGAATATATAGATACACCTCGCACAAACACCCTGTCGCACCACTGAAGGTGCACCGACCAAAAGGAAGATTCAATCACCTGAATATTGTCAATATGCACATTTGTGCAATTCGTAAAGTTAATCACTCCCGGGCAAGGTGGCACTTTTCGATACTTCGTCTGATAATCTACTCCATACTTAGCCGCATTGGTTATCTCTCTGCCTGTCACAAAGTCAGTATTGATGCCTTGTTGAGGTTCTCTCCTGAACTGCTCTCTCACCGCTTGCCCATTGAGCGTTCCCGTTCCGGAAACAGATATATTTTGAACGCCAAAAGCGGCAAGTAGCACTTCCACCAAACTAGCATCAGTCGCCCCTACTCTTATACGAGTATCTTTATAATCGCTACTTTTTCTGCTGGCATAGATTGTTGCTCCGCCCGCTAAGTGAAAATCAACGTTACTTTTGAGCAATATCGTTGCACACAGATAATTACCTGCGGGCACATACACCGTTCCGCCGCCGTTGGCCGAGCATTCGTCAATGGCCATTTGCATGGCTTTCGATGACAAAACAGTCGTGTCGCCGACCGCTCCGTAATCGATTACATTGTAACTTTTCGCTAAAGCAGAAAGACTAACCGAGCATAAAGCCAAGCATATCAAAAACTTTTTCATAGATCTTATTATTACTTAGTAATAGAAGAAGGGCAGGCATTCAAGGCCGTCCCCCATTGTGTATTAGGTTCTTTGCCCATAACGAACTCAAACGAAGAACCCGATAATATATCTGAATGAGAAATGTAATTCTTCTCATAAGATTCGCCATCTTTCGTAACCGACTGTATATAGATATTTTCTTCGGAAGCATTAGGCGCTTTTAAAGTGAAAGTCTTTCCATTTTCCAAATGCAAAGTCAAGCGCTTAAAAGTGGGACTAGCCAACAGATAATCGGGTGTACCGGGACAAACGGGGTAAAAACCCATTGCCGCAAACACGTACCAAGCTGACATCTGCCCGGCATCATCATTGCCCGCCAAACCTCCGGGCGTGTTTTGATATTCACTTAACATGATGTGACGAACATATTGCTGTGTTTTCCAAGGTTGGCCCACATAATTAAAAAGATAGGCCACTTGATGACAAGGTTCGTTTCCATGCCAGTAACGCCCCTCGGTAAACATCGAATCGAGTTTAGAAGAGAATTTGTCTCTGCCACCCATACATTTTGCCAATCCATTTATATCCTGAGGAACATACCAAGTGTAGTGACAAGGAGCGCCCTCGGTGATAAACGAAGCAAACTGAAAAGCATTATTCTCTTTCAGAAACCGTCCGTCGGCATATCGTCCTTGCGCATATCCGGTTGACGGATCGATCACATTCGCATAATTGTGCGCACGGCGCATCAAGGCTTCATAATCATTTGTTTTGCCAAGTTTCCGAGCCACCTGAGTCAATACATAATCATCATAAGCATATTCTAACGTTCGCGAAACCTGCTCTTTGGTATGAAAAGCATCAGGCACAGAATCTTCCAAAGGAATGTATCCATATTTCAGGTACGAGGCAAGCGCACGTCTCCCCATTCCGTTCTTATAATCATCCGGATCAAGCGGAGATTCAAACGCATTTTTTCTCATCCCTTCGTAAGCCTTCTCTATATCAAAGCCACCAATACCTTTTATATAAGCGTCGCCCAAAACGGAAATACAATGGTCGCCAATCATGGCAGCGGTATAACTATTCCAACAAGGAAAGATGGGTAACCAACCCCCTTGTTCGTACTTATTGACCAATGATTGCATCATCTGCGAGGCCTGCTGCGGATAGAGTATGTTGAGCAAGGGATGCAAAGCCCTATAAGTATCCCACATGCTGAAATCATCGTAATAATTCCCCTTCAAGGTCTTGCGTATAGGCGTTCCTTTAGCAAAAGAAGGATACGAGCCATCAACATCATTCATCGTTCTTGGCAAAAATGAAGAACGATATAGCGCTCCATAAAATTGATTTTTCTTTGCTTCGTCGGGCGTCTCAACTTCCACTGTCGAGAATCTCTTTTCCCATACATCAGTAAGCTCTTTCTTCACCTTCTCAAAACTCCAATCAGGTATCTCCGCTTTTAAATTTTGCTTGGCTCCCTCGAGGCTCACAAAAGAAGAAGCAGACTTTGCCACTATCTGTTCGCCCTCGCTAACCTTAAACTGAATATAAGCACCAATATTCGTTTTTTTACCTATTGATTTTTGTCCTTCAAAAACTTCGCTGCCCTGATAGACCCCATAAGAAGCAATCTCTTTGGTAAACCGCACGACAAAATAGCCGCTAAATCCTGCAGACTCCCCCCATCCCTGATAGATGCGATGAACAGGATTATATCCTCTAATCTCTTTTCTCGTCGCATCAATTTCAATGTATCCTTCGCCTTCGTCACTATTCGGATTCACAATGAGATAAGCATCGCCTCCTTTGCCATATGTAAAACGAAAGATAGCAGAACGAGACGCTCCTGTCATTTCAGCCTCCACCGCATAGTTCTTCAGGCGAACAGCATAGTAAGAAGGAGTAGCTATTTCTTCATCGTGCGAGAATGTACCCCCTCTCTCTTGTGGAAGACATTTTAAGCTTCCTGTGGTAGTCATCAATGTCATGGAACCATAATCCTGCGTGCAACCGCCCACAATCCAATGTGAATTTCGGAAACCTTGAATCAGTGTATCTTTATAGTAATAAGGTGCCACACACTTTCTCTCCGTATCTTGCGTTTGTGGCGTCCAGAAATTCATGCCATTAGGGGCCAATACAGCAGGCAATGTCTGGCCATATTCTTCGGAACTCTTCCCGAATTTACCGGCAGTTTTCGTGGTACTTGCCGCTGTCCCTACCCGGGTATCCACACGGTGAATCAGATCTCCTTTTGCCTGACTACCCGAGCATATCAACAAGAAGCAAATTGCGAGGTAGAGAGAATTGTTGCGTTTCATTTCATTCTAATTTTAAAGCACTAGATTCATTTGGTTATTCAATGACCTACCACTCATTCTGTTAATAAGCACGAACATAGGCCATAAGTAAGACAAATATAGAGAAAACGGGCCAATTCGGCGGTAGAAAAACAAGCATAGTTAGTGTATTTTTGAACAACACACGCAAAAAGGGAGGAAAGTTGCCACTTCCTTCCTTTACTCTCGTAAGCTATTTAATCTGAAAAGATTCTTGTAAGTGTACTTATCTTATGGCAAATAGACTCCTGTAGCAGTGCGAACATAGGTGTTCATGTCGCCATTTTGCTTGATCACAATCACGCGCCCGCCACGTTCCAACGAACCATAAGAGACAAAGCCCGTTTTGCGACCGTAACACAGACGAATGCCTGCCAGCGTAGCAACAAAGTCATTATTATGATCATGTCCTACGAAAGTGGCTTTCACATCTTTCTGCTGAACGAAAGCAAAAAACAACCCACTATTCAGTAATGGAGAACATACTTTTTCTGTTTTGTTGCCGGGTGTTGTCGGCAGCAGACGTACGTATTCATACTCGGGCACAGGAATATGGAAGAAAGCCAATGCCGGAACAACCTTACCCGCTTTCGCTTTGATTTTGTTGCTTTGATCAACGTACCAGTCTATCTGACTTTTCTTCACCCAATCATAATAACCCAATGTAGAATCATTGGTATAAGCGTGAGAATCTAAAAGAAACAGATCCCATGCAGGTGCTTTACCGGTAGAATCGAGTATGGGCAACACACAATTTCCTACGCCATCAACACCTTTCCCTGCGTCAGTAGTTAGGTTATAAGGATTCTTCATCAAGTGTTGCAAGATTTGTTCTTTCGGCAAATCAGTCTCCGTATCGTGGTTACCAAACGTCACTGCAAAGGGCAACTTCCGTTCTTCTATCGGAACAAGCAGATCATTCCATCCCTGAATGACACCTTTAGAGACAACCACATCTCCCGTAAAAATCACCAAATCAGGTTTCTCAGCATCCAGTACGGTACGAATTACCGCCAATGTGCTATCGTTCTTTAGTTTGTATTTAGCACCTGTGCTCCAATGAACATCAGTAAACTGTACAATTTTGAAGCTTTCATTGGTGAACTTCAACACCGGTTTACCGGCAGTGGCTGAAACAGTTATTGCTACGAATAAGGCAAAAATAAGTTTTTTCATAACTATCATTACTTAAAAGAGGATGAGAAGACATATAATTACAAAAAGCCGACGAGCAAAAAATAGCGCCGGCTTTCTTATCTAATTTATATTTTCTTTAAAAAGATACATTCTTCTAGCAAGAAATAATCTCAGAGATTAACCGTTCACTTTATGATAATCTTCTAAGAAGGTTTTCAATCCTGAAGTTGTTAGCGGATGATTCAACAAACCTTTAATGGCGCTCAGCGGACAAGTAGCCACGTCGGCACCTGCTTCCACACATGCCAGAATGTGCTTCGTGTTTCGGATAGAAGCAGCAAGCACCTGTGTCTGATAACCATAATAGCGGTACATCTCCACAATCTGTGCCACAAGCACCACACCATCTTCTCCAATATCATCCAATCGGCCAACAAAAGGAGATACATAAGTGGCTCCGGCTTTGGCAGCAAGCAGCGCCTGACCGACAGAGAAAACTAATGTACAGTTGGTCCGTATTCCTTTATCCGAAAAATATTTAATTGCTTTGATTCCATCTGCTATGCAAGGCACTTTCACGACAATGTGAGGATTCAGCGCCTCAAGTTCTTTTCCTTCACGAATCATGCCCTCATAATCGGTCGCAATCACTTCGGCACTCACATCGCCCTGCACAATGTTACATATTTCTACGTAATGAGCACGCTGATTTTCAGTTCCTTTGATGCCTTCTTTGGCCATTAATGAAGGGTTTGTCGTAACCCCGTCCAAAACACCCAGATCATGAGCTTCACGTATCTGGTCTAAATTGGCTGTATCAATAAAAAACTTCATAATATCTTATTTTTAAATGAATACTAAGTTTATATCATGTAACAGACAGCCGGGGCAACTTGTTCATTATGAACAGATAAGCGATCTGTTTTCTCCTTCTCCGGAGCATTGCTGTGCAACAAATAGTTTACTAATGGCTCCTTATTCCATTGACGTTATTTTTTATAATAAATTTCTTTCTATTCTATCTATTTTCATTACCTTTACTTAAACAAAAGTGTTCATACTATAAATCTAAATGCCATGATTGAATTACCTGAAGCTATCACATTGGGAAAGCAATTCCAGAAAACATTGGTCGGAAAGATGGTTACCGACGTTTATAACGCAACAAGTCTGCATAAGTTTGCCTTTTTCAACGGCGATCCGCAAGGCTACAAGGAGCTACTTGTGGGCAAAGTAGTGCAATCGGCAGAAGGTTATGGCATCTTTGTAGACATTCGCTTCAACGACGGAATCACTCTTAGTCTCTTCGATGGCATAAACGCCAAATATGGAGATGCTTCCTCGAAAATTCCCGATAAATATCAACTATTACTTACTTTCAACGATAATACATATCTTGCTTTCACGGTGGCTATGTATGGCGGAATGTATGCATACAAAGGCGAATTCGACAACAAATATTATCACCTAAGCGTAGAAAGCCTTTCGCCACTGAGCGAGAAATTTGATGAAACTTATTTTGATAGTAAACTGGCTCAAGAGAAGAAAAACATCTCTGCCAAAGCATTTCTGGCTACCGAACAACGGATTCCGGGAATAGGAAACGGAGTGGCGCAAGACATTTTGTTCAACGCCGGCATTCACCCTAAACGCAAAATATTTACCTTTACGGATGCTGACAGAAGTGCTCTCTTCCATTCACTGAAAAAGACCTTGCAAGCAATGACTTCGCTCGGAGGCCGAGAGACCGAGACTGATCTGTTTGGCAACAAAGGTGGTTATCAGACCATTCTGTCAAAGAATACTTATAAGCTGCCTTGTCCCAAATGTGGTGGTTCAATCAGCAAAGAAGCTTATTTGGGAGGCAGTATTTATTATTGTGGCCATTGCCAAAAACTGGAATGAAAACGCAACACTTTAAGTTGAGCACTTCTTTCAAATTGATCTCTCTGAGAATGGTTTTAAAGATTCAATTCCCAGAGAAATAATGTAACTTCCTAAACTCTTTATACAACACGTTGATGCGAGAGAGTTAGAGTTTTCTTAGTTTGAAAAACTTATAAAGTTCAAACCATGTTATTGTACTGATACCCACAAGCAAGGCAACTAGCACCTCCCATATAGTGAGTGGAGAGAATTGAAAAAGCCGTTGCAAAAAGGGCATATTCAAAATCAATAAAATGAATAAAGCTGCCGATCCTGCTACCCATTTGACCGTTGGATTCGGAGTACGTATGATCGTGAAAATGGATTCACTCCAAGAGCGATTTGTAAGTATCGTTAAAATATTAGCCACAATTAGCGCTGTAAATGTCATCGCTCTCACTTCTCCAATTTCGTAACCGAGTTTTAGCGTAACAAAATACATCGCTAATGTAGCTATCAGCACCCATATACCCTGAAAACAACTCAACAAGATCTTATTAGGACCGAAAAAGGGTTCATCCACTTTTCGGGGAGGCCGAGACATTACATTCTTCTCGGCTCTCTCAGCCTCGAATATGATGGAACAAGCGGGATCGATGATCAGTTCCATAAAGACAACATGAACAGGCCACAAAATCAAAGGCAGGTCTGCAAAGAAAACAGGAATCAGGGAGAGTCCGGCAATCGGAACATGAATTGCAAAGATATAACCCAACGCTTTTTGCAAGTTGTCGAATATCCGACGTCCCATCTTGATGGCTCCAACAATAGAACCGAAATTATCATCCATCAGCACAAGCGCTGAAGCTTCTCTCGCCACATCTGTTCCTTTTTCTCCCATTGCTATTCCAATGTTGGCCGCTTTTAGGGCAGGAGCATCATTTACTCCATCGCCCGTCATAGCAACCACTTCATTATTACGCTTCAGCGCATTGACGATCTTTAGTTTTTGCTCGGGAATCACTCTGGCAAACACGTTGACTGTTTTTATTTTCTCACTCAGTTCCTTTTCATCCATTGCAGTAAGTTCGCTTCCTGTAATGCATTGCTCATAGTTTTGCAAGCCTATTTCACGAGCTATATTTTGGGCTGTGACAGGATAGTCGCCTGTAATCATTATTACTCTGATTCCCGCTTTATGACACTCTTTAACGGCAGTGGGTACTTCCTTACGTATGGGATCGGAAAGTCCGATAAGTCCCACAAACTCAAAGTCAAAGTCATGTTGTTCATCAGGCAATCGGTCTTCAGAGATACTCGATTTGGAAACACCCAATACCCGTAAGCCTTCCGATGCCATCGCCTGAACAGCATTGGCATATTTAGATTGCATTTCAGGGTCGAGGTGACAAAGATCAAAAATAGCTTCGGGCGCACCTTTAGCAGCGATAACCAGTTCGTTGGTTTCTTTATTACGAAAGACTCTTGACATGGCAAGCATCTCTCTGGAGAGAGCATATTCCTTCACCATTTCCCAATCATGATGCAAATGCTCCGTGCCCTTCAAAAACAGTTCGCCAATGCCGCCAATCGCCTTTTCCATTGGATCAAACGGGTTTGTCTGACTCGAAAGTATCCCATATTCGATGATATTGTGATACTGTTCGGGAAACTCATTTGCGTCTTTAGAAACCCAAAAGTTCTCCTTATTATATATCTTGGCAACCTGCATTTTGTTTTCGGTCAACGTTCCCGTTTTATCGGTACAAAGCACCGTTGCAGAGCCCAATGTCTCAATAGCAGAAGGTTTACGGGTTAGCACGTGTTTCTTTGAGATTCGCCACGCTCCAACGGCCATAAAGATGGTCAGCACAACAGGAAATTCTTCCGGCAACATGGCCATAGCCAACGTAATACCAGCCAAGAAACCTTTTAACAATTCTCCTCGTGTAATTGTATAAATGGCTATGACTAACAAACACAATCCAACCCCTGTTATCGTAAGACGTTTGACCAACGTTTCTATCTCCACCTTTAGTTTGGTTGGAGACTCTTTCACCTCTTTAATCGCTTTGCCGATTTTCCCTATTTGCGTGTCCATCCCTGTGTGAGACACTCTGGCAATACCATTACCCTGCACAACCATCGAGCCGGAATAGACGAAGGGTTGATCATCGCCTCCGGGTTGAACATCTTCAGCCTCTCCTGCCCAATCGTGCTTGCGTACCGGTACGGATTCTCCTGTCAGCAAAGACTCGTCGACCAGCAGACTGACGCTTTTAATTACAGTTGCATCGGCCGGTATTCTGTCTCCTTCTTGTAAAACTAAGAGATCATCGCAAACCACCTCACGACCGGGAATACGCTTCTCTATCTTTTCGCGAATGACCAAGGCACGCGGACTAGCCAAGTCTTTCAGAGCGTCCAAAGCCTTTTCACTTTTCCGTTCCTGATTGAACTCAATGCCCATCACCACGAAGACAAACCCCAAAAGCATAATTCCCTCTTCAATATCTCCAAGAATCATATAGAGCGTGCCGCAAGCTACCAGCAACAAAAACATGGGTTCTTTTATCACCCCGAATATAATCATCCAGAAGTTCCGTGAGCTACTTCCCTGTAATTCATTATATCCGTTTTTGGCGATTCTACTCGCTACCTCATCAGAGGTAAGACCTGAAAATTCCAAGTCGTTTGTTGTTTTCTTCATACGGTCAATCTTTTATTTTTTTTGAAGAAGCTATAATCTTGTTTAATAAGGTTGCAAAAGTATCCAGTTCGTCCTTGCTGAGTTTTCGGGCAACCAATTCCACTAAAGAGTCATGCGCATAATCATGTCGCTTATTGATTTGTTTTCCCACATCAGTCAAATGCAAGTGCGAGCTTCGTCTATCAGCATCGGAATGTACTTTGTACACACATCCCTTCATGATGAGGCGGTCAATGACAATCGTCACAGAAGGCTTTTTTAGTCCCAGTGCAGAAGATAATTCAGTAATACTCGGATTATCTAATTCCTGAATGGTTTCCAAATAATTGATTTGGGTTGAAGTCAAATCTTTAATATCGCAATGATCCTTTGCCTCCTCTTCGGCTTCGGAAATAAGCCTCGAGAAGCGAGCAATATCGTCTTTAATTTTATTGTTCATATAACATCTTCATTAGAAATATCGCACAAATATAGTTAGTTAGCCCTAACTAACAAAACAAATGAAAGAAAATATTATTTCCCACGGTATTCCATGGGAAATAATCACTTCATGAAGAAATACTGGAAGTAGAAAGTTGTAGTGCCAAATAATAGAATCTTTGTCAGAGAGCTCAGGAAGTAGAATATTAAACGTTTCTGATAATCAGGATTGATGAAATTCGGCTCACCCATTCCAGCCTCATCTCTAAGAGTGTTTCCCATCCGGATAAACTTACAAGAACCAAATCCTGCTTACATAGAAGTTCTTCATTCATCGCTTTCAAATCGATGGAATTGATGTGATTAGGAGCATTTTGCTCTATTGTTCTTATCCTTTCTTTCACGTCCGTATTTTCTTTCAGTTCTCCCTTCACATCGGAGATGGTAACTTGCGCATTAGAGTTATGGACGAGCTTCTGAATATAAGCGATTAAGAACGCATCATTCGAATCAACAAAAGGAATAAAAACTCTATCGGCACTTTGAAAATTATTATTTATCAGAATGCCCACCGGTATTTTAGTCTTAGATAAAATAGAGTTTATCTTTTCATCAAAAAACGAAGATTCAAAAAGCTTTTCCTTACCTGTCACCGTGTTAATCATTCTTTCAGGATTGACTATTTTTGTTGTAAAACCTAAAATCCGACCGAGCAAAGTTCCTTCAAAAATAGATTGTTCCAAGTTGAGCAATAACAAATCATAATTGCCTCGATTACTGACCTCTGCCACTTCTGTTTCCAAGTCATTAGAGACTTTAAATAAAGAAGTTATGGTGAGATCTAGAGATTGAGCCTCAGCAGAAATGGGGATAAAACTCTCTTTCTCATAATAATCCAAATTTCGATGGTGTAAACCCTCGGTAGGAATCAGATGTATCACTGTAAGACTCGTGTTCTTACTATTTTTTTGAGACAGATAATTGGCCAAACGAAGCAGTGACGGGGCACTTTCTGCTTCATTAAAAGAGATAAGAATTTTATTTTTCGATACGTTACTTATCGTAGAATCTAAATCAACACCTTTTGCCTTAAAGAGCTTTTCTATTAGTTTCAGAGCCGGCCCAGTCATAAAGGTAGTAACCAAGGCCATGATTACCATCATAGCAAATATCTCGGGAGGCAAAACGCCCAAGTCGTAGCCAATATTAAGAATGATCAATTCCATCAATCCTCTTGTATTCATCAAAGCACCGATGGTAAGGCTGTCTTTCCAACTTTGCTTCACAAACCTTGCAGTCAATGCGCTTCCCACAAACTTGCCTAAAACAGCAACAAGAATGATCAAGCCTGTCACTTTCCATAAATACGGATCATTCAAGAGGCCTATCTGCGTTCTCAAACCCGTAAAAACAAAATACAAGGGTAGCAACAAGACCAAAGCAACATCTTCTATTTTGCCTATAACCACACTTCTAAATTTCTCGTTGACAGGCATTATGACCCCAGCCATAAAAGCGCCGAATAAGGCATGAATACCGATCATCTCGGTAATATAAGCTGATGCCAAAAGAGTTAAAAACAGGATAGCGATCATACCTTTGTTCAAACTCCTTTGGAAGAAAAGATCGCCCACACGCTTTAAAAAAGGACGAACGACCTTAAGCATGATGAGAATATAGACAATTACTAAGAAAATAGTATATAGAGAGCTTATAAAAGAACCGGCTTTAACAAGGGCAATCACAACGGCCAGCAAGCACCAAGCAGTTATATCATCAGCCGCTGCGCACGTAATAATCACAGAGCCTAACTTCGTTTTATGCATACCGTGTTCTTGCACAATTCTTGCCAAAACGGGAAAGGCGGTTATGCTCATGGCAATGCTCAAGAAAAGGCCGAAAGAAGCAAACGGAACTCCGTTCAATGCAAAATGTTTATAAATAAAATAAGCAAGCCCCATTCCCAAAGCAAAGGGAATAATTATACTTGCGTGGCTAATGACAATGGCGTCGTGTGCTTTACTTCGAAGAACCTTCAAATCCAACTCCATGCCGATAACAAACATAAAAAGTATTAGTCCTATCTGACTAAGAATTTGAAGATTTCCAATTGAATTGGCGGGGAAAAGGAATGTGCTTACGTCAGGAAAAAACATGCCTAACAATGATGGGCCGAGCACTATTCCCGCAATGATTTCGCCAATCACGGCAGGTTGACCAATCTTTCGGCAGATCCATCCAAACATTCTTGCAACAAGAATGATTGTAATAATTTGTAACAGCAACACGCCTATGGGATTTGCCAAGCCCTGATGAATGGAATCAAGGAATTCTTGCCAATGGCCTTTTACGGACAATGCATTGATCACATTCCTACCTTTTTCTAACTCCGCACCTTGTTGCACAATCCAATACATCAGAGCGGAAAAGGTGCCGATAATGGCAACATAAAAGAATACATTTCTAAACTTCTTCATAAGTTTGGCTGCTAGTGTTATTCATTACTGAATACAAAAATAAAGAATAAAAAGTTTAGAAAAGAGAGCGATGAAAGGAAAGAGCTTATAAATGTAATAAAGGGGAATAAATTTGTAACAAAACTATTTTCGGCTCACTCTATTCATAAAGTTAACGCGATAAACTTCCGTCAAGGTAAACGCCAGCGGCTTGCCTGCCTCAATAATATCCGTGATGATTTCATTATGCGAGAAGTATTGTACTATTCTCAATGCAATCACTTCTTTTTTATTTATACGGCAGAATTGATCCGGAGGCAATGATTTGAGGAGTTCTTCGAACGATATGTTTTTTAATACCAATGTTTTATTATCATTCAAATAAACGGTTTTGTCGCGGCTATCAGTCTCAGAAACTTTAATATACTTTACTCGATTAAAATAAAGTAAAACTTTACCCTTCTCACTATTGAACTGTCCACACTTTTCGGTAATGACTGAATGACCCAATGCGGAGATCGCTTTCTGAACAGCCAGCTGAAGTCTTTCTCTCTTTATTGGCTTTAGCACGTAATCAATCGCATTCAAGTCAAAAGCATCTACTGCATATTCTTTATATGCAGTGGTGAAAATCACAGGCTTCCCCTTCAACAATTCAGCCACCTGAAGTCCACTCATTTCGGGCATTTCGATATCTAATATACAAATATCAAAATCAAGAGAATGAGTTTCTTCGAGAAAGGTTTTTGAACTATTAAAAGCCTTTACAACTTCCAACTCGGGTATTTGCTCACAAAGCATTTTCAAATACATCAACCCGGGCAATTCGTCATCAAGAAGCAGACATTTTAGTGTTGTATTCAAGTATATTTATTTTTAAATAAGCCGTATAAGTATCCTCTTCAATCACTCTTTTCAATTTAAAACAATCGCCATAGATTAGATTCAAACGTTGCTCCAAAACAGCGCTTCCTATTCCTTTCCGTCCCTTTTGCATAATGGACTTAGTGGATATCTTATTAGATACTGTCAGGATAAAGTTTCCATCTCGAAATTCGAACACAATAGAGATAAAAGCGTCTTGATTTTGTAGATCAGCATGTTTAAATGCATTCTCTATCAGATCGATAGAAATAAGCGGCGCTAGTATCTTTTGATGATAAAGAGGATCCGTTTCATCTAATATTGTTTTTATTTTTAGCTCAAACAAAGGGCTTAGCTTTATCTTGTTTATTTCAATCAAGCTCTTTGCAAACTCAATCTCTTCGTAAGGGGTTACGAATTTCTTTTTACTTTCATACAAGATGTAATCAAGTACATTAGCCAACTTATCAAGAGCAAAATAGGTTTGGTAGGCATGAGATTGTACCGAGTTTAATATGTTTTTAAATAAATGAGGATTCAGTTTTGACTCGAGCGTCTCAAGCTGAAAATCGTCCATTGTACTCTTTAGGTCCTGATATTTATATTCCAACAATTTTACTCTTACTTGGGAGGCTATATTTCGACGAACGAGGTAGACAACGAACACAATTAAAACTGCAAGCAAAATAGCTGCAGAATAAACGATAAAAGCAGGGATATCAATAGTTAACAGCATTTCATATCAGGTTGACTGGTGTTCATTATTTGCAAACTTACATAAAAATCTTGATTTATAAGTGCGTGCTCAATTCTTTCTCTAAATGAAGAACAACGATACTCCCACCACGCTGATAATCGCTCCAATAATCTCTCTCACCGTTATCTTCTGCTTAAAAAATAGGTGTGAAGGCCATAAAATAAAGATGGGAGTGAGCGCCATTAACGTAGAAGCGATGCCCGCCTCAGTGTATTGCACGGCCATCAACGAAACCGAAACTCCAATAAAGGGGCCGAAGATGGTGGCGCCCAAAGCGGCTTTCATTCCTTTTCCGTCACGAACAGCCACGGGGATTGTGTGAAATTGGTTACTAAGCCACATCACTGCTAAAAACCCAATTCCTCCTGTAATGGCACGAATAAAGGTGGAAGCAAAAGGCAACAAATCGGAAACATGGGTCATGTTTGCCGGAATAGAGATTTCATAATAATTCATCCCAACCTTGCTCAACACGAGCCCGATGCCTTGCCCTACGCCGGCTCCAACGCCGAACAGCACGCCTTTCAATGGCAGTTTGAGACCGATTCGATGGGTGGTTCCTCTACTCAACACGGACAAGCCGATACCTGCCAGCGTGATGAGCATGCCCGCCAGTGTTTGCAAGGAGAGTTTCTCTCCTAGTATTATCCAGCCGGAGATGGCGGCAGAGATGGGAGCCAGTGTCATAAATAGTTGACCGAAACGGGAGCCAATTAAAACATAGGAATTGAAGAGGCAGTAATCGCCCAAAACATAACCGACGAAACCGGAGAGTGAAAGCCAAAACCAAGCTTCTCCATCGGCATAAGTGGGGTAAGGAACTCCTGTAAACCACCATAAAGTAGCGCCCAACATGAGTAGAGAAAGTGACATGCGGATCACATTTAGTTGCAATGAGCCAAGTCGTTTGCTCGCTACTTCGGAAAAAAGAGCAGTAGCCGTCCACGAAACAGCCACACCGATTGAGAGTACCTCGCCAAAATATTGCATTTTGTTCTATTTTGGCGCAAAGTTACAATAAAAAAACAAACGAACAATCTTCTGTCCAAAAGCCATCTATCGAGTCTTTCTCACAACCTCTCGTTGAAAGGCAACGACCAACACCGAAATATTGACAATATATCTTCGAGAAATAGGGAGAAATAAGGCCTTTGATAAACGTACACGAAAAAGTTGTACGCCGTGCACGAAAAAGATCTTCATCGTGCACGGCGTGCAACGGCTCCATGTATGAGGATTATTTTAGTGATCAGGCCGCTTTATTTTCGTACAGACAGTCCGATAAATCTCCGATAAGTATTTTCTGCTTTTGCCAATGCCTCCTTCTCGATGTTGAAGTTTTGCTCAAAAAATGTCGTTTCAAAACTGATTCCTGCTTTGGAGACTAACTTTTTCCATACACCCACTATTTCACCATTATACATGATGTTTGGGTAGAAGGTTCCATTTTTAGTGAAAGCTTTGAGGTGATGTTCTAATGCTAAGATTGTGGTTCTGTCTTTATAGCTGATCACATATTCGTCAAACGCAGGTAGGAAATGCAGCACGTTATCGGTCTTCAATTCGTTGGCGTATAATTGATGAACAAACAGGTTGTGAGAAGCAAATTTATCAGAAATCAGTTCTGAATCAATAAGCCCCACTGCCTGCTTTGCATCTGCCACAGACAATCCGGACCACCAAATAAAATCTTGCAGACTTGCAGGAGAGTGGCTTCTAAAATAATTCAATGCCAGCTTGACCAACGATTCCTCTTTATTCAGCTCTTCTACCGGAGAAACTCGTTCCTCAAGCAGGGCGTAAGTCAGCTTCTTACCTCTGACGGGTCCGCTACAAACGATGCCTTCAATCTCCGCACGCATCATAAAATGAATCATTCGAGAAGTGTTTACAACTATACCTGCCTTGTTCAGCTCTAATCCGACCTCCTCTCGTGTCAGGAAGTTACTCCCTGCTAACATTTTCTCCAGCAAACCGTTGCATTTTGAATACAAGCTCTCGGATATTTCCAAATCCCGATCTCTCGAAGCAGAAGATGACTTGATGCGTTGCGCCGACAATCGCAGCATCCATCTGATATCTTCCGCAGCTACCAAATGCCAGGTGGGGCGCATCACGTGTGTGCGCAGAATATCGCCTCGATTGAGAGCTTCATCAACAAGTTGCTCTGTTCCCGATTTTAGTCTGATGCCAACCGCCCATTTGACCATATTATAATCTTGCGCTTGCATGGCACCCATCCAAGCAACCAACTCTTTCGGGTTGACAAATTCTGAGTGATGAAGCTGCTGACTGGAAAGTCGAATATCTTTAATCTTTTGCATATTTGGTTAGAGGGATTTTAATTAAGAATGCGCAAGATACAAAAATATATATAAAAGGCTATCCACAAAGTATGGATAGCCCCATTTGGTTAAATTATTTCACACATAGAGAGTCTTACTTGGCAGAAAAACCTTCTTTCTTCAACTGGGTTACCCAGTTTTTGATCCTTTCATCCGTTTTGTCGGGTTGAGTATCATCATCAATGGCTAGTCCCAACAGCGAACCATCTTTCAATGCCCGAGATTGAGCGAAAGTATAGCCTTCTGGAGACGTTAGTCCAGCGATGGTAGCGCCTGCAAATTCAAAGGCTTCGGCCAGCAGAGCAATACCATCCACGAAATTATCAGGATAATTTACTTGATCTCCCAGACCAAAGATAGCAACTTTCTTGCCTTTCAGGTTGAGCGATTTCAACTCCGGAATCATCTCATCCCAGTAGCTGGGTAGCTCGCCATCAAACCACGTAGCCGTGCCGACTATCAGATGATCGTATTGCTCAAATTCTTTTTCCCAAGCATGTTCTACAGGGACAAGGTCCGTTTTTGAATCGCCAAACACCTCTTGTATTTTTTTTGCGATTGCCGCTGTTTTCACGGTGTTTGCTCCGTAAAATAGTCCGATCTTTTTCATTTATGTATCTTTTTCGTAAAGTTAATATTCTACTTCAATCAATATGCCAAAAGTTCCTTCGCTGCTTGATAGATGCGTTCTTCGTTAGGAAGAATCGCCTGTTCGAGCACAGGATGGAAACCTACAGGAGTAAAGGTAGAACCTACACGTTGCACAGGAGCATCCAAATATTGGAACAATTCTGTTCCTATCATGGCAGCTATTTCCGCACCAAAGCCCGAGAATACTTTGTCTTCGTGCACAATCAGCACTTTACTTGTCTTCTTTACGGATTCAAAAATGGTTTCCTTGTCAAGCGGAATGATTGAACGAATATCGATAACTTCCACATTTCCTCCGTTTTCGTCGGCCAAGCGATTGGCTGCTTTCAAGCAGAGATGCGTGGTATTTCCGTAAGTGACAATGGTAAGATCGTCACCCGCTTTGCGAATTCGGGCCTTTCCGAAAGGAACTTCAAAATCGTCGGGGATAAAGGTTGCCGCTTCCACAGCATTGTACATCGCCTTCGGTTCCAGAAACAGCGTGAATCCTTTGGAACGAATGGCGGTGCGCAGCAAACCAGCAGCATCATCGGCAAACGAAGGATAAACAATTCGGGCTCCGGGCAAGGTGGACAATGCGCCTTCTAAGTTTTGTGAGTGATACAATCCTCCACCGATATATCCTCCGGAAGAGAGTCGCAAGGTTATATTCGGAGTGAATTTCCCATTGCTTCTCCAATATTCGTGCGTGCATTCCACGTATTGCTCAATGGCCGGCCAGAAATAGTCAGCAAACTCGGCACCTTCAATCACTAAATGAATCTTCGGGTCGAAGCGGCTCATTCCATTGGCTGATCCCACAATATAGTCTTCGGCAATTGGAGCGTTGAATACTCTCTCGATACCGAATTCTTGTTGCATGCCCTTCGTCACATTGAACACACCGCCCTTATCTTTATTGGCCACATCTTGGCCCCAAAGGAATGTGTCAGGATTATGGCGAAATTCACTCTTCAACGTTTCGTTGAGCGCTGTCACCAGATTTTTCTTCTCGCCCTGTTCGTTGTGCGTTCCGTCCACGTAAACTTTTGGTTCATATGGTTCAGGCAAAACAAAATCGAAGATCGTTTTCGGATCAGGATCGGGCGCAGCGATGGCTTTCTTATTTGCCACGCTCAGCTCTTTCTTCACAGCAGCTTCAATCTGAGTCAATTCTTCCTCGGTGAAGCGTTTGTATTGAAGCAACATACGGCGGAATTTCTTCAAAGGATCTGCCGCTTTCACATACGCCAATTCATACTCATCACGATACAAGAAGTGATTGTCAGAGTTAGAGTGCGAACCGATGCGCACGCAATTGGCGTGAACGATGACGGGGCAATTTGTTTCGATGGCATATTCACGGGCAGCGGTCATTGCATTCATCGAGTCGAACACATCTTTACCGTTACAATAAATAATCTTCAGGTTTTTGAATCCTGAAAAGTTTTGAGCTACCTTGCGGTTGGCTGTTTGATCCTTCTTTGGAACAGAGATGCCGTATCCATTGTCCTGGATAACAAAAATCACCGGCAGTTTCTCGGTACATGCGCCGTTGATGGCCTCGTATACATAGCCTTCTGAGGTGGTAGCTTCACCCTGACAGGTGATAGCTACTCCTTTATGCTTGTAATACTTCATGGCTCGTGCCACTCCGGCGGCATGCAAATCTTGCGTACCTACAGCTGAAGAGATATTCTCGATATGCCATTCGTGTTTAGAAAAATGGTTCGACATGTGGCGGCCTCCGCTGGTGAGATCCGTAGCTTTAGAGATACCGTTCAGAATCAATTCTTCGGGTGTCATCCCTGCCGACAGCACCGTCAACATATCACGGTAATAAGGGAACAGGAAATCTTCACCGACCGTGAAAACTTGTCCAATGGCCAATTGTATGCCGTCGTGTCCTGCATACGGAGCGTGATAAGACCAGCCAAGAGATTGAAGCTGATACATCGGTGCCTTCTCGTCCATTGCTCGTCCGAGAGTTAGCAAGTGGTACCATTTTTTCAGTGTCTCTTTATTGGTATTATTAATATCAAATGTTTTCATTCTTTCTTTAATTTATAAGTATTATTTATCCCACTTTTCCAGATACTCGGCCACGCTAAGCAAGAATTTGCCACCCAATGTACCGTCGATGATGCGGTGATCATAAGACAAAGACAGATACATTTTATGTCTGATAGCAATTACGTCACCATCCGGTGTTGAAACAACAGCAGGTTTTTTCTCAATGAATCCCACACCCAAAATAGCTACTTGAGGTTGATTGATAATTGGTGTACCAATTATATTCTTGAAAGTACCAAAGTTGGTGATGGTAAACGTGCCATTCTGCACATCATTAACTTTCAGTCTATTGGCACGAGCCGTGTTGGCTAGTGAGTCAATAGCCAAAGCCAATCCCTTAGTGTTCAATCTGTCAGCATCATGAATTACGGGAACAACCAAGTTGCCATCGTCCAGCGCAACAGCCATACCGATGTTGATATGCTTCTTCAAGATCATCTTGTAACCATCCACAGAAGCATTTACATAAGGGAATTCAATCAACGCCTTTGATACAGCCTCAACGATAGCAGGCATATAAGTAATGTTGATGCCCTCTTGCTTGCGGAATTCATCTTTCACACGTTTGCGCCAGTTTACAAGCTTGGTTACGTCTACCTCGATGATTGTTGTAACATGTGGAGAAGTATTCTTCGACATCACCATGTGATCGGCAATGATGCGTCTAACCGGATCCATATCAATAATTTGATCTTCGCCCGCTTTTTGAGCAACAGGAGCAGGAGCCGCAGGAGCCTTCGTCGGTTCGGCAGGATTTGGTTGAACAGCAACAGCACTTGCTGGTTTGGCTGCCGCAGGTTGCGCGCTAGCCGCTGCAGGAGCAACGCCACTTTTCTTCTGTTCGATGTATTTTTGAATATCTTTCTTGGTTGGTCTGCCAAGATAACCCGTTCCTTGCAAAGCATCAAGCTCTGCGCTGGAGATTTGTGCCTGATTGGCCAATTGAAGTACAACCGGCGAATACCAGCGGCCTTCTTCTTTCACTGCTGCAGGTTTGTTTGAGACCGGTGCCGGTGCTTCTTGCTGTGTCGTAACAACTTCGGGCTGTGGTGCAGTTGTTTGTGGCGCTTCCGGCTGAACGGTTTTTTCAGCTTCTACTGTTTCGGTAGCTTCTTGCGCTCCGTCATCTTCTATCTCAACGGTTGCTACTGTAACTCCTACAGGAACCGTATCGCCTTCCTGAAATAGGATTTCGAGAATCTTTCCTTCTACAGGAGAGGGAATCTCAGCGTTGACCTTTGCGGTAGTTACCTCAAATAAAATTTGGTCTTCCTCAATTACATCGCCTGCCTTTACTAACCATGCGATAATGGTTCCTTCAGTGATGCTTTCGCCTAACTTAGGCATTTTAATATCGAACTTTGACATACGTTTTTAAGTTTTTAAATTGACTGAATAAGAATTATCCAAGCGATTTAGCCCTAAATTCCAGCTTGGAGTTTTGTATTTTTCATCCCTCAGCAAAGCAATCTTCATCTTGTCCTGCTCACTGAAAGTATATATATTAGTAGGCCCCTCTTGAGCCATCATCTCTTTTATTATCAGTTCTTTGAATTCGTTCATTTGCATCGGCTGATCCAGATGTTGAACAATATTAGTTACCTTACTTTTTACAGATTTCACATAGCTTCTTCTCTTCGTGTCGGAGAGTTGCTCCAACGCACTTAAATCGCCCTCTAACACCGAAGTAAGCATTGACAGATTGGTTGAAAACAAGAGTGAAGCATGAAACAAGATTCTGCCTCCAAAGATAGATTGTGCGCTGCCTGAGATTTTTAACCCCTTTACAGTCAATCCTCTACGTGCGTCGACCTCAGCATTCAATCCTAATGTTTTCAAAAAGTCGATCATCAGGGTTGAGAATTTGCCGAAATCAGGATTCTTGCTATTCTCTATAAAAGTAAGATTGACATTGCCCAAATCATCATACACAGCGCCACCCCCCGAACTGCGTCGGGCTATTTTGATCTCATGCTCCCTTGCCAAAGCAAGATTCACCTCGGCTTGCACATCTTGGTGTCTTCCGATAATCACAGAGGGCTCACTCTGCCACACCATGAAGACATCCTCAGTGAAGTTTTTCAGCAGAAATTCTTCCGCCGCCAGGTTAAAGTATGGATCCGTAATAGGGCTGTTAATACAAATCATAAAGCGACTTCATCAAATAGATAAACTTTCGTGTATAATTTCGCCCACAGTTGGATGCGGAAAAATGATCCGCTTAAAATCTTCCACTGTAAACTTATGTTCAATAGCGATACCTACCGAAACGATAAGTTCCGAAGCAGGATTGCCTACCATGTGGCATCCAATGATGCGTTCGGCTTCATCAACGATCAGTTTGCAATATCCATTGCCCGTCTCGTTTTCAGCGATGAAACGTCCGGCATAAGCCATCGGTAGTTTCAGTACACTATATTTTATTCCGGCAGCTTTCACCTCTTCTTCAGTCTTTCCTACTCCGGCCATTTCCGGATTCGTATAAACAACACCCGGAATGGCATCATAGCTCATTTGGTCGTCTACCCCTACGATGTGGTTAATCGCCACTTCCGCCTCACGAATAGCCGTGTGAGCAAGCATGGAATATCCGGTGATATCTCCCGCTGCATATACATTCGGGTGCGAAGTTTGCATATATTCGTTCACTTTCACGCCACGGCCCTGAAGCTCCAAGTTCAGCTTATCCGCACCAATCGTGTTGAGAACCGCTTTACGGCCTACGCTAACCAATATCTTTTCGGCCTCAATCTCTTGGGTTTTGCCCCCTTTTTCAATAATCACCTGATGCGCGTTCACCTCCGTGACTTTCGCTCCAAGATAAAAAGAGATTCCCTTTTTGGCGTATTCCGCCCGAAGCATGGCCGATGATTCATTATCCATCACACCCAATATCTCCGGCATCATCTCTATAACGCTCACTTTTACGCCAATGCTGTTGAAGAACGAAGCAAACTCCATCCCGATCACTCCGCCACCAATAATGGCAAGCGATTTAGGCACCATTTTATTGTCCAATGCCTCTTTCGAAGTCCAGAAATCGATGTCCGAAAGCCCTTTGATAGGCGGGATAACCGTTTCCGAGCCCGCACAAAGCAGCAGATATTTCACCTCATACTGTTCGCCATTGCAAGTCAGCAGAATCTCTCCGCCTTCTTCACCCGCAACAGCCGCTTCACCTTGCACAACGGTAGCGCCCGCAGAGGTCAGTTTCATCTTAACCCCCATGGTCAATTTCTTCACTGTCTTGTTCTTGCGAGCAATGATTTTATCCAAATCAAACGAAGGAGAACCTTCCACCAAAATTCCGTATTTTGCCGAACTCTTGGCATTATCTAATAATTTAGCCGAATAAAGTAGTGTTTTAGAAGGTATGCAACCCTCGTTCAAGCAAACTCCTCCAACTTCATTTTTCTCAAAAAGAACTGTTTTCAGACCGCTTGCAGCAGCTTTCTCGCCCGCATTATATCCTGCAGGGCCTCCTCCTATAATTCCAATATCATATTTCATAACGCTTATTATATATTATTTAAAGTAACAATTAAACTTCGTGCTCGCACACATTAAATAAAGAACACACTGTATAATTCAACAAGTTAGAGCTTATTTTGTTTTATTCTAAATTATATCTTTGCATAGAATAACCAAAAAAAAGAAAAATCGATGAGCAATAGAGGGGCAACAATCACCACATTAATGCTTGCCAGTGCGGCAAATGAGTCGGCAGATGGCGAGAAAGGACCATTTATTCAAAACTACGTGGGCCGGATGCTCGATAAAGAGGCGACTCCCAACTCGGGTCCGACACCAGATTATAGCAATCCGTTCTACTGGGCGGCCTCTCCCGACAAACAAAATGCGGCGGACAGCATTCCGTCGTTTCTAAAAGGAGAAGAAAAGAACCAAACGGCCGATGTGTTCTATCTTCATCCCACAACTTTCTTGAGCGGACTCAATCCGCTGACCATCTTGAGTGACGTAAGCGATAAGCGTCAACTCATTGAATCGATGAAAAATACTCCGTGGAACGCCGACCTGAACGACACGACGCTAAATCATTTAACCGATATGCGAGCCGTTCTCAATCAGGCCACGGCTTTTAACGCCACTTGCCGTGTGTTTGCCCCGCGCTACAGGCAGGTTCACATTAAAGGTTTCTTTGCCCGAACGTCGGATGCCACACAGCGAGCCCTCGACTTGGCTTATAGCGATATAAAAGAATCTTTTGAGCACTACCTCACGCACCATAATCAAGGGCGACCAATTGTGATTGCCGCACACAGCCAAGGCACCTTGCACGCCATTCGTTTGCTGCAAGATTATTTTGACGGCAAACCGATACAGAAACAATTGGTTTGCGCTTATCTGGTGGGTCATCAACTGCCTGTGGATGTGTTCAAACATCTTCCGCTGGGCGAAACACCCGATGCCATAGGCTGTTTTGTTGGCTGGCGTAGCTACCTCGAAGGCGAATTGCCACAATCGGTGAAGGTAGAAAAGGGCGATTCACTTTGTGTCAATCCGCTGACATGGGCTGCATCAACCGAAGCGGTTACCAAAGAGCAAAATGCAGGTATGCTGCTGAGTCTCAACAAACTATTGCCACAAGAGGTTAGCGCAAGAATTGAACCGACCTCGAAAGTGTTATGGGTTTCTTTGTCGGACTTTTCCTCCAAAGTGACCAAACAGATGAGGAATCTGCATTCCTTCGATTACAATTTGTTTTGGATGGATATTCGTGAGAATGTACGCTTAAGAGTGGATGCGCATAATAAAAAAAGCAGTATCTTTATGCCACAATTTACAGATTCTCCACTCAACAAGAAAAATGAAAATGATACGTAAATGTTTAGAATCAGAAACTGAGGTGATTTGTGAAATCATCAACGACGCATCCATCGCTTATAAGAATCAAATTCCTGCCGACCGCTGGAAGGAACCCTACATGCCCATGAATGAGCTATTGCATGAAATCGGTCAGGGGGTCGACTTCTATTGCTATGAGGACGATGGCCGGATACTCGGCGTCATGGGCATTCAGAGCGTACAGGATGTAAAGCTCATTCGTCACGCTTATGTCCGCACAAAAAGCAGGAAAGGCGGCATTGGCACACAACTGCTCCATTTCCTCACTAAAAATCAGGAGAAACCAATCCTCATCGGCACGTGGAAAGCCGCCACGTGGGCCATCGACTTTTATCGAAAAAATGGCTTTCGACTGACTTCGGAAGAAGAGAAGAATGTGTTGCTGAAAAAGTATTGGGATATTCCGGAAAGACAAGTCGAAACATCTATCGTGTTGACGAATCAATAGCAATTTACAATCGTTGACGATCAACAAAAAAGGATTACCTTTGTTACTTCTATAAATTCAACTAAAACAAGAAAAAGATGGTAACAAAAGCCGCATTTATTTACATTGCGCCAGAGAACGATCCAAGAGTTCATCGGGCAGTGATTGATTCTCCAGTGATACAACTGACCGTGGTGGGCGTGGTTAATTATGCCGAAGCCGAAAGAATTGCTTTGGAATTAGTTTCGGAAGGTATTACTGCTTTTGAACTATGTGCCGGATTTGGCAACGACGGAGTTGCTCGCATCGCTAAATGTGTGGGTGACAAGGCTGTTGTGGGGGTCGTTCGCTTCGATCTGCATCCCGCATTTGGACACAAAAGTGGTGACAGTATCTTTTGAAAGATACGATAGGCGGCCAATCTCTTTATTAGTAAAAATCCCCGACTACAGATTCTTGGCGACAGGTTGCCAAAGATCGTAATCGGGGATTACTCATTGTGGAGATGGCGCTTACAGCGTCATGGCTTGTGCTCCCAATGCTCCGCCAATGGCACTGGCCACTGCGATAATAATTTTCAGGATAAGATCCCAAGTTGACTTTTTCATTGTTGTTAGGGTTTTAAAATTAGATTACTTTTTTTTGACTCTTGTTCTCGCCACAGATCGTGTGAGGAGCATTCGAAAAGAAGTTGCTCATCGGGAACTCACGAGTTCAACATGGTTCCTGTTGGCATGAGCAGCATTCTTTCGAGGTAAAGTTGCAGTTTCGCTGTATTTGGCCTAAAGCGGGACCTCCGACTTGTCACAGAAGATTATCAACTTACATGAGGAGAACGGCAGACTTGTGCGAGTAAAAGACTCGGAACTTGTGTGGCATCCTGCGCCACCAGTGAGGTTAAATCCGCCCCCTCTATGAAGGATAAAAACGGAGTGGCAAGTCAATCGGCCGCAAGCTTACGCCGTGGGATCCTTAGGTTTGGTAGGATCGGTGGGATCGGTCGACTCGGCATCGGAAGTACCCGTCCAACGCTGATACTCAACGCCTGTGTACATGGCTCTGGTAGTGCCACCCGTACCCGCTCCACGCAATCCGGTTGGCGTGAACTGCACACGTAGGTTGACGATCTGGGTAGGCGAAACTTCATCGGCGGTGAGCACGCCTTTGCCGCTGGCGTTGGCCATCATTGTGAACGATCCAAGGCCGTCGAGCTTCACGGTACGGCTGTTGAGCAACTGTTCGCGCATCACACTCATCAGGTTTCTGATCACATTGTGCACATCACCTGCCGTGAGGGAAGCTTTATCGGCAATGAGTTCGGCAATCTTCTGCGTGTCGATCATCTTGCCCACCTTCACCAAACGTGGATGCCACTTCTTTTTGCCATCCTTGGAGGCAACATTGCTCTGCAATGGTTTGTAAAATAAAGGCATAATTGTTTTGATTTTTGTTACTAACTTTTGTTGTTCGTAATCGATTACGAATGCAAATGTAGGGCAGTAACCATGCAGCGGATGGCGAAATGGTTAGAAACGGTAAGAAGTTGGATGTTTGAGGGAGAAAAGGGTGAGGTGAAAGTTGCTCTAGTTTAAAAATCAAGTTTCAACTGCCGGGAAAGTTCTATCGGCGGATAAAAGACTCCAATAATAATGAATGGATCAGGAGCTACATTATGGTGCTTTAGAGTTGTTCCCATATAGAAATACAAATCTCGTTTCAGCATAAAATCAAGATATTTTCTTCTTACTTTTTGGCAAGCGGCCTGTTCATCTCCGTTTGTTGTTTTCAAGCAATTCCAGTACAAAACGCCCAATTCCCAATCTTCGACCATTAAGGTTCTCTCTTTACCATCTAAAGTAGTAAAAACATAAGATAATTTATATGGAATTTTGAGTACAACCTCAAAAGGATTGTCACCATTCTCCCCAAATAAATTGCCCTGCAATGCTCTTGCTTTTATTGTATCAAGTCTCTTTTTGTCCCATTCTCTTATAACAGGTTCCCAAATAAAATTCAATATTCTATTTGGTTTAAGCACAGCCAAAGATGTTCGGTCATTAGGATCCTTCGCTTTTGCGATTAACTCGTCCATATTTACGAGAACATTAGACAAGACTAAGCTTCTCCTAATATCCCAATGTTCATTATCAATAAATTCCCCAATTTTAAAAGCTTTATCAATATCGACAGGCTTATAACTCTCTGGCCGAAAATCTGATTTTCTCTTCTCTAGATCGATTTCAATCCATTGGTACTTTTTATATTGTCGGTCATAATCCAACTTTCGAAAAGGAACAGGATAGATACGTATCATCCTCCCATCCTCTAAAAAGCCTGCCGTACAAACTAATTCATCATATTTTTCTGAAAGTGATGGGTATGTTTTTATCGTTACAAGAACTCGGGTTAACGCCATAGACTATATATTCGTTAAAGGTACGTCTACTTCCGGTAGCGATAAGACTGCTCTGGCAACACGACTTCTATGACACATTAATGGACTCTTCTCGAAGCAAGTTAAAGCAACTCTACCTTCTGAGCTCAGTAAACCTACAATGATATTGAGATATTGTGAATTCTCTTTTAAAGAAGTTGCTTCATATTCGTCAAATAATTCATTATAATCGGCTTGCGTTTTGAGCTCTTTCCTTTTTTCTGATTCAATACCTAATTCCGGTATATGGATATATTTAATTCCTACACCAAGACAAGCTTTTTGTAATTGAACTTTCGAGAACCCAAATTTACGACTATATGCATTCTTACGTACATCACATAAAACTCTTATATCCTTTAATATAAGCTGAGTAATATATGCTTCCAAGCTTATTCCTTCATAACCAATAGTAAAAAGCCTATGTTCGTCTATATGTCTTCTTTGAGCAGCTACTTTGGCTAGCTCTTCTGAAGATAATAACCTCTCCGCAATAACACTATTTATGGCATAAAAAGGAGCTTTTATATAAACATATTTGATTAATTCATCTTGCGTATAATGACCAAATTCGTTCCATACAGAAAAAATCTGTTGCTTATCAAACATATCCAACTCTTTTAAAGTAGAAACACCTGATTTTAAAGTATAACCACTTGAAGCATCTATAGTCGCATTTTCAAGATATCCAAGTGTCACTAATGTTTGTAAATCTTGGTTTGCTTGGAAAGAAAAGCATCCATATTTAAAAGGGACAAAATCAAAACTTTTGGCCTCTTGTCCTCGAGTGATCAAGAAGAGATACTTTTGTAACATTTTGGAGGTAAGAGTTCCTCCAAACGCCTCTAGTACTGCTAATAATAATTTTCTACGATAATATAACATGGCACAAAGATATATAATATTATATTGCAATATTCAACAAGCAATTATTTTATTTGTTCTTGGAAGAGATATTTTATTGGTGATATAAGAATAACCGTTGCTTGTTCTAACAACATATATCAACATCTCCCAAAAGTTTCACTTCCTAAAATCCCTCTTTCCTCCTTTTTCACGGCTCTCCAAGATACTGAATGATGAGCCGTACTTGTGCGGGGGTGAGCATGCGGGTGCTGTGAGTGTATCCTGTGTGGGCCAATGCGAGGGCGAGAGGTTGGTTGCGGAGTATCCATTCGTTGAGTTTGCGACGGGCCACGGCGGGCGTTGCCTCGGGCAGGTACATTTGCGCCAGTTCGGTTTTGGTGAGGGTGGTGTAGAGCAGCATCAAATCGTTGTTTTCCATCGTTGTTAATTTCTAAATATGTTTATTGGCACGGGCAAGCGAACGATCACCCACGCAGTTTTTTATGTAAATAGTTATTGTAGGTTTCTTCAAACAGTTTGGGGTTGTTGAGCACCCAGAGGATGTAGTCGCCCGGATTGTCTTTTCGAACGAGCAGCGAACGGTATTGGGCGCCAAGCACCTTCCACAGCACGCCGCCCGGACCGCCTATCTCGGGTCGCTGACTGAGGGCGCTGATGGCTTCCACCGTTTTTTCATTCTTTACATTCACCGCGTCGAGGTTTAACTTCAAGATGGGTTTCACCGCTATATTCTCTTGATTATCAATCGATTGAACTAAAGACGGACTCTGGACTACGGGCGAAGCCGCTCCCTCCCCGCCTTTGCCGATGGGGCGAGGGGCGCTTTGTTGTGGTATGTTTTGATCTGTTTTGCTCTGCTGTACTTTCGTTTCCTCTTGTTTGTTTTGTGGCGTTTTATCCGAATAAACCTCGGCCTTGACCACCGTTACTTCGGAAGAAACACCCTCCATTTCAGGTTTGGGCAGATCGATGCCCTCCGCCTGCGGTTCGTCGTCGGCAATGAGGCTGTAGATGGGGTCGATGGTGCGTTTGCGCTTGCAATCTTGATTGATCTTGATGTAGCGCCGCTGCAAGGCGGAGGAGGTGAGGATGGTATGCAAAGCGTACAAATCGGGGTCGAACAGGCGGACTTCGAGGCAGTTGCGGAGAATATTTTTCACTTCATCGGCCGTGCACTCCGTCTGGTCGCAGATGTCGAAACACAAATCCTCGTCCCACGCCACATAGTAGCCTTTGCCACGATAGATTTCGCAGAAGAGGGCGACGATGGCGGCAATCCCCGCCGAACCGTTTTGGCGCACGATGCGGCGCACCTTACGGTCGTGCAGGAAGTCTACATCCAACGGAAAATAGTCGAGACCACTCTTTAAAGGTCGTGCCATTACTTCGCCTCCTTTCTAGTATCAAATTCGGACAATACATCGAAGCATGGACAGGCCTTCAGATACTCGTTGGGCGTGATGATGCCGTTGCCGTCGAGGTCGGGACTGGTATCCCGATGGCCCAACACCTGCTCGATATTCGGAAAAACGATCCGCAAAGCTTCCACCAGACGCTTCAGCGAAGCCCGCTGCGCATCCGTGCGTGTATCCTTCGGTTTGCCCTGCGCATCGAGGCCGCCAACGTAGCAGATGCCCACGGAACGCTCGTTCCAGCCCATGCAGTGCGCCCCGTCGGCCGACACTTCCCGTCCCGCCTCTATGCTGCCGTCCAGACGAATGACGTAATGATAACCGATACTCCAAAAACCCCGTTGACGATGCCAGCGGTCAATGTCGGCCGCTGTGATGTCCTGCCCCTCGCGAGTGGCCGAACAGTGAATGATAATACTGTCTTTCATACTTTTTTTTGACGTTATAATAATACTACATTATACTGATTTTTAACTACTTCGGGCGTGCGAAACTGTGTGCCCAGCTTGTCGACGTTGAAACCTTCGGCCTTGCAGAGCTGCGACATCGACGGATAGCGGCGAATCACCTCTCCCCGCTCGCCCACCACCCCGCAAGGCTTCGGTTTGGAGTTGAACAGGCCATGCAGCAAGGCATGTTGCACGTTGTCATAATGATCGCACCACTCCAAATTCTCCACACGATTGTTCAATTTGTTGCCATCCAGATGATTCACCTCCGGCAGGTTCTTCGGATTCGGCAGAAAGTTCTTCGCCACCAATCGATGCACCAAGTTTCTGATTAACAACCCTTTCGTGCAGAGTTTAATACTCCCGTATCCACGATTCTTCACATCAACCTTCATGATTCTCGTTTCATTACACTTTAGGCTCAACACCCGCCCCTGATCGGACACCATATAATCTTCGTTTCCTTCCACAAATCTCCAATTTTCCATCCTTTATCACTTTCTAGTTTTCCATTCTGTTAATAAGTATAAACGTACACGTTTACCGTACTTTTCGTGCACGAAACGCATCGACGCCGTGCACGTTTACCACGCAACGCATGTAGCGCCCACGCCCCTCACCCCCATCTATTTATTCCGAAAGCGAGACAATGTTGCGCCCTTTCCCGCTCCCGTTCCTCCTCATCCACGTAGGCCGAACCCTCGGCAGGCAGAGGCTCCAAGTCATCGGCCAGCGCGGTGAGGAAGTCGACCTCCTCCTCCAGAAAGTCGATGGCCTCACGCAGCGTGTCCACCTGATAGCGGCGGCAGATGCGCAGGGCGAACTCCTTCTTACTCATCCGCCTCGATCCTCAGAAAGTTGGCCGCCCTGAACGTTCGCCACCCCCGCTTCTCGAGATCAAAATATACCACAAAAGTATTCTCCGGCCGTGGCACATAAGGCCTCTTGAAGCAATACTCATAATCGGTGAGCGTGCCCCGTGCCTTGCGCACCGATCCGTCTTCTTTGGTGTAACTAAAAGTCACCTCGCCCCGATGCATCCCCTCGATGAGCCGTTCAATGCCGTGCGCCATCAGTAGCGCCGCACTTTTCGAAAAGCCATTTTCCTGTTGGATGGCCGCCGCTCTGTACATCAGCCTCCTGCGTTCAATTCGTCTCTCTTCCATAACTTCAAAAAATATTGTTTTTTGACTATCTACTATTATTACTTGAAACAATACTAAATAATTATTACTAAATGACTTATAACAATGCAAATTTAAACCTTTAATTTCGAATAATTTAGACTATATTTCCTAAAATACATTGTATATTTATTTTAGGCTCACTTGCCTAGAATAAATATTGCATTTTTATTACTGATTGACTAGAATAAGAAATATATTTTAGTTAATTTTGCAGCCGAATTTTTATTTATAAAACGATTAACTAATGAAAAATGAAGACTTTTATCTGTTCAAAGAACAGTCGTCAAATCTACTTCGTTGCATACGCATAAACGATCTAGAACAGTACAACATCACCCAATCGGAAGTGAGCAAACACAGTAACGTCGATCAGCGCACCGTGAGCCGCATCGAAGGAAACGAAAGCACCACGTGGCACGCCATGCACAACATTTTCTACTATTATTGCACCTTCGAAGGCATCAAGGAAAAGTATGGCGACGCATTCAAAAAGTTGTACATGACGGATTACATTCCCGAAGATGTGCTCAGGCAACTAAAAGATGAGAACTGCGCCCGGAGTGAGATCGAGGAAGAATTTCGAGAGATTTACGACGAAGCACTGGAGATATGTAAGATCAATTACCACGCGCTGCACAAGTAACAAGCGTGTGTGATGTGAAGAGAGGAGTTTTCCGTAAAGGAGAATTCCTCTCTAACAAATTCCTAATCTTAATCTAATGGATTTCTAACTACAAGCAGGTAGATAACCGCCCTATCTTTGTGATGTCGAAAGGCAATAAGCACTGAGACTCAGATAGATAAATAAGATATATTAATCCATTAAAAAACCAAGATTATGAAAAAGATTATTTTTGCAGCTGCCATGGTAGCAATGATGTGTGCAAGTAACGTAGCATTCGCTCAAGTAAAAAAAGTAGCACCAGTAAAGACTGAACAGACTGCGACTAAAAAAGCTGAAGCAAAAACTGCTGAAACTAAAACAGTGAAGAAGTCGGCTGTTAAGGCAACAAAAGCTACAAAAGCTGAAAGCAAAACTGCTAAAAAAGCAAGCGCTAAATAAGAGACTTAGTATTTTATTCTTAAAGAAGAGAGGGGCTTTCCGTAAAGAGAGTTCCTCTCTTTGTGTGTTTGTGGGTGATGGTATGGGGGAATTTTGTTACAATTGAGTAAGGTTCAATATGCGTGCAGAAAAAGTGTCTGGTATTTGGTATTAAGAAGCGGACTTTTCAATGCGAAAGAAACGTTGTTTTGTTAGCCAGTGCAACGAATACAATTTGTGAGCAGATATTTAAGCCCGATAAAATTGCATCTAAAATGAAAACGATGTTTTATCGATTCTGAGCCTCTTCGCAAGCACAGTCAATTTGAGGTAATCTTGATATGCCATATACGTTATTCGATGAAACTCAATTATCTCCTTTGTAGAAATATAAAACTTGATAAGCTATCGAATTTTATATTTGTCAATCTTACGGAGATTAAAAGAAACAAAGACTAATAAACTATCAACAATAGATAACAACATGGCATTCCGGCCAAACGATTTTATTTATTGGAGGAAGAAGTTTCTAAGTTTAGTACATCTTTGAGCCCATCAATCAGTATACTATTAATGAATATATGCAAGATAAACTTAACTATTGATGCAGCCGACTTTCTCATCCAGGAATAATACTGATGAGGAAAAGTAGTAAAAATAGATGAGAGCGTATATTTATCAAGATACTCCCATCTATCAGTGATCATATTATAATGACTCAACGATTCTTAACGCTTTGTCCAACATAGGATTAAGCAAGGTTTTAACAATAATATTCGTCATACTTTTTTCTGTTGAATCAATCTTATCAAGACCATCCTTAATTGCCCTTAAAAAGACGACTTCTTCCTTTATTTCTCCCGATGGCATCTTTACATAACGTCCTTCAATAAAAGTTCGTAGGCACATTACATCATTTGGCTCTAGGTGTTGCATCTTTGTTTCAACCTTTTCTTGATTGAAATTTTTCAATAGTGGAACATTAAAATATTTTGGATTTGAATCTAAACCTGTCGGCAAAAAATCCTTCACAAATCCCTCCAAATCTTTATGAAATTTTTCTTCGATAATTTCTTCTTCCTTTTCGCTTTCTATCTGCATTTTGGAATCAATTAATTCCATAATATAATCGTAAACCCATTTTCTATCAGCACTTAGTTGAGATCCAGCCATCTCAATATGTGTTCTGACAAAATAGTCAACTTTAGCCTTATCAGTAAATTTATTAATGCCCGATTTGATTTCGTGAATCAATGCAGCATCTGTTATATATAGTAAATCTTTAAATGCAGAAAGATATACGGTTGCATTCATATACGAAACATAACTATCCAGCTGCGCATCTTTTACGTACTCCAAGAGAGCATTTAACTTTTCGTTGATTTCGCTATTCCTAAACTTCCAATATCCATTCATAAATAGATTCAACAATTCCTGCGCAGGATTGATTGTACCTTTTTTGATATTGATTTTTTGATTCATATTCTCTTCAAGTGCCATATAGTCCACCTCTATTCCTGCGGTAACAAAATCATAAAGTGCTTTATGAAAAATAGGTTCTTCTGAAATTCTTATGAAAAATTTCTTAAAAAATAAATTCGCATACTGCTTATCTTTTTTGCTCTTTTCTTGCTTATCTTCCTCACTCTCTTCAAGGCCACTAAAAACGACCTCCTTCTCGTCTCCAAAATCTAAATCTATATTTGCTATATTTTGATATGTATCTAGGCCACGATTATCTTCAAATGAAAGGTTGTTTAGTTTATATTCAATCGAAACAGCTAGAATAAATATCCAACAATTTTTTAGCTTCTTCCTTACAATTAAATCATCTTTATGTAAGTTAGCGTTTGTGTTATAAAATAAAAAAACAGGATAAAAATGTCCGATTGCAAATTTAATTGTTCTAATATTCGACAGACATTTTCTCAAAGAAGGAAAATCAGCAAGCAATTCTTCCGCAGGGTTAATCGATTGTATAATATCTATATCTGACATAAAATCAACGAAATCAGGATTTTCGTAAGAAGATGCAATCTCTTTAAATAAAGATACTACATTAGGAATATACACAAGTGTTTTTTCTATCACCTTTTCCTTAAAGACCAAATGCTTCCCGCCATTCTCTTTAGTGATAAAACTCTCATTTGCTATAACAATGACTTTATATCCTTTATTTTCAACAAGTTCATTAACAACTCCTAACATCTCGTTGAAATCAATGGTTTCAATTGCTCGCTCTATATCATCAAAACATATCAAAACATTCTTAGGTATAATTCTATAAAGTCCATCTCCAGAACCGAGTAATTTTCCTATATCAACATAATCTTTAACGAACGGTATTGCTTCTATAAAATTCTTTGCCATCTTAGTTAATTTCCCGAACCGGGTTATCTTTTTACCCATCTTGTCTAGGTAAGCATACAAAACACGTTCTGGTAGTTCTCTTAACTCCTTTAGCCCAAATAGCGAAACCATAACAGGAATAAATGAATTGTCCTTCTTGATTTCTTCAAATAGAGAATTCTTGAAGAAATAAGTTTTTCCACATCCCCAGTCTCCAGTGACCAACAAAGCCCCTGATGTTTTCATCTCAAGATAGTTAAAGACGCCATCTCTAACAGGGTGTTCCATCTTATTACTTACGACTACTTCCATATGTTTTAATCTGAAAAAATAGAATATACTTTTTAAAATATTCATTGACCTAGATTTTATTTCAAAGGTAATAGAAAAAGCAATACAAGCAACTGATTTGTTCTGGATTCCATAGTTATAACTTATCTATTCGGATGCAAAACAATAGCCATTGTGCAAGATATATTGACAAGATTCAAGCAACATGGTTGAAATGAATATTTCCTCAAGAAGTAATCTACTTCAATTATTCTTATAAGTTAAACTTTCTACTTATATTTGTTGCATATAATCTTTCTTAGATCCGATAAAATGACAAATAAATATACACTGTTTTCAATTATAGAAAATCTAAAACTTGAAGAAAATACAATTTTTCAGTTTTGCGATTGGTTTATTACAAATGATAGACAAATTATAAATAAAACTATTCCTCATATTGAAGCTCTTGTTTTTTTAGCAGGTAGCATTTCTTATAATACTTTATGCAATAAAACAATTGCGTTTAAAATCTATGAATCCAAAAATGAAATTAGCCCTAACAATATACTGCATCAACAATCAGCCAATCTTAATGGGTTTTTATTGTTAATCTGGCTAATTACAGATAATTCAGTATTTAGCTCTATTCAAGTCTCTCAAAACATTAACACTTTTGATATCGCAACAAATCATAGAGATACTTTTATTAGTAATTCAAAAGGATTATATGAACCTTTATTATTAGACAAGAGGTTGATAAGTGAAATAGATGGATATAATCTCTTAGAAAAATATCATACTTTATCCTTTTTATCGGATGATAATAGTGATGAAATATCTCAAAATGGACTATATAAGTCAGATATAGAAAATCGCTTCGTAAGATACAATAGAATACAAAGGTCTTTCCTATTATTAAATATTGCAAGAGCTACGAGTTTTTTACCAATGAAAATAGGATTCTATATAAATACATTAGAGTGTTTATTACTAAAGAGCGATACAGAATTAAATTTCAGATTACAATTATATTCAGCTAATTTCATTGGAGAAAACGAAAATAACAAACAAGAGATTATGAACACTATAAAAGCGGGATATAATGTCCGGTCTAAATTCTTTCATGGTGAAGGACTTTCTGCAGATAAAATTAAAGACTTACAAGAACTATCTCAAAAGATAGATGATATTGTAAGAAAAACAATAATAAAAGCTGCATCTATATCCGAAAAAATAAATGATAATAAGAAAATGGAAGAATTCTTTAAATCAATATTATTCTCTTGAAGTAAAAATGAATCTTTTATTCAATTCTTCTACGATATAATTGATATTTGAAATAGGCAATTTTAGCCAACACAGAGCCAAGCATAGGAATAGCTAACCTTATTTATCAGGACATAAAGACAAGCATAAAAGTTCAACTTTACCAAATGAAAGAAATAAAATAGTACGCCTCATTCTCTCTTAAAGAGAGAATGAGGTAAAATTGAGTTATGAGAGAAAAGAATATGAGTGGTTTAGCTCGTAAACTTGGTGCAAGCGTCGCCTTGATTTAAAGCAACAAATAAAAATCGTAAAACATACTTTTATTTATCAAGGATTTTATTGTTTATAATTATATAAATATTCATATAATTGCGTTAAATAAATTGAAGATAGCGGTAAATATACCTAAGCATTCTCGCTCCCCGCAAACCATCAAAGCTCACAACATCGATATCTTGCAACAACTATAAAAAAACGAACGATGAAAAAACGATCCTTACTAATGCTCATTGGCGGAATGTTATTCTTTTTAGGCATCGGCAATTCCAAAGCACAAGAGATGGCGGGCGGCACTATGCTCAAAAGTAACACAACTTCTCTGAATCAGAAAAAGAACCAAGACGAAGAAAGAGAAATAATCAAAAAAGTATCCACGTCATTTTACAACTGGTATCTAAAACGAATAACATCAACGGACGACACAACAGCCTACAGATTCTTTTGTGAAGGGAGAAAACGGGAAATGTAAAGCTGACTTTGAACCTTATTTCAATCAATTAAGACAGCTCAAAACGATCTCAAAGAAATTCATGGACAGTGAGGTGGAACTCGCAAAAAAATGCACCACTCATATGGAGCATGTTGATTGGGAAGACTATGAAAGCACAACAAACGCTTTTAGATACATTGATTTTTGTCCCGAGTTTTTATCCTATTATTGGATTAGGAGTCAAGAACCTTATGATGGTTTCGAGATCATAGAAATGACAAAGAAAGAGAATGCTTGGTTCACTACTCTGCAATTCTACAGTGACTACAACAACAAAAGGTTGCGCCACAACTACGTATGTCCGATTGTTAAAGTTGAGAATGAGGATGGAAAATGGTTAATGACCGAAATAACACTAAAAATAAATGAAAGTATCTAACAGCCCGCATTAAAATTGATGCGGGTGATTGAAACGATTTATCCGATATTGACGGAGCAAATGCTTTCTTTAAATAAAGAACAGCAACAGTGGGAGAGATTTGCCGTTTCTCAAATCTCTCGATAAACTTCGTTGAAAGGAATTCTCATTCTGTCTCCCCAAACTCCGCGTTCATCTCTAATTCCGCACGAAATAATCATATTGACTTCTGCCCCCAAAGGCAATTTCAGGATACTTTTCACTTTTCTACTGTCAAAACCTTCCATCGGACAGGTGTCATAATTTTCATTGGCCATTGCCAGCATAAACGTTTGCGCCGCCAAAGCACAGGTTTTATGAACGACGACTCTCATGTCGCCTTCAGATACCTGATAAGGGGTTGCTATGAATAGTCCAACAATGCTGACTATGACTTTGCGGACAATCCCTAAAAGACCTAAAAAGTTAGCATATAAAAATGGCATTACTTTTCCATAGTACATCTTCCATTTTTTGATTCTTCCATCGTGTTTCTCTTTTGGGCTATTTTTCAGAACATTTTGTGTCTCCAACTCCAGCACTTTCTTTGCTCTTTTCCGGTAAAGATCCTGCCTTGTTACGAAAACGACCATTTGTTGGGCAGTCGCCGCCGCTTCTTGATTAAAACAGGCAACAGAGAGTCCTTTTAGAATTTCCGGATTTGTGATGTGATAAAACTCCCATAGTTGCATATTAGAACTGTTGGGGGCCAACGTTGCAAGTTCGATGCAGTGTTTGACTTTCTCCGAATCAATGGGAAGATCTTTGTACAGTCTTACAGAACGTCTGAAATTTATGATTTCTTCTAATGTCATCTTTAGTTATATATCTGTTTCTACTTTAAATTTCTATACTCTACCGGTGTCACCAATGCGAGTTTTGAGATACAAATATACGTTGAATAAACACATATCCTTTCCACGGCTTGATTTTTTTATTGCATTCGTCAAGGCAAGATGGCAGATCTGGTAATTCACAAAGCTTCTAACGAATTTCTAATCTTAATCTAATGGATTTCTAACTCCAAATAGGTAAATAACCGCCCTATCTTTGTCATGTCGAAAGGCAATAAGCACTGAGATAGACATTAAAATAAGATATATTAATTCACTAAAAAAACCAAGATTATGAAAAAGATTATTTTTGCAGCTGCCATGGTAGCAATGATGTGTGCAAGCAACGTAGCATTCGCTCAAGTAAAAAAAGTAGCAACAGTAAAGACTGAACAGACTGCAACTAAAAAGGCTGAAGCTAAAACTACTGCGGCTAAAACTGCTACGACTAAAACAGTGAAAAAGTCGGCTGTTAAGGCAACAAAAGCTGAAACTAAAGCAGCTAAAAAAACAAGCGCTAAATAAGAGACTTCCTATTTTGTATCTAAAGAAGAGAGGGGCTTTCCGTAAAGGAGAGTGCCTCTCTTTGTGTTTTGTGATATGGTGCCTGAATTTTACGACAGATCTATCATGTGTTTTTGAGGTAAATCATTACGTGTTTTTGAGGCAAATCATCATGTATTTTTGAGGTGCAACACATTCCTGTCCAAGATAAGTTTAGACGCATTAAAAAAAAAGTAAGAAATGATTCCGCATAATTTTGAAAAATAGTATTATATTTGGGCGAATATTTGAACAAAAAAGAATCGGCGAGGAATGAAGAACCGGATTCTTCAATGTGAGAGAAGGGATAGAAATAAGAATCGGACGATTGGCTCGGAAAAGAATAAGATAAAATGAACACAGAAATCAGAATAAGACCAGTTGAGGAAAGTGATTTTTCACAAATAGTGAGCCTGTTCAAAGACTTTGCAATCTTTGAGAAAGCGCCCGAAAAGATGACGAATTCCGTTGAAAGAATGAATAAAGAGAAAGCTTTTTTCAACTGCTTTGTAGCCGAGACAGAGGATAATCAGATTATAGGATATGTAACGTATTTCTTCGGCTACTACACGTGGATCGGCAAATCGCTCTATATGGACGATTTGTATGTAAAACCTGAATATAGAGCAAACGGAATCGGCACTAAGCTCATCAATAAAGTGATTGAGTTTGCCAAAGATTCAGAATGCCACAAACTACGCTGGCAAGTATCTGAGTGGAATAAACCGGCAATCGGTTTCTATAAGAATATTGGTGCTCAGGTAGATGGTAGCGAGCAGAATTGCGATTTGATATTTTGACAGATAAACTAAAATAGCTATATAAAGAATTCAAGGTATGTTACTATAAATACTAATTTCACTATATAATAACTTAAAACTAAACTATTATGAAACCAAAGAATTTATTCAAAGTCTGTTTGTTATTTCTCGCTATTTCTAGTTTTGTATCCTGTGACAAGGATGACAAAATAGATATTTCTCAGTTAAAAGGTACATGGAGCGTTGTTTACGATGATCCGAATTTATCAGTTGATGGTTTTGTAACATACACCTTCAATGAGGATAAGACTTGTAATATTTATTGCTACGACGCATTATCAAATAGAGATACTACTATTAATCGTACGTACATAGTCAGCTTAGACCAAACTTTGATTACTTTGTTCAATGAAGAAAACAGATATACAGAGCAATATAATATTCTCAAACTGACCTCGAAAACAATGGAATGGAAAAATGCAACTCCTAGTGATGGAAAATCCGACAAAAAGCTAGTGAAAGAATGAGATATCTGAATCTGTTATAAACCCTTTGATTTTAAAAACCAAGTCCCAAACCAAAATAAAATCGCCCGCCATCTTTTGACACAAAATAGGAAAACTTACCGGTGTAATCTTTGAATAATGTCAACCACCATCCACCGCCATAAGAGGTGTGCCATTTCCGTGACTGTTCACCGGGATACCAAACACGTCCGTAATCAAATCCGGCGAATACTCCGTACAGAAGCGGTGTATAAGGATTTTTCAGATGACCCAAATCGAGTCGGAGATCTGTATGCCCATAGAGCGATTGTTTACCGATGAAACGATTATTTCTAAAGCCTCTGACTTCGATCGTTGCCGCTTGATAAAACTCGTATTTATCGGAGAATAAAGCCGCTCCTTTTATTTCAGTAAGCATAGATAACCGATCGTTATAAGCCAAATTGAACGATAATTCAGATTTTACATAAGGGATATTTCTGCCAAAATCACTTACATTGAATGTCCATCCGGGTATCAATGAAAACTTTACTAAAGGGACCATAGTAGCCAATTTACGAGTGACCTCATACTTCAGGTTAACGCCCAAAAATGTTTTCGTTTTGAAGATGTCGGCGTCCCTTTCATAAAGAGTATTTATGAATCGACCTGTTGGCTGCTTAATATCAAATGATTCTAACATCGACTGGACAATAAACTTCTGCCCGCGATCAAATTTCCAATAAAAAGAGGGTTGCAAAGTATATTTGGCAATGTTTACCCGATTGTAATTCTTGCTCTCATCGTCGTAACTAACTGATTTGTTTCCATATCCGAAAAAGTTGAAGAAGTTATAAGGCATACCAATAAAAGCCTCGATGTTGAAACTCTTCTTTTCATCATGCGTTGGAAAAAATCCTTGATACATAAATCCGTCAAGATAACTATAACCCAACCGATATTGATACGTGTAAGGAGATCGCTTAAATCCATAAACGCTTCTGGTAACGTATGCACCCAGATACAGTCCTAAGTCTGAGTCATAAATACTCCACGGTGTAAAATCAAGTGTCTTATGTTTTAGTTTTTCATAATCATAAGCATGCACTTTCTCTACATTCGTTTTAATAAGGTTCGCTCCTGCAAGCGAATCATCCGCCTCTTTATACGCTTCATACTCGTAAACTCTTGTTCTTTTACCTTTTTCAATCTGATAAGTATTCGTTCCCTTTCCTCCAACTAAGACAATACGAGCATCTTTTTTCGATGGATCGTTTAGTTTAAATTCATCATCTCCACCCAAGCCATACAGCCAGATTTCTTTCGTCGTCCTGTCATAGTTTTTATCAAACACCAAACGGCCCGACTGTTTATCGTATATCTCAATTTTTGTAACGCGATTCTCTTTCTGATTTATTACAAAAAGATCGTTTTTGTTCGTACCCGTAATCACCGGAGCTTCCTGCAATATATCATAATATTTTCTTGCAATCTTATCAAGAGAGTTTCTCCTTTTCTTGAGTTTCTTTTTGATACTCTCGGTCTCTTTCAAGCCATAAATCTCCTTGGGCAATTCGGTAAAAGCCTTGTCTATTACCTTGTCGGTTAATATACGTTTGATATCTCGAGCCTGTTTGACCCAGTCATCACGACTACTTTCAGAGGTAAGCACCATATCCAACGGCAAACTAGCGGAATTTACTTTCTTTAGATGTTTATATTCACTACCGTAATTTGTGATATTACTGATTCCGAACATGCCCAATATTCCCTTGAATAATAACCCGTCGACCTTCGTAAATGCATGACTTCTGTCCATTACCCAAGGCGTGTAAATGGTGCTGTCGCCACGAGATTCTTCATACCACTTCCAGTTCTCGGTTGTTTCATTCCAATCCCCGATTAATATATCTAAAAGACGCTCACGGATGTATTTATCTTGCACCACAATAACGGATTTATCCTCTTGCAGTTTAGCTAGCAATTCTTCGGTCTCGATAAATTTAGAGCGAACGGTAAACTTTTTCAGGTCGTAGATCATCACCAAGCGATCTTCAATACCTGTACCATCAGAGATGGTGTCTGTGGTGGTTCGTTGGGGAATATAATATATTTTAGGATCAAAAGAACTTACACCAATATTATTAGCCAATTCATTGGCCACCAGAAACGCATAAGGATGCGTGATGGTGTAAGCATCTCCAACAAATTTATCTAAATAAGTATTTTTATACTCTTGCTTACTGTATGTTTTTCTAAAAAAATCTGATTCCAAAAAAGTAGTCGATCCTCCAACGGGTTTCAACAAATATTGATGCCCTGACTTATTTTCAAGAAACATAGCGTGAAAGCGTGGAAACTGGCCGGCAAACGTGAGGCCACCATAGATAGAATGCAGTCTGGCAGCTTGAACGGTTATTGGCATAAAATATAAATCACGATAATGTTCTCCCCAAAAAAAATTATAGTAGTTACTACGCTTATGCTCAGTCTGTGGATAAATCGACTTTCGTATTTTCCCACCCGAATACAGAGGAATGGTGTCCGCATCGCTTCTTGCACCTCTAAACTCAACTACTGCCGATGCATCCGGAAATAAGAACAAGGCCATGAAGGAAAAGAGACATATTACTTTAAAATAGTTCATCGGGTAAAAATCAGTTATATAGTATAACAAGCGAAAGTTCTATATAGTTGCATTTATAGTGATATTGCAAGGTGCAAGTTTATCGATACAGACACTTACACCTTGCATTTATTTTCAGAAGCTACTTATAAGAACATCTTTTTAGCCCTCTTAATCATCTTTGAAAATGATTTTTCATGTTTCCTTTTTTCATGAACGGACGTATTGTAATGCCACGCCTCTTTTCTCAGCTTAAGATAGTTCTCATAGACACTACTGTCTAGTTCCACATCTTCAAAAGCTTTTATCACGATGCTTGCTTTTGCCGGAACAAAGATTCGTTCCAGCCATATAGTGATAAATTATTCATTGTTGATATTTTAATATGATATTTTCTTTCCGATATAAAAGACATAGCCATAATACTCTTTATACTTTGCGTATAGTTGAGCTTCATAACGCTGATACGCAACGAGCCCTTCAGCAGTCTTATTGCCTACATATTTATTCAGAAAGGTTTCTTGCGCTAGAACTTGTGGAACATAAAATTGCTCCGTCCAGCAAGTTTCAGGAAAGATAAACGTAGCTACGGGAACATATCCGGCTTTCTCCATTTGAGCGATCTTATTTGAGATCGTGTCTATTTCAGGATATGCATTCATCCAAAAATCTTCAATTTCAGCAGGTCTCTCTTCGGTAAACCACGACGCTTCCGAAACAGCAATATATCCTCCTGTTTTCAAGAACTTTTTCCACTCGTTCAATCCTCGTTCAAAACCAATATTATAGATGGCGCCTTCCGACCAAATAAGATCTAATTCTTCATTCTGAAAAGGAAGATCATCCATTGATCCAACAATACCTTTTACTCTATCCTGAAGGTTTTTCGCCTCGGCATTCTCGTTAAAAAGTTCAATAAAGCGAGGAAACAAATCGATTGCTGTAATCACGCCTGAAGTTTGCTGAGCCAGTACCATCGTTTGTCCACCCGTGCCACAACCAATATCGGCAATATGTGCAGCCTCTGTAAGGTTTTCAACAAAACTCAACGCTTTAATAGTTATCTCCGGACTTCCGGGGCCTTGTCGTTCAAGACTGGAGAAATATTCGCAGACTAATTGGAAGTCAAATTCGTAAATTGATTGATTATCATTACTCATGATATTTAAGTTTTATGACGCAGTGAATAGCATAGACAGATTTTCTCCTATGCAAAGCACTAGCAATTAATGTATGGGTATGAAAATAACTCTGACAAGAATATGCCCGAGTTTAATTAAGGGATAACCTTGGTGTAAAACCAAAGCTATTTACTTCACCAAATCCATATTAAATTTAAACATAAAACTTTTTAATAGATGATGCAAAGATAAAGAAAAAAAGATACCGGCAATCATTTTTTATAAGATAAATCGCATATTCTTCTTTACCTCATTCACATTTTCCATGCTAGTCAACATTTCAAGCAGCTTAAAAGCTACATCGAGACTCGTTGCCGGACCAGTTGAAGTGATAATGTTATTATCAATCACCATTTGTGCTTCTTGAACTTTTACACCGAAGTCTGCTAATTGTTTTCGCCTACAACCTTCATTCAAGTCCCATGTGGTGGCTTTTCGTTGATTTAAAACACCCGATTTGGCTATTGGTAGAGCCGCCACACAAATTGATGCGATTAATTTACCTCTCTCATGAAATTCTCTTATTAAATTGAGAAAGCGTTCATCATAAGCATCCTCATAAAAGCCAGCCTCTCCAGCTCCTCCAGGAATCGCTAAAGCATCATAATCATCAATCTTTATCTGGACAAAGGGCAATTCTGGTTTTACAATTAAGTTCCAATAGCAGCTTACTGTTGCCCTTAAGCTTGTGGTGACTAAATCGACAGGTTCAATACCGGCTTCTCGGCTCCAGCCAAAGACATCAGTAAAAACACTCGCCTCGTAGGCTTCAAAGCCTTGGGCAAGAAATAAAAGAACTTTTTTTGCCATTATCTAAAACGATTATCAGTATATATTGTTTTATTTATTTAGTCGTAGAAATTGGTTTTTCAAAACATAAGCTGTTTGGAAAATCTTTATATTGCCCGTAATTCTCTATCCTGGCATATCCACTTTTTTGATAGAGCCCAATTGCCTCCGACTGCTTAGAACCAGTTTCAAGAATTGCCTTTGAATAGCCCAATTCCTTCGCCCATCTTTCCAACTCTTCAAGAATTAACCGTGAGATTTTTCGACCTCTATGATCCGGAGTCACAAACATTCGTTTTATCTCCACAGTTTCATTATCATATTCCTTAAAGCAACCACAGCCAACAGGTTTCTCCTGATCAAAAGCCACAATCACCGTATCTATTGAATCAATTTTGTTGTACTTATCATACTTAGATTGTGTGCTTTGATATCGGCCATTTAAATCACCATCAAGCTGTGAAATTAAAGAGTTGAAATGTTCATCTCCGCTTTGAGTCCGTTTTGCTACTACTAAATCCATATACTTATAAGTTTCAATATTCGATATGCATCTTTGCTATTCTATATGCAAAATTAACAATTATATAAATCCGATCAAAACTTCGCTATGAATTATTTTCGCACAGAAGAATTTCATATCTTTGTACACCTAAAAATGAAAAGTCATGAACGCAATTGAACTAGCAGAACATAATCAGCTAACCGCATGGAAAATACTGGAAGATACTCATCTCATTTCAGCGTGGGAAAGCATCGGAGCGAAAGTGAATATTGTCGGTTCACTCAGATCCGGTCTATTAGTGAAAAGTAAAGATATTGACCTCCATATCTACACAGACAAGCTTGACATTTCTGAAAGTTTCTCTGTAATGCAAGAGCTTGCAGAAAGACTCTCTCTAAAGGAAATTCAATATAAGAATCTCATTGACACGGAAGAAGAATGTATCGAATGGCACGCGTTGTATGAAGATAAGAACAAAGAGATTTGGAAATTCGATATCATCCATATTCGCAAAGGATCGAAATATGACGGAGTAGTAGAGAAAGTAACCGATGCCATCATTCAACAGCTTACGCCCGAGATTCGCAAAACAATTCTTGAAATCAAGTTCGATGTGCCAGATGATATAATGATTCCGGGTATAGAAATATATCGTGCCGTTTTTAGTGGAGAAGTTAAGAATTACGAAGAACTCAAGCAATGGCGTAAAACGAATCCTTTAACCAACAGCTTAGACTGGAGACCTTAAATGAATATATTTCATTTATTCATAATTTCGGCAACAGTATGCAATAATAATAGCGCTATGAATTTTAAAGAACTAAGCAAGCAGGAGTATATAGCTCGGATCAATCGGGTGATGGATTATATCGGCCGAAACCTTGATAAACCAATCGATTTGTCTGTTATGGCAGATATTGCTTCATTTTCTCCTTATCATTTCCATCGAATTTTCACCTATATTGTCGGCGAAACTCCCAACAACTTTGTTTTGCGGATCAGGCTAGAAAAAGCAGGGCAACTATTACAAGATAGTCCGAAAGTCACGATTAGCGAGATTGCTACTCAATGTGGGTTCGGGAATAACTCTTCGTTTAGTCGGGCCTTCAGAAGCTATTTTGGCATGAGCGCCAAAGAATTTCGGGAACAAGATAAAGCCATATATATCAAAGATGGCATTAGATATAGCAAGAATTGCAAACCGATTAGCAAGATTGGTAAAAACCCTCAGCAGATAAATGCTCAACTTTGCAGTGTCGAATTTAATAAATTAATAATTATGGACACAAAAGTTGAGATCAAACAAATGCCTGAACTTAATCTTATTTATTGCCGCCACATGGGAGCGTTCAATAAGATCGGACAGGCTTACGAGAATCTGTTTAAATGGGCGATTCCTCGTGGATTAGTTACTCCAGAGACCAAGACAGTGACGGTCTATCATGACGATCCATCCATCACAAGCATTGACAAAGTGCGCCAAGATGCAAGCATCATCGTCAAAGGAGATGTAAAGGTGGAAGGAGAAATTGGCAAATCGACTGTTAAAGGCGGTAAATATGCCGTGGGTCGTTTCGAAATTAAAGAGACCGAGTTTGAAGAAGCATGGAACACAATGTGCTCGTGGTTTACAGAAAGTGGTTATCAGCCTGAAGATGGATCTACCTACGAACTGTATCACAACGATTACAGAGAACATCCCGAACATCGGTTTATCGTGGATATATGCATCCCCGTAAAACCTCTTTAAGAATTAGCTAGAAGCTTAAGGATCCTGAATGTGTCAAATTATTCAGGATCCTTTTAATCACATATCCTCAATATCCAAACAAGCAGAGTCAATCTCATATTTACTCAGCACTTTGGTTTTCAATACATCAATTTTTCTCTCAAGTAATTGGGGCTTGAAGTTTTTACGTTGCCGCTTTACCTCTGCTACCAAGGCTTTTTTGTTATCCAACGTTACGGCTACAATATCTATTTCATTTTGGTCTCCTTTCGGTTCCCACCACGAACCGATGGCTCTGTATTCAAAACTTTCTCGTAGCTTTTGTTTGTAATATTCTTCCAGCGTTTTGCCCGAATAAGTTGGATAATCATTACTTAATAGCTTAGATAATCCCTCATAATTGCCTAATTCTATAAGTGAACGGTTACGTTCAATGTATCTGAACCAAAAGCGCAAGAAATTATCCGAGACCTCATATCTTACTGTTTGCGAGCCTTCCTTTGCGAAAATAGGACGTTGCTTTTTAACAACTTCGTAAACCGCTTCCAATTTACTTAGTTGTCCCCCAATACTCTTTTCGCCCATAAAAGTTTCAATTTGAGACTGGGTATTTAAACCCGATGAGATAGCATCCAGGATGGAAAAATAGTTGCCATACTTTTTGCCAAATTCTTGAATCAGCAGATTTCGCCCCTCGTCAATAAACGGTGAGTCGCTTTGGCAAATGTACTTTATCATTCTCGGAATTGTGAGTGCTTTATTATCCACTAAAAGCTCCACATATTTAGGCACGCCACCCGTATAAGTGTATAGTGCAAGCAGCTCATCATTGGTATAGTCGGGCTTGTAATCTTTCATTATCTCTTTCAAGACAGAGGTGGTGAAAACAGTAAGCTTTATCATAGCATCTGCACGACCGAACAACGGCTCTTTCTTGTCTTGAAATATTTTAGTCATCAGCGAATAGATAGAACCGCTCACAATAAAATTCACATTAGTAGAAGTGCGATATTGATCCCAATAATTTTGAATATCACTGTATATAGACTCGTTAATGTTGATAAACTCCTGAAATTCATCAATAACCAGCGTAAATTTCCGATTTTTGCTCTGCTCCAGCAGAAAGCGAAAGATCTCTATAAAGGAATCCATTTTGGGGACAAACACAGCTAACTGTTTCTCGATTTCACTACAAAAGCCTTTGCATAAATCAGCTTCACTCTTACGGCTCACAAAAAGATAAACGATGGTTTCATCCTTGAGAGCATTTAAGATAAGAGATGTTTTACCAATTCGGCGCCTTCCTGTAAGCACAGTCAACTTAGAGTGATCTTCATATGCCATCTCCTTTATGCGCTGCAATTCAGCTATTTCCTTTGTCCGATTGTAGAATTTCATATGCTATGTATTTTACAGCCGTAAATTTTACCACTGTTGCAAAGATAATAAAAACTATGCCAAACTGTTCTTATCCTATCATTTTTTACAGCGGTTAAATTTACGGAGGTTAAAAACAAAAGCTGATAAACTATCAACAAACAATTGACAACGTTGCAGTTGGTTTTAAGTTAGTTCCATTCCCGTTTACACAAAAGGATTCCGAACATCCATATAGCCAATTGGCAACCTTGAACTTACTATTAGCTCGCCTATTTTGTATTTCCATTGTCAGCAATAGTTTTTTCTCTTTTCCATATTATGAGAATCAGTATCCATGTTAAAGCAAGAACACCAAAAATTATAATTTTATCAATATGAGCAAGCCCTTCTTTTATGAATCCGTTAAATAATAGAATATTAATAACCATATGGAAACAAGTTACAGCCAATAAGGATTTTGTCAGCTTAATTATCTTTCCTAATCCCCAGCTTCCCAATAGCAGCCATCCAAAGAATAGTATATTCTGAATTAGATCAGGATTTCTCAAAAATGACAAATGCCAGAGATACCACAAGCTTGCAATAATTAAAACCCTTTTTAATTCTGCCAGATCTTTTAATTCCTGTTCCAAATATCCGCGCCATCCTATTTCTTCGAAAAAGCAGTAGATAAAGGTTGATAGTCCGGCTACCACTCCGAAATAATGAGCATTATCCCCTTGCTTATTATCTACTCCGATGATGAGCAAAAGTAGTACAGGAATTACGCTCATTATGACGCTCCATTTAATCGAAGTCCCAAAAACAGAAACGTCAAGTCCTTTTTCTTTTTGCAACCATCTCAGAGCTATTAATGCACCAATCAAAACTCCGATAGCTTGAAGTGGGCTATAAAATATCATAGCCCATGTAGGCAAACTTTCAATTATTGTTTGAAAATGAAAGAGATCAAATCGAAAGAGATTCGACACACAAATTGCAATTAAGTAAAAGATTATCAATCGAAATAAATTCATTCTTTTCATTTGTTTCATGCCTCTTTTAGTTATTTAAGAAAGTCAGTACATAGTTTTGGATTTCCTTTCGCTGCCGCTCATTTGCATTATCATCCATTTCATTATGAATGGTGTTTGGCAATTTTATAATTTTAATGCCAAATTTTCCGATTTCTTCCGCAGACGGCAAAACACCTTCATCTGCCGGTTGATCGCTCGATCGTAAAGAATAAATCTTTGTTTTTTTTGTTTTTGGCAATGCCATTCTTCGGTTGTCCAATGTGATTATTTTGCGAACAATATCCGGATATTTCTGCGGGAATAGAGCAGTCATATCTCCGCCGTTTGAATGTCCTATTAATGTTATTTGATTGTAGTCCAAATTTGGATTTGTCTTTTTAAGTTCGTGAATAACAAAAAGGATATTGTCTGCACCACGTTCCCAAAATGGCATTCTGACAATTTGTGGAATTCCTGTCAAGGGCAACAAACTATCAGTGGGGAGTTCGTGTTGAATGCTTGCAATAAAAAAACCTTTTGATGCTAAAAACTCTGTTAAGTAAGAGTATGCTAAATAATCTCCACCTTTATTTTGCCCGTAACCATGACTAAAAATGACTATTTTTTGTTTCTTCATTTTTTTGTCAGTTTTTGGTTTATAAATAGCAATAGGAATTTCTCTCTGCCTGGCCTTGTCATACAGTTTGAGAGTGTCCAGACTTACAGCAAATGTCGATTTATTGTCAATCGTTTGACTAAGTGCGAAGCTACTTATAAAAAGCCCCAATATGAAAACATTTATTATTCTGCTCATTAATTCCATTTTTTAGTTATTATTTAAACTAATAGTTGCTAGTTTTTCACAAATTCAAGCGGTTGAGAATTTGGCATATATACGGTCAGGGATTTGATTTTTTTATTGGCAAAATTCACTGTGAAATCCAAATTTTGCGCGCCAAGGAAAAAGTTTAGATGAGCGGTAAACTCATCAGCCTTCTTATATTCGATTGCACCGAAAAAATCGTAATATTTTAGATTAAACTTATAATCAGATTGTCTTGAAATGGTCAAATCCCCATAGGCCGGATGCCTGTAAGTCCCTTCTATATTCTTAATTTTTTTAAGCACTGCGTTGTCTTTAATTTCATAATCTTCCTTAACTTTATCGAATGGTTTTGTTGTGTCTTCTATGAACTTGTCCAAGCCATCAATCCGCTCGAAACTTCCCTCCAGAAATATATTTGCTGCATAATTCATCAGCGCATTTGGCAGGTTGGATTGCTGGTTGGTCAATACCACTAATCCAAACCCTTTCTCCGGATTAAAACAAAGAATTGAACGCTGTCCGGCAGTACTACCACTGTGAAAAATCAATCGTTTTTTTGTGTTTATCTCCCAGCCAATTCCATAAAAGACTTCTTCATCCGGATATCGAACAGTAAGAGGCATAATGCTTCTTTGGAATTGGTCTTCATTCAATATTGTTTTTTTATCTATAACTCCCCTATTCAAAAACAGTTGGAGCCACTGGCTCATATCATCAATAGTTGAAGTTATGGATCCCGCAGAATTGTAGTTATCAATATTTACGTTTGGGATTATTTCATTGCCATCCGGTGAATAGCTGACAGTGTTATTCTGGCAGGATTCAAATTCGCTCATATGTGTATAAGAATTCTTCATATCTAACGGCTCAAATATGTTTTCCTTAATGAGTTGATCCCAGCTTTTGCCACTAACTTTTTCTTCAACTAATCCGGCTACTACATACATCTGATTGTTGTAAAGGAAGTTTTCTCGAAAGCTTCCTTTGAAACTTAAATATTTTAATTTCTTCAATATTTCATCTCGCTGTAGGTGTGGCCCATACATCCAATAGTAGTGTTTGTCAACACCTATTTTATGGGTAAATAAATCCTGAAACCGTGCATTTTGGGCAGCATATCTGTCTTGAAGTTCAAAATGAGGTAAATAGTGTACCACCTTTTCGTTCCAGTCTATTTTGCCTTGTTCTTCCAATTTAAACCCTATGACTCCGGTAAATGCCTTTGTTAGTGAGCCAATTTGGAAGAGCGTTTTATTGTCCACCGGCCATTGTTCCTTCTTATTTCTTAAGCCATACGTTCTTTTTAATATTAAGTGATGGTCATAAAATATAGCCATGGCCATACCCGGATTATTCGTTTTCTCTCTTAAAGTATCCGTTATTTCTAAAAAGCGGTTTAATTTATCTTGAACGGTGAAGCTATCCTTTGATTGGCCCAAGATACCAATAGATTGAAATAACAGGATGAAAAACAATAGGTGTCTCATAAAGGTATAATTAATTTAGATCTCGTTTTCACTGCCTATAACTGTATTAATTCATTTTCTAGCAAATATTCTTTTCTTATCCTTTGGCTCAATTTGTTTATGATTGAAGTAATTAATTTATCTGACTCTTTAGGGTTTGTTTCTTTCAATAACTTTGCTTTTACCAGATTAAAATAAGTATGTTCGTTTGGCAACTCTTTTTCAATTTCCGAAAGAATTCTCAATGCTTGTTCGGTTTTACCAATTTTGCTTAAACAAAAGCAATAGTTCAGTTTCACAATGGGTGACTGCGAAACGCACTGCATCATTTCGTATAAAATGACAATATCTCTCCAATCATTCTCTGTTAAATTAGGGATAGTCATATACTTACTAATGATAATTGCTTCAATGTAAAATTGGCTTATAGTCTCTGGTTTTTTAAGGTACGAAAATCCTAATTGAAGTAGTTCTTCATTCCATTTTTTACGATCCTGATTAAAAAATGAAATCAATTTACCATTTTCTATTTTTGCCGGAATTCTCGCAATATGAAAGCTAAAAAGAGCCAGCAAATTACTTGTTGAATCAAATTGATATTGATCAAACAAAAACCTTGTCAATGAAAATGCTTCCAAACACAGATCTTCATCTACGATATTTGCTGTCTTTGCATTAAAAGAATCAAAACCAATATTGAAAACAGAGTATAAAATCTCTTCCACAATCTTCACTGTATTCCGATTTGCCGAAACAGACTCAATATCAACAGCCTTGAAGTTAAATTCCCGTTGAATATTTTTTTTCGTCCTATTGAGACTTTTATAGATTGCTTCTTGATTCAACAAAGTGCAACTGTGTATTTCGGCAATACTTAATCCGAAAATATTTTTAAGGATAGATATTACCTTAGCTTGAGTAGAAATAGTATCTAAAGACGAAATGAAAATAATCGTTTGGAGTCTTAAATCGCTTCGAACATTTGCAATCTGGCTTTCTTCAATGGGTTCATCAAAAATCTCATTGCTTTGCCTTTGCCTATTTTTGATTTGGTTCAATACATCATTTCGGGCAACTATGAAAAGCCAATTTTCTTTGTTATCCGGTATGGCATTTAGCCTCCAATCTTTCAATAATTTCAAAAAAGAATTTTGAATAGCATCTTCAATTTCAGAAACATAATTAGCACCAAACTGACTCAATAATCCCGAAAACAGCTTTCCATATAAAGCCCTGTAATTTATTTCTTCATTTTGAAATAAATTATCACCCATAGTCTTCCATTTCCATTATTTGTCGAACTTCTGTCGTTCCTCCCAAAAGGTGTGTTGGACATTCTTTAGCCAATTCTACAATAGTCTGTAAATCATCAGCTTGTAACAGATAGTATCCTCCAATAATTTCTTTGGATTCCAAATATGGTCCATCTTTAATTACACAGTCTTTTCCAATGATAAGAACACCTTTTTCCTGTAGTCCATCTCCTGAAATTAGATGTCCTGCTTCGACCAGTTTCTTTGCCCAGTTCATGTGAGCGTTAGCGACCTCTTGCATTTCCTTAGGCGATAATTCACTCATTTTCTGAATGTCTTCGTGAAGTAATAATAAAAATTGTTTCATTGTAATTTGTTTTAGAATTTAATTAAAGACATTTTCAGGTTTCTGCTTTGGACATTTTCCACGTCTTTTTTCAACGGTCGCCTTTTTAAACCAACATACCACACCGTATATACACCCACGAATCAACAGAAAAAACAAAAAGACAAATTGTTTTGTTTACGGCAACATCGTGATAACATGATGGAGGACATTCATACAAATCAAGCGGAATATGGCTAAATCATCTCTTTTATAAATCTATCACTCTTTTCTCTTTACTGCTCCTAAAGGCAGATTCAATAATTCTCATCACTCGTATTCCATCATCTACAGTAACAGGCATTGGGTTATTTTGCGTCAAAGCAGAGTAAACACCATTGTAGAATTCCATATAGTTGCCTTGCAAAGTTTGGATCTTAGTCCGGATATTCGTCCCGTTTTTTTCATAATTGATTAGCCCTTTTTCGGATTCTGGCTCTGTTCCCCAAGAGGCAATATTAGGTGAAAGTCCTTTTTGAAGATTGGCTTCTTGCACGTCTGCACGTGATTTTAAGAAAGAACCTTTTGTCCCGTGAATAATATAGGCAGGCAGAGGTTCTTTCACAATGTATCCTCCTTTCACCCGGACTCTGAAGCTAGGGTAATAAAGAAGAATATCGAAAGAATCATCTACCAGCGAAGTAGGCCGGGTAATGCGTACATCGGCAAATACAGCTTGTGGCATTCCGAAAAGATACAGAGCCTGATCAATAGCGTGTGGTCCCAGATCTTTCAGGATACCTGCACCAGCATTTGGATTTTCTTTATGTTCCTTCGGGCTCAATTGCATATTATAGCGCTCATAATGTATCTCCATTTCATTTAGTTCACCAAGAATCCTACTGTCAATCACTTGTTTAACTGTTTGAAAGTCACTATCCCAACGACGGTTCTGAAAGACTGCAATTTGCTTATCATGTTGCATGGCCAGAACTTTCAAAGCTTCAGCTTCGGCCACTGTTGTGGTAAAGGCTTTCTCCACCACTACATTTTTCCCTGCCTGTAAAGCTTGGGAAGCGTAGTCAAAATGAGTATAGGTAGGCGTGTTTACGATCACCAGATCGATGGAATCATCCTTCAGTATCGCTTCCAATGAATCATAAGATTGAACATCAGGATAGATTTCTCTAATTTTCTTTTGACTTCTTTCCCATGCACCTGCCAGGCGAAATCCTTCATGCAAATGAAGGAAGGGCGCATGAAATACTCTTCCGCTCATTCCGAAAGAGAGTAAGGCTGCATTTATTTGTATCATAATTTATTCTTTTTATCATTATTCTGCTAAAGTACTGAAATAACCAACTCCATAAGAAAGTATAATATCTCTCTTTTCACAAGTTATTTTTCATCCACATAAAGCTGTATATACTCCCTAGATCAAGTTTCATAATGTATTCATCTTCACCAATATAGTTCAATATGTTTTCGCTAAATCCACCTCCTCCGGAAGCCTCTGCTTTTTCTAAAACACTAACAAGGGGATAAAATGTGTACTCATATTGACCTGGCTGAGACTTCAGCTCATCAAATAAAAGTGTATCTTTCGTATCGCATGCAATTAAAAAGCCTCTGCCCTTACTGAATCTTCTTGCACTATCTAACCGTCCGGTAAAACTTACTATTTTCCCATCTTTACCGAGCCTTTCGCATGCCCGAAATAGAACAGGTCTTGTTGTAGGCAGATAGTTCTTTAAAACAATATCCCACACATCGAAAAAAGCTTTTCCTTTTTCCTCGGATCCAGTAAGAATCCAATTTCCAATAAATGTTATGGTCTGCTCAGTTATCTCCGAGTCCTTTTGCAAAATATCAATCAGATTTTGAGCTATTTCCGCTTTCTGCTTTTTTGATAATCGGTATTGAAACTTGTCATTCATATATTTTATACTTAAAAAAACATCCCAAAATATCTATCCTTGAACGTTTTAACCTTGCACTGAAATCATTTATCAACTTCTGTTCTTTTCAAAAAATCTTCCTTGTACTTATCTCCCCATTGCCCTAAACTATCAATGATTGGAATTAAGTCTTTACCAGCCTCTGTCAGAGAATATTCTACTTTTAATGGCAATACGGGATACATTTTCTTTTGCAAGATACCCATTTTCTCCAATTCGCCCAATTGCTTTGTCAATACACGTTTTGGAGCAACATTAATACTACGTTGTAAATCGCACGGTCTCACAACTCCTTTGTTTATTTCCAATATTAGCCAAGCATTCCAACTTGCAGACAAAAGATCAATCGCTATGCGTACGGAACAATCGGAGTAATCCATTGGATTTTTCTTCACATACATAAATATTCCTCTTTTCTTTATTCGTCTACAAAGATAATCATCTATTAATCAAATAGGGCTAAATTTATCACTGAATGAAAGATTTATCGCTTATTGCTCAAGTGATTAGGAAGCTTTAAGTTTGCAAAAAATAATTCGTAATATGAGCAAAAATGAAATTATAGTCAAGGGTGCAAGGGAGAATAATCTGAAAAACATCTCAGTCAAAATACCCAAAAAGAGAATAACCGTATTTACGGGAGTGTCAGGCTCTGGTAAGACTTCATTGGTCTTTGATACAATAGCAGCCGAATCGCAAAGACTGCTGAATGAAACTTACGATAGTTTTATCCGTCATCGATTGCAACAATATGGTAAACCGGATGTAGACAGTTTAGAGAACTTAGCAGTTGCAATTATTGTCAACCAAAAGAAGATAGAAGGGAGCGCTCGTTCAACAGTCGGTACTATAACAGATATTTATTCTCTTTTGAGATTGCTATTCTCCCGAATTGGGAAGCCTTTTATTGGTCATTCCACCGTTTTCTCATTCAACAATCCTCAAGGAATGTGTTCCTGCTGCGAAGGTTTGGGAAAGACAAGTATTGTGGACTTGGATGAGTTGATAGACAAAGAGCGCTCACTAAACGAAGGCGCAATCAGATTTCCCACTTTTGAAATCGGCGGATGGCGTTGGACTCGTTATGTATATTCAGGGCTGTTTGATAATGACAAAAAAATAAAGGATTATACCGAAGAAGAGTGGCATAATCTTGTTTATGCAAACGATTTGAAGCTAACTAATCCAGATTCTCGGTTTCCAAAAACAGGAATATACGAGGGAATTCTGCCCCGTTTTGAACGCAGCTTTTTCAAGAAAGAATCGAAAGAAATTACAGGTAAAAACGCATCACGATACAAAGAAGTAGTCAAGCAAGGCCTCTGCCCGGAATGCAGCGGAACTCGTCTGAATCTTCAAGTCTTAGCCTGCAAAATAGAAGGAAAGAATATTGCAGACTGTTGTAATATGCAAATTGATGATTTGGTTGAATTTATTAGAACATTGAAAGATAGTTCTGTTACCCCCCTATCGGATACAATCATTAAGAACCTTGAGAACTTATTGGCTATCGGCCTAGGTTATCTGACTTTAAGCAGGGAAACATCTTCATTGTCGGGTGGAGAATCACAACGAATAAAACTTATCCGGCATTTGGGTAGCAGTCTGACAGACCTTACTTACATATTCGATGAGCCAAGTGTCGGATTGCATCCGAATGATGTGCAACGATTGAACAAGCTGTTAATCGAATTGAGGGATAAAGGTAATACCGTGTTAATTATAGAACATGATCCGGATGTAATAGCCATTGCCGACCATATTGTCGATATGGGAATCGGTGCAGGGAAAAAAGGTGGAAATATTGTCTATGAAGGAGATTTTGAAGGATTGAAAAAAGCGGAGACACCAACAGGCAATTATCTCAACCGCAAGAATCTACTTAAACCCAACTGCAGAAAACCTTCGAATTATCTTTTCATACAAAATAGCACACTTCACAATTTGAGAGGTGTCTCAGCTCAGATCCCAAAAGAGATATTAACAGTAGTTACAGGAGTAGCTGGTTCCGGCAAAAGTTCACTAGTAAAGTCATTAGTCAATCAATATAAAGATACAGTTGTAATAGATCAGAGTACTTTGCGAGACAGCAAAAGGTCGAATATCGCAACATATACAGGGATATTGGATGTAATAAGGGGATTGTTTGCAAAGCAAAACGGCGTCAATCAATCACTGTTTAGTAATAATTCGGATGGCGCTTGTCCCGAATGCAAAGGGTTAGGTATTATATCGACCGACCTTGCTTTTTTGGATGCAGTGGAAATACGTTGCGAGCATTGCAACGGCAGCGGATTTAAGCCGGACGTCGTAAGATACAAACTGAAAGATAAAAGCATTACGGATATTATGGCAATGACCATTAGTGAAGCGAATACTTTTTTCAGTGAACAGGAAATAATTCAGCCACTTAATCGGCTTTGCGAAGTCGGCCTGGATTATTTGACATTGGGCCAATCATTAAATACATTTTCAGGTGGGGAACGTCAGCGTCTTAAACTTGCAACCGAATTGGGAAATAAAGGAAACATATATGTCTTTGACGAACCGACCACAGGGCTTCACGGCTCGGATATATCCAAACTCATAAAACTTTTCGACAAGTTAGTCGATAATAAAAACACCGTTATTATCATTGAGCATAACATGGATATTATCAGTCAAGCCGATTGGATCATAGACATGGGACTTGGTGCGGGTAAAGATGGCGGAAAGATCATATTCGAAGGAGTTCCTAAAGATATTATTGCAGATAAAGTATCGCTAACGGGTAAGCATTTGGGGCTGTATTTGTATCACAGATAAAATTGATCACTTTCCAAGCACAAACTCAATCAGCGAAATAAGAGATAAAGTCTTCTAATGTAAAGATTACAGATCAGCCTCTACAGGCCTTCTGAGAGGGGTTTATTGAATGTCCGAGATCAGCGTGTTGAATGTCCGTTTTCAACACGCTGATCTCGGACGTTCAACACGCTGAAGTTATGTCAGCTCCAAAAAAACCTTTGTTTGTAAATAAAGCACCAAGCATTACTGGCTATTGAATCCGGTTTTCAGATTTAAGCCAATACCTTATATTATTGCTGTCTCTGTTGCCTTATTACGCAACAAGAAGCCTCTTTTTTTTCGCGACCTTTGCTGAATGAAAAATGATCAGTACTTTTCCTCCCTCGGACTCAGCAAACGAATGAGACCACTTGAGGAAAAACGCAAAGTAATGGCAGCGAAAAAGGATACACCAATTCTCGGAACCGTCACTCCAATAATTGTCGATTCGCCGGCAAAAGAGCCTGAAATAACTTGTTCGGAAGTGATGCACAAATGTGCAAACGAACTGTTTGAAAGTGCACAAAATAGCATGCAAAACAATGTGCAAAACAGTGCAAAAACAACGAAAAATGCACTTTTGCAAAACGCTGATAATGAACGAGTTGCAACGTGTTTTCTAGAAGAGGAAAGTAAAGTAGAAAAAGATAAAGTAAAGTATGGTTGTTGTGGTACAACAACCGCGCGCGTAATCACTTCCACAACCACAAACAATTGCCAAGTTTCTATTCTTTCCTTTTTGGCTTGCCGCAAAAAAGAAAGAAGCAAAGTGCCAACCTCCAAACTTCTCGTTTCGGCTTACTTCCATGATGATTGTAGCTACGAGCGATTCAACTTGTTGCGTTCAAGTTCAATCTCTTGCTTGATGCTACGCCCACCTCCTTCAGCTGATCTCCGGCACAAAAGTTTTGCTCTAGCGGGGTGATCTCTTTGCTTGCTATGTTTCAGATGGTCGATAAATGAGATAACTCTGCTGTTCAAGAGCACCGTGCAGTTGCTTCAAGAGAGGCGTTTAGTTAGTGAAAGAGAACCGTTTAGTTGATGCAACTGCACGGTGCAGATTTTACTTGATGATAAAATGCAATCCTTTGCCCAGTAAAGATTGGTTGCCAGTGGTTTATTTTATCTTCCGACTTTGCCCCATGGAAAACAGCCACAAACCGAAACATCGCTATGCTAAGGATTTAGGTACTAATACGACTTGCAATACACAATAAAACAATGCAATATATTCAAGTGTAATTGAAAATTATTATATTTACAGAAAATATTCGGTTATGATTGAAATAACCAACTCCATAAGAAAGTATAATTACTGGGATGGCAACTCTGTTGATTCGGGTTACAGACGTATGCTTTATACCGACAAGATCGGGCAATATATTGGCAATAAATCAGTCAAAGTATTGGTCGGACAACGTCGGGCAGGCAAGAGCTATATTCTGCGCCAAATAGCATCTAAATTAATCACTCAAGGAGTTAAGAGTGAGAATATACTCTACATAAATAAAGAGTATATGGAGTTTATAACGCTACGGAGCACCATTGAGTTAGAGGAGCTGTACAAGGCGTATCGTCAGGAATTAAAGCCACAAGGCAAAGTCTATCTCTTTATCGATGAAATACAGTATATTGATCAATGGGAACGATTTGTAAACTCCCATTCTCAAGATTTTGCCGAGCCTTGCGAACTGTTCATAAGTGGTTCAAACTCCAATCTACTATCGGGTGAGTTGGCAACTCTTTTGTCTGGTCGTTATGTCGAGTTTGAGGTGTTTCCGTTTAGCTATAGGGAGTATTGCGGAATAACGGAGCAGGAAATAGGCAGTAATAGTTATAAAAAATATCTTCAAAGCGGGGCTTTGCCTGAACTCTTCAACTTGCCCAACGATGAGATGAAACAGAACTATGTATCTTCAATTAAAGATACTGTTATGCTGCGAGACATAGTAGGTAGATACAAGGTTAAAGATGTTAAATTATTGGATGACCTATTTGTCTATTTAGTAAACAGCGCTGCAAGTATCGTGTCGGTAACAAACATCATAAACTTCTTTGCATCAAAAAAAAGAAAGACTAACTACGAAACATTATCGACATATATAACCTATCTTGAAAACTCTTTTTTAGTCCATCGTGCAGAGAGATATAACATCAAGGGCAAGGATACCATTTCAGGCAACTGCAAATTCTACCTGAATGATTTGAGCTATCGCAACTATCTTTATTCGGGGTATGGCTATGGCCTTGGTTATCTCTTGGAGAACGCTGTCTATTTGAGTTTGAGGCGTGCAGGTTATCAGGTTTATGTAGGATCAATCAAAGATGCAGAGGTTGATTTCGTCGCTATAAAGGGTGACAAAAAACTATACTTACAAGTTACACTTCAATTGACAGAAGAGCAGACAGTAGAAAGAGAGTATCGTTCATTAAAGCTCATAGATGATAATTTCGATAAATATGTGGTGAGTATGGACGATTATAAAATCCCCACAAACGAGGGTATTGAACATATCTCAGCGTGGAATTTAGACGATATTTTGAAGAAATAATTGGAACAAATTGAGAACGCCGAAAATTTACAGCATTTATTGAACAAAAAAGAATAGAAAAGTTTAAGTTGCAGGTGTTTTGTTTATAAATAGTATGCTAATTTCAAGGTTATGCTCACAATTTTTACGATCTTTACAAGAGATTTATATAGAATAAAAAAGTTATAATAAAATGATATAAGATATGTTTGGTAAATTAAGACCCTTACTTATTCTTTGTACTACTTACCTTATCAATAAGCTAAGTGAATTTGAACTTTATTTAAACAGCTTCAGAGTAAACTCGAATCCTAATGGATATGAAGACTTAACGCCAATAAATAATAGTGATGAAGACAAGAAATATTCTGCTGCATTGGAATGGTCTTTAGAAAACAAAAATATAAAAAACATAGCTTTAACGGGAGCATATGGTTCCGGTAAAAGTAGTATTATCAGAACATTTCAAAAAGAGTATAGAGGATATCACTATTTGAACATATCGCTTGCTTCCTTTACGGATAACACAATTAAGCAAAGTGATCCTGAATTAGCGAATGACTCCGAAAATATCTATAAAAATATCGACAGGCTTATCGAATTAAGTATTTTGCAACAGATGTTCTATCATGTGAGGCATAAGCAAATACCTGATTCTCGTTTCAAACGGATTAAAAGCATAGGGGAAAAGGGGCTCCTATTTAAAACATTATTCATAACTGTTTGGATTTTGGCATTGATTTTATTTTTCAAACCCAAAATTATCCAAGACACAGGAATATGGCAACAATTAGACTTGTCAAACCCCATTATTACATATCTATCATCATCAATCATCATCATAGGAATCGGAATGATGATCGCAAAATCCATCCGAATAGCAAACAATTCAAAATTAAATAAACTCAACGTTCAGAGCGGGGAAATAGAAATAAATAAGGATATTGATTCCTCCATCCTGAATAAGCATTTAGACGAGATTTTGTATTTCTTTGAAGTAACGGACTATAATGTTGTTATTATTGAGGATTTAGACAGATTTAACAATACCGAAATATATACAAAACTAAGGGAGCTAAATGTACTGATAAACAGTTCTCTACAAATAAACCGACGGGTTGTTTTCCTCTATGCCATTAAGGATAACATGTTTCATGATAAAAATCGAACAAAGTTTTTCGATTTTATTATTCCTGTCATACCTGTTATTAATACATCCAATTCAGGAGGCATGCTTCACCAAATATTGAAGCAAGGTGACTCTCAGGGCGAGAATAAACTATCAACGGATTTTATTGATGATGTATCTATGTATATAGATGACATGAGGTTGCTGAAAAATATCTGCAACGAATATACAGTGTATAAATGCAAGTTAAACCCTAAATTAAATCCGAATTATCTGCTTGCAATGATTATATACAAGAATTTGTATCCATCTGATTTTGTTGATTTACACAATGGCAAGGGCAAAGTATGCGATATATTTACAAGTAAAGCAGCATTAATCAAAGGAAAAATTGATGAGATTGAAAAAGAAATCAAAAAATGCAGGGAGAATATAGAAGCCTTAGAAAAAGTATCGCTTAAAGATATACAGGAATTACGAGCATTATATATCCAATCCATTGTTGAAGAAAATCCCGAAGCAATTTCATTGCTCTTAAATGGAAATCAATGTTCGTTTAAAAAATGTAAGGATGATGAAAATTTCAAGTTACTAAAACAATCTCACCCGATTACTTATTATTATCACATCACGCACTACAATCAGCTTTTTACAGCAAATGCTTCTGACTCATTTAAGGATCTTGAAAATAATGTTGATTCCGAAATGACTTATGAAGAAAGAGAGCAATTAATTACAGATAGAGATAATGGCAAAATCGAAAATTTGAAAAAGCGAATAGAAGAATTAAAGAAAGAAAAAAACGATATAAAATATTGGACTTTACAGCAAATTGCAGAAAACATAGATGCTACCACTTCTTTTGAAAAAATAAAAGATGATAAATTGATTATCTACCTGATTCGCAATGGCTACATCAATGAAAATTATCATGATTATATTTCATATTTCCATGAAGGTCTAATGACAAAGGATGATAAAGAGTTCTTGTTCAGCATTAGAAATCGTGAATTTCTCCCATTCAACTTTAAATTGACAAAAATAGAAAATCTAATAAAAAAAATTCGGCCTAAGGAATTTGAGTCAAAAGAGGTTCTGAACTATTCGCTAATAGACTATGTGCTTCCAAAAAGGCATGAATATGATGGCCAATGGAACATGATATTAAAGCAGTTGTGTAACAAAAGTAAAACGTCAATATCGTTTATTGATGGTTTTTTAGATAATGGATTGCATATAGACTTGCTCATTACAGACATTTGTAAGACATGGACTACTTTTTGGGATTTCATCGTTCTAGAATCCGGCTATTCTGATGAAAAAAAAGATAAATATCTAAAATTGCAGATAGAATACTTGGATATTAGTGCAATAAAAAAGCAAAATGCTAATCGGAATATCGCTGATTATTTGCAGCATAAGAAAAATTTCATCAACGTATTCGACAATGAGCCTAAAATTCAAGAGGTACTAAAAAGTTTAAATATCAAGTTTGAGAACTTAGATATTTCAGGAAGCACAAATCAACTGTTTGATTTTATTTATGAAAACAACTTATATAAAATCAATAAAGAAATGATTGCCCTTTTCATCGGAGAGAAAAGTTCTTTAGAGAATAAAGAAAAATTAAATAATGCCAACTACACAACTATAAAAACATCAGGCTGTACTCAGACAATAAATTACATTGACACCAATCTTAACGAGTATATTTCAAATGTCTGTTTATCAATTCCTGAGAATACACAAGAATCGGAAGAATTAGTTGTTGAATTGCTATGCAAAGAGGAAGATGCAATAAGCCTTGTCAACAGAAAGAAGATCATTGAAAAGCAAGATTGTATTATAAGCAATATTGAGAGTCTTAACCAAATGGAACACAGCCTAATTGAATTAATCATTCAAAAATCAAAAATGAAGGCTACATGGGCAAATATTATCTGTTATTATGAGTTGAAAGCAGAAGCCATTGATGACGTTTTGGTCTCATTTCTGAATCGAGAGCATAATTACAAAGAACTTGCTAAGATAAAATTAAATAAAGAAAATAAAACCGCTCTAAAATTCATAAATTCATTTATTATTAATGAAAATATCTCAGACAATGGCTTTGAGTCACTTTTGTTATGTTGCCCATATGTGTACACTGAATTAGACTTTAATAATCTATCAGACAAAAAAGTAGATTTGATGATTAAACATGGCTACCTTCAATTGTCCGCTGATCGATTTAATTATCTAAAGGACAACTTTGATAAACATCTTAATTTACTAAGGAAGTACCCGCAGAAATTTATTGAAACCCAAGCAGAATACGCACTTGAATCAAATGAAATAAATATACTCTTAAATTCACATGAATTTAATCATCAACAGAAAATATCAATAATTCAAAATACAAACAATGGCTTAATCATCGGTAATGAGGAATTAAGCAATTCTGTTTGCAATGTATTATCTTTAAATGAATATATAGAGCTGGATTTTGGCTTGTTAAAGAGCCTTCTTCAATATGGTCGTTCAATAGAAAATAGACTAAAACTATTTGTACTACAAATCCATAAACTAAACAGCGAGCAAATAGCAGAATTATTGAATGTTCTTGGAGAACCGTATTCTGATATTGCGATCAATGGGAAAAGACCATTACTTCCTAAAAATCAATTAAATTTTGACTTAGTTAATAATTTACATGTAAAAGATTATATTTCATCTTTTAAACAGAAAGATGATAAAATCAGAGTAAATACAAAGCAAAGTTGAAAAATATCATTAGATAGGCTTTCTTAGGAACTGCCCAATATTTTATAAACGCCAACTACAAAGTCGAAGTCCTCTTAAGACTCTTTTTAACAGCCTTCTCAGTCTTTTTACGATCAATGTTTATTTCTATAATTTTCATGACGTTGTGTGTTTTTGTTTATATTTTCAAGATGTACTCATTTCTTTCTCCATCCTTCATTTTCGGATTGATAGTCTTTGATATTATCGCTTTTTACTCTTCCGGTCGATTCAATATAAAGGTTCCCTTTTTTGCTTTCGTTGCTGAGATACTGACCTATCTGGTTGTGGAAATCCCTAAATATGCCATTGTGAGAATCAATACAGCTGTATAGTTCTTCTACATATCCTCTCTCGTCTGTTTTAATAAGTTCACGGATGAAGTCGTGCGAGTCAAATGTTCCTGTAAATCCTTCAATAATACTTTCCGCATTCCTGTCTAAGAATGTTTTGATTCTTGTTTTTACTGCCATATAATGCTTATTTCAATATTTTATTAGCTCAAAATAATATAAGATCATTTTTCTATTTTCGGATATATTCTACATTTTCCAAAATTATATTTTTGTCACATAAGCAAAGAAGAAAAATTATTCTCATCCTCAACTCACAAACTTAAGATGCAAACTTACATATAAATCTTGATTTATAAGCGTGCTCAATAATAAATAAAATGCACATTCTCTTTTATTTATAAAGGAAATATAGTGAAAACTTTTATGCTACTTTTTCTCACTCGTTCTAAAAGGGGAATCAATGAGTTTTTTTTATTTAACTCATCTGCCTTATAAAAGGGATACTTTAAATCAATCAAGTCCGAACTGACTTAATTCTCGAATCATTGAAGAGGTTTATAACCACTTTTTCGTATCCTTTACATCGGACAGAACGGGGACAAAAAAACCTACAAGTAATTAACTTGTAGGTTTTTTATTGTCTGTTTTTGTCCAGACCTTTCAGCGGAGAGATAGGGATTCGAACCCCAGGAACCTCGCAGTTCAACGGTTTTCAAGACCGCCGCAATCGACCACTCTGCCATCTCTCCAATACTGTTTTTATGATGCTTTCCGTTGAAAGCGCTGCAAAGGTACGAATGATTTTTAAATATGCAAACATTCATCGTCATTTTTCACTAAATAATTGTATTTTTGCAGTGCAAAGTGATAGCAAAGAACAGCCACAGGAGCGCAAAGTAGAGAGTAAATTCCTGAAAATGAAGTATATAGATAAACAGAGCAACCCAGATGATATATCCCCAGAATTTTGAGCAAAAAATAGGTTTCGACCAAATCAGACAGTTACTGCAAGAGAAATGTCTCAGCCCGCTTGGAGAAGAGAGGGTGGCGGATATGGATTTTTCGGATCGTTTTGAGGTGGTGGAAGAAAGACTGAACCAGCTTACGGAGTTTGTGCGGATCATTCAGGAGGAGGAGGGTTTTCCGGATCAGTTCTTCTTTGATGTGCGGCCGTCGCTAAAGAGGGTGCGCATAGAGGGGTTATATATGGATGAGCAGGAGTTGTTCGACTTGCGCCGCTCGCTGGAGACAATCAGGGATATCGTGCGATTTCTACAACGCAAAGAGGAGGACGAGGAGTCGGATTCGCCTTATCCTAATCTAAGGAAGTTGGCGGGGGATATTGCTGTGTTTCCACAACTGATTACGAAGATTGATGGCATACTGAATAAGTATGGTAAGATAAAAGATAATGCTTCTACGGAATTGGCACGCATCCGCAGGGAGTTGGCCAGTACAATAAGTGGCATTTCTCGTTCGCTGAACGGAATTTTGCGTAGCGCACAGTCGGAGGGTTATGTGGACAAGGATGTGACACCAACCATGCGAGACGGGCGACTGGTGATTCCGGTGGCTCCGGGCTTGAAACGGAAGATCAAAGGTATTGTACACGATGAGTCGGCCAGTGGAAAGACGGTGTTCATTGAACCGGCAGAGGTGGTAGAGGCAAACAATCGGGTGCGTGAGCTGGAGGGGGAAGAACGACGGGAGATCATTCGTATCTTGACGGAGTTCTCGAATACGCTACGCCCTTCGATAGACGATATTTTGCAGTCGTACGAGTTCTTGGCGGAGATTGATTTCATCCGTGCAAAGAGTTACTTTGCCATACAGACGAATGCGCTGAAACCTGCGTTAGAGAATGAGCAACTGCTGGATTGGACGATGGCGGTGCATCCGCTCTTGCAACTCTCGCTTGCCAAACACGGCAAGAAGGTGGTTCCGCTGGATATCGAGCTGAACACGAAGCAACGAATATTGATTATATCGGGCCCCAATGCAGGTGGCAAGTCGGTATGTCTCAAGACGGTGGGCTTACTGCAATATATGTTGCAGTGCGGCATGCTCATCCCCATGCACGAACGCAGTCACGCAGGCATTTTCGGCAGTATCTTTATTGACATAGGCGATGAGCAATCCATCGAAGATGATCTGAGTACCTATTCGTCTCACTTGACCAACATGAAGATGATGATGAAGGGATGCGATGAGCGTAGCCTCATCTTGATCGATGAGTTTGGCGGGGGCACGGAGCCACAGATAGGTGGTGCCATTGCGGAGGCGGTGTTGAAACGTTTCAACGAGAAGCAAACGTTTGGCGTTATCACCACGCACTACCAGAATCTGAAACATTTTGCCGAAGATCACGAGGGAGTGGTGAACGGGGCGATGCTGTATGACAGGCATGTGATGCAGGCACTCTTTCAGTTGCAGATAGGCAATCCGGGCAGCTCGTTTGCTGTGGAGATTGCCCGCAAGATTGGTTTACCTGAAGATGTGATAGCCGATGCGTCGGAGATTGTGGGTAGTGAATATATCAGTGCAGATAAGTATCTGCAAGACATCGTGCGCGACAAGCGTTATTGGGAAGGTAAGCGGCAGACCATCCGTCAGCGGGAGAAGTTGATGGAGGAGACTATCGCACGCTACGAGGCTGAAGTGGAGGAACTACACAAATCTCGCAAAGAGATTATCCGCCAGGCTAAAGACGAGGCGCAACGGTTGTTGCAAGAGTCGAATGCGAAGATAGAAAACACCATTCGTACTATCAAAGAGGCGCAAGCCGACAAGGAGAAAACCCGCCAAGCGAGGCAGGAACTCACTGATTTCAAGGAATCGGTGGAGAAATTGGGCGTGAAGGAGCAGGAAGATCGAGTGGCGCAGCAAATGGAAAAGCTTCGCCGCAAACAGGAACGAAAGGCCTCTCCTACTCCGACAAAAGCAGGCGAGAAGAAAACGGAAGCGCCCATCAAACCCAAAGTGGTAACGATCAAAGAGGGCAGTTATGTAAAGATGAAGGGGCAAACGACTGTGGGCGAGGTGTTGGAAGTGAAAGGTAAGAATGCAACTGTCGCTTTTGGCAGTATCAAAACGACCATGAAGCTCGACCGACTGGATCCGACAAGCGGAACACCGCAAAAGCAAGAGATTGCAAAAAGCACGTTCGTCAGCAGTCAGACGCAAGACCAGATGTACGAAAAGAAGCTGAATTTTAGACAAGATATCGATGTGCGGGGCATGAGGGGTGAAGAGGCGTTGCAGGCAATCACTTATTTCATCGACGACGCCATACTCGTAGGCATGGGCAGGGTACGCATCTTGCACGGCACGGGCACGGGAATCTTACGCAAACTGATTCGCCAATACCTCGAGACTGTATCTGGAATTAAATCTTTCAACGACGAGCATGTGCAGTTTGGTGGATCGGGAATTACCGTCGTCGATTTAGCGTAAGTACAAAGAAGCCTCCAATTGCTTGTTGGCATGAGCAAAACGATTACTTTTGTAGCAGTTCATTAAAGAGAAAGAAATATGAAGAATAATCTGCTAAGCGAGAAGCTAACATACACGGGTCATAGCAAAACGGTCACCCACTTACATCTGTGCAGTTACAACGACAAAGAGCTGCAAGAGGCAACCGGCAAAACATTTGCTTCTATTTCCTCCAAACTTGATGCCAAACGCATAAACTGGTTGCAAGTACATGGTATGAAGAACACGGAGACCATCCGCGAAATATGCAATCACTTTGAAATAGATTTTCTTGTTCTGCAAGATATTCTCAACGCAAAGCATCCTACCAAGATAGAAGAGCACGACAACTATACCGTGCTCATTCTCAAACTCTTTACTTTAGACGATGACAAGGAGGAGTTGAGCCAACAACAACTCTGCCTCATACACGGCAGTAGCTTCATGCTCACGTTCTTCGAAGATGAAACGGATTTCTTTGACGACGTAACCACTGCTATCACCACCAATATCCTAAAAATACGCAACAAGCAAAGCGACTATCTGTTGAGCGTATTGCTCAATAGCGTGATGGGTGATTATATTTCAGTTGTCTCTCGCATAGATGAAGCGTTGGAAGAGCTGGAAGAAAAACTTCTGATAATTAACAACAGACGCGATATAGGGGCACGCATCCAATCGCTACGTCGACAATATATGCAAATAAAGAGAGCTGTTTTCCCGTTAAAAGAACAATACGTCAAACTGCTGCGTTCTGAAAATGAAATCATGCACAAGCTGAATCGTCCTTACTTCAATGATGTAAACGACCACTTACAATTTGTGTTGCAAACAATAGATATCTGCCGGGAAACGTTATCGTCATTGGTCGATTTATACATCTCAAACAACGATCTACGGATGAATGATATCATGAAACGACTCACGGTTATCTCGACTATCTTTATCCCGCTTACCTTTCTGGTAGGCGTTTGGGGAATGAACTTCGACGTGATGCCCGAGCTAAGATGGCAATATGGATACCTCATGGCGTGGGTATCTATGATTCTCATAGGAGGCTTGGTGTATTGGTATATGAAGAAAAAGAAATGGAGTTAAGTTACTAAAAGAAGAAAATGAAATCAATAAAAGAACTATATCGCATCGGCACAGGTCCGTCGAGTAGTCACACGATGGGACCTCGAAAAGCGGCCGAAATATTTCTGGGACGCCACAAAGATGCCGCATCATTCAAAGTAACGCTCTATGGAAGCCTTGCCGCTACCGGAAAAGGACACATGACGGATGTTGCCATCAACGACACGTTGCAACCTGCTGCTCCTGTAGAAATTGTGTGGCAACCAAAAGTTTTCCTTCCTTTTCATCCCAATGCGATGACGTTTGCCGCCTTCGATGCAAACAAGAAGCTGCTTGAAAACTGGACGGTGTACAGCGTCGGCGGCGGAGCTTTGGCTGAAAACAATGAGAAACCGACCATCGAAAGCAGAGAGGTGTATGAAATGAACAGCATGACCGAAATTCTGAGTTGGTGCGAACATAGCGGGAAGAGTTATTGGGAATATGTGAAGGAGTGCGAAGAGGAAGATATTTGGGATTATCTGGAAGTCGTTTGGAATACGATGAAGGAAGCCATTCATCGTGGATTAGAAGAGGAAGGCGTGCTACCCGGTCCGCTGAACCTGAGAAGAAAAGCTTCGACTTACTACATTCGTGCCACCGGTTACAAGGAATCTCTTCGCTCACGTGGATTAGTATTTGCTTACGCTTTGGCGGTAAGCGAAGAAAACGCATCGGGAGGAAAGATCGTGACCGCTCCCACATGTGGAGCGTGTGGAGTAATGCCCGCAGTGCTTTATCACTTACACAAAAGCCGCGAATTTAGCGACACTCGCATTCTTCGCGCACTAGCCACAGCAGGCTTGTTTGGCAATATAGTGAAGTTCAACGCTTCCATCTCGGGCGCCGAAGTAGGTTGCCAGGGGGAAGTAGGTGTGGCATGCGCCATGGCTTCAGCAGCAGCCAATCAACTCTTCGGGGGCAGTCCCGCTCAGACAGAATATGCAGCTGAAATGGGCTTGGAGCATCACCTTGGTATGACGTGCGACCCCGTATGCGGCTTGGTACAAATCCCTTGCATTGAGAGAAATGCGTATGCCGCAGCCCGCGCGCTCGACGCCAATATATACGCTTCCTTCACCGACGGCATCCATCGGGTATCGTTCGACAAAGTGGTGCAAGTGATGAAGCAAACCGGACACGACCTACCTTCGCTCTACAAAGAAACCAGCGAAGGCGGATTGGCCAAGGACTATACGCAGATGTAGTGCGAAATCAGATGCTATCTTCAGCGTATGCATCCTCCATCAGTTCTTCCTTTTGCATAGACATCCGGCCATCAGCTGTGATCGTGATAGAGACAGGAACATACAAATCGGTTTGAGGATAAGAGATACTGGCGGCAAGAACAATTCCTTGTGGCGTTGTTTTGTCGTATACCATGCCTTCCAAAATCGATTTGGCAAGAAATGCCTCGTCAACAACAGAAGAGAAGTTTTTCTTTGTGAATGTTTTACTGAAAACATGTTCACCTCCACGAGTCAACTTCAGTACAATCTGATTGTCGAGATAAACATCTCCCTGATCACTAGCCACATGAGGAAGAGAATCACTGGGTGTACGCAAAAGAAAGATGTGATAATCTTTTCCTTTATACTGAACATCTTTCTCACTCTTGGATATTTGCATGCGTTGCAATCCTTGAGCATCAGTGCTGTCTTTCAGCAACACTTGCCTATCTTCACTTTGATTTTCTTTCTTTCCTGAACAGGCCGCGCCTGCCATAGCAATCAGTAGAAGTTGCAAATAAATAAGCTTTTTCATGTTGAGTTTTCCTAAATAACGTTCGGCAAAGAAACAAAAAGAGAAAGAAATACACAAGAAAAGAGCCCAATTTAATCATGTACGTTTGTCATATAGTTCGTGCACGATGACCGTGACAAACGTGCACGTTCAAGAAAGCTTCCATGCACAAAAAAAATAGTTAATGCAATTGCGTTCTGTCAAGCAGGTATACGCAATGCATTAACTACAAAAAAATACAAGTTGTTACTAAAAACGTTGTTTTACTCTAAAAAAAAACTAACCTATGAATATCTTTTATTACTCAGCATCTGGTGCGTCACCATGCTTGGGACCTTTTCCGTCTTTCATCTTTTTCTGATGCTCTGCCTGATTCTTTACATAAGATGCATATTGCTCTTTAGTCATAATCTTCTTTAACTGAGCGTCATAAGCGTCACGATTCGCTTTCATTTCTTTGTGCATCTGTTCTTTTTCAGCTTTCTTGTCTTCAGCCTTCTTAGCCATCTTTTCGTTCAAAGCTAAGTTAACATCCAATAGTTGCTTTTTCTGTGCTTCATTCAGTGAATACTCTTTAGCCATCCGTTCCGTCATCTTTTCAGCACGTTCTTTCGGATCCATTTTCATTTTGCCTTCTTTGCGAGGGCCTTGAGCCATTGCCAAGCCGCCTACCATCAATAGGGCGACCATTAAAAATGCGATTCTCTTCATACTCTTTTCGTTTTCAAATTATTGATTACTAATTCTGTTCTTTTGGTTGCAACTGAATCTATGACTAACGAAAAGTGCAAGTGTTTAATCGAGAATATTTATTTAACAGTTTTTTAATAAAAACGAACCATTTCGCAAGCGGCCAAAAGAAAAGCACCCACTCCGAAATCGGCCGTAGAATTAGCATCGACCACTTGTCCGGGAATGGCTTTCTCGCCAATAGGTTGCACATAACCCACTTTTCCATCCTCCTGTAACGCTACATCTTTAAGATAACTCCATGCCTTGAGTGCAACAGGCTGATAAGTAGCCTTATCAAGCAAACCGTTATTCATTCCCCACAGAAAACCATAAGCGAAAAAGGCTGTGCCACTGGTCTCAGGACCGGGAGCAAAGTCCGGATCGAGCATACTGCGCGTCCAATATCCCTCTGCTTGCTGACAAGCGGCTATTGCCCTGGCCATCGTCTGAAAACGGCAGATATACTCTTGGCGATATTGATCTGTTACAGGCAAGTCCTTCAAAACCTTTGCCAGTCCGGCAAATACCCATCCATCTCCACGTGCCCAAAAATCTTTCTTTCCATTCGATGTTTTGTGCTTCGGATAAATATATTTAGCATCCCGGTAGTATAAGCCGGCCTCCTTATCGTACATGATACTATCCGAATAGCTCAGATATTCATGCAACTTTTCAAGATAAAGAGGATTATGGGTCAACTTATGGAGTTTGGTCATTACCGGCATCACCATGTATAGCCCGTCTGCCCACCACCAGTAATCTTTTCGGGGAGTACTCATCTGATACTCCATCACCTCGATGGCACGAGCAATCTTCTGAGGATCAGGCGAAATATTATAAAGATCAATATAAGTTTGAAAACAGATCTGATAGTCGCCGAACAATACATATTCATTCGTCTCTCCGTAACTATATTTCCATCTTTTTTTATTGTTCGACTTAGCGCCTTTCCATTTATTGTGAACAGCCCATGCCTCGGAATACTGAAGATACTCCGGCTTATTCGTGAGGAAATAGGCTTCCATATTTCCTGTATGATAGGCAGCATTGTGCCAGAATGATATTCCCGGTTTCGGATGATTCGATTGCCAGTAACTATTCACTTTATGAATAATATCAAGCGTTTTTTGGGAAGAAAAAGGCTTCTGTGCATACGTAGCCAATGTGACAACCCACAATAACAAGGTAGTCAGATAGTAATTTTTCATCTCATTTTATTTTTATAGTTTGCATTCTAAGACGTAAACTGTTTCAGGCTCCATCTCTGTAGTTCTCTCTCCATCTCCTTGACTTGTTCGCTGCACAAAGAGTTGCAATTGCTGCTTGCTTTTCCATAGCTCCGTGTCATAACTTGGCTCCCAGGCGTCTACCGGAAAATCGGTAAGATCCATAAACGTCCATTTGTTCGTCTCCAATCCACCGGAACAGGCCATAGAAACTTTGTCTCCACGCTCTATGTCACGAAACACATAAAATATTTTATTCTGCTTCTTCTCTTGTTTGATAACCAGACGGGGCCGGGCAATCGGTATACGCTTGGTCCCACCGCCGCTCAGGCTGAAAGGGGTGGTGCGTTGCGATACTTGCTGCTGCTGCCAAATCTTTCCATCGAACCAGACAAGTCGGTATTGAGGCACCTGACTGTTCTGATCTCGCCAATAAGTGGCAATATATGGGTGCCCGTTCTTATCGGCGCACATACTCGTTTGGTTAATCAGTTCGCTCTTTTGCGGAATGCGGCAAGCATACTCTGCATTGGCCGTAGTAATAGGCAGGGCATATTTCTCTCCATCGGATTTTTCCCACGTTTTCCCTCCATCCCGTGAGCGAGCATAACAAAGATCATGATTGGTCTCCACCATCCATGTTTCACGCCACACCCACGACAGATGTATCGTTCCGGCCTCATCCACATAAAGTTGCCAATAAGCATTTCGTTCACCCTCACCATCAATGAGTACATCCTGTATTCGTGCCCATCGTTTTTCACTCAGCAGATAGCGATTCATCACCAGATTTCCGCGACCGGAAGAGCCTGAACGATAAACAAAGATCAAGTCGCCATCAGCTAATCGATAAAACTCAGGATAGGTAACATTCGCTTCATCTACTCCCGTCATCGGCATTTTATCACCCAACTCCAGGGAGCCGGGGGCTATACTCTTGCAATAATTTAGAGGTTGTCCATGATGGTCGAATGAAAGATGAAGATATCCATCGCCATCTACCATCAGGCTAATGACGTTATGAGCATCCGCACAATTGCCCTTGTATTGCGAACGCTTTAGCTCCCACTTTTTGGAACCCAATTTGCGTTTACCTACTACCATATAGCTATCTGCGTCATAGTAGGCAATGTATTGAATTCCTTTATGCGTAGCCAACGAGTTATTGCGAAACACCGTTGTGTTGACAGAAGTACGGCTGTACCCCTTCCCTACTTCCACGAGCGTTTGCGCATCACAATGCGTCCATACACAAAGAAAGATGAAAAGGGCAAGCCCTGCTTTTTTAGTACTCATTTTATGAATCATGAGAAAGTATTATTATTTATCTACCGGACTGATGATATAACCATACGAATAGTTCTTTGCTTTGAGCAAATATTTTTCGTGCGGATAAGCTCCCCAACTATTGTCACCTCCAACGCCTCGTTGAAGCAAGTCAACATGCAGAATCACTTCTTTACGAGGATTGATATCATTGATGTGTCTCTGGCTCTTTGTCAATCCGGCATCAAAATCTTCAGGCAGATTATTCAGTGCGCTAACACTGAGCGGTTGAAGTCCGTCAATACGGATCCCTTTTCCTTCTTTGTTTGTCAGCGTCAGCCAGCGAACATCTGTTTTATTTCCATTCTCTTGAGGACGTATATAAGCCACATATTGTTCCGCCACAGTATTGGTGTATTGACCAATGAAACTAGACGTTTTTCTGTCGGAATAGTTTTCCCATGGTCCACGACCATACCAGGTAAAGTTGCTGAATTCTTGTCCCAACCTCAACTGCATACCAAAACGCGGAATCTCTGGAAGCGAATTGCTTCCGGCCTCCCAACTGCCATTTACTTGCAAACGCCCATCAGCATAAACCGTATATTTCATCGTGTACTCCGAGGCAACGTCGCTCAATAAATAAACAGACGTGATAACCACCTGACCATCGCCCTGCTTCACATCCATCGACTTAAGGCGTTTGTTCATCCCGGCTGTGCGCCAAACATTGCACAATATCTGCATCCGGTTACCGAAGTCATTATCAGTCGGAGCGCGCCAGAATTGTGGTTGAGGTGCACCGCCCAGTAACCATTGATCTTTGTAGCGATACGACGAGAGTTCGCCATTCCGCTTATTAAAGTTCATTGCCACATCACCACACGCAAAACTTAAGTTATTATTTTCGTCTTTCATTTCCACTTTGCTATTCGCTTTTAGAGGAGCCATAAAATAATTGTTTGCAGCAAAAGCAAACTGTTCACGAGCTACTTCGTATGCAGCGGGTACCATCTCAGTAGGATACTTCGTGTAAGCAAAAACATTCAGAAAATATTCGGCCCCTTCTTCCGGCTGAATGGCAGGAAGTACCAGTTTCACCTCCCGAGTAGTACCGGCAGGCTGAGCAAGAGCGAATGTTCCATGATCTATCACAGCACCATTTTTGAGCAATTCCCATTTAAAAGTATAGTCTTTCAAATCGGTATAGAGAAATCTATTCTCCACAGCAATCACTCCTTTATTTATCTCTTTGGCCTTGAAAAGAATATTTTGATATACCTTCTTCACTTCATACAGTCCCGGATGCGGGGTGCGATCAGGAAACACCAAACCATTCGTGCAAAAGTTCTCTTCATTCGGATACTGTGCCGAACCGAAATCACCGCCATATCCCCAATAAAAACGTCCATTATCATCTTTAGTAGCCAAACCCTGATCTACCCAATCCCAGATGAACCCACCTTGCAAATGCTTACTGGTAGCAATTACATCAAAATACTCCTGAAAGTTTCCGGAGCTATTACCCATCGCATGCGAATATTCGCACATGATAAACGGACGCTTTACATCCTTGCGAGCCGCATACTCTTTCATATAATTCATATCGGGATACATCGGACAGACAATGTCTGTATTCTCATTCTCACCCGCTTGTTCAAACTGAACCGGGCGAGACGGATCACGTTGCTTCAGCCATTTATACATTTCATGAAACACAGGTCCGTTGCCACACTCATTGCCCATGCTCCAAAGAATAACAGACGGATGATTCTTATCACGCTCCAGCAGACGAACGATTCGATCTCTATGAGCAGAAGCCCATTCTTCTAAATAAGCAGGATGTTTGCTCTTATCAAACCACCCCTGCAATTCAGCACCCATGCCGTGAGTTTCCAAGTTTGCCTCGTCACAAAGCAACAAACCGTATTCATCGCACAGTTTATACCAAAGCGGACTTTGTGGATAGTGGCTCATCCGCACAGCATTAATATTGAAGCGTTTCATCATGCGAATATCTTCGAGCATCGTTGCCTTTTCCACATAATGACCCGTATATTGATTGTGTTCATGTAGGTTTACTCCGTGTACAAGCAATGCCTTTCCGTTAAGCATCAACTGTCCATCCTTTATTTCTACCTTTCTGAAACCTGTTTTGCAAGAAGTTACTTCAACCAAGCGACCCTCTTTATCTCTCAATGTAAGTAGCAAAGTATATAAATCGGGCGTTTCGTTGCTCCAAAGTTTAGGAGACGATACCTTTTCTGAAAAATTGATCAGCTCCGTTCCATTTGCTGAAACACCTACTTTCTTCGAAACACGAAAGACACTCTTACCTGCTTTATCAAGTAAAGCAAGTTCTACCGTTTGTATCGCAGCAGTCGCTTGAAAATTCTTCAAAGTCACAGCCACATTCAGCAAACCATTCTTATACGAACGATCCAAATCGGGCGTAGCGAAGAAATCTTGTATGCGGGTTTGTGCAGTGCTATAAAGGTATACACTTCTGTCAATGCCCGATAAACGCCAGAAATCCTGATCTTCCAAATAAGAGCCGTCGCTCCAACGATAAACCTCAACAGCTACGTTATTCTTTCCGGGCTTCACATACGATGTAATATCAAATTCGGCAGGACTCTTCGTTACCTGACTGTAACCCACCTTACTCCCATTCACCCAAATATACATGGCCGATGTGCCTGCTTCAAAATGCAAATACACCCTGCGCCCATCCCACGTTTGGGGCAAATCGAACGAACGTTTATAACTTCCTACAGGATTGTCTGAATGAGGAATGTAAGGCGGATTCTTTGGATGAGGATAAGCCACATTTGTATAAATAGGAATGCCATAACCTTGAAGTTCCCAATTGCCTGGAACTTTTATATTATCCCAATCACCGGTGCTATACTCTTCCTTGTAGAAATCAACCGGACGCTCAGCCGGAATTTTTACCCAACGAAACTTCCACGTTCCATTAAGCGACAAATAGTAAGGTGACTGTTCATAATTGTCATTAATGGCCAACTGTTCATTATCATAAGGCAGAGCCGAAGCACGGGGAGCCTCTTTGTTGACAGCAAAAACCAAAGGATTTTCCCAATCGGGTGTCTGAGCCGATAAGTTACTAACGGAAGCAAACAATGTCATTCCTAACAGCAAATGTTTCGTAAGGTTCTTCATTTTTTTATACTATATATTATTTCTCGTAAGATGCATGATCTTTTGGAAAATCTTCTCCTTCCCATGCTTTCTTGGAAGTCCACGATTGCGGTGCATCCGTCCAAAAGGGATGATTAGCCGGAAGTCCCAAAGGCAAGAAAGCCAATGAAGCCAGATACATGCTTCCATTGTTGGAGTACCAATCGGCAATGTTCGGTTGTGAAGCGGTGAAACCCAATTTCAAGAAACCCTTCTCATTAAAGTTGGCACCGGAAGCGAACATACGCTTCATCACTGCCGTCATCGCAGCACGCACCTGTCCGTTAGGAAGAGATTCGGGCAACTCACCTCTCAAAGCCAACAAAGCCAAAGGTTGAAGCACACCGGTACGGTACGTAATTGAGCGGCCGAAGACAGGGAAGGTTCCCTCCGGAGAAATAAACCGCTCCAGAATCATCCCAAAACGTTGCATACGCTTCACTGCCGTATCATAGCGTTTACGAGGAGCAATCCAATCTTGTTTCTTATCAGTCACTACTTCCAAGCATTCCACATACATGGGATGAAGCACATAACTATTATAATAATCGAAAGCAAAATCCGGTCCGTCAGAATACCAACCATCCCCCACATACCATTCTTCTACCTTGCGTAAAGCAGAATTAATTCGATAATTATCCGCTCCCGCACCCGCTTTCATCAAGAAAGATTCGATGGTAGCCGAAAAAAGCAACCAATTCGTATAAGGAGGATCCACTCTGCGTAACAGTTTAAATTCAGTGATATATCGTTGTTTTGTCACACTGTCCAATGGTAGCCAAAGCGCATCATAAGCCCGAAGGAAACTATTCGCAATGTACGCCGCATCCACCAGCGGTTGACCTTCCTTGCGCCACAGCAAATAATCCGGACTATTGGGATCGACCGATTGAGCATAACTCTTCAGTGCCCATTCGCGAAGTTGCTTGCGTTGCACGCCTTCAACTGTATCATCATCCGGCAGAGAAAGCCAGGGAGCAAGTCCCGCCATCAGTCGGCCGAAACACTCCATATACGTTACGCGTTTATCTCGTCCATCCCAAGTGGGGCTCACCTCAATCTGCATATTTTGCTGCAACTTGCCTTCGCTCATATTACTCAACACCGGTGCCGCCATTTTATACATCAAGTTACACCAATACGTCCGGTCATCCGGCTCCTTCTCGATTTTTCTCTTCACCTTTGGTATCCATTCATCCACCCATTGCAGAGAAGGTGTTCCATTTTTATCAAACTGAATAGGCAACCAAATATAACGCGCATCAATTGGATTTTTAGGTTTCCATATATCGGCCATAAAGATATAATTATTAGGAACACCTTGTATCGAGAAGACGTATGTACTTTGTCCGCCAAATGTAATATTTGCGTCCTTTCCGATGCAAGGGTTAGGATGCTTCTTCCAAGGCCCCCAAATAGAAGTAGCAGAGAAAAGGCGAGCGGCATTAGGCTCCCATCCGGTACAGCCCGAAGTAATCATCCAATAAGTTCCCTCTTTCTTGAAAATAGCTGGAGCCTCATTGTGCCCACCCGGTGCCACACGTATATATTTGCCGGTATAGCCCAAATAATCATCACTCAATTCAGCAATATGAAGAGTCAGATTCTCCTCGGAAGAATAAATATGATATGCCTTGCTGTCATCGTCAACAAACAAAGTCATATCTCGGGACATCTGTCCCTCTTTTAAATCTCTTTTCAGAAAAAGTCCCTTATCCACCGCATCATACCAATTGCGAGTCCACCATTCTTTATAGTTATCGGGATTAAATTTTATATTCCGTATCTTCTCAGGCATATCAAACGGATAAACGCCCGGATTAGCACGGAAAGAACGAATGAAACGATAAGGCCCTGCCGCATGATCACTTACAGCCACCGCCGCACGCGCAGCATCATAGCTTCGGCCTTTCAATTCCAAGTGGAACCACATCACAAATTTCTTTGTTTTCTCATTATAAATCACCTTCGGTCGTTCAATGATGCAACCCTTTACAATATCACTATTCTCATCATCAGACACTGCAAGTGCCACTCCTTCGTTCGTCCAGTTACACAGATCAGTAGAAGAATAACAAGTCACCCCCACCAAAGCGTTACTTGTCGATGCACTCTTATGCTCGCCAAACCAATAATATTTTCCACCATGATAAAGCATCCCACCGCCGTGAGCATTGATGTGTTCACCATTATTATCCGGCCATAATTCTCCATTGCGCACAAAGCCCTGATCAAAATTATGAGAATCATAATTAAATTCGTATTTATTCTCAAGCTCCTCAACTGAAGCCAATTGGCATTCAGATATAGAAGCAACTACAGGAAGCATCATTAGAGTCAACAATGCCAATACTAAGATACGTCTAAAAAAGAAATTCATTTTACCACTAGTCTTTTTAAAACTGAGACAGAAGCCATAGACAAACTCTTCTGTCTCAGTTATAACCTATTGAATACTCAAAATTAAAATATTTCTGCTATTTACACTCATTTCCCTTTATTCCCAACCAGGATTTTGCTCAAGAACTGCATTCAAGTTCGCATCAATTACAGTCTGTGGGAAAGGAAACAGATTCCAGTCAATACTACCGGTATATGATACATGATCTGCCATATAATAGGAATGGGCCGTAATTTGGTCCGCAGCAACTGTACCACCCATACGAAGCAACGTACACCATCTTCTCTCTTCCAAGAACAGTTCGCGAACACGTTCATCAAGGATGAAGCTTAAATCAACCTCATCTTCTGTTACCAGATGTGAACATTGTGCGCGTTCACGTAATACATTTATATCTGCAGCAGCTTTAGTCAGATTACCCATACGCAAATATGCCTCAGCACGAAGCAAGTAAGTTTCACCCAGACGGCAAGCGTAATCATCGCGATACATATTAGAACGGTTTCCTCCATCCTCTAAATCTTCATATCCCCAGTCATCAATTGGTGAGAACTTTGTCCAAACAGGGTAGTAACGATCAAGATTGCTTGTTGCCAACATATCTTTAGTAACTACTTGTCCATACATACTATGATTACGATCTAAACAAATAAACTCACGGCGAATATTGGCCTCGGAGTTGCGCATATCATCAGCAAAGACTCCATCCCATACGTCATCAATCACATAATTAGTTGGCGCACAACTTGAGACTGTACGACCACCAAGGTATGCACAAACATTTGATCCCGGATACGCAGTCGCATCAATATTCCCATCCCAAGGACAAGCATTAGCACCTGATTCTTTATACTCATCTTTCCAATATACATTACGCATAACCGGACCAAAATTACGAGGATACGCCAAGTAGTTATCACCTCCATATTCATGATAGACAGTATAGTCGTTTTGGAGTGTCCATAAAGCCTCTGTATTACCTTCACTATAATCTAAATTTCCACGTTGAAAAAGGTCAAAGAAAACATCACCATTCGCATAGTATGCATCAACGCCATTCATTGCGGTTCCACCAGTTGGAGCAGCACGAGTACCAAAGCGACTAGTCATCAGAGAATGTAACGCCATAGCACTACTAGCTGCATCTACAGACTTCTGAAGATACGTTTCATCATTATCTAATTCAGTAGCTAAAGCCAGATAAGCCTCAGCCAGATAGTGATAAGCTGCCCCTTTAGCTACACGTCCGGCTTCTTCAGGGTAATCAGGCAATGCTGCTGCTGCTGCTTCAAGGTCAGCAATCGCAAATTTATAAGTTTCTTCACGTGTAGAACGAACGAAATCCAACTTCACTGTTTCATAAACTTGATCCACCAATGGAACACCGCCAAATAACTCTCCAAGAGTTAAATATGCGAAACCGCGAAAAAACAAAGATTGACCGATAGCACTATTTTTAGCATCATCACTATCCCAAGTCAAAGTTTCTAATTTGGCGCCATAAATGGCCATATTTGCATAACTAACTAACTGATAATATGCTGTGTATATATTTGCCGTAGATCCATAAGATGTGGACCAAGTAGAAAAGTTGGAATAACCATTACCACTTGATCTCCACTGAGGAGTATCCAGAACATCCGTACCTAATCCCTTCATAAAGTTATCAATGGTAAACCAATAACGAATATGAAGATATAAATTCGTAACAGCAGCTTCTACTTGATCTGTAGTATTGAAAGAATTTTCAATCGTGTACAGTGTCTTTGGATTTTCCGTTAAAAACTCATCATCATTACAGCTAGCTGCGCCTAACATCATGGTAGCTAAAGCTACAATTATATATTTTTTTGTTTTCATCATTCTTAATTTTAGCTTAAATTAAAAGGTTAAGTTTACACCAAATGAATATGAAGTTGCCAATGGGTAACCATAACTATATCCACTACCAAGAGTTTGCTGAATTTCAGGATCTCCGCCATCCCATCCCGTGAAAGTAAATAGATTCTTAGCAGCCGCATATACTTTCAGGCCGTTAATACGAAGATTCTTCACCCACGGTTGATTGAAACTATATGAAAGACTTAAGTCTTGTAGACGAACAAATCCATAATCTTGAGTCGGAGTATAACGGCTATCACTATAAGCTACACGAGGATATTTATTACTTTGGTTCTCTGACGTCCACCATCCGTGATTAAGGTTATTGTCAAACACAACATCACTAGCAGTACGATAAGCATAGATATTAGTAGCACGACCATATCCATTGCCACCAAATACACCGGTAAATAAGAAATAAAGTTCAAAATTCTTATATTTAAGAGTATTTGATAAACTCATACGGAAGTTTTCTTTTTTATAGCCAAGAATCGTACGGTCGTCAGATGTGATCTTACCATCTTCACTCTCATCTATATTTGCAAACTTCACATCACCGGCAACAGCACTATTTGCAGTCATATACTCAGTATCACTTTCCTGAACAATGCCAATAGCCTTATAACCATAGATGGCACCTAAAGATTTTCCGAGAAACAAACTATTTGAGATATCATCATTCCCGTCACCATAGAGTTCTTTCAACTTATTACGATTCATATAGAATGTTAAAGCCGAATTCCATTCAAAATCTTTTATTTTGATATTCGTACTGCTAATTGTTGTTTCGATACCCCAGTTATTAACTTGACCCATTGTTGCCTTCATGCTGGTAATGCCATTACCCATTACCGGCACTGTACGATTAAATATCTGATCAGTTGTTTTAGAAAAATAGCCATCAAACTCTATATGCAGACGATCGTTGAGCAAACCCATATCAAAACCATAATTAATAGCTTCTGTTGTTTCCCAACCAAGATCAGCATTACCAAGAGAACTAATACGTTGTCCCCAACTCACAGTTGAAGTATTTCCAAATGGATAGTTATAACCACCACTTTGTCCCAATGCTATAGTAGACAAAGTCTGATAAGGGTCTAATGCTTGATTACCATTTTTACCCCAAGATGCTTTTACTTTTAAATAGTTGATAACCGGAACTTTCTCCATAAATGCTTCATTAGAAACAGTCCAAGCGACACCTACAGCAGGGAAATTACCCCATTTGTTATTTGTACCAAATACCGAAGAACCATCACGACGAATTGAAGCACTTAAATGATAAGTATCATTATAGTTATAAGTTAATCTTGCCAAGTATCCAATGTCGTTGTGCTTAGAGTAACCAACAGATGTATCATTAATATCATCCCGAGTTGTTATTTTCTGCGTTGCAGCATAGTTCAGCCCATATGCACCCAAAGTAGTATTTCCCAAAGCAGAAAAATCGGAGCCTGTCATTTTTCTAAAATCATAGATTTTAGAATCTCGAGTATAAACACCTGTAACATCAACATAATGTTTGCCAAATTGATGATTATAATTAATAATATTATCTATTACCCATGATGTATTTTTCGTTCTTGCACTATAGCCATTAGCTTGGCTCAAATAAGCAGAAATAGCACTCGTTGAATAACGGTCCTCACTACTACCTTCTGCTACATAGTAACCTTCATGAGTAAAATAGTCACGATCAACATGTTCAACAGCATATGAAGCATTAAAACGATAACTTAATCCTTTAATCCAAGGACATTTCACCAATAGATGCCCTTTCAATGCTGTTGTTGCATAAGTATCATAATCATCTATAGTTCCACTTTCCACATTCCATAATGGGTTAATCATATAAATACCTTCTTCGCGAGGATATTTTTCGATTCCCCCACTTGGGCGGGTAGTGCGTCCATAAGGAGATAGACGAATAGCCTGATAAATCTGGCCGCTACCAAGAGTTGCACCCGAATAATTATTATACGTATAATTTGCCTGGCCACCTACTTGTAACCAGTCTGTGATATCACTTTGCAAACGAGCAGTAAGCGCATTGCGCTTATAATCATCACCTTTGGTCACCCCCTGCTGATCAGTAAATGATCCAGATAAAAAATAGTTAACCTTTTCAGTGGCACCCGATACTGATGTAGAATAATTTTGCATAGCACCGGTACGACTGATATAATCCATCCAATCAGTAGTTTTCCCCGCTTGGTAATTCTCATATTCAAAATCTGTCATCCAAGTGGAAGGGTCAGCATCTTCAGCAAGTCCTTGCAAAGAGTTGATCTTTGCAAGATATCTTTCCGGACTCAAAACTTCAGTTTTATTAGCAATCGTTGAAATAGCCAGTGAAGAATTGAAATTAATAACCGGTTTACCTACTTTTCCTTTTTTAGTCGTAATCATGACTACCCCATTTGCAGCCTGAGATCCGTATGCGGCCAAAGAAGTTGCATCTTTCAGCACACTCATACTTTCAATATTACTTGGATCAATATCTCTAAAGCTGCCCATATAAATAACACCATCCATAACAATCAACGGGTCACTACCTCCGTTCACGGATTTCTGTCCACGAACTAAAAGTGAAGGACTTTGCCCTGCACCTTGTTGCTGAGAAACAGTAATACCTGTTGCCGTACCACGAAGAAGATCCATTGCGTTAGAACTTGGCATCAAAGCAAGTGGAGAATCCGCCGCTTTTACAGTAGAAATAGAACCTGTAAAATTCTTGCGTTGCATAGTACCATATCCTACAACGACTACTTCATCCAGAATTTTAGCATCTTCTTTCAAGACGATAGGAATAACTTTCCCTGATATTGCTTTAACATCCTGACTTACATAACCAATATAAGAAATCTGAAGAATAGCACCCGCAGATACAGACAAAGAGAAATTACCTTCAATATCGGTAATAGTACCAATAGAAGTACCTTTTTCTATTACGCTAGCACCAATGACAGCTTCACCAATACTATCACTAACCTTTCCTGTCACTAAAATTTTCTGCTGAGTTTGAGCAGTTATCCACTGCGCACTCATAAAGAGAAGGCTTAAACTAATCAGTAAGGTAGTTATTGCCCTACCAAGCGCACAAATACTTTTTTGTTTTTTCATTAGTTAAACTTTTAAGATTAAACATTACTATTTAATTAACGGATCAAAATTAACGATACGATACAATATTAAACACTACTAATGACTACAAAAGGGAGAATTTGCGTTATTCTTCCTTTTTGAATTATAATTCGACCTCAAGAGGAGGGAAAAAAGAGCAAATAAGTTGAAGAAGAAGAAGTTAATGCACAAAGTATTTAGAAGACATACACTTTGTATCGGTCAGCTTATGTTTGCATAAGGAACGATTAACAATTAATTTCGCAGATAGCTTATCTAAATTCTCATCAAAGCACTATTAACAGAAGAAAATAGTTTTAGCTCTTCGCTTCACGGGCATGATCTCTACACTCCACACGTGTAATCTCTACGATTCATGCATGTAGTCTGTAGAGACTACACGTGTGAAGTGTAAAACAGATACCGCTTCGTGAACTTATTACTCGTGCCAATTGCCAATAATAGTAGTGTGATGAGCACAAGTGCAACGCATTTCTGATCAGAGAAAAGTGGATGTTTGTCGAGCTCTAAATGCATATCAATCAGGGAACTTTTGAGTAAAAAGAGAAGAAATTCGGGTGAAGTGTGAGAGTAAAAGGCCAAAAGTGAGAGTAAAATAGCCAAAAGTGTGGTAGACATATTTTACTATCACACTCTACAAACACTTATAGTAAGAGGTTTCAGCGCTTTTTGTGATAGATGTGATAGTAAAACGTGTTTTTTATGGGAGGTGGTTTTCAGGAAGAAAACGTTCGATATACTCAGTAGGTAGCATATTGAATTCTTTCTTGAAACAGGAACTGAAATACTTCGGATCGTTAAAGCCTACAGCGTATGCCAGCTCGGATACACGGATGGAGCGCTTTTCTTCCATAATCCGGCAGGCAGCTTTCAGGCGGATATTGCGAATAAAAGCAGAAGTATTAAGGCCTGTGAGAGACTTCAACTTTTTATAAAGAGTCGATTTGCTTGTTCCCATCTCTTCAATAAATTGGAGCTGATCAAAATCAGGGTCATCAAGGTGCTTATTGACACAGTCAATGGCATGCTGCATGAATTCCTCATCGAGACTAGTATAATTAAGATTTTTCACCTCGAACACCAATTGATTTTTGAAATCGCGTGCCATGCGTTCTTTATATTTGAGCAAGTTCTTGATGCGGGCATGGAGTACCGTCAAATTAAACGGTTTACTGATAAATCCATCGGCACCCGATTCATAAGCCTCGGCACGGTCTTCTTCGGTATTCTTGGCTGTAAGCAGAATAACGGGGATGTGACTGAATTCGAGTTTGCTTTTTACGAATTGACAGAGTTCGATGCCATCCATCTCGGGCATCATGATATCGGATACAACGAGGTCAATATCTTCATTCTCTATCACTTCTATGCCTTCTTTCCCATTGGCTCCCGTAAATACATTGTATTCGCGACCTAACAATTTCACCATGAGTTGCAGTAGATCCAGATTGTCTTCGAGCACCAAGATAGAATGCGCCTTAATGTCGTGAGTGTTGTTTGTTTCTGTCAGATCCTGTTCAACTCCCGAAACAATCTTCTGGGCAGGCATTGTTTCTTCATCTATTTCTTCTTCTTTGAAATAGGAACGATCTATGGGTAAGGTTACAGAGAATGTTGTACCTTTCTCCAGCTCACTCTCCACAGAGATATTTCCTCCGTGCAACTCCACAAGATCCTTAGTCAGAGAGAGACCGATGCCTGTGCCAATGGTGTTGAACTTACGATAATCACCTTCGTAAAAACGCTTGAACAAGTCCTTTTTACCCGCTTCGGAGATACCTTTTCCATTATCCCTGATCCGAAGTAAGATATAATCTTTATTGTCGGCATAAGACAAGTTAACCTGTACAAAGCCTCCTTCATTATTGTACTTGGCTGAGTTTGACAAGAGGTTGTAGAAAATCTTATCGAGTTTATCCGGATCAAAATAACCCACAATGGATTCCGGATCACACAGCACGGAAAAATGCAGTTTCCGCTTCTTTACTAAAGGCAGGAAACTTTCAGCTTCTCTTCTAACAAAAGCAGTCACATCTCCGGGCGATACCTTCAGCTTTAAGTTTCCGGCTTCAGCTTTACGAAATTCCAAGATCTGTTGTAATAAGCGAATCAGGCGACGAACATTATTGCCCATCACAGCATAGAGATCATCGTGCTGTGGAGCCTGTAGCTTTAGTTCATCAACTGTTGCCGAAATAATGGTCAGCGGGGTAAGCAACTCGTGCGTAATGTTGGTAAAGAACTGCAATTTAGCATGGTTCAATTCTTCAGCTTTTGATTGTTCCAACTCTTTAAGATGCAATTGATTCTTCAGAATGACACGGTTTCTAGCTACCCGATAAAGATAATAAACGATCAATACTAAAGCTATAAAATAAAGAGTATATGCCCACCAGGTCTCCCAAGGAGGAGGCAAAACAACAACTTTCAAGCATAAGGGCACACTCCAGAGCCCACCTTCATTAGATGCCTTTAACTCAAACTCATAAGTTCCCGCATCCAGATTATTGTAATAAGCAAATCTTCTTGATGCATCCGCATATTGCCACTTTTTATCAAAGCCTTTCAGGCGATAAGCATATAAACACTGCATAGGCGCCATATAATTTAATGCGGCAAATTCAATGCTAAAATTATTTTGATCGTACTTCAAAGTGATTTCATGTGTATATCCGGGAGAATATGCCGAAACGGAGCTTTGAGTCTGTTCATCAAATGAATTCCAAGATTGATTATAGATCTTTATATCAGTAATCACAATGGGTAAATCGATGGCATTGTCTTTTATTGAAGCAGGATAAAAATAGTTATAGCCGTTATGGCCTCCAAAGAAAAGTTCTCCCCCTTTCGATTTAGAAGAGGCCCCACGCAAAAAAATGTTTCCCTGAAGACCAAATTCTGTAGTGTAAAGTCTATAACTCCCTGAATCAACACCATTTTGAATGGAAAGCTTTATAAGACCTGCATTAGTTCCCATCCACAAATTGCCCAAATTATCTTCTTGAATAGAAAAAACACCATCTCCGGGAATATTGAGTAGAGAACTAACAGCAACAAAGCGATCTTTTTCCTTATCATACAAATTAAGACCCCCGCCATCCGTTCCAAGCCAAAGCCGATTCTTGCTATCTTGAAAGATACATTGAACATCAGAGCAATTCAGTTTACCGTTTCTAGGGGAATACTCTCTGTAAATTATACTTTCCGGGAGATTTTTAGCGTGAGAAATTCGAATCGCTCCATAGCTTCCACTGCCAGCCCATATATATCCTTCATTATCTTGCTCTACACAATAGAAAAAGCTTGGAAACCTGTTCTGAGTTAAATTATAACCTTTATTCTTCGATGTCAATAAAGCCAAACCAGATCTGGTGGCAATCCAATGGTTGCGGGATGAATCTTCTTTTATGCCATAGATGCAAGAGCTAGGTAACCACTCGTGAGTAAACTGCGAAATACGACTTACACGCTCTCCAATGCGCTTACTCTCGTCATAAATATAAATACCGGAACTAAAAGTCCCTAGCCATATTTTGCTGTCATAATCAGATTGCATCATGGTATTAATAGTAGGAAGATCTTGAAGCTTTGCAAAATCCGGATGCTTTTTATAATGAATCCATTTCCCTGTCTTCAGGTCTTTAACAATAAATCCATAGCTCCCTATTCCCACCCAAAGCATTCCCTTATTATCGACAAGAATACTTCTTACTGCATTCGATGAAAGACTTTCTTTTACATCTTGCAAAACATCTAACTGAAACATTGATTTACTAGTAGAAACATACCCGACACCACCGCCCAACATTCCTAACCACATAATTCCTTGTTTATCTCTAATGATAGCGTTTACTTCATTAAAAGAGAAGAAAGCAGAATTACGTCCCGGTTGGTAATTGATAATATTTGTTTCTGAGGTGTGATAGCTCAGAATACTCAGTCCGCTACGCGTGCCTATCCATAAGCTTTTTGTGTTTAAATCTTCTTCTATAGCATATATCACATTATCTCCCAAACTATTTGGGTTACCCGCTTTATGCTCAAACTTATGCCATACAACTTTCTGAGGATTATAAGCATTTTCCAATAAATAAAGCCCTGAGCCAAAAGTTCCAACCCAAATTCGATGTTTACTGTCTTCAAAAACAAAATGAGCAGAGGGAAGTGAATAGGTGTAATACCGATCCTTTGCCGGATCATAGCGAAAAAGGCCATAGCTTGTCGCTATCCAAAGTTGATTACGGGAGTCCTCAAATAAGTGTTGAACATTATACAACCGGGAGTTCTCTTTATCAGGCTGACAAACAATGCATGAGTCCAAATTTGAGTCATAACGAAAAAGCTCTTTTTCCGTACCTATAAATGTTAGCCCACTACGAGTAGTTACAACGGTATTAACCACATTATTATAGAAACGGCCATCTACAATCTGGCGAATTTTCCCTGTTGGTTTATTCAAGATATTAACGCCATTATTTGTACCGATCCAAAGATTATGGCTATTGTCTTCGGACAAACATCTAATGTTGTTGTTACTAAGAAGATTAGGAGTGTATAGATTTGACTTATAGATTTTAACCTGATAGGCATCATACAAACATAGTCCACTGGTCGTGGCAATCCAGATGTATCCATCTTTGTCTTGATACAACCGTCTAACTTCATTGGTAGGTAAGCCATTAATCGTTGACAGCGATTTGAATTTAAGACGATTAATAATATCGCTATTTTCGGAGCGAATAGGAAGTGCCGTCGCCAATAGAAGAGCCAACCATATAATAATAAGGACAGAATTGCGTTTTTGCATGTTATCGGATTTTACGAACCTTGCAAATATACACATATTCTGTCCAAAGAAAAGTCGAATTATGGTTCTATTTAGTAGGAAAAGTTACTTGTTTTCACAATCTGCAGGTGCTTTGAGAAGAATTCGAACTTCATAGATTCTGGGCGTTGCAACGCCAGAAGAAGAAGTTTCAAGCTTTATCGTTAACTGCGAAGCACCTTTTTCACTCTCCGGAATAGGAAATGAAACTGTTTGAGCTCCTTTCTTATTCCCTGCGGTTTTTAGTTCAAACAGTTGCTGCCCATTTACCCAGATGCTGCAACCACGCAATTTTTCTTCACCACTATATGCTATATACAAACACGCAGGAGTTGATGCTTTCTGTTTCATCTGATAGCTAAACCATCCCTTGGCATCACGCCAATGAAGATCCTCGGAAAATCCGATTTGCGACTGTTCTGATTGAATAAAATGATCGGACTCAGGTTGTTGTTCTCCGCAAATGACTCGATCGATCGTAATTGAATCAAGCGCCATCTGTTTGTGCTCTTGCTCGGCAAGCAGAGCCTGTTGCTTCAACAAATCTTCTTTCGACGTTAAGAACCAGTAAGCCATGTAACGGGATTCGTGCAATCGATAAAACGGAATGAGTTCCATTCCATTGAAATTATCAGGATATAAACCGCTTAAAGTAAAAGTCAATGGCTTTCCATCAATAGCTTTAACATTCGAAGCAAGGTTTTCCGGAGTGCCCACAAAAACAGGCATTTTTGCCAATGGAAGTTGAGGGCCCGAAGCAATATGCCCGCCTCTGCTATCATCTGCAAACAATCCCTGCATATTGCTCGTTCCCGTTTTTGCGGCAAGCACTATCGGCCCGTACAAAATAGAATAATAAGATGAGCGATCGGGCAAAGCCTCTACAGAGATAGACATGGGTAATTCCAGGCGAACGCAATCTCCCTTTTTCCATTTGCGAACAATAGCTATATATCCTTCTTTGTTTACTGCAACCTTCTGGCTTTTACCGTTTACGGACAATGTACATGCACCTTTGACCCATTGTGGAGCACGTAAATAGAGCGTAAAAGAACTCTCCTTCACCGGATTTATCCATAATTCCGTAGAGGATTGATCAGGGAAGCTAGTCTTCTGGATAATCTCTAATTTTTGTTCGCTCCAATTTAATTGCGATGGTATGAAAAGGTTCACATACACATTTTTACCACTATGCGCATAAATCATCTCTCCGTATTTTGCCTGATTCTCCAAACCGGAGCCCACACAGCACCAAAAACTAGTTTGAGGTTGAGAGTAAACCCGATAGTGCCCCGAGCGCATTGGAGTAAAATAGACTAGGCCACCAGTTTCCGGGTTCTGAGTGGAAAGTATATGATTGTAAAGCGCCCTTTCGTAGTAATCCATGTATTTCGAATCTGCGTTGACCTGATACAGCAATTGAGTAAGACGTAGCATATTATAAGTATTGCACGTTTCAGGACCTTGAACATCATGCATCATTGAAGAAAAATCATCTGCCGGATGGAAATGTTCCCTAACACTATTTCCACCAATACTTATCGAACGATTCTTAACCACCGTTTCCCAAAAGAAAGAGGCCGCTCTATGCCATGCTTCATTGCCTTCGACTTCAGCAATACGTTCAAAACCAATAATTTTCGGAATCTGAGTATTGGCATGCAATCCCGTTAATTGATCTTTTTGTTGCAACAGGGGTTGCAAAATGAAATTATGAGAAAAACAATGTGCTAGTTTCAAATATTTAGTATTACCTGTCATGGCGGCAACGTCCGCAAACACCTCATTCAACCCACCATGTTCACTGCGAAGCATATCTTGCATCTGCTCATCGCTTAAACCTGAAACAACATTGTACATCCAGTCCGACAGCTTGATCAACATTGTACGAGCCTGAACGCTTCCTGTATAGAGGTATGTATTGTATAAACCGGCATAAATTTTATGAATGTTATATAGAGGCACCCATTTATCATTCAGCCCAAAAGAAGAAGCTCGTATATCCCCCCTTGCAATTTCCTGCCACATGGTTTTGCCTCCTGGAACTCCACAAAGATATCCATCGCCGGATGCATCCTGGCAACGCTGTAATTCGCTTAGTACATAATCGAGTAGTTCTTTTATACGAGTATCGCCCGTAGATGCATACATCTGTGCAAGAGCAGAAAGATAATGCCCCCCAATGTGTCCATCTAAACCCGTATTTTCCCAATTAGTATAATTATCTGCCTTAGGAGTAAGTCCCGCTTCTTTTAAATAGGGTGCTAATAACCGGTCAGCAGTCAGCTCTAGCAGATATTGAATATCCAAATCTTCAGCATGTTTAAAGGGACCATCCAGAAGGCGGACTTCTGACAGTGGGAATACCTCTACCTGACGAGGAATCTCTTTCGCTTGCCCCTTAACCGGAAGACATTGACCTAAAATCAAAAACAAAATAAGTAGTGCTTTAGTACTATTTGTATTCATCATTTCTTTTATCTTAAATATTCTGCAAAATAAACCTCGAATCGTCTTTATTAATCTATTATAACTTTACATTTATTCTTTTTCCGCTATATGATACGACCTTACTATTCTTAGCTGATTGAACAGAATCCATCCACACAATCTTAAAAGTCCGTTTCTTCAACATGCCTTCGAAACTTCCTTTACGATCATCAATTGTCAACGTCTGACTCCGATCATTCCATTTCATGGAAATCTCCGAATAGGCACCATTCTCGTAATTATAATTATCTTTTTCATCTTCGTAAAGAGTGAATGAGCCGTCAGCACCTCTATAGACACGTATTTCCAATGCATCCCATTTTTTTTCTGCGGCATATTGCACTTTAGGTCCCCAAGGTAATATCGCTCCGGCTTTTACGTATAGTGGCAGGATATCTATGGGAGCATCACGCTTTACAGTCTGTCCGCCATCATATTTCTGATTGGTCCAGAAGTCGTACCAAACCGTATTTGCAGGCAAATAGATTGAGCGATTTTTAGCCCCTTGTTCTGTAACGGGAGCAACTAAAAAAGAACTGCCAAACATGTATTCGTCAGCTATGTCGTACACTTTCTTATCGGTGGAGAAGTCAAGTGCCAACGCACGCATAAAAGAACCGGAGTTATGAGTCACATTCCAAGCTGTAGCATAGATATAAGGTAGCAAGCTATAGCGTAAATTGAGAAATTTCTCCTGAGCATCAAACGCCCAATCGCCTTTCTGTCCAAATTGATAGATCTCACGAGGAATATCTGTTCCATGCGAACGCATCATAGGTGAGAATGTGCCAAACTGCATCCAACGTACATACAGTTCCTGAAATTCAGGGTTCTTTGCACCACCACCTTTATTCCATCTCCCGGCAAAGAAACCTCCTATATCCGTATTCCAATAAGGAATACCACAAAGCGAGAAGTTTAATCCTGCAGGTATTTGTCGTTTAAGTGCCTCCCAGGAAGACTCTATATCACCGCTCCATGTATTAGCGGCATAGCGCTGCTGACCCGCAAAGGCTGAACGAGTGAGGATACAAACACGTTTATCAGAGGTTGTAGCTCGCTGATGAGTATAAACTCCACCAACTGTCATTAAAGGGAAAGCATTACGCACACTACGAAAAGTACCCATGTAAGTGGGTTGATCAAAGTCGCTCTCTTTCATGTTGATGTGATCCGGTTCGGTAGAATCCAGCCACCAGCCATCAAAACCTTTTGCAAAAACTCCCTTATTAAGGTATTTCCAATAAATATCCCGAGCGACCGGATTATAAGGGTCATAAGGTTTGGTTCCTGATTCCGGTGGCCAAGTATCAAAGTTGATCAGCATATTCTTTGATTTAAGTTCCTTGTACTGAGCAGTATTCGGACCAAATCCCGGCCATGAAACAATCATTATTTTAGCATGCATAGCATGCACTTTATCAACCATTCCCTGAGGATCGGGATAAGTGATAGAATCAAAAGACATTGCATTCCAACAACTATCTTGCCCCCAATACCGCCAATCCTGAATAACGCAATCAATGGGTATGCCCAGTTCACGATATCTAGCAATAACCTCCACCGGCTCTTTCTGGTTCTTGTACCGTTCGCGCGACTGGAAGAAACCATAAGCCCATAAAGGAAGCATAGGAGCCTTTCCTGTGAGGTCACGTAATTGGCCTACGACTTCCTCCATACCTCCGCCATAAAGAAAATAATAATCGGAATTCGTTCCGACTTCTGAATCAAAAGCCATCTCCTGAGGGTTATCAGTAAAAGTTGTAGGCGAATAATTGTCCCAAAAGACACCGTAGCCTTTTACTGAAACAACCAATGGTATGCAGACATTCATATTTGACTGGCGAAGATATATTTTTTGATTACGTTGATTCATCTTTCCTACCTGATGCTGCCCCAGTCCATAAATAACCTCATCTTTATCGAGCATGAATGCTTGACGAACAGAATATGTAGCAGTACCGGCATCAGAGATTGACGTAAATTGCGCACCATAATCTTTCTCTGTAAAAAGAGGAGCATCCTGTGCATTACGGAAAGAAACCTTTCCGGTAAGGAGATTCACATAAGTCGTAAGCACCGATGAGCTTAGAACAACAATATCACCTTTCTTATTTATTTGCAATTCAACCGCTTCAGGCTGTTTGGTCACCGACAAACTACTCTTATTCGCAACAACGCCTTCCGGAGTTCGATAAACTCTCACTATCCCCGGAGAAAAGAATTGTACTTCCAGATTCATCGATTGCATTTTTGCCTTTATACCCAAATCTGTCCGTTCAAAGGTTTGAGCACCTATCGGTAAAAAGCCGATTGATAAGAGCAAAAACGAAAAAAATATTTTTCCCATAAGTATTGTATTTAAAATTATTAATCAAGTGTTGCAAAGATAAGACTAATCAGTAGTACAAGAAATATCAAAGTGAAAAGAGTTGTCGATAACACAAAAGTTATCGACAACCAAATAAGTTCAATATTTTACACCCTAAAAGAACAAAGACTAATAGCCTGAATTCTGTTTAAGATTTGAATTTGTTAGCAAAGCACTCTCTGGAATTGGATACAGATTGCGATAACTTTCGCTTTTACTGTGAGAAAACCATGACTTAGTTGTAAATACATCAAAACGAATCATATCTTGACGACGACGAGCCTCTTGAGTGAACTCCCAACCAAGCTCATCCAAAAAACGACCATATTTAATGTCAGCTCCCCCTTCATAAGTTTCAGTAACCAAATTGTCACGACGTCCATAATCATAAGAGCTGCCCTCCAGTAATTGCTCACCGGTAACAATTGCCTTCTCTGGATTATTTTTAAAGTTACGTTGACGAACCTCAGTAACTAATGTGGCAGCTTCATCAGCCTCACCCAAACGAAGCAGCGCTTCCGCTTTCATTAATAAGATATCAGCATAACGAAACAACGGCCAATCATTACTTAGGCGATTGTTTATACCCATAGCATATTCAAACTTACCCCATCGAAATCCATGATATTCTTGGGAATTATCAATGCTTGGCACCTCATTAATATAGTTTAAAGGTGCGCCGGCATCATTTCCCATTGTACAAAACAATGAATCTCCTGAAGCTGTATATTGTTGCCCTTGAATAAAACAGTCTGCCAAACGGGCATCTTCCGAATCAAAAGAGCTTATATATTGAGGAGTGCAACAAACACCACCCCAGGGAGAACTTTCGAAATTATAAGTAGCCTGATTCTCAGATTGCAAAGTGTACATATGAAAATCAAAAGCATTCCAATCAGTCACATAAGTCGCATCAAACGGTAGCGCAAAAATAATCTCTTTCGAATTTTCATTCTCTGTTATAAACACACTGCTTTGCTTAGCTTCTAACTCATATTCACCACATTCAATAATCTTATCACAAGCATCAATGCACTTTTGAAACTCGGAATAATTACCATCAGAGAATATCTCGGAATTTAAATACATTTTGGCCAATAGAGAATATGCTGCCCATTTATTGAAACGTCCATAATATTCAGTATTAACTTCTTCACTCAAATTATCAATATTATCTGTAATTTCTTTGATAATAAATTCATAAACCTCCTGACGAGTATTCTGCTCAGGCAAGTAGCCATCAGGAACATCAAAATCAGTAATTAAAGGAACATTACCAAACAAATCAACCAAGATATAGTAATAAGAAGCACGAAGAACTTTAAGTTCTGAAACAATCGTTTCCTGCTCATCAGGGATACTTATTTGTCCCGATTCAATCTGATAAAGAACACGATTGCAAGCTGTAATACCAACGTAAGTACGGTTCCATGACTGAATACACATATCATCTTCAGATGTCCACTTATGTTGGTGCATACGTTTATAAATGCCACCATCAACCCAACCATTCGGACGAGCAGGAAGAACATCTTCATCTGCTGATAACATCTGAGCTCGTGCAACCCCATTCCATAACAACAGAGTCTGACGCCAAGGTACATAAGCAGCACCTAACAAAGCTCCTAAATCGTCACCTGTTGGTTCAAATTGATCAGCGAGAATATCATGATAACTTTGATCCTCCAATTTCGTACAGCTCTGACATACAAAAAAGGCTAATGCCAGCCCCAAAGCTAATATTTTTGTTTTCATATTCATTGATTTAAAAGTTAGAAAGTAATACTTGCACCCACTGTATAAGAGCGAACATGAGGATATTGATCACGATCATCATAACCCGGATTCAAACCTGAAACAGAAACTTCTGGATCAGTACCCTTATAGCCCGTAATAGTAAGTACATTCTGAGAGGATGCATATAACCGAAGATTTTTAATGTACTTTCCAAGCTTACTGAAGCTATATCCCAAGGTGATGTTATCAATTTTCCAATAGTCGCCATTTTCTACATAATAACTATTGAACTCTTCCGAACAGAGTGAATTTAGACGTACTTTACCAAATACAGGATCATAAGCTGACTTCAGACGGTTCCAATCCGAACGGCTCAAATTTTCATAGAACATACGAGCGCTGTTAATAATCTGAAAACCGAAAGCACCACGCATGGAAACCGATAAGTCCCAGTTTTTGTAGCGTACACTATTATTCCATCCTACATAATATTTAGGAAGCCCATTGCCAATCACTTTCTTATCTTCTGCCGAATGAGTAAAATCATCATATCCTACATGATTTCCATCTTTGTCTTCATAAATCCATTTGCCACTATCATCAACATCAACAACTTTAAATCCATAAATTTGGCCAATAGGATCTCCGACTTTAACAATATGCGATTCAGTCTTAACCGGTTCCTGAATCCAACCTGTTACAAAATAGTCACTTGAAGTTTGATACAAATCATTTGAAAGATTAATCAACTTATTTGTATTTGTTGAGAAGGTCACCGTTGAATTCCAATTGATGCTTTTAGTTTTAAGTGGAACCACATTCACCAATACTTCAATTCCTTTATTACTCATTTTGCCCACATTAGCACGAGTTGTAGTATATAAATTCGGAGGAGAAGGAACCGAATAATCATAAAGCAAGCCTTTGATCTGACGATCATAAAGATCAATACTACCACTAATTCTACTATCCAAAATACTAAAGTCAAGACCTAAATTAGTCTCATGCTTCTCTTCCCATTTCAAGTCCGGATTAGCATTCCGTGACGGCTGAAGGCTTTGTATCCATTTGCCGTTGTAATAATAATAATCTCCATAGTTTAACATAGACATACCAAGGAATGAATCGCTTGGCTGACTTCCTGTTACACCATAGCCAACACGAAGCTTTAAATCGTTAAATAACTTTTGCGATTGCATAAACGATTCTTCCGTAATTCTCCATCCCAGAGAAACAGAAGGAAAGGTACCCCATTCATTATTGGTTCCCGATAACTGGCTAGCCCCTTCATGGCGAAGAGCAGCCATCAATAAATAACGATTCTTATAAGAGTAAGACAAACGACCAAAGAAACTGATTAGATTTGTTTTCAAACGATAACTGTATTCAGTAGCCAAGCCTTCTTTTAAGGCTGCTCCCTGGCCTATATCGTTGTAACTATAAATATCAGTTGGGAAATCATAGTTCTGTTCATACTGGTTGCTATAGTCAGTACCTTGCCAACTGTAACCAGCTAGAACAGTGAAATTATGACCTCTAATTTCTTTTTGATATTGTGCTGTCAGTTCTATCAGTTTAGTCATATCCATGGACGAACCTACAGATGCATAACCATTTTTACTATCACGAATCGTAGATATGTTGTTCTTTGTTTCATAATAGCCCCCATACTGATGAGATTTATCATAAGAAATCAAAGCTTTTAATGTGAGATCTTTAATCGGATTAAAAGTAGCACTGCCGTTAAACCGCAATTGAGCGATACTTTGATCACCATCACACTCATTCAAAAGAGACAACGGATTAGCATACTCATAAATTCCTGTATTTTCGTACCAAGTACCATCCTCATTTTTTATCGGTTCAGTTGGATTATGAATCAAAGCCTGACGAAAAATATAAGTATTCCAGCTTCCACCATCGGAAGTAGATGTATATTTGGTTTGATTTCCCAGAATACCAAAATTAAGTTTCAGTTTGCCATCGAACATATTATGATTAACCTCAGCACGCCCCTGAAACATCTCCTTGTCCGAACGCTCCATTATACCCTGATTGCCCCGATAGTTAAGATTGACAATATAATTAGTTTCCTGACTACCCCCTTTAAGTGATAAATTATGAACATGAGTAAACGGAGTACGCGTAATCTGATCCATCCAATTAACACTATTACCAAGATCCCAAGAAGCATCCCGTATACCATCTGCAATCTGTTGACGATAATCAGCAGCTGTGCACATTTCCAAGCGTTTAACAATAGAAGAAGTGCTCATATAGGCACTATATTCCACTTGATTTATATTGTCTCCTTTTGCTTTCTTCGTTGTAATAAGGATAACACCATTTGTACCACGAGAACCATAGATTGCAGCAGCAGAACCATCCTTTAGCACATCTATACTCTCAATATCTTCTGGTGCTACCGTATTCAAGTCACCGGGAACACCATCAATTAAAATTAGTGGGTTCGTACTCGCACCCAAGATAGTTGTGTTTCCACGAAGAGAAATGGTCGTATTACTAGTAGGATCACCGCTAGTATTGGTAATTGTCAAACCGGCAACTTTGCCTTGAATCAATTGACCCGCATCCTTTACAGCACCTTGAATAAAATTTTCCTTCTTTACACTGCCGACGGAACTTGTCAGATCGCCTTTACGCTGAGTTCCATAGCCAATAACGACTACTTCATCAAGCGTTTTAGTATCTTCACGTAGTACTATATTTAAAGGTTTACCAGATATAACTTTCACTTCTTGAGCAATATAGCCTATATAAGTAATTTTCAGCACAGCCTTATCTGATACATTTAAAACAAAGTCTCCAGACATATCGCTTACAGTGCCATTAGTTGTTCCTTCTTCAACAACACTGGCTCCGATTATTCCCTCTCCACCCGCATCTTTTATAGTCCCCGAAATTTTAGTTTTATTCTGATCCACGTGTGTGGTTTTATTCTCCTCCGTTTTTCCTGAGAGAATGATATGCGAACCTTCCATTTGATACTTAATATTACTTCTGCTCAATAAAGAGCTCAGTACCTCAGAAACGGGCTTACTACTAACCTTAATCGAAGTTGTTTTTCGCACATTCACTTCATTCGTGTAAAGAAATAGATAATCTGTCTGATTTTCAATTTCATTCAATATCTCTTCCAAGGGAGCCTGAGTTTTATGAATTGTAACCCTAGCATTCTGAGACTTAGCATTCCCGGCAATAGCACAAAGAACACAGAAAAAAAGCAAAAAGGTGGTGATTTTCATGATTTTAAAAAAATGAGTGGCTAGTGGATTTTTAATCTTATAAAAGTCCACGCAATGAATGTTTTTCATATCTTTGCATTTAAGTTTGATTAATACTATCCCTAAAAAGGGATTGATGTTAGTCTGTGCCGGTAGGTATTCCAGTACCTCCGGTACTTTGTGTCTTTCGTTTTTTAGGCAGATATCACATAGGCTATTATTATTTAAAGGTTAACTATTAGAGAAGGTTTATCTGTTTCATTCCATTCATCTGATATAGATTATATTACTATCAGCATGACGTTTATATCTAAATTTCACATCCTTCTGCAATACTTTCAAAGCATATTCCACACCATCAGAAACTCTGAATTTCCCTGTTAATATAGGATTAGCAAGTTTCGGACTTTCTACTATTATACGTATATCATAATACTTTTCAAATTCGACCAAAAGGTCTAAAAAATATTTATTTTTAAAACAAATAAGACCTTCCCTCCAACGATAAGTATTATAATCTTCTATCTTTTCGACTACCATTTTCTCATCCCTCAACACAACTTTATAAGAAGGAGATAAAGTCAAAGAGGATCTATCTTCTTTACGAGTTACCTTAACTACACCTTCCATCAACGAACTCTCAAAAGCGTCATCTCTCGAATAGGAATCAACATTAAACTTTGTTCCTAACACTTCTATATCAAACTGATTCGTATGTACTAAAAATGGCTTTTCCTTATTATGGGAAACTTCAAAATAGGCTTCTCCATCAAGATATATATCTCTCCTTTTTTTAGCAAATATTTGTGGATAAGACATTTTCGTACCTGAGTTCAGCCAAACATTTGTCCCATCAGATAAAAGCAGATTAACACGTTGTCCATAAGGAACAGTAACTGTTTGCATTGCAATTTCATCTTCCTCATCAGGCGTAGCAAAATACAAAGAACTAATAATCAATGTTATAACAATAGTAGCAACTATTCTTAGACACTCCATATAATAACTCTTTTTTCGAGAATACAATAGCTTCTTCGCATCATACAACTTATCATCTGAAAGAATTGTAAGATCAAATAATCTGCGCTCTCTTAAATACTCTTTCCGATTCTCTGCTGATCCTTCCAACCAATCTTTTACCTTTGTTTCTTCTGCAAAAGTCGCTTCGCCATTGAAGAAACGGTATAGTAATTCTTTATCAATCTCTTTCATACCCATACAATATAATAGCACTTCAAGAATGAATACCCCTAGTAGTATAATATATAATATTCAATGATTTATAAGCAAGTAAAATAAATAAAGGTGCAATAAGAGGTAATCTTTCAATGCAATGCGCAAAATACGCATAACCTTAGCTATATGAAATTCCACCCCTTTTGTAGACATATTCATTATCGTGGCAATTTCTTTATATGATTTATTCTCATTTCTACTCATAACGAAGACTCGAGACGTTTTTTCGGGTAGTTTGGATAATATTTGCTCAACAATTGATCTTACTTCATTATCAAATAGTTCATTTGGTTCACAAGCTTCTAGCGTAGCAATACGAATGGATAGTTCCCATTCGGAGTGAGAAGCCAATTCATTTAACACATCTTCTTTCAATTGGATATGTCTAAGATAATTCAAACATTTGTGTTTAATAGTAGTTAAAACGTAAGCAGGCAAATTAGTCTCTTGAGGCAAGCGTTCTTTGTTTTCCCAATAATACATCATCGATTCTGATACAATATCCTCTGCTATATCCTCATCATGTGTATAGGTTAAAGCAAATCGTATAAACCTTTGTTGATAATCAGCAAAGAACTTATTAAAAGAAAGTAAGTCATGCTTTACAATGGCCATTCGTCGAGCATTTTTAATTTAAGGTCAACGCAAAAATAGATCTGTTTTTGCTAAAAGAAAAAAACAAAGAAATTTCACGAAAGCATTTCATTACAATGCTTTCCAAAACGCCTGAAAATCATGATATCGACCATAACATACCAATTCATCATCCGGTTGAATCTTATCATCCTGTGGTAGCTTGTTCACTACACTAGACTCGAGCATCGAGATGCCCAAGAAGTTATTAACCTTTTCAGCACGTTTTAACGCAAGTACTTTCAGGCAAAATTCCTGATCAAGATTCAATTCGTTAGCTAAATAGCCGACAAATTTTTCCGGCACACGAAATATCATCACGTAATAATCCTCATCCACTCGAAAAGACTCTATTTTGGTTCCAAAATCGAGCAACTGAACCAAACTGCGTGCCGACTCCTCTTCAGGGGTTAATATCTTTTCTAAACCAAAGGCTTCAAGCACAGCTTTGTGAACAGCGTCAATAGCGCGGGCATAGATGTACTTCACCTGCCTCTGTTTTAACAAGGCTACCACACGTACAGAAGCACCAAAATTCTCGCCAATAGCAACAATAACTACATCAACACTGTTCAGCGGAAGAACAGAAAGAGATATTTCGTCCGTTGCATCTATAACAAAAGCCGTTGCTATTTTATCTTTTATGATGTCTACTCGACTTTCGCTGATGTCAGCCCCTATCACCTCGTGTCCCAAGACAGAAAGTTCTTCGGCCAGTATACGCCCATAATTTCCTAAACCAATAATAATGTATTTCATCTTGTTCGTATTAATAATAACCACTAGTTTATGATGATATTGTCACTTGGATATTTATATTTAAGATTTTTTTTCTGTTTCACAATGCCCAGCATCATCGTTATTAATCCCACACGGCCTACAAACATCAGCAAAATAATGACCAATTTACTGCTATTGCCCAAAAGTGTGGTGATGTTCAGACTAGAGCCAACAGTGCTTAATGCCGAAATAGCCTCAAAAACCAATCCCAACAATGGCAAAGTGGGTTCCAAAATTGTTAGAACAAATATGGCCAGAAAGAGAGTCGATAGAGACATGACCATCGTCGCGTTGGAACGACGAATAGAATCTTGTGATAGCTCACGGCCAAAAACTTCTACACGTTCACTTCCTCTGATAACAGCCATCAGATTAAGAACAATAACAGAGAAGGCATTGACCTTAATACCACCTGCAGTAGATTGTGCCCCACCACCAATCCACATCAACAAGAGATAAACAAATATGCTTTGAGTAGTTAATGAAGCAAGATCAACGCTAGAAAAACCGGCAGTACGAGGACAAGCGGCATTAAAGAATGCCTGCGTCCACTTATCAGCAACAGACATTCCGGCAAAAGCTCCATTCCATTCAAACAGAAGTATGCTAAGTGTACCGATAGTGAGTAAAAGAAAGGTCATGATCAATACAATTCGGGTATTCAAGTTATACAAATGTCGTATTCGTTGCTTCTCATATCTACGGGTACGTATAGATACCCAAAGCCGATGTGCATGATAGAGTATAATCTCTTTAAAATTGACCAAAATGGGATACCCGATACCGCCGAAGATGACTAGTAATGAAATAAGAATATAAAATGTATTATGGTTGTTCATTATCAACGCATTACCCAGATTGCCTGGAAGAGTGGAGAAGCCCGCATTGCAGAAAGCGGAAATAGCATGAAAAGCTGAGAAAGCAAGTTCGTCTTCGAGATTCATCCCCATAGTACCTTGTATGCTTAACCAAATAGAGAGCATACCGACACTTTCTATAATCAATGTAAAGCTTAAGGTATAAAGTAAAGTAGAAAGCAAAGAGCTGAGTGAATTAGAGCTTACCATATCCCGAATCACCAACTGATTGTATAACGAAGTGTTACCCATAAAGAACATTGCAAAGAAGCTGGTCAAAGTCATCACTCCCAACCCGCCGATTTGAATCAAAAGTATAATAACCACAAAACCTGCAGTAGTAAATGTAGAAGAAACATTTACCGGTGTAAGTCCAGTAACACACACTGAACTGGTAGATATAAATAAGGAATCAACCCATGAAATGCCATTGACTGTACACCGGGGAAGCATCAGTAGACCCGTGCCGACTATAATGATCACCAGAAAACTAACGGCCAGAATCAGCGAAGGGTTAGTACGTCTCCCCAACAGGCGTACCAATCCGTTAGATAAGTGTAGAAAAGAATAAATGGATAGTAAAACGACATGATAGAACTTACTATGAAGAAGTTCCCAGAACTGCAGGATAGCTCCACTTTGATCAGGCCTATTAAAGATTACCGGAATGAGAGTCAAATAGAGCAAGAAGCTTAATGCCCAAGTCAATTTATTATATTTCTCTTTTGTATCCCGATATTTAAGGAAGAGATGTAGTGTTACACCTATCAAAAAGATGGCCCATACAATTCGATACAAAGAATTGAGTTTATCAAGCTCTGCATTAGAGATAACAAAACCATGTTCATATACTAATGCAGCAATAAACAGCAGAGAAGCCAAATAAGTGATAGCAGTCATAATCCCCAGCAATCTGTGAATATAAGGTTGCAACCATTTATTCTGATAAAGCAAATATTTATGAGGAATCTTCATTCACTTCGCCTATTAAACAAGAAACCGATACAACGTATTTATGGGAAATACCGTGGAAAGATAGAAAGAAAGTATTAGATACACAAGACAGGAAGGGAAAATCTAATTTTATAATTCTATGAACAATAAAATGTTCGATAAGTAAAAAGGTTCTATGATGGTAACTTTGAACTATTTCTCTAGACACATATCAGTCAGATGGATCTGTGAAAGGTAATAACAAGCTAACTGATTTAATATTCCTAAACGACGTCCAACAACACCGTAACGAGTATAAATATCTTCCGCATTCTCAATGGATATTTTAAATCCTTCTCCTGTTATGATAAGTATATCACAAAGCGAAATTTGATCAAGAGGATGACATAACTCATAAGAGCTTAAAATCAAAGTGTCATGTTTACCTGATCTTAATCGGATTAAATCAGATTTACGAAGTTTTTCCAATAAACATTGGCTGGATATATCCAAAAGTGGGCGTAGAGTTTTATTTTCAGCATCATTAAGGGAATAATTAATACCCTTTAAAATCTCTATTGCTCTTATTACTTCTGGACTCAACATATTATTTAATATTAGAAAAGTGCTAAAGAAGTTTTTGTTCACGAAATTCGCAAATAGCTATTTGGGCGGACCGCGATGCTTGAGATGAAAATGAAAGAACCAATTTTATTTTTTGAAATAAAAAAGACTTGCTAATTTTCCACCGGGTCCGCCCGTAAGCAACATCTCTTCTACCAAGGTTTAATTGTATTAACAATACCTTTTTTCTGTAATTCTTGCAATATTCGATTATCTTTCAAGCTTCTAGTACGTTTACCATGAGCTAAATTATACACCCTCCACGGGTTTGTTTTAAATTGAAAAGAAAGCTCTATGTAAACATCTCTATTTACAGAAAACCAAAACTGTAAAAAACCTTTTCTCATTGCACTATGACTTTCTATACACAATTAAAAAAACATTAATATGAAGCATTCCCTCTGTTACTTTGTAGGTAACGGGAATAGTACTGAATGCAAATATGAACATATTATATGGATTAAGCAAAACTATCTTCATGTTTTTTTAGAGAAAAAACAAAAGTTCTCCTACGAACAAGCACAAAGCTTTTTCTAGGTAACCGCTATTCAACTCCTATCATTGCTATAGTCACAAGATATCTTGTCCATGTTTAAATAAATAAATATGGATAGGATATTTGTTACCTTTTTGTATGCAAAAAGATCCTTCACACATACGATTTTATTTCAAAACGCCTTTTAAAGTAATTTCTAACCTATTCCGTTACCTACAAAGTAACGGCTAATTATCAATGAGATACAATTCAACAATTTCTTTGAATAGATGAAATAATCTTATCATTAGCCTCTCTTATTCTATTTTGACTAAAAGGCTTCAAATAAGTCTCTGTAACCGCTATTGATGAATGCCCCATTTCCTCTGAAATCACACCTGGGTGGACATTACAATAATAAGCCAACGTAGCCAACGTAGCCCACGTATGCCTTGCTGTATATGAACTTAGATTACATCCAAGCTGAAGCATATCGGATATTAATGACAAGTGATGATTGAAGTTTCGTAGCGCCAATTGATACGTTTGATATGCTTGCTCCGAATTTTCCTCGCCCTTTAGAAATGAAAACAAGTAAGGAGAATGTGGATTTCTGTCCATATTTTCCTCCATTAACCTAATGGCTTCTTGTGGAATAATTACGGTTAATAATCGTCCTGTTTTCCTACGCCTGTAGGTGAGAACATTTCCATTCAAATCTTTCTTTTGCAAGTACACAAGGTCTACAAAAGGTAATCCCCTAAGCATAAACATAAGCACAAACAGTCCTTGAGAACGTCGTAACACTTCAGGTGTATTTAGAGCTTTCAGCGTTTGAAACACACAAGACATGTCTTTCACATCCAATGCCCTTTTCTTATCTGCCCTGGTGCCCGTGTACACATGCTTAAACAAACGAGGAACGTATGGAGCCAGATATTTGTCCACCGCCCGGTTATATGTTGCCCGTATGGCCCGCAGATATGTGGAAATAGTATTCCAGCTAAGCTGCCGTTTTCTCATATAATCCTCAAAGTCTTTCAGCAAATCTGGTGTCATTCTGCTAAAAGCAAAATGCTCCTTTTGGCAAAACGTTAGAAAGTTCTTCAAACTACTCTTATAAACATGAGCAGTGCCGTGATAATTGCCTGCCTCAAGTTCATGAATAACCGAATACATAAAACTAATAAAATCATTTTTTTTCATTGGTTACTTACAATCACTAAAAAACTATTTTTAAATTAATAAAAGGGTTATCAGCAAGCAGTATGAATAGCCATCACTTTTAATGTAAAAAATCAGTTAAGAATACAGACATCTACAATTTATTATTCTACGGACCTGCTGATAAAAGTCGGCAAGTTATAGCAAAAATTATAGAGCCACAAATCTGCAAGCAAAAACATTCCTTAGTTTAGAAGCTACAATCATCTTCAATACGATTATAGATCATTAAAATTAAAGATAGTTGCAGCGTATTTGCCAAATTCCATATTAATGGATAATTCCTTTGGAAGGTTTTTGAGCGTTTTTAATATCAAGAATAAAAAAAATAGCTACATTTGGCGACAAAAAACATTAAAGTATAGTATTATGAGCAATAAAACAAAAAGATTCATTTTGCCTGAGGAGGAGATTCCGCATTATTGGTATAACATCCAAGCCGATATGATTAATAAACCTCTGCCTCCGTTGCACCCGGGAACAAAACAACCTCTCAAAGCGGAAGATCTTTATCCCATTTTTGCTGAAGAATTGTGCAAACAGGAATTGAATATGACAGATCAGTGGATTGAAATTCCGGAAGAGGTACGCGAGATGTATAAGTACTACCGTAGCACGCCACTTGTAAGAGCTTACGGACTGGAGAAAGCACTCGGTACTCCTGCACATATATATTTCAAGAATGAGAGTGTTAGTCCGATAGGTTCTCATAAGTTAAATTCGGCACTGGCGCAAGCATACTACTGCAAAAAAGAGGGAGTAACAAACGTAACCACTGAAACAGGCGCTGGACAATGGGGTGCCGCTTTGGCTTACGCTGCTAAGGTTTTCGGGTTGGAAGCTGCCGTCTATCAAGTGAAGATCAGTTATGAACAAAAGCCTTATCGCCGAAGTGTCATGCAAACTTTTGGTGCACAGGTAACGGCTTCACCGTCTATGTCAACCCGTGCCGGAAAGGATATTTTGACTGCTCATCCTAACTATCAAGGTTCTTTGGGGACTGCTATTTCAGAAGCGATCGAACTCGCACAGAGTACGCCTAACTGTAAATACACTCTTGGTTCTGTATTAAGTCACGTTACTCTGCACCAAACGATTATCGGACTGGAAGCGGAAAAACAAATGAAGATGGCAGGAGAGTATCCTGATATGATCATCGGCTGCTTTGGTGGTGGATCAAACTTCGGAGGTATTTCATTTCCATTCATGCGCCACACAATATTAGAGGGAAAGAAGACACGATACATTGCTGCCGAGCCGGCCTCTTGTCCAAAACTTACACGAGGTAAGTTTCAATATGATTTCGGCGACGAAGCCGGATACACTCCACTGTTACCAATGTTCACGCTGGGACATAATTTTGCTCCTGCCAACATTCATGCAGGTGGACTGCGATATCATGGTGCAGGGGTCATTGTTTCTCAACTGTTGAAGGACGGATTGATGGAAGCAGTAGATATTCAGCAACTGGAATCATTCGAAGCCGGATGCCTCTTTGCTCAGGTCGAGGGTATTATTCCGGCTCCGGAATCGTGTCACGCCATTGCAGCTACCATTAACGAAGCCAATAAGTGCAAGGAAACGGGTGAGGAGAAGGTTATTCTCTTTAACTTATCCGGTCATGGGCTGATCGACATGCCTTCTTATGATCAATATCTATCAGGTAATCTGATAAACTACTCGTTAACAGATGCCGACATAGAAAAGAACATTAGTGAAATAGGTAATTTGGTATAACACATACACGTTCTCATAAAAAAGAACAATCCCATCCGGACACTTTTCTTCTTAATGATTAGTTTCCGTATGGGATTATTTATCTATCCGCAACTAGCTATAAAGGGTTTCTTAGTCTCGGCTATTTAATCACCCACATGGGCTTAGCTTTTAATATCTCTTTGTGCACCGAACAGGAAGAATCATGTGCGCCGGGCAGATAACCGATGCTCATTAAAAACTCGCCGACAATTTCTCCTCCGGTGAATTTGAATGTCTTCTTGAAGAGTTTCACCCATTCTTCTTTTGTCTTCGGGTGGTTTTGTTCGAGCCATTTTTCAAAGGAACCATACTCTTTTTGCAAATTCACTATCGCCTTGGCGTTTTCGATGGCTGCATTCACTTTCAACCGGTTTCGAATAATGCCGGAATCATTGAGTAGACGTTCTCTGTCTACTTCTGCGTATGCTGCAACTCTTTGAATATCGAAATTATCGTAGGCCTTTCTAAAAGACACTTCTTTTTTCAATATTGTTTCCCAACTTAATCCTGCCTGATTTATCTCGAGGATTAGCCTACCGAACAATTCATTATCATCATGAATTGGAAAGCCGTAATGATTATCATGGTAGTTCTGATGCAAGGAGCGACTGGGCTCGGACATGGTTGGTATGTAGCTACAGTATGACATTATCATGATCTATTTAGTTATCTTGCAAAGTTAGCTTTTTATCTGTTTTATACAAGCAACTTTATATGAAGCTCATTCTCGTTTGAGGTTATTCTTCATTCACATCACCATCCGATGCCGGTGCTGTGGTTACCTCTCCGAGATTACTCATAATCAAACCCTTTAGTTCGTCTTCGGGAACAATCACATTGAAGTGCTCCCAAAAATTAGCGTCATACTCATACTTCGTCTCCGAAAAAACATTTCGGGTAGATAGGCGTTCGCTACGAGAAAAACCTTTCACGTGGTCCACATCGACCTTGCAAGTAACCATTTCGAACCAAAGATTTAACGGGGTACTAAAGAAATGATGCTTCCTTTTCACCTTAAATTCGAGATCACCCCGAACATGGTTAACGTAGTATACGCCATCGGTCGACGGTTTATAAGAAACTGTATAGGCTGCACGCCTGAGCGTTAATTTGCAGTCGCGACTCTTCTTCTCTACAAATATGTCCGTCGCCTTTTCCGCATAAATGGGATTTATCTCAAAGCGGGCTTCCAACAAAGCATAATTTTCAGTATCAATATACAATTGCCCTTTGTACAAAGGTTCTGTTACATCCTTGTTTTGCTCGAAAGAGATAATATAGACCCGCCTCTTATCAATCTCGCTAATATCGGTATATCGATAGACAAAAGTCGATTCACCACTTTTCGGAGTCAGAAAATCAGGCATTGCTTTTACTATATCTAAGGTTAAACTAGACTTGATGCCCGACTTCATCTTTGTGAAAATAGTATCGTTTTCCTGCTTCTTAAACACGCGGCGCATCTTTATTAGCTTCACTTGATCCGTTGTAACTATTTTCCGATAACCCGTTTTATAAACCTTCAGTACGGCTTCGGTCAGGTCTATATTCTTTCTTTTATGCTCTATCGCTTCCCGATAGAAAGTGGTAAGATAAACCGGATCGGAGGAATAGTTTCGCTCACGCTCGTCCTGCATCTTCTGTAGCACGTGCAAAGGATTGACAGCCCGAACAACTATTTCCTGCAAGGAAATGACTTTTGGCTCTAACAAGATTTCTGTATATCTGTCAACCAAAACAGAAGCCTTCACCTCTTCATTTAGATAACCAACATGAGACAACTTTATGGAAGAGTAGCTTAAAGAATCGGGAATCACCAACTTAAACTCGCCATCTTGGTTGGTTATCGAACCAATAGATGCATTGTTCATGCTAACAGACACATAAGGAATCACCTCTTTTGATAAAGCATCATACACCCTGCCCTTGAGAGTGAGGAACTTTTCGTGTGGCGTTTCCTGAGAGTGAGTTAACTGCTTCTGTTCTGCCACCGGTAAACTCAGTAAGATATGACTTCCCAGTAAACTGATTTTGAGAGCATTATTCCCCGTTATCGCATAAATGGCATTCTGTATGGTATACTCTCCCTTGCGTATTTTTACTACCTCGTCGTTATTGATTATCTGACTGTCATACACAAAGAAGTAACCCGATTGCTCGGACACATGTCTCAACAGTTGATACTTTGTTCCCTTGCTCTGAGTTATTTTTATTTTACGGTCCAGCACTCCTTCCCCGCCATCGGCTTGTAATGGTGCTACCAATAGCAAAAGGCACCACAAGACGAATAAACGACAGAACATATAGCCAACCGTCTGCTTCATTTCCGTTATTTGGGCTGAGTAATATAAATTATATTTTGTTGCTGAGATAGTTGTAGGTTCAAAGCCATACAAATAAGCTCGGCCATAGTGTAAGGAGAGTCGTTAGAGAAGGTTACTGTCAATAGTCTGTCTCCCAATTCGGGGGCTACTTTGAGCTGAACCGAATCTGTCGTTTCATTTATTATCCGTATAACGTTGGATAATGTTTGATCCTTGAAATGAATATATTTAAGATACCTATTAAATTGATCGAAATCACGAGTCTGCATAGTTTGTAGCTTGTCGGATTGCAGCATAACCGTCTCTCCTGCTCTAACGTGAGTACTCTCCCCATTCTTTTTAGAGGTAACCTCCACCACTCCGCTACGCACGGAGAGAGAGAATGAAGCCTCATCTTTACTTTTCACATTAAACCGTGTGCCTATCACCTTGATGATGGCCGTCTTTGTTTCAATAATAAAAGGACGTTTCGGATTGCCGCTCACTTCAAAGAACGCATCACCTTTCAAAAACACTTCCCTTTTATCCTCCGCAAAATGGTTCGGATATTCCAGTGATGTTTGCTCACTCAAATAAACAGTTGAACCATCCTCGAACGTGGTAACTAATGTTGGTTTCCCCTTTTCATTGTTCAGCACCAGCGTGTCGGCTTTCAGCGAATTGGTATTACGCATCACATACACCGAAACAACACAGATAAGTAAAACGGCAACACTTGCCGCCCATTTCAATACTACAGGCGTAAAGATTGTCCGCTGCCTTGTCGTATTATGGCTTTGTTCCAACAGTCCGTCTTCTTCCAGGCGCTTATATAAGCTATCCCAAGCCTGACTGGTCACTCTCTCTTTTTCTTCTCTAAAAGTCATAATATATAAGTATATCTATCTATTTCCTCGCGCAATGCCTGATAAGTTTTCGTCATCTCGGCCTCTATCGTCTTTACCGATAAAGATAACTTTTCTGCTATCTCTTTATATTTCAGCCCCTCCAAACGATACATTCTGAATATCTGCCGACGTCTGTCGGGCAGTTTTCTCAACGTTCGGTTAATGACTTCTTCCAATTCTTTATTCTCCAGTTGTTCCTCCGGAGAAGGCTCTGTCATTGTCTCATTCTCAGCCAGAACATGTTGCCGATAACGCTCACGCACACTAGAATGCTCACAGTATTGAAGTGATTGGTTGCGAACAGCACCATATAGATAAGACTTCACCGAGCGCAATATTTGCAAACTGCAACGTTCCTTCCACAAAGTATAAAACAAGTCCTGAACAATCTCTTCCGCCGCATCTTTCCTGCCGGTTATGCCGAACGCATATAGGCAAAGGGGAGAATAATAGAGTTTAAAGACATATTCGAATGTCTTTATATCTCCTTCCTTTATCTTTCTTAATACGAATAAGTCGTCCAGCATAACCAATACAGTATTGATTTGAATCGTTCAAATATATGAAAACTTCTTTAATAAACAGTATGGCAAATATGAATTCTTTACTTGCGCTTCTTTAGCTTGTTTACTGCTGCTTCCAAAGATACCGTAGGCTCTATGATATTATAGTCTTCCCAGAAATTCTCATCATAGAAGCTACTTACCTTGTCAGATAAAGAGTTTTTCTCATTAAAGGTCAGTTTATAAGGGATACTTGCCACATCACGTTCTTTTTTATCCGTCACCACCATCTCAGAAACGACAGAATAGTTTGTTGAAAAGAGCTTGCGTTTCCAGTCGCACTTAAAGTCAAACTCCGTACGAATATAGTTCAGATAGCTTCGCCCCTTTTCTTCTTTGTAGGTTATCAGATACGATATTTGTTCCGGTTTAAAGCGCAAGTTATACGGCTTCTTTTTTAGGATAGCTTGAGTCACTTTGTTTTTATCGCTCATAGAAGTATTCAATTCCGCCCGAGAAAACGTCAGCGTCTTTTGATCAATATACAGTTTGCCATAAAACAGTGCATACGGTAAAGTTACCTGAGGTTCAAAGTTAACTACAAAATGCGGACGTTCATTGATCATCACTGACCGATCCATACTGAATTTATAATAAGAAAGAGAAGAAAGATCAAGCATCAGATCACGGTTCTTCACCACATCCAGATAGATAGATAGATTAGGACCTCCGACCAGCTTTACCACAAGTGTATCATTGAGTTTCGGACTAAGCAGTTTGCGCCCTTTGTAGACTTGTATCCTGTCTTTGTCAACACTTTCGGTATAAGGAGTTTTATAGACATTGATAATTGCCTCGGAAATGTTGATATAACTGCGTTTCTTCTTTATCGTTTCACGATAAAAGCCGGTAAGGAGATTCGCACTTGGACTATTATTCTGCCCAATTCGGGCAATTGCATCCCTTACCAATTTAAGTGGTTGCGCACCTTCTATGATAATTTCTTGCAGTACCATAGAATTGGGGGTTAAGAAGATCGTCACCTCCTGCATTTCATTGCTTTTTATGGCAAGCTTCTGATTGAAGTATCCGATATGGGAAACCTCCAATGTTGTGGCATCGATATCATCGGCTATTTTAAGGGAAAACACACCATCAGCATTAGTCACAGTACCTATGCCCGTGCCGGGAATAGAGACGCTAACTTGTTCCAATTTCTTTTTTGTTTGCTTGTCTTTAACCACACCATTTATAATGGTAAAGCTCGAACTACCACCGGCCCATACCGGAAATGCACTCCCCAATACCAATAGCATAAGGAGTAGTCCTGCTGTTTTAAAAAAACTTGTTTTCATAATTGTACTGTTTTAAAGATGAATAATTAACCGGTTCACTAATATGATCGCTCAACAGATAAAAACCCTACGAAAAACATTCATTATTTTCTTTCAGTACAGATTAAGCGATGAAAGGTTAAAACAATTTCGGCAACATAGGCGTTGATAACAATATTCTGACTAAATTTACAGCAAACAAAAAAAGAAAATGATATGAAATATATCGGAGCACACGTCAGCGCATCAGGGGGAGTAGAATCTGCTCCGATCAACGCACACGAAATTGGGGCCACCGCTTTCGCCCTTTTTACTAAGAATCAACGTCAATGGGTCAGCAAGCCACTGACAGAAGAGAGCATCAACCTTTTTAAAAAGAATTGCGCAGAGTATGGCTTTCAACCCGAATATATTCTGCCGCACGATAGTTACCTCATTAATCTGGGACACCCCGAAGAAGAAGGACTAACCAAGAGTCGCACTGCCTTTCTGGACGAGATGCAACGTTGTGAGCAATTGGGATTGAAGTTGCTGAACTTCCATCCGGGTAGTCACCTAAATAAGATTGCTGTAGAAGAATCACTGAATCGTATTGCCGAAAGCATCAATATAGTATTGGAGAAAACCCAAGGCGTTACTGCTGTGATAGAAAATACTGCCGGACAGGGAAGTAATCTGGGCAATGAGTTTTGGCATTTAAAGCATATCATTGACAGAGTAGAAGATAAATCGCGTGTAGGCGTTTGTCTCGATACTTGCCATACCTTTACGGCAGGCTATGATTTCTTAACGGATTATGATCAAGTATTTCACGACTTTGAAGAGATCGTTGGATTCAAATACCTTCGGGGCATTCACCTGAATGATTCAAAGAAAGCCCTTGGTACCCGGGTAGACAGACACGATAGCATCGGTTATGGTTTTATCGGGAATAAGTTCTTCGAGAAAGTGATGAAAGATCCACGCTTCGACAATATGCCTATCATCTTGGAGACTCCGGACGAAACCTTGTGGGCAAAAGAAATCTCCTGGCTCAAAAGCGTGGAATAATCCACCTACTTATTTACACTTCTTCTGCCGCATCTTCGTCTAGTTTTCCGGACCATAGGAAGCGTCGGGTTTCTTTTACCGCCACACCCGAAAGCAGAAGGAGTGAAATTAAGTTTGGAATAGCCATCAGCGCATTCATACTATCGGCTATGTTCCACACCAATGTTAAGTTCATCACCGATCCAAGGTAAGCAGCAGCAATGTAGACGATGCGATAATAAACAATTAAACGCTTTCCTCCCAAATATTCCACCGCTTTCTCTCCATAATACGACCAACCCAGAATAGTGGAAAAAGCAAAAGTGATGATACCTACAGAAAGAATGATTGGCCCAAAATAAGGAATCTTCCCAAACGCCATTTTAGTGAGTGCTCCACCTTGTGTGTGATCTATCTCCGGATGAGCAATAATGCTACTCACTAGTACAAGTCCGGTAAGAGCACAAATGATCACTGTGTCCCAAAAAGTACCTGTAGATGAAACCAATGCTTGTCGCACCGGATTTCTTGTTCGGGCTGCCGCAGCTACAATAGGAGCAGATCCTAGTCCGGATTCATTAGAGAAAAGTCCGCGAGCAATGCCATATCGTGCAGCCATCATCACCGTAGTTCCCAAAAATCCTCCTCCTGCCGCCTGAGGAGTAAAAGCTGATTCGCAGATAAGCACAACCGTATCTTTCAGGTAAGCCGCATTCATCCAAAGAATGATGATGCAACCCAGTATATAAAACGCAGCCATAAAAGGCACCAATGCGCAGCAAACGTTCGAAATGCCCTTTAGCCCGAACAGCATAACCAAAGCTAAAAGAAAACAAATGATGCCTCCCGTAAGATGAGGCGAGATTCCCCAACTCTCATTTAATAGCATTGAAATGGAATTGGCCTGAACAGTATTGCCTATGCCAAAGGCAGCAACAGCAGTAAACACACAAAAAAGGACAGCTAGCCATTTCATGTTTAAGCCACGCTCCAGAGCATACATCGGACCACCGAGCATCTCTCCATTAGCCGTACGAACACGGTATTTAATGGCTAGCAAGCCTTCTGCATATTTAGTTGAGATCCCCAATACGCCGGTTAGCCAACACCAAAGTACGGCTCCAGGTCCTCCAAAAGCAACAGCGGTGGCTACTCCTACAATATTACCCGTACCAATTGTTGCTGCCAAAGAAGTTGCTAAAGCACCAAACTGGCTTACATCTCCGACAGCATCTTTATCCTTGGCTACGGACAAACGGATAGCCGTAAATATCTTTAATTGAGGAACACGCAATCTGATCGTAAGAAACAAATGGGTACCTAAAAGTAAAATAATCATCGGCCATCCCCACAAAGCCGAACTAATCTGCGCGGTTATCTCTTCAAAGCATCCCATAAATAGAAGTATTACATTTGTCTCGCAAAAGTAGAACAATTGAATCACATAGCCAAACATAATGCGTCTTTATGCAAAAAGAGGCTGATCTAATATAAAGATCAGCCTCTTTTTGATATAATAAATATAGCGATATTACTTCACTTCTTCAAAGTCAGCATCTTGAACGTTCTCGCCTTGCTTGCCTTCACTTTCATTGGCTTGACCGCCATTCATGTCCGGACCGGCTTGTGCTCCGCCTTGTGCACCGCTCTGAGCATACATCTCAGCACTTGCAGTCTGGAAAGCAGTGTTAACCTCGGCCAATGCAGTATCAATAGCAGCAACATCTTGTGCCTTGTGAGCTTCTTTCAACTTAGCCAGAGCAGCTTCAATCGGTGCTTTCTTGTCAGCAGGTAACTTGTCCCCCAGTTCTTCCAATTGCTTCTCAGTCTGGAAGATTGTGCTGTCAGCCTGATTCAGCTTATCAATCTTTTCACGCTCTTTCTTATCTGCTTCAGCATTCGCTTCCGCTTCCGCTTTCATTCTGTCTATTTCTTCTTTGCTCAAGCCACTTGAAGCTTCGATACGAATCACTTGTTCTTTACCGGTCGCTTTATCTTTGGCCGATACTTTCAAGATACCATTGGCATCAATGTCAAACGCAACTTCAATTTGTGGTATACCACGACGAGCCGGCGCAATTCCTGTCAAGTTAAACTGACCAATTGATTTATTCTGAGATGCCATCGGACGTTCACCTTGCAACACGTGGATGGTTACTTCTGTCTGGTTATCAGCAGCAGTAGAGAATGTTTCGCTCTTCTTGCAAGGAATGGTTGTGTTAGAATCGATCAATTTCGTCATTACACCACCCATGGTCTCAATACCCATTGATAATGGAGTAACATCAAGCAATACCACACCTTTAATTTCATCTGTCAACACAGCACCTTGCACAGCAGCTCCTACAGCTACCACTTCGTCCGGATTCACACCTTTAGAAGGAGCTTTGCCAAAGAAATCTTCTACCAATTTTTGCACTGCAGGTATACGTGAAGAACCACCAACAAGGATTACTTCATCAATATCAGAGTTGCTCAAACCGGCATCATTCATTGCTTTCTTACATGGTTCAAGACAAGCTTGAATCAATTCATGAGCCAAGGATTCGAATTTAGCACGACTCAATGTCTTAACCAAGTGCTTTGGTACACCTGCTACAGGCATAATATAAGGTAAGTTGATCTCAGTGCTGGTAGATGAAGACAATTCAATCTTCGCTTTTTCAGCAGCTTCTTTCAAACGTTGCAAAGCCATCGGATCCTGAGTAAGATCAGCACCTTCGTCATTCTTAAATTCCTGAACTAACCAGTTGATAACTACTTGGTCAAAGTCATCACCACCAAGGTGAGTATCACCATTCGTAGAAAGAACTTCGAACACACCGCCACCGAATTCAAGAATAGAAATATCGAAGGTACCACCACCAAGGTCGAACACAGCAATCTTCATGTCTTTGTGAGCCTTATCAAGACCGTAAGCCAAAGCAGCAGCCGTTGGTTCGTTCACAATACGTTTCACATCCAATCCGGCAATCTGTCCGGCTTCTTTGGTTGCCTGACGCTGAGAGTCGCTAAAGTAAGCAGGTACTGTGATCACAGCTTCTGTTACTTCCTGACCTAAATAATCCTCAGCAGTCTTTTTCATCTTCTGTAGAATCATGGCCGAGATTTCCTGCGGAGTATAGAGACGTCCGTCGATTTCAACGCGCGGTGTACTGTTCTCGCCTTTTACTACTTTATAAGGTACACGTGCAATCTCTTTCTGCACCTGATCCCAGTTTTCTCCCATAAAACGCTTAATAGAATATACCGTTCTTTGAGAGTTAGTAATAGCCTGGCGCTTAGCTGGATCACCCACTTTACGTTCGCCTCCGTCTATAAAGGCTACGATAGAAGGCGTTGTACGTTTACCTTCGCTATTAGCAATTACAACCGGCTCATTTCCTTCGAATACGGAAACACAAGAGTTTGTTGTTCCTAAGTCTATACCAATAATTTTTCCCATGATTATTATCTTTTTAATTGTTATTATTCTATGTCTAATCGGAATTGCACCGAACGACTATTAAAAGACAAACCTTGTGCCAAAGCAACAATAGCAAACAAACTCCCGAAAGTGACAGTAGCAAATGTTCTTTTTAGTTATAGCATTGTCAGCACAACTGACAGAAAGTCATGTTCCCTCACATGATATAGGTCGCAAATGATTGATAAGATCATCAAACATAAAATACATTTTCTGAAAATTATCGTGTATATTTGTATGCGTTTATAAACACCTTATCAGATTATGATAAAAAGAATTCTATGTATATACCTTCCTCTTCTCCTATTGTTATCCGGGTGCAGTGGAAAATCTTCTCAACAAGCGTCAAGTGCAGACGGCACTCCGGTAACTCTTTCGCATGCCAGCAGGTTTAGTATTGCCCATGCAACCAACTACACCACAGTCACCGTTTACAATCCGTGGAAAGAAGGCGAGATATACGATAAATATTACTTGGTAAAAGATGAAAGCACCGAAGTCCCTGCAGACGGACATAAAATCAAGATTCCACTTAAAAGTTTGATGACTAATTCGGCTACCCATCTCGGTTTCATAGAGCTATTGGGAGAGTTGGATAAAGTGACAGGAGTATGTAGCACGGCATACATTTACAATCCTACTATATTAAGAGGTGTGAAAGAGGGCAAAGTGAAGGATCTGGGAGAACCATTCAATCTGGATATCGAAAACCTTCTATTGCTCCATCCGCAAGCCATCATGACTTCTGCCTACAATGCCGAAGATGAAAACAGCAAGCGAATGCAGCAAACAGGCATAACTGTGATATACAACATCGAGTGGCAAGAGAAGACACTATTGGGAAGAGCAGAATGGATTAAGTTTATAGCTGCCTTTTTTGATAAAGAAGCACTAGCCGACAGCATTTACAGCGACATAGAAAAACGATATGAGGAAGTGAAGAAGCTTGCTTCAGCAGTAAAAGAGAAGCCTTCAATTCTTTCCGGGCAAGATTATCGGGGAAGTTGGTCGATGCCTACAGGACTGAGCTATAACGCTCAGCTATTTAAAGATGCGGGTGGACAGTATTTTTACACCAATGACACAACGGCCAGCGGAAGTAGAAGCAGTAATATAGAAGAAGCGTTGATAAACTTTGGCAAGGCAGACATTTGGATAGGATCTGAAGCTTCTTCATTGAAAGAGTTGGGACAAATAGATGCCAAATATAAATTGTTCAAAGCTTACAAAGAAGGAAGAGTCTACAACATTAATAAACGAAAGAACGCCAAAGGAGGAAATGATTATTGGGAAAGTGGCGTAGCCCGTCCCGACCTTCTTTTAAGTGACATGATAAAGATTCTTCATCCTGAATTACTGCCCAATTACGAATCTGTATATATGGAAAAGCTGAAGAAATAAAAGCGGTTCAGAATCAATGGATAAAAAAATCATTTTTCTCACCATACTCTTTTTCATCGCACTCATGGCAGACATTGCCTTGGGTAGTGTGAGTTTATCTTTAAGCGATATATGGAACACACTAGCAGGCAATAGCAACGACATGATCTATCGCGAAATCATTCTGAATCACAGAATGCCCAAGGCGCTGACAGCCATACTTGCGGGAGCTGCCTTATCTGTGGCCGGCGTAATGATGCAAACACTATTTCACAACCCGCTTGCAGGGCCCGACGTGCTCGGTGTTACGTCTGGTGCCAGTCTGGGTGTTGCACTGCTTACACTTGGTGCCTCAGCACTTCCATTTGGTTTTGTTGCCGGATGGGGACAGGTTACAGCGGCTGTTACCGGATCAATCGGAGTACTACTGCTCGTCATCATTGTTTCAATAAGGATACCTCAAACAGTATCTTTACTCATTATCGGAATGATGTTCGGCAACTTTGCCGGTGCTATTGTGAGCATTCTTCAAAGTGTGAGCAATCCCGACATGTTAAAGCTCTTCATTACTTGGACATTCGGAAGCTTATCATCGGTTAGCTGGGAACAAATGTGGATCATGGCTCCTGTCATTTTAATTGGCATCTCTTTGGCTTTTATCTTGCAAAAGCAACTCAATGTTCTTCTATTAGGGAAGAATTATGCAATCGGGTTGGGCATTTCTGTTATGCGACTGCGTTTACTCGTTATCTTCGCCACAGCTTTATTAGCCGGAACTTCCACCGCTTTTACCGGACCGATTGCTTTTATAGGCATAACCATGCCGCACATTGCACGTGGCATAATGGGTACTTCCAATCACAGAGTGATTCTGCCAACCTCTATACTTTGCGGTGCCTCAACGATGCTCATTTGTGACATCATCTCTCAATTACCCAGCGCACAAGGCACTCTCCCTATCAATGCTGTTACAGCATTATTCGGTGCACCTGTCATCGTCTGGATCATCATAAAAAACAAAGGATAACTATTACCATAACATTTATTTATAACCTTTCAAAACAAGCAATTATGAATCTAAAATCACTATTAATCCTGCTCCTGTTAATCGGATATCAATCCGCTAAGGCGCAAAACGAATATATTGTGTCAACCTCTACAACCAAACCTCTCGCAACGACAGAGGAAGAACAATTTATCAATACATCTTTTGAGTTGTACACATTATGCAAATGGGTTCCCGAATTAAAATTCATGTTCCTACCCGAGGATAAAGACAAGTTCTTGCCGATACTCAAGAGTTACGAAGACAAGAAAGATGTAGCAAGCAACATCTTGAAGCAGAAAATACTTGAGTTCGTCGGCACTGAAGAAAGTGAGGAGGAAACATATGCCGGAAAGAGCTATTCTACTCGCTTTATATTTAGCTGCGAAGGGAATAAGTATTACTATGAATTTAGGAATAAAAAGTTGGATGAAATATGCAGCAGCAACCCTCGGGCGAGCATCAATGGACTCGTCTTTCTTAAGGACGTGGATAAAGCCAAGGAATTACTAGTAGGAAAAACGTTATACACCAAAACCACCTCTGTCCGAGTGGACGATGCAAACAGTTATAAAGGATACAGCGATGTCAGCATCCCCTTCAACACGAAAGTAACCGTAAAAGCGGTAGGTGTGGGAAGTAAACAATATCCGGTAAAACTTGTCTTCGAAGATGAAAAAGGACATTCTTACTACACTGAAGTGGCCTTCTCAAGGACTAATTCAGGAATGGATAAATCAGATTTCCAAGCTGATAAGAAAGTCAAATATTTCCCCAATGCCTTCAGTTTTGTCGATCAGAACGAAAAAGCGTTGGATGATATTAAGTCCAAATACCTAAATTTAGCGGTTTATCCGAAAAAGAATATTGAAGCAGAGGTTAGAACAGGTTCTCTGGATCAACCCATTAGCACAAGAATACGCTTGGCACGCTATACTCAACTGACCATTAAAGATCTGAATTTAAAAAGTGGTAAAACATTGGTTACTCTCACCTTGGAAGACGCAAATGGGAATATTTATCTAACAGACACAGACTTAAAATACGACTACATCATCAAAAACGAAAACTACATTGAGGACTTATTCGCCTTTGGCAATATCAGGAGCAAATATCCGAATATCACTGAAGAACATTGGGCATTAATCGCTTATGGAGAAGTAAAAGCAGGAATGAATACGGACGAATGCAGACTGGCATTGGGAGAGCCAAGTGAGATTATAGTCAAAAAGAATTCGAAGTTTGAAACATGGTTATATCATGGTCACGTGCTCGAATTTGAAAGTGGCATACTAATCAGATAAGTTAAGTAGATAATGAACAAAGATAAGTAATATATCATATCGGTTCCGATTTATTTTTTATCTTTGCTTAATAAATATTGAAGTGTCGTATTCAAAGTAATTCGGCATCTATTCAAGTAATAAACAAATGATTTAAAAGTTCAGGAATAAGAAATGGGTAGAGTTCTAATTATTGGTGCGGGCGGTGTAGGAACTGTTGTTGCACACAAAGTGGCACAAAATGCCGATACATTTACAGATATTATGCTTGCCAGTCGTACAAAATCAAAGTGCGACGCTATTGTAAAGGCAATTGGTAATCCGGCAATAAAAACGGCACAAGTTGACGCAGACAACGTGGATGAACTTGTGGCTTTATTCAATGACTTTAAACCGGAATTGGTTATTAATGTAGCACTCCCTTATCAAGACCTTACCATTATGGAAGCTTGTCTCAAAGCCGGAGTGAACTATTTGGATACTGCCAACTATGAGCCTAAAGACGAAGCTCACTTTGAATACAGCTGGCAATGGGCCTATCACGAACGCTTCAAAGAAGCAGGGTTAACAGCCATACTCGGTTGCGGATTCGATCCCGGAGTGAGCGGTATATACACTGCTTATGCAGCCAAACATTATTTTGATGAAATACATTATCTGGATATTGTAGATTGCAATGCGGGTGATCACCACAAAGCATTTGCCACTAACTTTAATCCGGAAATCAATATCCGCGAGATTACTCAGAAAGGTCGTTATTTCGAGAATGGTGAATGGGTAGAAACCGGTTCATTGGAGTTGCATCAACCTATCACTTATCCGAATGTCGGGCCCAAAGAGTCTTACTTACTTTATCATGAAGAGTTAGAATCCTTGGTAAAACACTTCCCGACTATTAAGCGGGCAAGGTTCTGGATGACTTTCGGACAAGAGTACCTTACTCATTTACGTGTTATCCAAAACATTGGTATGGCCCGTATTGATGAGATAGAGTATAACGGACAGAAGATTGTTCCTATCCAATTCTTAAAAGCAGTACTACCTAATCCACAAGATTTGGGTGAGAACTACACCGGAGAAACATCAATCGGTTGCCGCATTCGTGGTATTAAAGAGGGCAAGGAACGTACTTACTATGTATATAACAATTGTAGCCACGAAGCAGCTTATAAAGAAACGGGTATGCAAGGAGTGAGTTACACCACAGGCGTTCCGGCTATGATCGGTGCCTTGATGTTCTTTAAAGGCTTATGGAAAAATCCGGGAGTAAACAACGTAGAAGAGTTTAATCCGGATCCTTTCATGGAACAATTGAACAAACAAGGTTTGCCTTGGCACGAAGTATTCGACAAGGATTTGGAACTTTAAAAAAAGAACAAATGAATGTAGGAGACAAAGCCCCGGAAGTCTTGGGGATAAACGAGAAAGGAGAAGAGATACGCCTTGCTAATTACAAAGGAAAAAAGTTAGTGATCTATTTCTATCCAAAAGATAATACTTCAGGATGCACCACTCAGGCATGCAACCTCAGAGACAATTATGCCGACCTGCGAAAAGCCGGATATGAAATTATTGGCGTAAGCGTGGATGACGAAAAGTCTCACCAGAAGTTTATTGATAAGAACAACCTACCTTTTACGCTCATTGCAGATACAAATAAAAAACTGGTAGAACAGTTTGGCGTATGGGCTGAGAAGAAAATGTATGGCCGCTCATATATGGGGACTTTGCGAACTACCTTTATTATTAATGAAGAAGGTATCATAGAACGAATTATAAGTTCTAAAGAGGTGAATACCAAAGAGCATGCAGGGCAAATTATAAACCAGTAGCGGGACAATCCCACCACTATTTTAAAAAATATTATGGGCAAGAAAGACGAACTAAATTTTGAAACAGAAAACAATAAAATGGCATCAAGCGAAAAGTTAAAGGCCTTACAGGCAGCTATGGACAAGATAGAAAAGAACTTCGGCAAAGGTTCTATCATGAAAATGGGCGATAGCGTAGTGGAACAAGTTGAAGTAATTCCTTCAGGATCAATCGCTCTGAATGCCGCTCTGGGCGTAGGTGGCTATCCTCGGGGAAGAATAATTGAAATCTACGGACCGGAATCATCCGGTAAAACGACATTGGCCATTCATGCCATTGCAGAAGCACAAAAAGCCGGAGGCATCGCTGCGTTCATTGATGCAGAACATGCTTTCGATCGCTTCTATGCTGCTAAATTAGGTGTAGATGTAGACAATCTTTGGATCTCACAACCCGACAATGGTGAACAAGCGCTTGAAATAGCGGAGCAATTGATTCGTTCATCAGCCATTGACATTATTGTCATTGACTCTGTTGCCGCTCTTACTCCGAAAGCTGAAATTGAAGGTGATATGGGAGAAAACAAAATGGGTCTCCAAGCCCGCCTCATGTCTCAAGCCCTCAGAAAGTTAACGGGTACTGTAAGCAAGACACGCACAACTTGTGTCTTTATCAATCAGTTGCGCGAAAAGATCGGTGTTATGTTTGGTAGTCCTGAAACAACGACCGGCGGTAACGCTTTAAAATTCTATGCATCAGTACGTTTGGATATCCGCCGTGCTTCACAATTGAAAGACGGTGAAGAGGTAATAGGTAACCAAGTACGTGTAAAAGTAGTAAAAAACAAAGTCGCTCCTCCTTTCCGTAAAGCTGAATTCGACATTATGTTTGGCGGAGGAATCTCTCGTTCAGGAGAAATTGTTGACCTGGGTACAGACTTGGGACTTGTGAAGAAGAGTGGTTCTTGGTATAGCTATAACGATACCAAACTGGGACAAGGACGCGATGCGGCTAAACAATGCATGGCTGATAATCCTGAATTGGCAGAAGAAATAGAAGGCCTTATTGCTGAAAAGCTAAAGAAATAAGCACTCATCAACCTAACTTAAAGCATTCTGTTCTGACCGCCAATAATGAGCAATAAAGAATAGAATGCTCCCTCATTTGAAAGACGAGGCTTTATTTTTCGAAAGAAAACAGTACCAGATGACTGTCTCGAAAAATAAAGTTTCGTCTTTTTTTTATTTTCCAGAGTTTACTTGTAACAAGATTCACCCCACTCACGTCTATAAAGAAGATATGAACAAAGACACGAAAGTCTATGGACGCTGAAACTTTTAAGAGAGAATACTTACCATTTCATCGCAAGCTCTACTTTATAGCCTATCAGCTATTAGAGAATGAACCTGATGCCGAAGATTTGGTACAAGAAGCTTATCTGAAACTATGGGATAAAAGAGATGGATTAGTTGCCATCAACAATCCGGAAGCTTTCAGCGTCACACTCGTGAAGAATATGTGCTTTGACATTCTGCGCTCGGGTAAATATGTGCTCAGCAAACAGGCAGTAGAACTAACTATGTTGGCGGATACGACAGAGGCAGACAACTTAGAAGTAAAGGACGAAGTCAGACAAGTGAGACAGCTCATTAGTTGCTTACCGGAGCAACAGCAGAAAATCATTACGCTGAAAGATGTTAGAGGATGCTCCTACGAAGAGATAGAGCGGCTGACCGGGTTAAGCAGCATCAATATCAGAGTATTGCTATCCAGAGCCAGAAAGAAGATACGTGAACAATTCAATAAACTGAACAATTATGAGAGTGGAAGAAATTGAGAAATTACTGGTGTTGTTTTATGAAAGCAAGACCACTGATAGCCAAGAAGATACACTAAAGGAGTATTTTGAGACACAAGATGTGCCGGCACATTTGCTAGCAGACAAACTTTTATTCAAGGGACTGTGCACATCTTCCAAACCAAAACAACCCTATGGGCTAGAAGAGAAACTCGCAAGATTGATTGACGCGAAAGCGGAAGAAGAGAAAAGGTTCTTCATCAAGAACAAATCAAAGATGAACTGGATACGGATTGGCGGCATAGCAGCTAGTTTACTCTTTCTTACATTCATTGGTTATGAAATAACAAGCTACCGTACGGACGATGTACCCAAAGATACATTTAATAATCCACAAGACGCCTATGCGGCAACAAAAGCCGCATTGACAGAGATATCAGCCAACATGAATACGGGCTTAAACCAATTGAACGAAAATAAGAAAGAGGTATACAAGGTTAATCAGGAAATAAAAGAAGAAATTCAATAAAATAGAAGATGATGAGAAAGATAATTTTTATGATGATACTAATCATCGCAGCTCTTAGCATGGATGCTAAAGCTCAGAACAGTCTCTTTAATAAATATGATAAAATGCCCAACGTAACATCTGTTTATATCTCAAAAGCTATGCTGAGAATGAACCCTAAAGTGATAAATCAAGATTTTGTCATCAGCAAAGTCGCTAGTAAGTTAGATGCGATCTACGTTATCTCTACTCTCGATTCAAAGATAAAAAAAGAGATGAAAGAGGACATTAGTGCTTTTGTTAAAAAAGGAAATTACGAATTGCTCATGAAGCAAAAAGGAGTGGCTTCGTCGTCGGCTTTTTACATCAAAAAGAGAGGAGATAAAGTCACGGAACTAATTATGATAACCGAAGGGGCCAAGCAAGGATACACCCATTTAGTGGGAGAGATGTCATTCGATGATATTCAACGCATCACGCTTATCAACGGATATAGCTATAACTTCTCCCCTTCCATTGGCAATAACATAGACATACATCTGTCGGATATAGACTTTCAGAAAGCATTCAAAGATAAACAGTTTGATTTGAAAGGACTCAATAAATTGAAAGATTTCAAAGTCTTTGGGGATTTAGAGAAACTCAAAGATCTAGAGATATTGGATAGCCTAGATATATCTTTTGATAATCTTGAGCAATATGGAATCACAAATTAAAGATAGCAGATATACGTAAAGCCCCGCATTTGTGTCACAAACCTTTAGAGAAAAGGGACTCGACGCAAGTGCGGGGCTTTATCTTTTAAAAGTTTCGACTAGAACCAATAGATGGAAGCCAACGTGCTAAGGCTGATAACGAGCCAAAGTAAAACAGCTTGGATAAGGGGTTTGATTCCTACAGACTTCAACACATCCCTCGACAAAGAAGCACCAATAAAAAATAGTGTTATAGTAAGTCCTTTCCGTGCAAAACGATTAATTGCATCTCCTACCTGAGGAACGTCATTGAGCAAATAGGTGTTTGCCACCATGGCAAGTAAAAAGAAGAAGATGAACCATGGAATGTTTATTTTTTGTCCCTTACTTTTAAAGATAAACGAAGTAATAAAGGCCAAAGGTATAATCCACAGAGCACGTGTGAGCTTAATCGTTGTAGCGACTTTCAATGCTTCCTCTCCATAAGCGGCACCGGCACCCACCACAGAACTGGTATCGTGAATGGCGATGGCTGCCCACGTTCCGAAATCATGCTGACTCATGCCAAGCCAATGACCAATGACGGGAAAGATAAAAAGAGCAATCGCGTTGAGGATAAAGATGGTGCCGAGCGCTACGGACATTTCACTATCTTTGGCCCGAAGTACCGGTCCTATGGCGGCAATAGCACTTCCTCCACAAATAGCTGTACCGGAACTTATCAGATAAGAAGTGTCTCTATCTACTTTCAGCAGCTTACGGCCGATGAACCAGCCGAGTAGCATTGTACCCACCACCGAAATAACGGTAAACGCCATTCCATCCTTACCTGAAGCAAGCGAGGCTTGAAGATTCATGCCAAAGCCCAACCCCACAACTGAATATTGCAATAAATATTTGGAAACTTTCTTGTTGAACTTAGGATGTGCCTGCCCGCATGTCAAAGCGAAAGCCAAGCCAAGGAACAAAGCTACCGGAGGAGTAACCCACGAAGAATAGGTCGACAACACAGGAATATAATCTAAGAGAAGAAAGAAAGCTAAAACGATAAGCAGTGACACGTAGATCGTTTTATTGTTCGCCTTTAGCGATTGAAAGAATGCACCCATAATTTATTATTTAATTTCTTTATGGCTGCAAAGGTAGGAAGGTTGTCGCATTAAAGCTAATCGTTTCTACTTATGCACTATAACTGATTGTTATGATGCATGGCGAATTGCATAAATACTTGCGAGAGTCCACTCTCCTGCCCTTGCAGTTGAGCAAAGCTAAATGTTCGCAGCAAAGGCATTTCTTTTATCTCTACCACCCTAAACAAACCGGAAAAGAGCTCACGTCTGACAGAACGAACGGAGACAATTCCCATGCAATCAGAGTTGGTCAAGAAAAGTTTGATGCTTTCCGTACTGCCCAAGTATAACAAAACGTTAAGTGACGAGAGTTTCAAATCGTGTTGCAACAACGCTTTCTCAAATACATCCAATGTTCCCGATCCTCTTTCACGAAGTACCAACGGAATACGCTGCAAATCTTCGGGAAGAACTTCATCACCAATAGTCAGCCTACTGCCCGGATGCACAATGGCTACCAGCTCGTCTTCCAAAAAATCGGTGTACTTTAGGTTAGGCAAGCGGACAATACCTTCAACTAAACCCAAATCGATGCGGTGTTCCTGTAAAGCCGTTTCTATTTCTCGGGAATTGCCACTCATCAGAGACAGGTTTACTTGCGGAAACTTCTCAATAAAACTTGCCAGCAGAGGAGGAAGCACATACTGAGCAATCGTAGTGCTTGCACCAAGCTTTAATTCTCCGGTATAGGCATTATGCAGCAAATGCATCTCATACTCCAACTGCTTATAATGGTCCAAAATACGTTCGCTGTGCTCCAACAAAAGTTGTCCGGCAGCAGTCAGGGATATCTTATTGCCCTGTCTATCGAACAAACGGGTTTGGTAAGTAGTTTCCAGCTCCTGAATGTGCTTGGTGATAGCCGGCTGGCTAACGAAAAGTTCCTGCGAAGCCTTCGTGAAGCTAAGATTCTTTGCCACACTAAGAAATACCTTAAGACGAAAATCAGACATAAGAATGACTATTTATTAGGATAACTCGTCGCCTTTAATACCTAAAGATTGCATCAAAGGATAAGCCAGCATCTCCCAATAATGACGAGATTCTTGTTGAGGCTCATCCATGCAGAACAGGATCATTTCCTTCTCAGTCACTTTCTCCATCGCCAGATGCAGTCTGTCACCGTATTCCTCGGTAAAGGAAATGAGAATAACCTTCTTCACATCAGCCGAATCGACTACAATATCGAATAAATCAAAATACAAATCTTCTCGTGAAACCATCTCCGCTGACGGAACGCTGGCAAAAGAAAACTCCCCCAATGTATTAGAAAAAGCTACCCCGTTCAGTTCCTCTTTCAAGTCGGAAGGATGACAATGAAGTAGTTTAGACGATGGATCATCATAAACCCAAAGTACTTGTATCTCATTCTTTCCTTCAGAGATAGAAGCGTCCAAAGCCAAATAGCTCATCAGGTGCGACAAATCAATCTCTTGTAACGAGCGTCCAAGCATGCGCTCAAAGTTCTTCTTCAAGTCTGCTATAACGAAATTCATATATGCCGCATCAATCAGCATCACTGTTTCAGCTAGTTTTATCTTCTCTGCCATAATCTTTTTTCTATTTTAGAGCGATAAAGATACAAAAATCATTTCACCTGCACACATTCACTTCCCTTTTCCACCAAAAAGAGCTAACCGAAGACGGATAAATAGTCTTGAAACTCTTACGAGAAATGACGAAACCGTCTGGCCATCTGACTTTTTGTCAACCAAAGAGGTCCCATTACCTGAAAATTAGTCAGTTTACCTTCATTGGCAAATCTTTTGCGCCTCAGTAGTTGTTATTTTATTAGCAGGAAGAAAGGAGAACAAACAATATGAATTTCAACAATTTTACGATTAAATCTCAAGAAGCCGTACAAGAAGCGGTGAACTTGGCCCAAAGCCGGGGGCAGCAAGCCATTGAAACGGTGCATGTGCTTCATGCTGTGATGAAAGTGGGAGAAAACATCACCAATTTCATCTTTCAAAAGTTGGGTGTCAACAGCCAACAAATCTCTCTTGTGCTCGATAAGCAAATCGATTCTCTCGCAAAAGTATCGGGAGGAGGAGAAGCTTATCTGGGACGGGAAGCAAACGAGGTTCTGCAGAAAGCAACTCAATACTCTAAAGAAATGGGTGATGAGTTTGTCTCTTTGGAGCATCTCTTACTTGCCTTACTAACGGTAAAGAGCGTTGCATCTACCATCTTGAAAGATGCGGGTATGACGGAGAAAGAACTTCGCTCTGCCATCAGCGAACTCCGTAAAGGAGAAAAGGTTACTTCACAATCGAGCGAAGACACGTATCAGAGCTTGGAGAAATATGCCATCAATCTGAATGAAGCCGCTCGTAGCGGAAAGCTTGATCCCGTAATCGGGCGTGATGAGGAGATACGTCGCGTACTCCAAATATTAAGTAGGCGAACGAAAAACAACCCTATATTAATAGGTGAACCGGGAACGGGAAAAACTGCCATTGTAGAAGGATTGGCACATCGTATATTGAGAGGTGACGTGCCCGAAAATCTGAAGAACAAGCAGGTCTATTCTCTCGATATGGGCGCACTTGTGGCGGGAGCTAAGTACAAAGGTGAATTTGAAGAGCGTTTGAAATCAGTTATCAATGAAGTGATTAAGTCAGACGGAAATGTGATCTTGTTCATCGACGAAATACATACGTTGGTGGGTGCGGGCAAAGGTGAAGGGGCCATGGATGCCGCCAATATATTAAAGCCTGCACTTGCTCGTGGAGAATTGCGCTCCATTGGTGCGACAACACTGGATGAGTATCAGAAGTATTTCGAAAAAGACAAAGCGTTAGAGCGTCGTTTTCAAATTGTGCAAGTCAACGAGCCGGATACGTTGAGTACTATCTCCATCCTACGTGGATTGAAAGAGCGTTATGAAAATCACCACAAAGTGCGTATCACAGACGATGCCATCATAGCTGCGGTGGAACTAAGTAGTCGCTACATCACCGACCGTTTCTTACCGGATAAAGCCATTGATCTGATGGACGAAGCTGCTGCTAAGCTACGCATGGAAGTGGATTCCGTTCCGGAAGAATTAGATGAAATTTCACGTAAAATCAAGCAATTGGAGATTGAACGCGAAGCCATTAAACGGGAAAAAGACGACTCGAAACTCAAACAGCTCAATAAGGAGATTGCCGAATTAAAAGAACAAGAAAGCTCTTTCAAAGCGAAATGGCAAAGCGAAAAGACATTGGTTAATAAGATTCAGCAAAACAAAATAGCAATTGAGAACCTGAAGTTTGAGGCCGATAAAGCAGAACGGGAAGGTGATTATGGAAAAGTGGCCGAGATTCGCTATGGGAAACTTCAAGCGCTGGACAAGGAGATTGAAGATACTCATCGGAAACTGCAAGAGATGCAGGGAGACAGTGCCATGATTAAGGAAGAGGTAGATGCGGAAGATATTGCCGACGTGGTATCTCGCTGGACAGGTATACCTGTGAACAAGATGCTACAAAGCGAGAAGGACAAGTTATTGGTGCTTGAAGATGAGTTGCATCAACGGGTTATCGGACAAGATGAAGCCATCGAAGCCGTAGCCGATGCCGTACGCCGAAGCCGTGCCGGATTGCAAGATCCTAAGCGCCCCATCGGTTCGTTCATCTTCCTTGGCACAACCGGTGTAGGTAAGACAGAATTGGCGAAAGCATTGGCCGAGTTCTTGTTCGACGACGAAACGATGATGACCCGTATTGATATGAGTGAGTATCAAGAAAAACATAGCGTTTCCCGCCTGGTCGGAGCGCCTCCGGGATATGTAGGCTACGATGAGGGTGGACAACTAACGGAAGCTATCCGTAGGAAGCCTTATTCAGTAGTGCTTTTCGATGAAATAGAGAAAGCACATCCGGATGTATTCAACATCTTGCTGCAAGTACTCGATGATGGACGTCTGACAGATAACAAAGGGCGCATGGTAAACTTCAAGAATACCATCATCATCATGACCTCCAATATGGGTAGCGCTTATATTCAGAGCCAAATGGAGAGGCTCAATGATACAAACAAAGATGGAATTGTGGAAGAAACGAAGAAGGAAGTGATGAACATGCTTAAGAAAGCTATTCGTCCTGAATTCTTAAACCGTATTGACGAAACAATTATGTTCTTGCCGCTTACGGAAAAAGAGATCAAACAAATTGTGCTGCTACAAATCGCCGGGGTACAAAAGATGCTTGCCACGAATGGAGTAGAACTGCAAATGACCGATGACGCAGTAGCGTTTATAGCCAAAGCCGGTTATGATCCTGAGTTCGGAGCACGTCCGGTGAAAAGAGCGATACAACGCTACTTGCTCAATGATTTATCTAAGAAGCTATTGGCACAAGAGGTAGATCGGAGTAAACCGATCGTAGTCGATTCGTTTGGTGAAAAATTAGTTTTCAGAAACTAATCATCGATTAAAGGTGAGTTACCCATTCAACAAGGGTGAGTCACCTTTATTTTTTTATTACAAATGAGCCTCTAAAAAGAGAGCTTCCTATTTCAGCGTATTGAAAGCAGGACTTCAGCGTGTTGAAAACGTACATTCAACACGCTGAAGTCCTGCTTTCAACAAACCCCTCTCACAAGGCCTCTCGATGGGTTTCTTAGAACTTGACAAAGAGACTTCCGTAAGGTCGTTTTTGTCAAGAGAAGAATTACGTATAATTAACGAAGGAAGCGTGCTCCAAAGACAAAAAGGAGTTATTCCGATAACAAATAGGCACTTTGCCAAAGAGCAACCGTCTTTCTGAGCAAGAGAACCGTGCAGATTGCCCAACTAAACCGTCCTTTTACTCACTTTTCAGTGTCTTTTGAGCAAAATAACAGGCTTCAAACCAAAAAAAATAGGGGAAGCAAAAGCTTCCCCTATTAGCGCAGTTTAATTTCAAACTACTTTATGAATACACTCACAAAAGTAATACATTTACTTAGCAAAGTCAAGTGTTTCCATAAGAAAAACGAGTTCGAAATATTAATTCTTTGAATCTTCCAAAGATGCTTTTCTAAATTCCTTCGTTAGCTTTTCAATTTCCAATGATGCTTTACGAGCACGTGTTCCAGCAGCTTTGTTTCCGTTTTCAATTTGTGCATTAGCGTCTTTACTAAATTCAGCGACCAATTGGGTCAACTTTTCTACTACTTCTTTCATAATCCTTTTACTGTTTTAGTTAATAATGAGCGGCAAAAGTACATTCTTTCCCGAAATAAACGTATAGAAATAATTTATTTTTTGAATTATTCAGCTAAAATGGCCCTGGTGGCCGTACGAATCAATTTTTTGCCTACATTTGTCAAGTTGAAATAGCTTACCAATGCAGATTGCATGGAGGTTATCATATTATAAGTGGTTTTTGTTTTGTACATTTGCAAACGCTATGAATTTTAATAATATAAATCATATAACTCTCGAAGAATGAGCTTATTTTCAAAATTGTTAAAGAAAGAAGCCGGCGCCAATGATAAGGTAGTAGGCAATGTAGAAGACTTTGTGTCTCTGACACGGGTCTATTTTCAAGCGGTGATAGCAGTGAATTTAGGTATTACCAACATTAACTTTGTGCCTGATGTAGCCAACTTTAAACGCATGTTTAAGATCAGCACTCAAGGTGGAAAACTTGGATTAGCGGAAAAGTCACGTGCGCGCAAGATGCTGATGCAAGATTATGGCCTTAGCGAAGAGTTCTTCAAAGAAATAGATGCGTCTATAAAGAAGAACTGCAAAACGCAAAATGATGTGCAATCTTATCTCTTCATGTATCAGGGATTCTCTAACGACTTAATGATGCTAATGGGCAACCTCATGCAATGGAAGTTTCGTGTGCCATCGTTCTTTAAGAAGTTGCTACGTGGCATGACCGAAAAGACAATACATGATGTATGTACAAAGAAGGTCTGGAAAGCTGATGAAGTTCACAAAACAGCAACGGCAGTACGCCAGTACAAAGAACGTTTGGGGTACTCTGAAAAGTGGATGACAGAATATGTATACAATATCGTACTGTTAGCTAAAAAAGAACCAAAGAACAAAAAAGAGGATCCGAAAGCCTAATTAATTGAACCATACGTTTGTTATACCAACCGACAAACAAAAATGCCAGAGCGAGGAAGTTATCCTTTTGCTCTGGCATTCTATTTATATAAATTCTGCTACTTCTATAATCACAATTTTTTTTCTATTATTTTTTAATCAATATTTCTTTTTTTGTTCTTTCTATTTATTATTTTTGCTCCCCGATTAAGACTTAATAGATTATTCATCCTTCGGTTTCATGAAAGAACAAATTAGTCACATAACGTAAATTCCGCATTCAGACAATTAATAATAACAATAACCTTGTTATATCACTTCCTAATGTAAGATGTATTTAGTTAATCCTTTCACCTAACACACATCTCAAGCTGTTGCTATATCATGAAAAACATTGTTTATTCAATCAGAATAAATAAATTTAAGTATAAAACAAATGAACAATCTCTTTGATTTCACTGCCACGTTAGCCAATGAACTAATCTCCTCGGGACGTAATGGTACAGCCCATTCTTACCTTAGTTCGGCTCGAAAACTGGCTCACTTTACAGGCGACAAAATTACTTTCGACGAGCTCACACCGGCTCTGTTGAAGAGTTACGAACAGCATTTAATGGCCGAAGGGCGCAAGCGGAATTCCATCTCCCTGTACATGCGGATGTTGCGTTCCATTTGCAACCAGGCATCCGACCGGGGGCTGGCAACCATTCCCGCGGGACTTTTCAGTGACGTGTTCACGGGCACCGACTCTTCGGAGAAGCGTGCCGTCTCCGCGAATGTCATCAAGCGCGTCAGCGAGGCTGACCTGAGTGAAGCATCCCCGGAGATAGCTTTCTGCCGTGACATGTTCCTGCTCTCCTTCTTTCTGCGGGGCATTCCTTTCGTCGATCTGGTTCATCTTCGTAAGAGCGACATCCGAAAGGGGGTTCTTCGCTACCGCCGCAGCAAGACCGACCGAC
>Ga0316602_10000025_pt1 | contig 177981 bp, 154 predicted proteins | sample OWC_soil_day10_C_FD_203103 | JGI IMG/M metagenome (GOLD analysis project Ga0316602, IMG submission 203103) | Wetland soil microbial communities from Old Woman Creek delta, Ohio, United States - OWC_soil_day10_CT | ecosystem: Environmental > Terrestrial > Soil > Wetlands | place: USA: Ohio...
CCTCTTCCCATTCCGAACAGAGAAGTTAAGCCTGATCACGCCGATGGTACTGCGTAACAGTGGGAGAGTAGGTAGTCGCCGTTTTGAAGGGAACCCCCGCAGGTAGTTGATACCTCGCGGGGGTTTTTCTGTTTGGGGGAGTTCATCCATTGATTCTTCTATGAGACATCGAGAACTTGATCAAACAAAGAATATGCCTTACTAGGCGCCCATCGGATGATCTGCCTACGTGTCAACATCTTCCTTAATTTATATGAAATTTCCTGTCCTACCACTCTAAATTACTTTGAAAGATAGTCTTTGAAATTCAATTAAAGAGAGAAATGGATACCAATATTACCCTATAATTGATCTGGAAAGCCCAATTATAGGGTGATATTGGAAATAGAACTTAAAAGATTCAATATTTAGTCTCGCTTTGTATGATTTGAGCTTTATTATTTGTATCTTTGTCGCCCGAATTCATTTTTTCATCTACCTTATAATTGGAAAATAAGTGTAGAAAGCTGTAATGTTTAGCCTTTTTTTGTAACTTTGTAGCGATTATATAAAGAAAGAAACTTTGGGAAAGTTTGATAAATACAAAATTGATTTGAAGGGAATGCAGGCAGATACTTGTAAATACGAGTTTTTGCTTGATAATCTTTTCTTTGCTAATATTGATGGTCCGGAAATACAAAAAGGGAAAATCAATGTTGTGCTTACTGTGAAAAAGGTTTCACATGCTTTTGAACTAAGTTTTCAGACTGAAGGAACAGTGAAAATACCTTGTGATCGTTGTTTGGATGAGATGGAGCAACTTGTTGCTACTTCAGACAAATTGATGGTTAAGTTTGGGCGTGACTATGCTGAAGAAGGTACAAATTTGATCGTGATCCCTGAGGAAGAAGGCGAGATTAATGTAGCGTGGTTTATTTATGAGTTTATTGTCTTGGCTATTCCGATGAAGCACGTTCACGCGCCCGGAAAATGTAATAAGGCGATGACCAGCAAGCTGAATAAACACTTAAGAACATCTTCTAGTGATGAAGAAGTTGATGTTAATGAAGAAACATTCGAGGTGTCTGAAGAAGATAATACGATAGATGATACTGATGAGCGGATGGATCCGCGGTGGAATGATTTAAAAAAAATATTAGATAATAATTAAAGCTTAAAAAAAAATGGCACATCCTAAGAGAAAACAATCAAAAACAAGAACTGCAAAGAGAAGAACTCACGATAAGGCAGTAGCTCCTACATTAGCAGTTTGCCCTAATTGTGGTGAATGGCATGTTTATCATACAGTATGTGGCGCTTGCGGTTACTATCGCGGTAAACTAGCTATTGAAAAAGAAGCAGCTGTATAATAAGAACAGCCTAAGTTGATTTATACTTAGTGAAGTACAGCAGGAGAATCTTTCTCAGGCTGTATTCTTAGTATAACAAGCATTGCAAATTCAAAATAGGATTAATGGAAAAAATTAATGCAGTAATCACTGGAGTTGGAGGATATGTACCAGATTATGTCTTGACAAATGAAGAGATCTCTAAGATGGTGGATACCAATGACGAATGGATTATGACTCGCATAGGGGTCAAAGAAAGACGAATATTGAATGAAGAAGGGTTAGGAACTTCTTATATGGCAAGAAAAGCTGCAAAACAGCTCATGCAACGTACAGAATCTAATCCTGATGATATTGATTTGGTTATTGTTGCTACTACTACTCCCGATTATCATTTTCCTTCTACAGCATCTATTTTATGTGATAAATTAGGTTTAAAAAATGCTTTTGCTTTTGATTTACAAGCGGCATGTAGTGGCTTTTTGTTTTTAATGGAAACGGCAGCTTCTTTTATTCGCTCAGGCAGATACAAGAAGATAATCATTGTTGGTGCTGATAAAATGTCATCGATCACTAATTATACTGACCGAGCGACTTGTCCTATTTTTGGAGATGGTGCCGCAGCCTTTATGGTAGAACCGACCACTGAAGAATATGGAATTATGGATGCATTGCTGAAAACAGATGGTAAGGGTTTGCCTTTCTTGCATATGAAAGCTGGTGGCTCTGTTTGTCCTCCTTCTTATTTTACAGTAGATAACCACATGCATTCTGTTTATCAAGAAGGCAGGACGGTATTTAAATATGCTGTATCAAATATGTCTGATGCGACAGCCGCACTAGCTGAAAGAAATCACCTAACAAAGGATAATATCAGTTGGGTTATTCCTCATCAAGCCAATATGCGTATCATTGACGCAGTGGCTCATCGCATGGAATTGCCTATTGAAAAGGTTATGGTGAATATTCAACGTTATGGGAATACGAGTGCAGGCACATTGCCTCTTTGTATTTGGGATTTTGAAGAAAAACTCAAGAAGGGCGACAACCTTCTTTTTACTGCTTTTGGAGCCGGATTTACGTGGGGAGCTGTCTACGTGAAATGGGGATATGATGGTAAAAAGAGGTAACTAATAGTTGCTGATTATAATATAAAACGCATCCTATTTTTATTCGATGCGTTTTTTTGTCTAAAATAAGAAAAAAAGAAATACAGGATGCATAAAGCGGGCTTCGTGAATATTGTCGGAAATCCTAACGTTGGTAAATCGACTTTGATGAATGCGTTGGTTGGTGAACGTATATCTATTGCCACTTTCAAAGCGCAAACCACGCGCCACCGAATAATGGGGATATATAATACAGAAGAGATGCAGATTGTCTTTTCTGATACTCCCGGAGTTGTTAAACCTGCATACAAGTTGCAGGAATCAATGCTTAATTTCTCTACTTCTGCTTTGGCAGATGCAGATGTGCTGCTTTATGTTACAGATGTTATCGAAATTCCTGATAAGAACAATGAGTTTATTGAAAAGGTTCGGCATCAAACGATTCCGGTATTGCTACTGATTAATAAAATAGATCTAAGTAATCAAGAAAAGCTTTCAGAGTTGGTAGATGAATGGAAATCTCTTATGCCTCAGGCTGAGATTATACCTATTTCTGCTCTTTCAAAGTTTAATGTAGATTATATAATGAAGCGTATAAAAGAGCTTTTACCGGATTCTCCTCCTTATTTTGATAAGGATCAGTTGACGGATAAACCTGCTCGTTTCTTTGTCAATGAAATTATTCGTGAAAAAATATTATTATATTACGATAAAGAAATCCCATACTCTGTAGAAGTTGTAGTTGAGCAATTTAAAGAAGATCCAAAGCTCATACATATTAATGCTGTGATATATGTTGAGCGAGAATCTCAGAAGGGAATTATTATTGGCAAACAAGGGAAAGCACTTAAGAAAGTCGCTACAGAAGCGCGTCGTGAACTCGAAAAGTTCTTCGGGAAGACAATCTTTCTTGAGACTTATGTGAAAGTTGATAAAGATTGGCGTAGTTCTGATAAAGAGTTGCGTAATTTTGGATATCAATTAGATTAAGTTAGTATTCATACGACTGTGATAGTCGCAAAAATGGAGTGATAAATTATGGGAAATTTGATTGCAATAGTAGGGCGACCCAATGTTGGGAAATCTACCTTATTCAATCGTTTGACTAAAACCCGTCAAGCGATTGTAAATGATGAAGCGGGTACTACTCGTGACAGGCAATATGGGAAATCGGAATGGTTAGGCCGGGAATTCTCTGTTGTAGATACTGGAGGTTGGGTTGTTAACTCGGATGATATTTTTGAAGAAGAAATTCGCAAACAGGTATTGTTAGCTGTTGAGGAAGCAGATGTCATTCTTTTTATTGTAGATGTAATGAATGGGGTGACAGACCTTGATTTGCAAGTAGCTTCTATTCTGCGACGTTCAGAGAGCCCGGTGATTGTTGTTGCTAACAAAACTGACAATAATGAACTGCAATATAGTGCTGCTGAATTTTACTCTCTTGGATTAGGTGACCCTAATTGTGTTTCGGCCATAACAGGTAGTGGCACAGGTGATTTAATGGATCTTATTGTCAGCAAATTTAAGAAGGAATCATCAGAGATTCTGGATGAAGATATTCCTCGCTTTGCGGTTGTTGGACGTCCGAACGCTGGGAAGTCATCGCTTATTAATGCTTTTATTGGTGAGGATAGAAATATTGTTACTGAGATTGCGGGGACTACCCGTGATTCCATATATACTCGTTATAATAAATTTGGATTTGACTTTTACTTAGTTGACACTGCGGGTATTCGTAAGAAAAATAAGGTAAGTGAAGATCTTGAATATTATTCTGTTATACGCTCCATACGTTCTATTGAAGCTGCCGACGTTTGTATACTGATGTTGGATGCGACGCGAGGAGTTGAAGGTCAGGATTTGAACATCTTTTCATTGATTCAGAAAAATTCAAAGGGTTTGGTTGTGGTTGTTAACAAATGGGATTTGGTGGAAGACAAGACAGCTAAAGTAATAAAGGAGTTTGAAAGCGCCATTCGTTCTCGCCTTGCTCCTTTTGTAGACTTTCCAATCGTATTTGGTTCAGCGCTTACGAAACAGAGAATATTGAAAGTGCTTGAAGAGGCTCGTAACGTATACGAAAATCGTAGTACTAAGATTCCTACGGCACGTTTGAATGAAGAAATTCTCCCATTGATTGAAGCTTATCCGCCTCCTTCAATAAAAGGTAAATATATTAAGATCAAGTACATCACTCAATTGCCAAATACGCAAGTTCCGTCATTCGTGTTCTTTGCTAATTTGCCGCAATATGTGAAGGAACCATATAAACGTTTCTTAGAAAATAAGATGCGTGAAAAATGGAGCCTTACCGGTACCCCTATTAATATTTATATACGACAGAAGTAAAGTTTGTATTTTATAAGACTAAGAAAGGCCAATCCGTCAATAGGATTGGCCTTTCTTAGTCTTATAAAATAATGTATTGTGAATATCTGCGTAATATTATCCTTCAATGTTTTGAACTTCTGCTTCTTTCACCTTTTGGAAAAGGTCGGATGCAAAAACGAAATTATTCAAGCGAGTATTTGGTGAGGTGAAAATATCATCTTTCGTACCTTCCCATTCTTTGTGGCCATCAAAAATAAAAATAATTTTCTCTCCAATTCCCATAACCGAATTCATATCATGAGTATTGATGATGGTGGTCATGTTATATTCTCTTGTGATATCTTGTATTAGTTCATCAATAACCAGAGAGGTTTTAGGATCTAATCCAGAGTTTGGCTCATCGCAAAACAAATACTGAGGTTGAAGCACAATGGATCGGGCGATGGCTACTCGTTTTTGCATACCTCCGCTTATTTCGCCTGGAAATTTATCTTTGGCCTCGGTAAGGTTTACACGTTCTAGGCAAGAGAGAGCTCTTCTTTGTCTGTCTCTTAACGTGTCGTTGCTGAACATATTGAGAGGAAACATCACATTCTCGAGCACGCTCATTGAATCAAATAATGCAGCACTTTGAAAAATCATACCCATCTCGCGTCGAAGATGCTTCTTCTCATTTTTGCTCATCGTTAGAAAGTTACGTGTATCATATAATAACTCTCCTTTATTTGGGGTGAGCAGTCCTACAATACATTTCATTAAAACGGTTTTTCCCGAACCACTCTGTCCAATGATTAAATTTGTTTTGCCGTTTTCAAACGTAACATTGATGTCTTTCAATACGTCTTTATCTTCAAATGACTTATAGAGTCCTTTTACTTCGATCATCCCATTAAAAGTTTAGTTAATACCAAATCGGCAAATAGAATAAGTACGCTACTCGTTACTACAGAGTCTGTAGACGCTTTTCCTACTTCTATGGAACCCCCTTCGACAGTGTAGCCGAAAAAGGCAGACACGCTTGCAATAATAAAAGCAAAGAATAGTGACTTGATAATTCCACACCAGACAAACCACTCGACAAACATGTATTGTAATCCATACTCTAAGTCACTAGCCATCATGATTCCTCCGAACCAACAGGTTGCAAAGGCACCGATGATTCCGGCAAAGATACTGAAGGTGACCAATATAGGAATAATGGTAACTAGCGCTGCTATTTTAGGAAGAATAAGGTGGCAGGCAGGATTTATTCCCATTATTTCAAGCGCGTCAATTTGCTGAGTTATGCGCATCGTTCCTAGCTCTGAGGCAATGTTTGAACCCACTTTACCCGCTAGAATAAGGCACATGATAGATGATGAGAATTCCAATAACATAATTTCGCGGGTTACGTATCCCACTGTCCATCGAGGCATCCAAGGGCTTTCGATATTCAACTTTATCTGTATTGTAATTACTGCACCTATAAAAAAGGAGATTAGAAGTACAATGCCGATGGAATTTATCCCCAGCTGCTCTATTTCTTTGATGTATTGTTTGAAGAACATACGCATCCTTTCCGGACGAGAAAATGTCCGGTTCATCAGTATGATATATCTTCCTACAGTTTTTAGTGCTTTAATCATATCTCGTATATTTGTTTGCAAATGTACACTATTCCAGCTTATTTTCACTACATTTGCCGCTAAATAACAAGGATATGGAAGATAGCAGGATGGTTCTTCGTACTGAAGACTTGGTGAAAAAATATGGTAAACGTACCGTTGTGAGTCACGTTTCTATCAATGTAAAGCAAGGTGAGATTGTTGGCTTGCTGGGCCCGAATGGAGCTGGTAAAACGACATCTTTTTATATGACCGTAGGATTGATAACCCCCAATGAAGGGCGAATTTTCTTGGACGACTTGGAGATTACAAACTATCCGGTTTATAAACGTGCTCAGACAGGCATTGGCTATTTGGCACAAGAAGCCTCTGTTTTTCGTCAGATGAGTGTGGAAGACAACATTGCTTCTGTTCTTGAAATGACCAACAAACCGAAAGAATATCAGAAAGACAAACTCGAGAGCTTGATTGCAGAATTCCGTTTGCAGAAAGTACGCAAAAATTTAGGAACCCAACTTTCTGGAGGTGAGCGCCGTCGTACGGAGATCGCTCGTTGCTTGGCCATTGATCCGAAATTTATTATGCTTGATGAGCCTTTTGCCGGTGTAGACCCTATTGCCGTGGAAGATATTCAGCAAATAGTATGGAAGCTTAAAGATAGAAATATTGGCATCCTGATTACTGACCATAATGTACAAGAGACACTAAGTATTACAGATCGTGCTTATTTATTGTTTGAAGGGAAGATCCTTTTTCAAGGAACTCCGGAAGAACTTGCAGAAAATAAAATTGTTCGTGAAAAGTATCTGAGTAATAGCTTTGTTTTGCGACGGAAGGATTTTCAGCTTAAAGAGTAAACTCAGACTTTAAGGAAATAACTTGTTGTTTTAGCATTTTAAGACTTGGTAGGCCTTTTTACTGAAACTCTGTTGATAAATCTTATTTCGAAATTACAGTCTCTTGCTTGGTGTTAATTGCTCGCTGTTTTATGTCTGTATCGTAATGCTTTGTGAACTGTGCAGGTAAGCAATCTCATCCTTTTCTAAAGAGTGCAAAATATCTCCTCATACTTCATAAAAGGTTTAGCTATAATATAAAAAAAAGAACCTTCTGTCAACACTTGTAACAAAAGGTTCTTCTAAATTTCCTAAGATTCTATATTTAGAATTTTGGTCTAGCTTCTTTAACTACCATTGCACGTCCTTCATATTCGGCTCCGTTCAATTCTGCGATTGCTTTTGCTGCTTCTGCATCATTGCCCATTTCTACGAAACCAAAGCCTTTAGACTTACCTGTTTCGCGGTCCATGATAACTTTAACTGAAGACACTGTTCCGTAATCTTCTAAGGTTTGTTGCAGATCTGCTTCCCTAACATTGTAGTTAAGGTTTCCAACGTAAATGTTCATAATGAAAATAATAAAAAATGAATAAATAAAAATTTTCGGAAAAATAGATGGGTAATACTTTGAAGATCAAAACGACAGAGAGTTTACAAAGGCGCTTATTAAACGGAGAGTAAAAACTTGTAATCGAAATCGTGAAACTAATTCATCATTATTCCGCCACAAAGGAAAGCATTTATTTTCAATAAGTGTTCTTTTTTTTGTGTTTTCTTTATCATTCTTGCTTTTTTTCACCATCTGCTCCCTAATATTTGCTCTTCCTGTTGTATAACAGTTCCGAACTTGATGCACAACAGCCCTATTTTCAGTGCATTAAGTTCATTCTCCACTACCTTTGCAAAAAAACAAAGAGTTATGAGACAGATAAGAAACATTACGTTAATCATGGTTTTGATCGTTTTGAGCCCGTTTGCAATTCAGGCACAAGAAGGTCAAATGTCTATTTCGTTGAATCAAGCTATTGACTCAGCTATGTTACACAATGAATCTCTGCGGCAAGCTACACTAAATGCAAAGATAGCCAAAGAAGAGAGTTTGGGGGCTAATGCCGTCTTTATGCCCCAGGTAGGGCTTTCGTATAACGCTTATTTTACGAACAATCCTCTCAATGCTTTTGGTTTCAAATTGCAAGAACAAAGTGTAACGGCCGCCGACTTTGATCTGGCAAAGCTAAACTATCCCGGCTTTAACAAAGATTTTTCTGCTCAGATAGAGGTTACTCAGCCCATTTTTAATATGGATGCTATTTATCTGAGAAGTAGCGCGCGCGATTATCATCAGATGCAAGAATGGAGTCGTAAACGGGCTGAAGAATATTTGTTGTTTCAGGTTAAGAAAGCTTATCTTGAGGTAAGGCTGGCTTATCAAAATAAAGAAGTAATAGCGAAAGCACTTGAGACAGCTGATGCTTTTTTGAAGCGAGCCGAAGATATGTATGAGCAAGGTCTTATACAGAAGGCCGATTTGCTCGATGCCAGAGTGTTTCAAAGTAGAATGAGAACGGATTTCCAAACAGCGAAGAGCAATATTATTAATAGTTCTGACCAATTGGGGCTTTTAATGGGTAAGCAACCAGGTATTGCTTATGTCGTAGATGCGGTGCGCTTTTCAACGGAATCTGTTAGAAGCTTGAACTTGAGCTATCGTACTGATATACTTGCTTATGAAGCAGGGTTATCAGCTGCTAAAAATAAACTACGCGCCGACAAGATGTCGTTGATTCCTCGTATAAACGCTTTTGGAAATTATCAATACAATGATGTGAAGCCGTTTCGTTTTAGTTCCGATAGTTACTTTGCCGGGGTGCGTCTGTCGTGGAAGATATTCTCGGGCACACAAGACTGGCACAAAATAAAGGCTTCTCAATTGGAACGTGATAAGGTTGCAAGTCGATTAACCGAGACCAAGTCGCAAGCTGAAGTGGAATATCAGAAGAATCTGCGTCAACTCAGTGATTTAGACTACGAAATGAAGCAAGCTGATTCGATGGTGTCACAAGCTGAAGAAGGGCTTACGATTCAGACAGATCGTTACTCTCAAGGGCTTTCTTCTACCTCAGATTTGCTTCGTGTGCAGACTCAGTTAGCCCAAACCGGTTTGATGCGTGAAATGGTCTACTTTAAAAAAGACCTCACCATCGCCTATCTTGCTTTTATAACATCTTCTAACGAATAAAAAATAATATAGATATGAAAAAGTCAAAGATTTCCTTGCTAAGTGCATTGATTGTTTCGAGTATGCTAATCACTGCTTGCTCTGGTGGAGCAGATAAAAAAACAAATAACAACACTCCTGTTGCGGTGGTAACAGTCACTCCTATATCTCAAAATGAACGAGGGATAGTGGCTAACGGTCAGATACGATCCAAAGAGACTGCCCGCCTTGGTACTCGTATGATGGGATCGGTTACTTCTATTCGTGTGAAAAAAGGAGATAAAGTCTCAAAAGGACAGCTCTTGCTAACTATCTCCGACGAAGAACTTGGAGCAAAGAAGGCACAGACAGAAGCTATGATTCGAGAAGCGGAGGCTGCTTATAATCAGGCGAAGAAAGATGAGGAGCGTTTTGCTACTCTTTATGCCCGTAAGAGCGTTTCGGCTAAAGAGTATGAGAATGTTAATCTACAGTTTCTATCGATGAAGTCGAAGTTGGAAATGGCTCGTCAAATGAAGAGAGAAGTAACTGCCAATCAGGCATATACACAGATATCTGCTCCTTTTAGCGGCATCGTGTCGCAAATAAATATTGATTTGGGAGCATTGGCTAGTCCGGGCATACCGCTTATCGTAGTAGAAAAGGGAGGTGAGTTGGTCGTAGAAAGTTCGCTTACAGAGTCGGACATAAATAAGGTTGAAAAAGGAATGAAAGCCACCGTACGAGTAAAGTCAGCTAACCTAGTGTTTGAAGCTCCCATTATTGAGAAAAGCCAATCGTCAGTAGAAAGTGGTGGGCAGTATAAGATTACCATCCAGGTTCCGGCCGCCGAGAAGTCAAAAGTTTATTCGGGTATGTATGCCAATGTGTTTGTTTCTGTTGCCAAAGATCGGAATGAACAGCAATCGAACAATTTATTGATACCTACCGCTGCATTGCTCGATAAAGATGGTTTATCCGGAGTTTTCGTCGTTTCATCCTCACAAACGGCTATGCTTCGTTGGGTACGCACCGGACAAGTGATGGGAGATTATACCGAAATACTTTCCGGATTGCAGAAAGAAGATCGGATCATCCTTTCTTACGGAAAGAGACTAGAGAATGGAACAAAAGTTGAATTAAAGAAATAACAATAGCCATGAAAGAAGGATTTGCCGGCAAAATTGCCGGAGGCTTTTTACAAAGCAAGCTCTCGTTGCTGTTGATGGTTGCTTTTATGCTCATTGGAGTCTATAGTGTTTATTTGATTCCCCGAGAAGAAGAACCTCAGATAGAAGTTCCTGCGGCCGATATATTCATCGGTATGCCGGGAGCTACCCCTGCTGAGATGGAAACAAAAGTGGTGGCACCGCTCGAAAAAGCTTTGTCTAATGTGAATGGAGTGGAACACGTTATGTCCACCTCTATGTCTGATCAGGCTATGCTCACGGTTCAATTTTATGTGGGGAAAAACCAAGAGAAATCGTTGGTAAACCTTTATAATGAATTGATTAAGAATATGGATAAGATGCCTCAGGGTGTCAGTATGCCATTAATAAAGACACGTTCCATCAATGATGTTCCGGTGCTTGCCCTTACGCTCTGGAGTAAGAGCAGTAGCGACTATATGCTCAGACAACAAGCTGAATTGCTGCGCAACGAAATCAAAAAGATCAAGAACGTTACCAACATTGATATCATCGGAGGTCGTTCTCGTGAGGTAAGTGTCACTATCGATAAAGATAAGTTGGCTGGGATGAATCTAGATTTGGCGGCCATAAGCCAGTATATGCAGGCAGCTAATTTTCAGATGCAGGCCGGTAATATCTATAGTGGTAATGAAACCTACTCTGTATCATCAGGCAATTTTCTGAAAACCCGCGAAGATGTGGATAATCTGATTGTGGGAATGAATGAAGGACATCCGATCTATCTTTCTTCCATCGCTACTATAACCGAAGGCCCTTCGTCTACACCGATTCAATATGTTTCGTTCGGTTATGGCGCTGATGCGGCGAAAGATTTAAAGGAAAATAATGCTTCTGATTACACAGCTGTAACGATTGCTATTTCCAAACAAGAAGGTACGGATGCCATGCACCTGTCCGAAAAGATATTAGATAAGGTAGAGCATCTCAAGAAAGAATCAGTTTCCCCGGATATTAACATTTCCGTGACTCGTAATTATGGTGAATCGGCTTCTGAAAAAGTATCCGAGTTGCTTCTTCATCTCTTTGGAGCCATTGTAGCCGTAACACTATTTGTTATGTTGGCTATGGGTTGGCGCGGTGGTTTGGTTGTCTTTCTTTCTGTGCCTGTCACGTTTGCGCTGACTCTATTCGCTTATTATTTCATGGATTATACACTGAATAGGATTACGCTTTTTGCTCTCGTGTTCGTAACGGGTATTGTGGTGGACGATTCCATTATTATAGCAGAAAACATGCACCGACACTTTAAGATGAAGTATCTCTCACTCAGACAGGCTGCCATTTTTGCTATCAATGAAGTGGGCAATCCCACTATACTTGCTACACTGACAGTCATTGCAGCCGTATTGCCTATGGCCTTTGTTTCAGGGTTAATGGGTCCTTATATGAGTCCGATGCCTATTGGTGCGTCTATTGCCATGACATTTTCTCTGATTGTAGCCTTGACACTTACTCCTTATCTGGGATATATTTTCCTTAAGCACAAGGATAGTAAAAAAGAGGGAGAGAAAGAGGAAAAAGAATACGATGCTTCTAGCTCTGCTTTCTATCGCTACTATGCGTGGTTTATGAATCCGATGCTTGCATCTCGCAAAAAACGTTGGGTGTTTATGCTTGTTACTTTGGCTCTTTTAATTGGTTCGGTTTCTTTGTTTTTCTTCAAGGTCGTTCCTGTTAAGATGCTACCTTTTGACAATAAGAATGAGTTTCAGGTAGTGATTGATATGCCCGAGTCGGCTACATTGGAACAAACGGATGCTGTGACCAAAGAGATAGCCGCTTTTGTGGCCACTCAGCCCGAGGTAGTGAATTATCAAACTTATGTAGGTACTTCTGCACCTATCAGTTTCAATGGCTTGATGCGTCATTATGATTTGAGAAAGGGAGAAAATGTGGCCGATATCCAAGTGAACCTCACGGATAAGGGTGACCGTAAAATCCAAAGTCATGACATTGCTAAGAAGATGCGTAAACCGATTCAGGAGATTGCTCTTCGCTGGAATGCCAACGCTAAGATAGTAGAAGTCCCACCCGGACCTCCTGTTTTATCTACAATTGTAGCCGAAGTATATGGTCCTAATTACGAGGAACAAATTAAAGTAGCCCGCCAGATCAAAAACATATTGAGTCAAACCGAAGGTATTGTAGACACTGATGTTTTGATAGAGGATGATCAGCAAGCACTTCGCTTTGCAGTAGATAAAGAAAAAGCGATGCTCAGGGGAGTAGCTCCGGCTAAAGTTACTGAAAACCTACGAGCAGCTATTTCAGGTAAAGATGTAGGTGTATTACATAAAGAAAATTCGTTGTCGCCCATCCCCATTCGTCTGGAGATGAATAACTCGGACAAGTCATCGGTGGAAGCATTGAAAAGCCTTCCTATACAGAGCATGAGTGGACAGGTCGTTCAATTAGGTGATATAGCCGAAGTGAAGGAAGAAGTAAAAGAGAAGAGCATCTGGCGTAAGGATCAGAAAAGGTTAGTGATGGTTACTGCCGATCTGGCGGGGGCATTAGAAAGTCCCGTGTATGCGATGATGGATGTGAACAAGAAGCTCAAAGAGGTGAAACTCCCTGAGGGTTATGAGCTTAGTGTACTGAGTAATTCGCAACCTGAAAATGAAGATAACTATTCGATGAAGTGGGATGGTGAGTGGCAAATCACTTACGAAGTGTTCCGTGACCTCGGCATAGCCTTTGCCATTGCAATATTGATTATTTATTTGCTCATTGTGGGTTGGTTTCAAAACTTCCTTGTACCTATCGTGATGCTCGCTGCCATACCGCTTTCCTTGATTGGGATAGTATTGGGGCATTGGATAATGGGAGCTTATTTCAGTGCAACATCCATGATCGGCTTCATTGCCTTGGCGGGTGTTATGGTGAGGAACTCTGTTTTGCTTATTGATTTCATCAATATTCGCCTTAAGGAGGGTATTCCGCTCAAGCAAGCTATTCTGGAAGCTGGTGCGGTGCGTACGTTGCCTATTCTTCTTACAGCAGGTACGGTAGTGTTGGGTGCCATCGTTATCTTGTTTGATCCTCTTTTTCAAGGACTAGCCATTTCGTTGATGGGAGGAACAATCACATCGACTATCCTTACACTTGGGGTTGTACCGTTGCTTTATTTCAAAATGTTGAGAAAAACAATTAAATAAGAAAAGGTTATGAAACTATTGGTTGTAGTAAGTATCAAAGAATATCAGGAAGAAGTAGCTAAATTGCTCGAAAGTGCAGGTGTGAGCATCTTCAGTGTGAGCGATATCACAGGATACAAGAAACGTGGTTACAATGTAGGTTGGTTTGGTTCGGACAACGGGAAAGCTAATTCTATCGTTCTGTTTAGCTTTACAGATCCTGAATCGGCTCTAAAAGCGTTGGAAAACATTAATCGTTGCAATGCAGATTGCAATACGTCTTTTCCTGTCAGAGGTTTTGTGTTGAGTGTAGAAGGGTTCTCAAAAATGATGTAGAATATGAAAGAACGGATTATCAGATTCGTAGCTGGAACACTCGTTTTAACGAGTGTTCTTCTAGCCTATTTTGTAGCCATAGAATGGCTGTTCTTAGCCGGGTTTGTCGGTTTTAACTTGTTTCAGTCCTCAATGACTAAGTTTTGCCCCTTAGAGAAGTTGCTTGATTTATTTATTAAAGACTAAATAAGCAGATAACTTTTTTTTGATTGCATGTTTCTTCTTCTTTGAAGATGGCTTTTATTACCTCAAAACATGGGGATGTTATTATGCAAAACATCCCCATGACTTAACCAACAACATCCCCATGTTGTGACTCTGGGCATGCGCTAAATTATTCGCTACCACGGAATGCAATTATGTAAGCTTCCTTTTAATTCCACACGTACGATGGATAAGATAGCACGGCCTGATTAGTTAAACCAAGATAATTTCGTATTTTTGTAATCGTTAAGTAAATGGTTATAAAAAGTTCGATTATGAATAAGACGGAATTATCTTTGCGTTTTCCTGTTATAAAACTTGGTGCAACCTGTTTTGCTAACCTCTCCGATGAAAAACTTCGCGAATTGGAATCTCATAAGCGGCAGATAACTTTTCAAAAAGGAGATATTATCAATAAACAAGGTAGCTTTGCTCCATCTGTCATGTTTATTCTCCATGGCTTTGTGAAAGAATTCATAGAAGGAATATCGGGAAGGAATACGAACCTACGAATAGTGGGGCAAGGGGATTTTATTGCGTTGTCGGGCTTATTTAATAATAAGGTAAGCAATTATTCAGCCATGGCTTTAGGTCCGGTTACGTTATGTTTATTCGACAGAGAATACTTATTGCAACTGATTCAAGAGAATCCGGGCATCAGTTTCCAACTTATACAGCGATACAGTGATTTAGAGAATAGTTTTTTTTCACTATTACATAGCCATTTATATAAACAAATGCACGGAAAGATGGCTCGTGCTTTGTTATATCTTGATTCTTTCAGGACAGACGAAAGCAATGTGTTTGAATTCATGTCTCGAAAGGATATAGCCGAATTTGCTTCTGTTAGCACAGAGAATGCAATTAGAGTTTTAAAGAGTTTTGAGTCGGATAATTTGATTGAAGTAAAGGATAGAGAGATTCATATCTTAAACCCTCAGGCATTGGAAGTTATCTATCAAAAAGGTTGAAATACAAATAATTCATAAATCTTATTTGATAATTGAAAGATTAGCACTAATTTTGCACCCTCAATTTGAGTATCGAACAAAGTATAAATCAAATAAATAATTGTCAGAATGAACGTTTCATTACAAAACATTGACAAAGTAAGTGCATTGCTTACAGTAAAGCTTGAGAAAGCCGACTATCAGGAACAAGTAGACAAGTCGCTGAAGTCTTTTCGTCAGAAAGCACAAGTGCCCGGGTTCCGTAAAGGAATGGTTCCGGCAAGTCTGGTGAAGAAAATGTATGGTAAATCAGTTGTTGCTGAAGAGGTTAACAAATTGCTTTCAGCAAAGGTCTATGGATATATCAAAGAGAATGAATTGAATATTCTTGGCGAACCGATGCCTAACGAAGATAAGCAGCCTGTGGTTGATTTTGATACAATGGAAGATTTCGAGTTTTTGTTCGACATTGCATTGGCTCCTGAATTTAAGGCGGAAGTATCTGCTAAAGATAAAGTAGACTATTACACTGTTGATGTGACGGCTGAAATGGTTGACAAACAGGTGAAAGCATACACTCAACGTAGTGGGCGATATGATCAGGTTGATGTTTATCAGGAAAATGATATGTTGAAAGGTTTGATCGCCGAACTTGATGAGAATGGTAATATAAAAGAGGGTGGCATTCAGGTAGAAGGCGCAGTGTTGATGCCTTCCTATATAAAGAATGATACTCAGAAAGCGATCTTTGCGAATGCAAAGGTGAATGATGTGTTGGTCTTTAACCCTAATACGGCTTATGACGGGCATGATACTGAAATAGCTTCACTTTTGAAAATAGAAAAAGAAGCTGCTGCAGAGATAAAAGCTGATTTCAGCTTCCAGATAGCAGAGATTACTCGTTTCGTAGAAGGAGAATTGAATCAGGAAATTTTCGATCAGGTTCTGGGTAAAGAGGTCGTTACAACTGAAGAAGAATTTCGTGCAAAGGTAAAGGAAAGCATTGCGGCTCAATTTGTTGCTGATAGTGATTATAAATTTCTTATTGATTTTCGTAAGAACCTGCTTGAAAAGTTGGGTAAAATCGAATTTCCTACAGCTTTGCTGAAACGTATTATGCTGTTGAATAATCCAGACAAAGGAGAAAGCTTTGTGGATGAAAACTACGATAATAGCATCGAGGAATTGACTTGGCATTTGGCTAAAGAACAACTAGTGAAAGAATTTGATATTAAGGTAGAACAAAATGATGTTCTTCAAATGGCAAAAGATGCTACTAAAGCACAGTTTGCTCAATATGGCATGCTCACTGTTCCTGATGATCTTCTTGATAATTATGCTCAAGAGATGCTGAAGAAGAAAGAAAGCATTGATGGCCTGGTAAACCGCGTGGTAGATACTAAGCTTTCTGTGGCGTTGAAAAACAAAGTGACTTTGGTAAATAAGGTTGTTTCTGTGGAAGATTTCAGCCAACTATTTAAATAAATATATCCAAATATCGGATATCAAAGAATACAGAGACACAAGGTCGCAGAGATTTTTTTATTAATTATAACTCTGTCCTTTTGTGTCTCTGTGTTCTTTTTTGTTTCTTTGTATTCACATTGTACTAACAATATAATACGGATAACTTATGGATGATTTCAGAAAATATGCAACCAAGCACTTAGGAATAAATAGTTTGGTGCTAGATGATGTTATAAAATCGCAAGCAGGATACTTGAATCCTTATATCCTTGAAGAGAGACAATTGAATGTAACTCAACTGGATGTATTCTCTCGTTTGATGATGGATCGTATCATTTTTCTCGGTACACAAGTCGATGATTATACGGCAAACACGCTTCAGGCTCAATTGCTGTATCTGGACTCTGTAGATCCGGGAAAAGACATTTCTATTTATATTAACTCTCCCGGTGGCTCAGTCACTGCAGGTCTTGGCATTTATGATACCATGCAATTTATTACGAGTGACGTGGCTACGATCTGTACCGGTATGGCAGCCTCTATGGCTGCTGTCTTATTGGTGGCCGGAGCAGATAAAAAACGTTCTGCACTAACACATTCACGAGTGATGATTCACCAACCGATGGGAGGAGCTCAAGGGCAAGCTTCGGATATTGAGATTACTGCTCGTGAAATTATGAAGTTGAAAAAGGAGCTTTATACGATTATTGCTAATCACGCACACGTGGATTTTGATAAAGTATGGGCGGATTCAGATCGTGATTATTGGATGACAGCTGTTGAGGCCAAAGACTATGGTATGATAGACGAAGTATTGGTTAGAAAACCTGTTAGCGAATAAAGATGGATGAATCAAAAATAACGAAAAACGGCAAGAAAAGATGTAGCTTTTGTGGACGTCTAGAGAGCGAGGTAAACTTTCTTATCACGGGCATGAACGGATACATTTGCGACAGTTGCACCACTCAAGCCTATGAGATAACAAAGGAAGCTTTGGATGCCTCTGCTGCGGCAGGTGGTAAAAAACTAAATATGAAGGAGCTGCCCAAGCCTCTTGAAATAAAAGCCTTTCTTGATCAATATATTATTGGGCAAAATGATGCCAAGCGTTTTCTTTCTGTATCGGTGTACAACCACTACAAGCGTTTGTTACAAAAGGACAGCAAAGATGATGTGGAGATAGAGAAATCAAACATTATTATGGTAGGTAGCACTGGAACGGGCAAGACACTATTGGCTCGTACCATAGCAAAATTGCTACATGTACCGTTTACCATTGTTGATGCTACAGTGCTGACTGAGGCCGGATATGTTGGGGAGGATATTGAAAGTATTCTTACCCGCTTGCTTCAGGTGGCCGATTACAATGTGGCCGAGGCTGAACAGGGAATTGTTTTTATTGACGAAATAGACAAAATAGCCCGTAAGGGAGATAATCCTTCCATTACCCGCGACGTAAGTGGTGAAGGTGTGCAACAGGGCTTGTTGAAGTTATTGGAAGGATCGGTTGTTAATGTACCTCCCCAAGGAGGACGCAAACATCCCGATCAGAAAATGATCGCCGTGAATACGAAGAATATTTTGTTCATTTGTGGCGGAGCGTTTGATGGTATAGAAAAGAAAATAGCACAGCGACTGAACACACACGTGGTTGGATATGGAGCTTCTCAAAAGAATACTACTATTGATAAGAGCAATATGATGCAGTATATTGCTCCTCAAGATTTGAAATCTTTTGGTTTGATTCCGGAGATTATAGGGCGTCTGCCTGTTCTCACTTATTTAGAACCGCTTGATAGGTCGGCTCTTCGCTCTATTCTTACTGAACCGAAAAATTCCATTGTTAAGCAATACGTTAAATTGTTCGAGATGGATGGTGTGAACCTTACTTTTCAGGCAGAAGTATTTGAATATATCGTGGATAAGGCTGTGGAGTACAAATTAGGGGCTCGCGGGTTGCGCTCTATTGTGGAGACAATTATGATGGATGTGATGTTTGAAATACCGTCGCAAGACCAGAAGGAATATGAGGTAACGCTGAGCTATGCAAAAGCGCAACTTGATAAATCCAATATGATAAGACTGCAAACGGCATAAAACAAGCAATAGTGCAAGAAATAAATGGATGTTTTGGTTTTCCCTTGAAAATATTAGCTTGGATTTACTTGATTTTTAATAAGTTGTTATAACTTTGTTTGTCACTCTTCAAGAAGTAAGAGTGAGAGTTAAAGTTTGAAATAGAACAAAACAATCTAATGTAATGGCAGGGAAGATTAATTTAACGGACCAACTGAAGAAGTATTTTGGATTTGGTAAATTCAAAGGAAATCAAGAAGCTATCATTCAGAATTTGCTTGATGGTAACGATACCTTTGTACTCATGCCCACCGGCGGAGGCAAATCTCTATGCTATCAGTTACCTTCGCTAACAATGAAAGGTACCGCCATTGTTATTTCTCCATTGATTGCTTTAATGAAGAATCAAGTAGATGCAATGCGAAATTTCAGTGAAGAAGACGGCATTGCTCATTTTATTAATTCTTCGTTAAATAAGTCGGCCATTGATCAGGTAAAGTCTGATATTCTCTCTGGAAAAACAAAATTGCTTTATGTCGCACCCGAGTCTTTAACTAAAGATGAAAATGTGGCATTCCTGCGTAAAGTGAAAATTTCTTTTTATGCAGTAGATGAAGCTCATTGTATTTCGGAATGGGGACATGATTTTCGTCCGGAATATCGTCGCATTCGTCCTATTATTAATGAGATAGGTAAGGCGCCGGTTATTGCGTTGACGGCAACGGCCACTCCTAAAGTTTTGCATGACATTCAGAAGAACCTGGGGATGGTAGATGCAAAAGTCTTTAAATCTTCATTTAATCGCCCTAATTTATATTACGAAGTTCGTCCTAAAACAGTTAATATAGACAGGGAGATAATAAAATTCATCAAGAATAATAATGAAAAGTCAGGTATCATCTATTGCTTGAGCCGGAAAAAAGTAGAAGAACTTGCTCAAATTCTTCAGGCAAATGGAATCAATGCAAGAGCTTACCATGCCGGGATGGATTCTGCAACAAGAACCCAGAATCAGGATGACTTTTTGATGGAGAAGATAGACGTTATAGTGGCTACTATAGCATTTGGAATGGGCATAGATAAGCCTGATGTGCGTTATGTTATTCATTACGATATACCTAAAAGTCTGGAAGGTTATTATCAAGAAACCGGACGCGCCGGCAGAGATGGTGGTGAAGGACAATGTATAACCTTCTATACGAATAAAGACTTGCAGAAACTGGAAAAGTTTATGCAAGGAAAACCTGTGGCAGAACAGGAAATAGGCAAGCAGCTTCTGCTCGAGACTGCTGCGTATGCTGAGTCTTCCGTATGCCGTCGTAAGTCGTTATTACACTACTTCGGCGAAGAATATACGGAAGAAAATTGTGGAAATTGTGACAACTGTTTAAACCCAAAAAAGCAAGTGGAGGCTCAAGATTCGTTATGTGCTGTGATTGAAGCGATTATCGCTGTTAAAGAGAATTTTAAAGCAGACTATATTATTGATATATTGCAAGGTAAAGAAACTTCTGAAGTGCAGGCGCATCTTCATGAAGACCTTGAAGTTTTTGGCTCAGGAATGGGTGAAGAAGATAAAACATGGAATGCTGTTATTAGGCAAGCACTTATTGCCGGTTATTTGAGTAAAGATGTCGAAAACTACGGAACCCTAAAGGTTACCGAAGCCGGGCATAAGTTCCTAAAACACCCTAAGTCTTTCAAAATTACTGAAGATAATGATTTTGATGAAGTTGAAGAAGAAGCGCCAACAAGAGGTGGAGGCTCTTGCGCTGTCGATCCGGCATTGTATTCAATGTTGAAAGACTTAAGGAAAAAACTATCTAAAAAATTAGGCGTTCCGCCTTATGTTATTTTTCAAGATCCTTCTCTTGAAGCGATGGCTACTATCTATCCGGTTACGCAGGATGAATTGCAAAATATACCTGGGGTAGGTGCGGGAAAAGCCAAACGTTATGGTGAAGATTTCTGCGTACTAATAAAGAAGCACTGCGAAGAGAATGAAATAGAACGTCCTGAAGATCTTCGGGTGCGCACAGTTGCTAATAAATCGAAGTTGAAAGTTTCAATCATTCAATCTATCGATCGTAAAGTGGCTTTGGATGATATTGCTCTTTCAAAGGGTATTGAATTTAGTGATTTGCTAGATGAGGTCGAAGCAATTGTTTATTCGGGAACAAAATTGAATATCGATTATTTCTTAGATGAAATAATGGATGAAGATCACATGCTCGACATTTATGATTATTTTAAAGAATCGACTACCGATAAAATAGAGGATGCTATCGCAGAGCTTGGTGATGATTACACGGAGGAAGAAGTGCGGTTAGTGCGGATTAAATTCTTCTCGGAAATGGCAAACTAAACTTATAATGAATTGAAGAAGCCGGCGATTTGCTAAGAGGCACGGAGATATCCGATGCCACTGCGAATGGTCGGTTTCTTCTTTTTTTATGGCTTGGAGCAAAAAAACAAGTCGATTAAGATCATAGACTTGAATAAAAACCGTATATTTGCACGCAATAAATTTTAAACGCATAGCCCTATGTCATTTATTGCTGATAAGATTGTTATGGATGGATTGACTTATGATGATGTCTTGTTAATTCCATCCTATTCTGAAGTTTTACCCCGCACTGTCGATCTTTCGACAAAGTTCTCACGAAACATTGAGTTAAAAGTCCCATTTGTTACGGCCGCTATGGATACTGTTACCGAAGCTAAGATGGCTATTGCCATAGCACGAGAAGGAGGCATCGGAGTGATCCATAAAAACATGTCCATCAAAGATCAAGCGAAGCAAGTTGCTATTGTGAAGCGTGCTGAAAATGGAATGATTTATGATCCGGTAACTATCAAACAAGGTTCTACTGTTTATGACGCTCTTGCTCTTATGGCAGAGTATAAAATTGGTGGCATCCCAGTGGTGGATGATGATCGCTTCTTGGTTGGTATTGTCACAAATAGAGACCTTCGTTTCGAGAGAGATATGGACAAGCATATTGACGAAGTAATGACGAAGGATAACTTGGTTACGACAAATCAGTCTACTGATCTTGAATCTGCTGCGCAAATTCTTCAACGATATAAAATAGAGAAACTTCCTGTTGTTGATAAAGAAGGCCGATTGATTGGTTTGGTTACTTATAAGGATATAACCAAAGCAAAAGACAAACCTATGGCTTGCAAAGATGCTAAAGGTCGATTGAGGGTTGCAGCAGGTGTTGGTGTTACTTCTGATACTTTTGAGCGTATGCAAGCATTGGTTGATGCAGGAGCTGACGCTATTGTTATTGATACGGCTCATGGACACTCAAAAGGTGTTGTTGATGTGCTGATTGAATCAAAAAAACGTTTTCCGAATATTGATATTGTGGTAGGTAATATTGCAACTGGTGATGCTGCTAAGATGTTAGCTGAAGCGGGTGCTGATGGTGTGAAAGTGGGTATCGGGCCTGGATCGATTTGTACGACTCGTGTTGTTGCAGGAGTGGGAGTTCCTCAGCTTTCTGCCGTTTATGAAGTTGCTAAAGCGTTGAGAGGAACTGGCGTTCCTTTAATAGCTGATGGCGGACTACGCTATTCTGGTGATGTAGTGAAAGCGCTTGCTGCCGGAGGATGCTCCGTGATGATAGGTTCTTTGGTTGCCGGAACAGAAGAAAGCCCAGGTGAAACCATTATATTTAATGGAAGAAAATTTAAGTCTTATAGGGGGATGGGATCGCTTGAAGCGATGGAGAATGGTTCTAAAGATCGTTACTTTCAAAGCGGAGAAACTGATGTAAAGAAGCTTGTTCCAGAAGGAATTGCTGCCCGAGTGCCCTATAAAGGCACCCTTTATGAGGTGATTTATCAGCTTACAGGTGGTTTGCGCGCTGGTATGGGATATTGTGGTGCGGCAAATATTGATAAACTTCATGAGGCAAAATTCACTCGTATCACCAATGCCGGTGTTATGGAGAGCCACCCACATGATGTGACTATAACAAGTGAATCCCCTAATTATAGTCGTCCGGAGTAGAGGTCACTTTAGATAACTTTTAAGGAAGGTGCAAATGCATAAAGTTTATAGATAACAAAACTTTGTGTTTTTGCGCCTTCTTTTTATTATTCGATTTTATTCTTTTATCTTTGTTTCTTTATCGTTTCATGACTCGTGTATAAATAAACCATTGTATGAAAATATTCTTCCTGTCGCTTCTGTTAAGTATCTTAAGCATATATGTCATGGGACAGCAAGATCCTGTATTGATGCGAATAAACAATAGGGACATAACTCGTTCTGAATTTGAATATAGTTATAATAAAAACAGATGTTTTAATGAGGATGAGCATAAGAATATACGTGAATACGTAGCACTTTTTGTTGATTTTAAATTAAAAGTCGCAGCAGCTGAAGCTGCCAGAATCGACACGACTCGTGCTTTTCGAGATGAGCTAGCCGGTTACCGTCGCCAGTTGGCTAAATCGTATCTTACTGATGAAATAGCTGAAGATGAATATGCGAATCGGGTATATGAAAAGATGAAGAAGAATTCTCGTACAGGGCAGGTTTTGGTTGCGCAGGTCTTTAAATATCTTCCTCAAAACGCCTCTGCCCAAGAGCTTAGAAGTGCGCAGTTTTTGATGGATTCTATTTATGATGTTTTGGTGAAAGACTCACTGTCAGATTTTGCCAAGTATGTTAATCAGTATTCTGATGAAAGGAAATCGTTTTGGGTAGGATGGTTGCAAATGCCTGAAGAATTTGAGAAAGTGGTTTTTTCTATGAGAAAAGATGAATTATCTAAACCTTTCTTTACCCCCAAAGGATTGCATATTGTTAAAGTACTAGAGACGAGAGATATTCCTCCCTTTAAAGAGGTTCGTGGTGAAATTATCAGACGTCTTACCCGTCAATATGGAGAAGATAAAGGCGCTGAGGCTTTGGTTGAAAAGCTGAAAATGGAATATCACTATATTTCAAAAGAAGAAAATATACAAGAACTATATACTCGTGGAAAAACGGATAAAGTTCTTTTCACTATCGATGGATGCGTTTATACAGGTGTTGATTTTGAGCGTTTTGCTGAAGGACATCCTCAGGAAATTAGAAAACAGTTGAGCCATTTTGTTACTAAATCCATGCTTGATTATGAAAATGAGCGTTTAGAGATGAAGTATCCCGATTTTCGGTATTTAATGCAGGAGTATAGGGATGGTATCTTACTGTTTGAGATTAGCAATCGGGAGATATGGGAACCGGCTTCTAATGATGAAGTAGGGTTAAGAGCTTTTTTTAAAACACATAAAGAAAACTACTTCTGGGAAAAGCCTCGCTATAAAGGCTTGGTGCTGCATTCCGTAAACAAGAAAATAGCTAAGAAAGCCAAGAAATTGGTAAGAAAATTACCATATGAACAGTGGTCTGATGTAATCTTAAAGACATTTAATAGAACGTCGGTTTCCGAAATAAAGTTGGAACAAGGCCTTTTTGTTGAGGGAAGTAATAAATATGTCGATAAAATTATTTTTAAAAAAGGAGATTTTGTACCTTTGGAGGCTTTTCCGTATACCACTGTTCTCGGAGAGAAGGTGAAAGGTCCGGATAGTTATAACGATGTTAGGGGACCTTTGGTCGTTGATTATCAAGAATACCTTGAATCATTATGGATGGAGCTTTTGCATGCGAAAAGTAAGGTTGAAATAAACCAAGAGGTTTTAAAAACAGTTAATAATCACTGAAGCAAGCAATTATTACATTATCTTCGTATATTATATTAAGTATAATTCAGTTATAATGAAGATTGTTGTCTCTTTACTAATCTTTGTTTCTTCTTTCGGGTCATGCACGCGTAAGGACGATCATACAGGGAAGACGCCTTTAGTAGAGGTTGATGGGAACTTTTTATACAAAGAAGATTTGCATATGGCTATCCCTGCGGGTTTGTCCAAAGATGATAGCTTACTTTTTGCCAAGCATTATATTCGTAACTGGGCGGAAGATGTTTTGTTGTACAGTAAAGCTAAGAGTAATATTCCGAAGAATAACGAGATTGATGAATTAGTAGAAAACTATAGAAAAACACTGATAATGCATACTTATCAGCAGGAACTTATCAATCAGAAATTAGTGGATGAGTTTTCGGAACAGGAGATGATTGATTACTATGAGAAAAATAGGAATCTATTTATTCTGGAGCATTCGCTGATTAAAGGATTGTTTGTAAAGGTGCCATTGACAGCTCCCCAAGTAAATAGAGTACGTAAATGGTATAAGTTGGAAACAAGTGAAGCCATAGATCATTTAGAGAAATATAGTCTACAGAATGCTGTTAGTTACGACTATTTTTATGATAAATGGGTGCCGACATCTGATCTTTTGGATAGGATGCCACTTAAGGTCTTGGATCCGGAGAGCTATTTGCGTTTCAATCGTCAGGTTGAATTGAAAGACACTGCGTATTATTATTTTCTGAATGTGAGTGACTATCGCAAATCAGGAGAACAGGAGCCTTATGAGCTTGCTAAGTTTGAAGTAAAAGATATGCTTGTAAATAAGAAACAGGTTGATTTCATGAAAAAGGTAAAGGACGATTTGTATCAACAAGCAATGAGTGATAAAAAAATTATAAATTATTAAATACAAAGAATGAAGAAGTTTGTGAACTTTCGGTTTGTTGTTTTATTCGCCTTGATACTTGTTGCTGGTTCAACGGTATATGGACAAGACAATGTGATTGACGAGGTCGTCTGGGTTGTTGGTGATGAGGCAATTCTCAAATCCGACGTAGAAGAGGCACGGATGAATGCTCAGTATGAAGGACGGAAATTTGATGGAGATCCTTATTGCGTCATTCCTGAGGAACTAGCTACACAGAAACTCTTTTTACATCAGGCAATTCTTGATAGTATTGATGTTTCCGAATCCGAGGTAATTCAGCGTGTTGAGATGATGACCAATCAGTACATTCAGATGATGGGCTCAAAGGAAAAGATGGAAGAGTATTTTAATAAAACATCGACTCAAATACGTGAAACTATGCGGGAGAATGTGCGTGATGGTTTGACTGTGCAGAAGATGCAACAGAAGCTTGTTGGTGAAATTAAAGTGATTCCTGCAGAAGTTCGACGTTATTTTAAAGACATCCCTCAAGACAGTATTCCTTATATACCCACTCAGGTAGAAGTACAGATCATTACTTTGCAACCTAAAATTCCAATAGATGAAATAGAGGATGTGAAAAGGAAGTTGCGTGAGTATACCGATCGCATAAATAAGGGTGAAATGGACTTTTCGACGTTAGCTTTACTTTATTCGGAAGATAAAGGATCGGCAATGCGTGGTGGTGAGATTGGATTTAAGGGCCGTGGAGAACTTGTTCCTGAATACGCAAATGTTGCTTTTAATCTTCAGGATACCAAGAAAGTCTCTAAGATAGTAGAGTCTGAATTTGGTTTTCATATTATCCAACTTATAGAAAAACGTGGTGATCGTATTAATACTCGCCATATTTTGGTTAAGCCCAAAGTTTCTTATAAAGAGCTCTCTTCTGCTACACTAAAACTCGATTCAATAGCTGATGATATACGTAAAAACAAATTTTCTTTCGATGAGGCTGCTTCAGTTATTTCGCAGGATAAAGATACTCGCAATAATCATGGTTTGATGCCTAATCCTAATACTAATACTTCTAAGTTTGAAATGCAGCAATTGCCGCAAGAAATAGCTAAAGTTGTAGATAAACTAAACGTAGGCGAAATATCTAAAGCATTCACCTTAGTGAATGAAAAGGATGGAAAAGAAGTTTGTGCCATTGTGAAGTTGAAAACAAGAGTTAATGGGCATAAAGCGACAATTACCGATGACTACCAGAGCCTAAAGGATATAGTTATAGAAAAGCGTAGAGAAGAAATGCTTCACAAATGGATTTTGGAGAAACAAAAGCATACTTATGTGAGGATTAACGATAATTGGAAAAATTGTTCTTTTAAGTATCCAGGTTGGATAAAAGATTGATAATATATCTTTTGTATGCTGATAATGAATAGAAAATATCATTTTCCTATCAGGCATAGATTTCTCCTTACGGGTCTTCTATGCCTGTTTGGCTTATGTCTCATAGCACAAGTGAAGCCTGTTAAAAAGAAGCAGGTTTCGGAAAAAAGTAAGGCGGAGGCGAACAGGGGTGCTGTTGGTGCAAAGAAAGATAAGAAACTAGAGAAGAAGAAAACGAGAGTTGATCTTCTGCATGCTGATGAGGCACAAGCAGATAAAATGTTACGACCTGACGTGCAAGTACTTGTCGGCTCCGTAAAACTGCGTCATGATAGTATGTATATGTACTGCGATAGTGCCTTGATTTATGAGAAGACAAATTCAGTAGAGGCTTTTAGCAATGTCCGTATGGAGCAAGGTGATACTTTGTTTATCTATGGCGATTATCTTTTTTATGATGGAATGGCACAATTGGCTATGCTTCGTGAGAATGTAAAGATGATTAATCGAAAGACAACACTTACTACAGATAGTTTAAATTATGACCGTCTTTATAATTTAGGTTATTATTTTGAAGGAGGTATGCTTACTGATGAAGAGAATGTGCTTACATCTGATTGGGGAGAATACAGCCCGGCTACTAAATTGGCTGTTTTCAATCATGAAGTAAAATTGGCTAACCCTCGTTTTACGTTAACTTCGGATACGCTTAAGTACAGTACTGATACAAAAATAGCAAAGATATTAGGCCCTTCAAATATTATTAATGAGAAAAATCACATTTATTCTGAACGAGGAATTTATAATACGGTAAAGGATCAGGCTGAATTATTGGATCGCTCTGTGTTGACTAATGAAGGTAAAAGACTAGTTGGTGATAGTTTGTTTTACGATCGAAAGGCTGGATACGGAGAGGCCTTTGATAATGTGATAATGAAGGATACCATAAATAAAAATATGCTGACTGGTGATTATTGTTTCTATGATGAATTGAAGTCAAATGCTTGGGCTACGAAGAAGGCTGTTGCTATTGATTATTCACAGGGAGATAGTCTTTTTATACATGCTGATACATTGAGGATGAATACATACTATTTGAATACTGATTCGATGTATCGCGAGATGAGGGCTTATCATAAAACACGTATATACCGTAGTGATGTGCAGGGTGTCTGTGATTCACTGGTTTTTTCGTCGAAGGATTCTTGTTTGACAATGTATCATGACCCCATTTTGTGGAATGAAAAGCAGCAGTTGTTAGGTGAAGAGATCAAGGTATACATGAATGACAGTACTATTGATTGGGCTCATATCATAAATCAGGCCCTGACAGTCGAAATGAAAGACTCTCTTCATTATAATCAGGTGTCTGGTAAAGAAATGAAAGCTTATTTTCAAAAGGGGGAGATGCGTAAAATAGATGTAATAGGCAATGTTTTAGTGATCTTTTATCCTCAGGAAGAGGACAGTACGATGATTGGAATGAACACTTCGGAAACGAGCCTATTGAATCTTTATTTGGAAGAGCGTAAAATGGATAAAATGGTAATGAGCCCGAAATCGAACGGGACTCTTTATCCGATGGACCAAATTCCTGCTGATAAAATGAAGTTACCTACTTTTGTTTGGTTTGATTACATTAGACCACGAAATAAGCAAGACATCTTTGATTGGCGAGGCAAAAAAACAGGGGAGACATTGCGTAAAACCAGTAGAAAACCTGTAACTTCGCCAAAGCGAGAATTATCTAAATCAAATTAAGTATGGGAATGTTCGGTGTCAGGAAGCCTCGTCGCTTCAATCATCAGTATATTTATGCTGATGAGCGGAAGGAAAAACTCAATAAAATGGAAGAGAATGCTAAACGAGAACTGGGACTATTACCTAAAAAGGACTTTTCTCCTGAAGATATTAGAGGAAAGTTTATTGAAGGAACCACGCATCTTAAACGACGTAAAGAAAGTGAACGAAAACCGTTACATATCGGAGTTGTACTCATCGTAATTGCTTTGTTGCTTTATATTTGGCATTATCTTCAGTCCGGTAGCTGGGCACTCTGATAATTTGTGTGTAAATAGAGAAGTTTTTGGTTTATTTAACAGATCTTTCTGCCTCTTTTCTTTTGAAGGCGTATGGATTGAAATTCAGGTTTTATGAGCGATATTATTCATCTTTTACCCGATTCGGTGGCAAACCAAATTGCAGCCGGAGAGGTGATACAGCGTCCTGCATCGGTAATAAAAGAATTAGTAGAGAATGCTATTGATGCAGACGCACGGAATATTCATGTTTTAGTAACTGACGCAGGTAAAACGTCGATTCAGGTTATTGATGATGGTAAAGGGATGTCTGAAACGGATGCTCGTCTTTCATTTGAACGGCATGCCACTTCGAAAATACGTGAAGCCTCGGATTTGTTTGCTTTGAGAACAATGGGGTTTCGGGGTGAGGCTTTAGCTTCTATTGCTGCAGTAGCTCAAGTAGAGTTGAAGACCCGCCGGGAATTTGATGATTTAGGGGTAAAAATAGTGATAGCTGGGTCTAAGGTGGAGAGTCAGGAAGTTATATCTTGTCCTAAAGGAAGTAATTTCTCTATTAAAAATTTATTTTTTAATATTCCAGCTCGTCGAAAGTTTTTGAAGGCCAATTCTACCGAACTCAGTAATATTCTAACTGAATTTGAACGCATAGCATTGGTGCATCCGGATGTGGCTTTTTCTTTATATAGCAATGATGCTGAGCTGTTTAACCTTCAGGTAGCTCCCTTACGCCAACGTATTCTTGCCATCTTTGGCAAGAAGCTAAATCAGCAATTGCTTACGGTTGAGGTTGATACTACAATGGTGAAGATATCGGGCTTTGTTGCCAGACCTGAAACTGCGAGGAAGAAAGGAGCTCATCAGTATTTTTTTGTAAACGATCGTTATATGAGGCATCCATATTTTCATAAAGCCGTAACTGATGCTTACGAACAACTGATTCCTGTGGGTGAGCAAGTTTCGTATTTTCTGTATTTTGATGTTGACCCAGCTAATATTGATGTGAATATTCATCCAACCAAGACCGAAATCAAATTTGAAAATGAACAAGCTATATGGCAGATTTTGTCGGCAGCAGTAAAGGAATCGCTCGGAAAGTTTAATGCTGTTCCTTCTATAGACTTTGATACGGAAGGGATGCCTGATATTCCTGTATTTGAACAGAATAGACCGACTGAGCCTCCCAAAGTCCATTATAATACGGATTTTAATCCTTTTAAACCTTCCGGAGGAGCATATTCACGACCAAGTGTGAATTGGGAAGGGCTGTATGGAGGGCTTGAAAAGGCGAGCAAGGTAAATGATATGCAACCTGATTTGGAAGAAGAAATTGCGCCTGACTTTTCTATATCTAATAAAGGTTTGAAAGGAAATGCTTTTTCATCGTTTTATGAAAATGAATCAATTGTAGAAAGAAGTGCGCAACACATGCAGTTCAAAGGACGCTTCATTCTTACTTCTGTGAAATCCGGCTTGATGATAATTGATCAGCATCGTGCGCATATACGAGTTTTATATGATCGGTATATTTCTCAAATAGCTCAGAGAAAAGGTGTCTCACAAGGAGTGCTTTTTCCGGAGATATTGCAAATACCTGCTTCTGAAGCGACTGTCTTAGAGCACATTATGGAAGATTTATCGGCTGTAGGCTTCGACTTGAGTAATTTGGGAGGAGGAAGCTATGCTATTAATGGTATTCCTGCAGGCATCGAAGGTTTAGATCCTGTTCAATTAGTTAAAAACATGTTGCATACGGCGATGGAAAAAGGCAATGATGTGAAAGAAGAAGTACAGAATATACTTGCATTAATCTTGGCTCGTGCTGCTGCCATTGTCTATGGGCAAGTTCTGAACAATGAAGAAATGGTGAATCTTGTTGATAATCTTTTTGCTTGCTCAACTCCTAATTATACTCCCGACGGTTTTGTGATATTAAACACTATCAAAGGAGAGGAAATCGATAAATTATTTAAATAATGTTATTGTGTAACTAAGAATAGAAAAGTATAGGGGAAAGGCCGATAATGACCTTTTGTTTAACCATAAATAAGAATGCGATATCATTTACACCTCTTTAGCTTTCTTTGCTTGTGTGTGCTGCTTTTATCTGAAACTTCCTGTGGTAACAAAGGCGCTTTACTTAATCAAGCAGAATCTCTTATTGAAGAGCATCCTGATAGTGTTTTAACTCTATTGCGCCAAATTAAGAATCCTCATCAAAATTTGTCGGAACGAAATTATGCTTTTTATTCATTGCTTATGACGCAAGCAATGGATAAGTGTAATATGGATTTAAGTGAAGATACTCTTGTGGATATTGCAGTACGCTATTTCACTAAAACAACTGATTCTATTCGCGCAGCAAAAGCTTGTCTTTATGCAGGAAAAGTGTCTCAGCAGCTTAGAAATCCAGAGCAGGCTATAGAATTCTATCTTGAGGCTAAAGATTATCTTAGCAACAGTACTGAATATAAATACCAGTTTATGGTGCGTAATGGTCTGGGAACGGTATACTCTGATCAATGGCTTTATAAAGATCAACTGGAAGCTTATCGTGAAGCATGTCATTATGCTACATTGAAGAATGACAGCCTTTATCTTTGTGTCGCCTTGGAAAACATGGGTTTTGCTTTTTCGGGATTGCAAAAAGAAGATAGTGCAATAGTTTATCAGTATAGGGCTTTACAAATGGCTAAGGCTTGCTATCCAGCAGCCTCTCTTGGTATTTATCATCATATTAGTGGCATCTATAAGCGTAAACAGGATTATGCAAAAGCGATTCAATATGCGGATAGTGCGTTGTTGGTTGCTATGGATAAGTCTGGATTGTATTTTACTAAGGGGGACATCTATAATAAAATGCATCAATATGATTCTGCGTTTTGCTATTTAAACAAAAGTTTATTAAGTGATAATCTCTATACAAAGGCTAGCACTTGTGATGCGCTGGCTGAGGTTTATCAAGCATTAAGAAAACCAGATTCGGCTTATTCGTATATGAGATTATATAATGCTTATAGGGATAGCATTGAAGACCAAACCCACACCACGGCTATAGTTGAATTAGAAAACCTATATCATCATAGTAAACTGAAAGAAGAGAATCACTTGCTTAAAGAAAGTGCTATTATTAAGAGTCGGTTTATTTATATTGTTTTATTTATAGTTAGTATCTTACTTTTTATCATAGGCGTATTATATGCTTTCTTTTATAATCGTAAGCAACGACAAATATATGATGCTCAGCAGTTAATACGCCAAAGAGAAATAGAAAAATTGCAAGCAGAAACAGAATTTATTTCTTTAGAGAAGAAATTGCTTGAGCTTCGTGAAGCTTTTTATCGACAAATGAATAGTATTGTTGTGCCTAAACTTCATTCTTTGATGTATCCCAATAAGTCGGATAATAAATCGCGTATTAAAATCAGCGAAGAAGAGTGGGGGTTTCTTGTTGAAAATACAAATATAGCTTTTGCCGATTTTACTTTGCGCTTACTAAAAGCATATCCTTTGTTGGATGTCGAAGATATTAGGTTGTGTTGCCTTATAAAAATGCAGCTTAAATTATCTGATATTGCTGATATTTATTGCGTAGAGAAGACAACTATAAATAAACGTCGTGAGCGTATTCGAAAAAATAAAATGGGCATTAATGATGGTAGAACGCTTAATGATATATTGAAAATTTTTTAAATGTCCGTGTTTCCTTTCTTCTATAATAGTCTATCTATCTGATAATAAGGCAATTAATCGCTTCTGGATTGTCCGTGCTTATTTTTGCTTTATATTTTTCTAAGTCTTACTTTTGTTCCCGACAAACAAAATATTGATCAAAATCCTAGGCTTATGAAAAAAAATATCTTATTCCTTTTCTTCTTCTTTTGTTTAAGTGGCTATGCTGCTTCTATGCCAGAAACATCTAGGGATATAAAACTTCAGGTTGAAAGGTCAAATACTCCTATATTAAAGAGTAGCATTTCCTACATTATTCCTATTGAAGCATCTATTGAAGGAACGATTGTATCAGTTTCTTTTTTGTCTGATTTAGATGTTACAGTTCGAATAACGAACGTTGATACTGGAGAGGCTGTGTATGAATGTGCATATTCTGCTACAGCGCTTTCTATCCTTCCGGTGACTTTGGATGGCGAAGATCTAGGAGAGTATAAAATTGAAATTTGTTATGAAGACACCGTTGTTTATGGTGAATTCGTTTTGTGTTAATTGGGTTTAACTGGTGGTAAAGGTCTTCGGCGTGATGCCGAGGACCTTTTTGATAGATTAGATGCGGAAGCCAATTACCTCTCGCACTTCTTTTAGAGTTTTAGCAGCACTTTCGCGTGCTTTATCGGCGCCGGCTTTAGCTATTTTATCCAATAAATCAGTGTTGGATGAATATTCTTTAATACGTTCCCGAATCGGAGCATTGAATGCTGTTATGTCTAAGGCTATTTGTTTTTTTAAATCTCCGTAACGAATGGAACAATCATTCCATTTTTCATTGAAATAGTCATAAGTTTCTTTAGTCGAAACAATATCAAGAAAAGTAAAGAGGTTTTGGATTACTTCTGGCTTTTCACTGTTTGGTACTGTAGGTCCTGAGTCTGTTACAGCTTTCATTACTTTCTTTCGGATCGTTTCAGCATCGTCCATGAGATAGATGCAATTACCCTCTGATTTGCCCATTTTGCCAGACCCGTCTAGTCCTGGAACTTTTAATGCCTTGGTGGCTAATGAAAAAGATGCTGGTTCCGGGAAAAACTCCGTTTCATAGATAGCATTAAAACGGCGAGCAAATTTGCGCGTCATTTCCATGTTTTGTTCTTGGTCTTTTCCCACAGGTACTTTTACTCCACGGTGAATTAGAATGTCTGCAGCCATTAATGTTGGATAAGTAAGTAGTCCTGCATTTACATTATCAGGCTGTTTGCGAGCTTTTTCTTTGAAAGTTGTGCAACGCTCCATTTCTCCTAAATAGGCATTCATGTTGAGATAGAGATAGAGCTCAAGTACCTCTTTTACATCACTTTGTATATAAATGGTAGCCTTCTCTGGGTCAATGCCACATGCAAGATATTCGGCTAAAATTGTTTGTGCACTTTTTATGATATTATCCGGCTTTGGGCGGGTGGTTAATGAGTGCCAATCGGCTATAAAAAAGTAACAATTATATTCGTTTTGCATTTGCAAAAAACTCTTTACTGCTCCAAAGTAGTTACCCAAATGCAGATTACCTGTAGGGCGGATTCCACTAACAACTGTTTCCATAAATTATAGTATATATTTTCCGTGCAAAATTACATAAAAAGATTGAGATCTGTTTCTTAATAATATAAAAAATGTTTATTTTTGCTAGGAGAAATTGCTCTGTTAGCCAGTGTTTGAAAGCCTGATTTTATGTTATTAATTGACCTTGCGTTGAAGTCCATTTTACAAGTTTTATCCAAATTATATATTTCAAATGAAATAATAGTATACATTTGCATAACTAATAATAGATTAAAGTAAGCCATGTTGATTCTTTTGTCTTGTGCTAAAACAATGAATGCTACTTCTGCTATAGAAGTTCCTTTGCGGACAGTGCCCTTATTTATAAAAGAGGCATCAGAAGTGGCATTGCAAATGTGTCAGTTTTCTGTTGAAGACTTGGAGCGTCTGCTGCGTGTCAATGCGAAAATTGCAATTGAGAATTACAAACGTTATCAATCTTTTCATTCGCAGGAAGCATTTGACTGCCCTGCTTTGTTGGCTTATACTGGTATCGTGTTTAAGCGGTTAAATCCAAAGGATTTCACTGATATCGATTTTCTATATGCGCAGGAACATTTGCGTTTCACTTCATTTTGTTATGGTCTGCTACGTCCATTAGATACTATTCATTTATACAGATTGGAAGGTGACGTTGTACTGCCTGATTTTAGCGGGCAAACGCTGTTTTCTTATTGGCGAATTCGATTGACGGATCTGTTTATTAATGAGATAAAAGCGAATGGAGGGGTACTTGTCTATTTGGCTAGCGATGAAATGAGGGGCTTGTTCGATTGGCCCAGAGTGTTGAAGAATGTTAAGGTTGTTATGCCAGAGTTTCATCTATGGAAGAATGGTAAACTGTCTACCATTGTAGTTTATACAAAAATGGCTCGTGGCGAGATGGCCCGTTTTATTTTGAAAAATAGGATAGAGGCGCCTGAAGATCTGAAATCCTTTGTTTGGGAAGGCTTTGAATATTGTGAAGAGTTCTCTGATGATAAGCGATTTGTGTATGTTCTGGGGATGAAGTAGTCTGTGATAATAGTTATAATCTGGAGTCGTTGTATATTTAAATATCGTTGCTGCAGACTTTCTTTGAGTGTATGCGCTCTCTCTTTAATCTATATGCTCCTGATAATCAGTAAATTATTTGTAAATCAATAGCTGTCGTTGAAAAATAATAAGAAATAGTTTTGGAGGTTTCGGGAAAAGATGTATCTTTGCATCGCTTTTGAAACGGAAGTGTATCGGGCGTTTAGCTCAGCTGGTTCAGAGCATCTGCCTTACAAGCAGAGGGTCGGCGGTTCGAACCCGTCAACGCCCACAAAAAATCACTTTCGTTTGTTAATCGGGCGTTTAGCTCAGCTGGTTCAGAGCATCTGCCTTACAAGCAGAGGGTCGGCGGTTCGAACCCGTCAACGCCCACTTTATTAATTGGCCATATTAGGCTGATCTTCAGAGCTTTATAGGGACTTGAGTTTATGCAGTTTGCGTAGACTTAAGTTTTTTTTTGTTCTAAGTGGTCTTGTTTTAAGGCATATTTATGCGAATAAGGAATAGCCTCTTATAACTATCTTATAACTTTTCTCGATCAAGCTGCCCCTAACACTGAAGATCAGATTATGGCAACTTTTAAAGCAACAATTTTTACAGGTGGCAAGCATATTAAGCAGGATGGCACTACTAATATTAAAATCCGTATTTATCACAATGGAGTACCTCAGTATATAGCTACTCAATATTATATAAACCCTGAATACATGGGGAGTGACGGTACTATACTTCCGGTAACTGATAGCTGTGAAGAACTTAACTTTGAACTAGGTAATCTTATACAGCAGTTTAGAGGCTCTTGTATCAAATTAGGAACTGATAGAACCCGTAAAATGAGCTGTAAGGAGTTAAAAGAGCAAATAGAAAAAACGGCAAATCCAGATTCAGAAGATATTGATTTTGTGGCGTTTGCGAGAGGAATTATTTCAAAAACGGTTAAAAGAAAGACGGCAAATTGGTATGAATCTTCTCTGAACGCTTTAATTAATTTTCTTGGAAAAGAGAAAATTGACGTAAGAGATATAAAAAATAAGACATTGGAGGGGATGATGGAGTATCTGTATGCCAAGAAAATAGGGAAGAATACAGATCGCACCATTGAACCTGGTACAATCAACAATTATCTGCGTGGTATTCGTTCCCTATATAACAAGGCCAAAAAAGAATATAATAATGAAGACTACGATATTATAAAGATGCCAAATAATCCATTCTCCAGAATAACCATCCCAGACTACACCCGTAAACGAAAGAATCTAAGCGTAGAGGATATAGTTAAAATACGGGATTCCAACTTTGATCGGGAACGAACCAATATGTCGCGCGATGTCTTTATGATGTTGTTCTATCTGATGGGTATGAATATGAATGATTTCTTTTCCTTGGCCAAGGAATCATACGGAAGGGTTGTGTATGAGCGTAGCAAAGTTACGACCGTGGATAATAAGAGTCGGTTCCCTTTGTCTATAAGAATAGAGCCTGAACTAAGAAAGTTGGTAGATAAGTATAGCAATGGAACATTTCTCTCTTATTTCCGCATGAGATACTCTGATCCGAATAACTTTCTCAAGGCGGTGAATAGGGAATTGAAGGAAATATCCCAAGAGCTTAATCTTGGGGTTCCTCTATCTACTAACTGGGCACGGCATTCATGGGCGAGTATAGCACGTAACAAAGCCCGGATTGCAAAAGCAGACGTTGACTTTTGCCTTGGGCATGTGAACAATGATTATAAAATGGCGGATATTTATATTGATATTGATTATTCCGTCTGTGATCGTGCTAATAGGGCAACTTTAGACCTACTAAAAAGCACATCAGAAAAAAAAGAAGAAAAAAAAGAGCTTTTTTGTTTGCAGGAATAAAAAGACTCTTTATATTTGCAGCCGTAAGGGACTTGAGCTGACTTCGTAATGAAGCCAGCCTTTTTTGTTTGTATACTACTTAAACGCATATTTCTATGCTATGTGCCTAACAAATTCGGTTATGGCACTACAAAATTTAAAAAAAGTAAATGAGCAGCAAAGGCTTGAAAGCCTGAGTTCCGAACAAGCATACAAGGAGTTCTCCGGTATGTTTGAAAAGATGGCGTATCAATATAGCCCCTCCGAGGTCTTTCTTGATTTCATCGACTACTCTCTTATTATGTTCAGATGGTGGGAGAAAAAGAACGGTTTTTCAAGCCTCGAAAAAAAATATGGCGATAGATATTCCATGTTTCAAGAACTATTCACGCTTTATTCTATTGCGGCAGATAATGATGGCATAGGAATGCATGATGCGCTTGGCGATCTCTTCATGGATTTGGTTAGTCACGGCAATAACGGTCAGTTTTTCACTCCGGAAGAAGTGTGTGATATGAGCGCCGATATAATTATCCAAGATTCAAAGGCCAAAGGAAATATTCTGGATCCTGCGTGTGGCAGTGGCCGCCTACTTCTATCTGCCGCCAAAAAGAATAGAGAGTTTCGTTTATACGGTTGCGATATTGATCAGACTTGCTGCAAGATGGCCGTTCTCAACCTTCTTTCTAATTCCCTACAAGGAGAGATAGCTTGTATGGACTCGTTAAGAATGGAATATAACTATTCTTGGAAAGTTGGGTATAATCATATCGTTGGCCTTCCTTGCCCCCTCCCTGTTTATGAATACATTACTGACAAAGAGAAATCGACTCTTTGGAAACTTCACATTAACTCATTTGCACAGAATAATGCTGAACCGCCTAAAGCAGTTCCGGCAGAAATCGTTGTGCCTACTCCTCAGATAGCAATACCGGTACCAACTACAAGAAGCCGGGCTAGAAATAAATCAAACGAATTGCAACTAGAACTATTTTAAAATCAAAGTTATGAAAATTACAGTATCAAAATCAGAGCTTTTCACTAAGCTATCCACAATTGGGAGAATAATCAATTCCAAAAATTTTCTTCCGGCTTATGATAACTTTATGTTCGTCATTGACGAAGACGGGATTCTTAAAGTTACTGCCGGAGAAGAAGGCGGCCGGTTATCTGCAAACATTGAATGTGAAACTGACTGTGCGTGTCTATCCATGTTGATTGATGCAAAAACGATCTTGGAAGGCCTTAGGGAGATTTCTGAACAACCGATTTCAATAGGGATCGTTGACTTGGAAACAAATTACGGTATCAGTGTACATTATTCGAATGGACGCTTTGAACTGGTCGGAAAAAAAGCAGATGAATATCCGGCAATGGAAATTAAGAATTCTGAACCTTGTTTCTCTCTTGACGCAGAAAGCTTTTTAAATGGAATACGTCAGGTGCAAATCTGTTGTGCGAATGATGAGTTGCGCCCTATCATGAATGGAGTGTTCATCGAAAAAACATCTGATAGAATCACTTATGTAGCGACTGATGGCCACAGTCTGGGGATGATCGATTCAGCATACGATTCAAAAGAACGTTCATCCTTTATCTTGCATGCCCGTATGTCCAAGATCTTATCTAAGATAATACCAGCGACCGCGAGCTCGGTTATCATAACTGTAGGAGCCGGCAGTGTAAATATCGAATTTGGAGGTTATACTATGATTTGCCGATTGGTAGAGGGACGTTTTCCTAATTACCGTGCCGTTATCCCTTTGGACAATGATAGGATAGCCCGGTTTGAAAAAAACGAGATGATTTCAGCTTTAAAGAGGGTATCTGTTTTCAGTAGCTTATGCACTTCTCTCATTGTTCTGAAATTCGATAAAGACAATGTTGTAACTATCACCGGACGTGATATCGACTTTTCCACGTCAGCAGAAGAAAAAGTCTCTGTCTCCTATTCAGGATCTCCTATTGAAATCGGTTTTAAGAGTTCTATTCTAATTGATCTATTGTCTAATATTCCATCCGATGAAGTAATAATGAGTATGAAGCATCCGACAAAGGCTACTATCATTAATCGTACTGATAATAATGATCTCACTTACCTAATCATGCCATTAGTCATCAATAATTAATATGCGGAGGAAAGTATATGAAAACAAGTGATGCATTTAAAAAGACAATCAAGTCTTATCTCGAACAACGGGCAAAGGAAGATGAATTGTTTGCCGTTTCCTATGCCAAAGAAAACAAGAACATTGATGAATGCTGCAACTTCATTCTGCAGCAAGTACAGAAAAGCGGCTGTAATGGGTTCGGTGATGATGAAATCTTCGGTATAGCCGTTCATTACTATGACGAAGACAACATCAAGGATATCAAGCCTATCAATTGTAATGTAGTGGTGAATCACTCAGTAGAGCTAACGGAAGAAGATAAGAAAGCAGCTCATGAATTGGCCATGAAAAAACTAGTTGATGAACATCATGCTTTGCTCAAGAAGAAGCCAGCGGCTAAGAAGAAAGAAGAAACAGGAGTTGAACAAATGTGCTTATTCTAATATGGGGAAAAGATATCTTAAGGCTATTGCCTACAGAGCGATAGCGGCAAATCGAATTTTAATTTCAAGCGATCTTGATCTTGGTAAATATAGTTCAAGAGATGTTTCTGCTATCGTTAACTATATTGATAAAATATCTGATAGTCTTATTAAGAAGGCGGAACAGTTAGAAAAGCCAGTTAAAATAAAACTATATAAATCGTAGTTATATGGAACTGATAAAAGAACAAATAAGAGTTCATGCGCATAGTGGTTATAGTTCAAGCCCGCACGAATTTACGGATGAACAACTAGACTTTATCATTGCACATGATAGTCAATGTGATAATTGTGGTAAATCGATATACGAGATGTGCGATTTTCCAGAAGTTTTAATTGACAAGGATGAACTCCTTTGTGAAGAATGCTATGATGATGAATATAGGACAACGTGTCCTTTATGCGAGGAGTACTATGAAAAGGAAGATATGACAGATTATTTCTTTATTACAAAAGATATTTCAAAACAGGTGCATAAGCCCGTCGGAATGTACAAAATACTAAAATATCCTTTTTATTATGGAGATTGTATCTCTGGTTTTGATGCCTTTTTTGATGATGTTATTGAAAAAGTATCTGATTTGAATATAGAAGAAGCTTATTCAATTATAAACCCGAATAATAAAGAAGAGGTTCTAATGGATTGTATTTGTCCTGATTGTGCTGAGAAATATTTAAGGAAAGACTACTTTATTAAAGCTGAACCATATTATTGCCTTTTAATGCCCAAAGAACGGAATAGACTCTTTAAAGATTATTCTGATGAACTCCTTCATAGAAAAAGGCAAGATATGATCCATAGAAGAATAACGTTTAGAGGATTATTACAAAAAGCTAATGTAAAGAGACCATGAAACCGAAAACTAAGTTACAGAAACAGGTAGCCGAGTTGAGTACTAAGCTGCCTGCGCTTACAGATAAGCAAAGAAAATGGGCGATTGAGCATTGCTTTGAAAAGGAAGGATACCTCCGCAAAAAATCTGTTTGGTGTACTGAATGTGGTCATACATGGGAACCATTTGAGGGGTCCCTATTATTGCAATTGACAGGCATTGTTTGTCCCCACTGTGGAAAACAACTTAAAATAGAAAGCGGGCTTAAACGAAAGAGTGATATAAGCGAGTATTATACTATTATTACCTGTTTTAAAGGCTTCCAAGTACTCCGGCATTTTGTTGCCCGTAAGACATGCAGAGTTGGCTATCCAGCTCATTATGAGGTTAACGAGGCTGTACAGAATTGGATTACATCGGAAGGGAAAGAGACACTTATGTACCGTTCTACAAAAATGAGCTTCATGTACGTTGATTTATGGGATTGGGGATCACCATTGGAAATCAGGACACGATCTGCGAATAGAATGAAGTATGACATCTTTGCGCAATACATATATCCAGTACGCCGATACATTCCTAGCTTAACGAGGAATGGATTCAAAGGACGCTTCCATGGTATTTCTCCATTAAGCTTGTTTAAAATGTTACTTTCAAATAGCAAGGCTGAAACTTTAATCAAGTCTAGACAATACTCGCTATTAAAGTACTTACGTAATCATGGCGATATTAATTGCTGGCCATCAGTGAGAATCTGTCTTCGCAACAACTATATCGTGAAAGATGCTTCAATGTGGATTGACTATATCCTAATGCTTACTAATCTAGGAAAGGATGTACGTAATGCTAAATACGCCTGCCCTAGTGATTTAAGAACTGCACACGATAAAGCCCTTAAAAAGGTTCAGGATATTAAAGCTTTGAGACAAATAGAAGAGAACCGAAAAGATGCTGCAAAATATGAGGATCAATATCGCAAAATGAAGGCTAAATTTTTAGGCCTTGAATTTACTGATGGATTGATAAAAATTGCAGTGCTACATAGTGTGCAAGAGTTCTTAGAAGAGGGAGCTACAATGCACCATTGTGTATTCGGTGCCCAATATTATACTAAGGAAGACTCTCTTATCCTCTCTGCCCGCATTAACGACAAACGCATTGAAACCGTTGAAGTGTCTTTGAGGACGCTTGATGTGGTCCAGTCCCGTGGCGTTTGCAATAAGAGTACGGAATACCACGACCGGATAGTTGGGTTAGTAAAAAAGAACATAAATCTCATTCGTCAGAAAATGACGGCATAAAGGTACTAAGTAAATGGATGGATATACATTAACGGAGAAGATGAGAAAAGCACGTAGAAGTTTCAGGTTTACCGCAGTCGAACAAGCCCTTTTCTATGAACTAGTGGCTATTTGTAATGGCGAGGACTGGAGGGACATCTTTGATTGCTCGAACATTGAACTCTGTTGTGCACTAAGCATCAGTGAAAAGACTTTAGTTAAAGCCAGGGAAACATTGATTAATGCGGGATTATTCTACTATAAATCGGGTAAGAGTAAAAGAGCTGTTTGTTCTTACTCCTTTATAAAACCGCTTAGAACTACCGGAAATATTCCGGTAGATAGTATAACCGATGAGGGAGCCAATAGTACAGCCAATAAGGGAGCCAATAGTACAGCCAATCCTTCAGACTATATTAAAACTAAAACAAAAACAAAAAATTCTCTCTCCCCCACGCGTGCGCGAGAAGGTCATGCCGCTGGAGATTTATTCCCGGATAGTGATGTATTTGAAAAATCGCTAGAGGAATGTTTCGATGAGCTAAGAGCAAATCAAAGCTGGAAAGAAACCTTTTGCATGAACATTCGGATACGAGATAAAACTTTTATGCCGGCTGATTTTGACCAGTACTTGCAGAGCTTCTTCCGTAAGCTTGCTAACGAGGGCGAGACTAAAAAAGCGCCCAAAGACGCTATGAGCCACTTCGCACGATGGCTGGATATTGAACTTAAAAACAAAAAAGATGGAAAAACAAATCAAAAAGGATCCGATACAGCTAGTGGGGAACCTGTTAAAGTCCGCTCGATCAGCATCCCATGAGGAATACACTCCGGAGCAGCTGAAAAAGATACGCCAAGATCAGACGGATAAGTTCCTGTTGGCTTGCCAGAAAGAATGCCCCTCCTTCTCAGTCAGCGACATGAACCGGAATCTGATAAATGAAATATTCCTGTATGCCAACGGACGAAGTCAGGTTTTTGATTCCGCTAAAGGTCTTTGGCTGTATGGCCCTGTGGGTACCGGGAAATCAACGATTATTCAGATTTTGCGTACTTATGATTTTCTTTCAAAATTAGACGATATCGGGTGGAAATCTTCCGGAGGTTTTGGCATTGTATCCGCTTCTATGGTGTCTAACCAATTCGCTCGTAAAGGGCTTGATGGCATTGATCGGTACGCCTACAACAATGGCAAACCTGAAACATGGGCTTTCGATGAAGTTGGTCGGGAACCAAAGCCGACGAAGTACTTTGGCACGGAAATGAACGTGATGCAGTTCGTCTTTCAAACTCGGTATGAGTTCAGGTGCAAATGCTTGACGCATGTAACCACTAACATGTCTCCGGAAGATATTACGCCCAAATACGGTGATTATATCGCCGACAGGGTGAATGAGATGTTTAATGTTGTCGAGATAAAGGGAGAAAGCAGAAGATAAAACAAAGGCGGCCTGTACACCACTACAAACCGCCCGTTATAAGCCATAAAGCCTATTCAAACACACCACAAATATAAGAAAAACTTTATGACTTATGGTAAGTGCTGCGGTAAATAATTACATAGGGAAAAGATATGATCGATGGTTGGATTATGCATCATACCATTGCGGAATCGTAGGTATTCCGGATGAGGCTAACGATGTGCTGAATGAAGTATTATACTCACTATTGCAGAAGAGTGACAAGCTGCTCGAACGATTGCTCTCAACGAAAAAGAACGGTTATACAGAGCTTGACTTCTTTGTGCTGAGAATGATTAAGCTTAATGCTACTTCGCCCACGTCTCCATATCAGAGTAAGTACAAGCGTATTCCTTCGGATGATAACGTGGACTATACAGCGATTGAGATTGAAGATGCTCAGGAAGATGATACTGATATTTCGGGAATAGTTTTGGAAAGGATGCACCAGCTTCGTGATGTATTTGAAAGCCTTGATCTATCCCCTCTTGCAAAGCGAGTGTTTGAGTTCCATTTCTTTCAAGATAGTAACTTTTCCGATTGGGATGGTGAGGAAACTCCGAAGCAATTGTACGAGATATACAATAAAGTGCAATCCTTGATCAAGAGGAAGTTGTCGGGGGAGTTTATCTTTTGATGGTGGTTCATGTGGTGCAACAGATAGCGCAACTAGTAGTCTTTGTTGATGAATTGATTGTTAAGATGAACGTATTCTTTTTAATAAAACAGTTAATAATGAGCTTATTTGATGTAAAAGAGGTGCAAATAAGAACACTGTATATAATTTATATGTTATATTTGTATACTAATTAATTATAATAGAAAATAAGTCATGGCATACAGTGTTTTAGATGTAGCTAATAAAATATTGGCATATGGGGCAGAACGTGATGGAGGGGAGTTGATATCAAATCTTAAACTTCAAAAGTTGTTGTATTATATGCAAGGCTTTTATTTAGCTTATTTCCATGAGTCTCTCTTTGATGAAGAAATTGAAGCTTGGCAATATGGCCCAGTAGTTCCAGTTGTGTACGAACATTACAAGGATAATGGAAGTGCTGGAATTTCGCCGAGTGGTCAATCTCTAATTTTCAATTTGCCAAAAGAAGAAACTTTGTTTAATGAGGTCTTTAGAGTTTATGGTGATTATTCTGCAATTGGTTTGATGAATCTTACGCATAGTGAAATGCCTTGGAAATCGACAAAAATAGGAGATGTTATAGAAAAACAGAAGCTAAATTCTTTTTTTGGGAAAAGACTTAAATAAATGGCGAAAAAAAAAGAAAAAAAAATTGCTATAAAACCTTTGCAAAATAATACTAAATGTTTAGATAAAAAAGGTTTGGATAGTATTGAATATCCTCTATTTTGCTTTCAATATCTTCAAGATGATTCTATCAAGAAATGTAGAGATAGTGAATTCCTTTATAACTTTTTAATGAGATTGAAGAAGTTATCTGAAATAGGATGGAAAGAAATTTATATATCTCCAAAACATTCATTTGGAACAGAAAAGATCCCTGTTAAACAAATAAAACCTCAATTGCCACCTTCTATAACCCCTGATATTACAGAATTAACGGTTTTTAGAGCTAGTGGAGATAACAGACCATTTTTGGGTTTTCGAACAGAAAATGTTTTCCACGTTGTTTTTATAGAAGCTGCCATTAACGATATCTATGATCATGGGTCAAAGTAGCGAAGTTGGGCTAAAATATAATTATCTGTAACGAAATATAGATATATTCATCATTATTAGTGCCCTTATCGGCATGTCCCGACATACTGCACTTTAAAACGTATAAAAAAAGCCTTCCTTTTTATATTTTACGATAAAAAGGCATGGAAGATATAAAGCTGGATCCAAAGAACTTTCGCATTCATAACGACCGGAACAAAAATATTATTCGTAAGAGTCTAGAAGATTGTGGTGCCGGTCGTTCTGTACTGATAGATAAAGAAAATTACCTGATAGCCGGCAACGGCGTCTACGAAGAAGCAAAGTCATTAGGTATACCGGTACGAGTTATTGAAACTAACGGGAAAGAATTAGTTGTTGTAAAACGTACAGACCTCTCCCTTGACGATAATCGGCGTAAACTCCTCGCACTTGCAGATAACCATGCTTCCGATACTTCCGAATTTGATATGAACTTGGTTATAGAGAATTTCTCTGAAGACATATTAAAAGATTGGGAGTTCTCTTTAGATGATATTGACTTCGGAGATGAATTACCCGCTTCCACATCAAAACCGAATAATCTTGCTGAAAGATTTATCATTCCTCCTTTTTCCATCCTGGATACAAAACTGGGAAGATGGCAGGAGCGCAAACGAGATTGGCTATCTCTAGGAATCAAAAGTGAAGAGGGACGAGATAAAGAAATTACCTACTCACACTCGGCCCAAAATCCTGCTATTTATGAAGTACGCAACAGAATGCGTGAAAAGCTTGGTTATGATCCGTCCTGGGATGAAATAACAGAGTATTGCCAAAAGCACAATATCTCCATGCTGGATGGCACGTCTGTCTTCGATCCTGTTCTTTGCGAGCTTGCCTACCGTTGGTTTAATATTTCTGAAGGGATTGTTCTTGATCCTTTTGCCGGTGGTTCCGTACGTGGTATCGTTGCCTCTAAATTGAGATATTGCTATAGAGGCGTTGATCTTCGTGCTGAGCAGGTTGAGGCGAACTATAAAAATGCTAAGGAAGTATTGCAACATAAATTAGGCTATTCTCCAATAGACCCGGCATGGAGATGTGGTGACAGTTGCGATGTGGATAAACATTTTGAAGGATTGAAAGCTGATTTGATCTTTAGTTGCCCGCCTTATGCTGACCTCGAGGTTTATTCAGACGATCCGAAAGATCTGTCAAATATGAACTATGGAGATTTTCTTACTGCGTATCGGAAGATCATTCTAAAAAGCTGTGCTATGCTTCGTGATAATCGTTTCGCCATATTTGTAGTTGGTGAAGTACGAGCAAAGAATGGAGCATATTATAATTTCGTCGGTGATACGATAAGTGCCTTCATAGAAGCGGGGTTACATTATTACGATGAAATGATACTAGCTACTCAGATAGGCTCTTTAGCTATGCGTGCAGGCAATCAATTCAACCATTCCCGGAAGATAGGAAAGACGCACCAGAATGTTCTTGTGTTCTTCAAAGGAGATATGAAACAGATTCCTTCATTATACCCAGAGCTTGATTTACGTGAAGAAGATTTAATTGGAGAAGATATTTAACGCAAACTTGTGTGAGATGGAACCCTGAAAGAATATGAAGGGCAATCGCGATGCTTGGATGTTTTTCTTCGAAGTACAAGAAGATAGGGGTTCCTTGGATTTAACAACTAGCTTTGTCGGCATGAAATAAAACTATGCCGGCATGCAAACAATAACATTTATGATTTACAAAGAAGTACTTGAAAAGAGACTGATTCGCAAGAAAGAGCAGCCGGTCAATTTAGAAGGAATGGTGAACAGCGGGACCGAGGTTGCCGGGGTTGATAAGCGCAAATACATTGAACTAAAGGCCGCAGTCAATGAATTAGAGAATTGTGTTGATATTGCGGAATCAATGATGAAATTAGAAGGAGATTAACATCTTCCACAGTTTTTTTTTCTTTTCTTTTTCCTTTCATCAAGTGATTTTATGAATTTTATATTTTTTAAAACCTTAATTGCAGCTTTTGATTCAATCAATTTTAGTACTTCATTTATATCCACTTCGGAATCAATCTCTGCAGGAAATTTGCCTTTTTTCTTCCTTATGAGTATATTCATCACCGATGGTGGTAGCTCCGAAAATGGAATAGATATTTGTTCTTGACTATCGGTTAGCGGTAAATATGAATATTGAGCCTGAACTATATTCTCTTCCCATAATTTCGCTTCATAGCTATATAAGGTATTTTTATGGGGAGCTTTTTCTCCTTCAAACGGAAATTTGAAGTGCCTTTCCCAAAGATCTGAGTTTGTACTATTTTTTATTGTAAGATATTTTAGGGGAATATCTTGCGAGTGTAATGGAGATTTTATGCCCCATTCTAATACAGAATCAATAACAAAAACTGTATCTACGGTCAAAAATCCTCTATCCGCATCAGGACCACTAATAAAAATAAGTTTGGATTCAGGCTGCAAATAATAACCTTTTCTCGAACTTCTTTTTAATTGTGAAGCATGACAATATGAATATATCCATGGGTTATTAAAAACGAAAGGATCTTCATTCCCGTCATGAACATCATCTACAAAGATTTGCCCTTCCCAATCATGGATGATTTTGCTATTATTATACATAACCGTTGCTAATGCTTTTACCTTTTCTCTTTTAGGGTGAAAGATGATGTAGTTTGTTGCTTTTTTCATAATAATTTTAAATTTAAAGTACGGTAGACAAAGTTATATTTTATATTTTAATAAAAAAGCAATGGCAAAGTATAATAAAAAGATAGTTGAGGATATCTGTTCGCTCATACGTACCGACAGTTATACTATTGCCGAAATATGCGAAAAGGTAGGAATCGTCAAAGATACATATTACTGTTGGCTTAAAACAAAATCGGACTTTTCGGACGCTATAAAAAAGGCCGAAGATGAATTTAATGACTTAATAGTTGCTGAGGCTAAGAAATCCCTTGTAAAGATGATCCGAGGCTATACAGTCCAAGAAAAGCGAACCGTGACAGCTGATACCGGAAAGAAAGATGATAATGGAAAACCTATTGTCAGAGTAAAGGAACATGTTGTTGCTGATAAACATTACCAACCGGTTCCGGCAGCCGTAATTTTTGCTCTTACCAATCGTGACCCTGATAACTGGAAGAATAGACAGGAGAATAAAGTATCCGGTGAAGTAGGTATTAAAAGCAGTTTGGAAAGTCTGTCTGATGAAGAACTTCAAAAGATTGTGGATGGAGACGCCGACTGATAGGGAGATATTAATTCGTAAGGCAGAAGCTGCAATCATTCTGCGCAAGCGAGAGGCCCGGAATAACTTCTGGGCTTATTGCTTATATATGGATCCGAAGTTCTTTACTAAGCGCCCATTTTTAAAACTGGTGGCTGATGCGTTTATGCGGGTTTTTCTTGCTTATTCTAACAATGTGATTTATCGGCTTGCTGTAAGTATGCCACCTCGAGCTGGAAAATCTTACATAACGTCACTTTTCATTAGTTGGATGTTTGGGCACTTCCCGGAAGAGTCGGTTATGCGTAATACTTGTGCTGATCCGCTATATAATAAACTGTCTTATGATACACGTGATATCGTTCGTTCGAGAAAATTCAAAGAGATTTTTCCTGAAATCAAACTAAAGAATGATAAACAGAACGTTCACGGCTGGAGTATCGAAGGTGCTCGCCAAGTTTCGTATTTCGGTGCGGGTGTTGGTGGAACAGTTATCGGTTTTGGTGCTTCAATGTTGGCCGTAACCGATGACTTGTATAAATCATTAGAAGACGCTCTCTCTGACAATAACAACGAGAAGACTTGGAGTTGGAAACAAGGTACCCATGATTCACGTATTGAAGGAAACTGTTGTTCTATCGACATTGGTACCCGTTGGTCCGCGACGGATGTGTTAGGCCGTTTGGAAGAGTCTAGGAATGGAAAGTATTACGATGAAATTATTCGTATTGCGGCTTTGAATGAGAATGATAAATCTTTCTGTGAAGATGTGCACACAACTGAATATTATCATGATCTTCGTTCAGAGACGGAAGATAGTATTTGGATGGCTGAATATATGCAGGAACCGTATGAGGCTAAAGGTTTGCTCTTTCCGAAGTCAGCTCTTAAACGTTTCAAATTAGCAGATGTCAAAGGACGGCAACCTGATGGTAGAATTGGAGCAACAGACGTTGCGGATGAAGGAGATGACTATTTCAGCTCACCGTTTGCTGATGTATTTGGTACGGAACTTTATATCACTGACGTTGTATTCACAAAAGATGCAGTTGAAATTACTATGCCACGCTTAGCGCAGATGATCTTAGATACTGCATGTGACCAGATGCGTATTGAATCAAATAACGGTGGACGTATCTTCTCGATCGGTGTCCGTAAAGAAGTACAGGCAAAGGATGGCAAGTGTATCATTCAAGCTCGGCCAACGACCAAGAACAAGGAAACTCGTATCTTGATGAAGTCGGGTTGGGTAAAAGCGCATATTCATTTCCTTGATGAATCAGAATATGCCAAGGGTTCCGACTATTGGTGGTTCATGAAATATCTCACATCTTACAAGAAAGAGGGCGACAATAGTCATGATGACGCACCTGACAGCGTAACAATCCTCGCAGAGTTCTTTGAATCACTTGCAGGAAATATTAAGGGTGAGCAGAAAAGAAAAGTGGCCAGAGGGACGGGGATTAGATAATTTTCATGTTTTTTTTATTCTATAATTAAAATATATTATATATTTGCAATGGCACAGATAAAAGTGACTCTATAGTAGAGTCGTTGGGAGGTATTCTCCTTTCTGTGCTTTTTTTTAGTAAATATGGGTGTTCGTTCTTCATATGTCACTCTAATAAAGGTCATTCCATTTGGAGATTCTTTATTTGATGAAAAAATAGTTTATTCAGATAGATTTAAAACTATTTTTAATAACTCTAAATGCCTTTCTTTTTATCAAAAAAATAAGAAGATAAGTACTTTCCCGAAAATTGATGGCCTTGGATATGTTTGCCTAAATGATGTTGATGCATTATCGTTAAACAGGTATTCTTATGAAAAAGATACTAAATATAATGATAATGACTTCGATTATTATTATGGCGAAGACGATGACGAATATAGTCATTATGGCCATCCTAATGATTATTATTCATTCTCTCTTTTTGTAAAAAACAAGTATTCAAAGGATGATCGATTAAATTATTATTTTTTCGAATTGAAAGAGCCACTGATAGTTTCTGCTTATAAAGATGGAATTAAAGCTAAGGGGAAAATATTTATTCATTTTTATCCATTTGGATGTGTAACTATTATTGCAGCGCTCTCTTTGAAAGGAATAAAAAACTTAAATCAAGAAGAGCTAGAACTAAGCATCTCAAAAATTAGTCCTAATAAAATAAAGCAAGAATGGGAATGGAGATGTAAGTGGGGTAATATGTCATTGAGTGATATAATATGGAATGTAGAAAAAAGATTGAATACTTCCCTGTTTTTAAACAATTATAAGCTTGATCTAACATCAAAATGGGATAAAGCGTATTCTTATACATTGATAGATAAAAAAAAGGAGGATGCAAATTATGGATACAATGAAAATTGCACAAAAGTTTTTATAAATAACAAATTAGTGCTTAAGAATGAACTTACGGAATCTCCAGATGATTGGCATGTCAGACAATATCGGCTTAGAACATACTGGAGAATTATAAGATTGCAAGAGTTAGTATTAATAAAAAAAGAATTATATCTTAAATACATCGGTTATTTAGATTCGGAAATATTAGGAATGAGAGATTATCGTTTAGGTAGTTTGAAATCAAAGTTCTCGCCAGAATATATTAAAAAGACGACTACTTACGATAAACAATTAGCAGCTTTTATAAGGTATTTGGATGATGTTATTTTATCATCATCCTCACGGTATAAATTTTTCTATTTTAAAATATGTGATATTTACAATTTAAATAAATTGCGAGATAGACTTTTAATATCTCAAGAAAAATGGGTCGAAGAATGTAGTAATTTTAAAAACACTTTAATAAAACTTCTTACTAAAATAATTTCGATAATTAAATAGTCATACTTTTTGTAAAGAATTGGATTATATTCTTTCTTCTTTATATTTTAAGAGAAAAGAATATGCCAGACATTTATTCTATTCTCTTAAAAAACAAAGATAACTTCGGGCATGCTGTTAGTGAGCTGTCTGTTGATACGATTGAGAACCGCACACCAGTAGAGTACAAAGAAGAGTATAACGGTGATCGTAGGCGTCGTAAATCATCTGTTGGTTGGCGTGAGCCTAAAAGATTGGAAGTCTATTCCGATACGATTGTAGATGCGAAAGGTGATCCAATTCGCCTTGATGATAAGATCGTAGATGTTGCCCGTATTGTGACTAACTTTCCAAAGAAAACAGTTCGTACGGCAGCCGCCTTCATGATGGGTGGTAAAATGAACATCACTGCCGATAATCAGGATGATGGTTTCAATGAGTTTAAAAACGTCTGGACTAAGAAACTCAAAATGCAATCAGTCCTGAAGCGCTTCGCCCGTAAGGTGATGTCGGAAACGAAAGCCGCCATTATCTTTTACCCTGCAATCTCCGTACATTGGAGTGGTGCCCAAAGCACAACACTTAAATGCAAGATACTTTGTCTCCCCGATAAAGATAACGTGCTATATGAATTCTATCCGCATTTCAATGATGATGATGATATGGACGGGTTCATACATCGTTACCAAGTATTGTCTGATGATAATATGGTCCGTGAACGTGCTGTTATCTGGACAAGAGATAAGATCATAACCGGCATTCAAACATGGGGTGGCTGGGATGTGAAAGAAGTCATAAATCCTTTTGGCCTTATCCCGGTAGTTTACGCAGAAATAAACTCTCCGGTGTGGGATGAAGTTGCCCCCATGATGGATGCTCGTGAGATGAGGCTGTCTCGTATGGCAGATACGAATGATTACTTCTCGGAACCAATCCTTAAAACCTTTGGCGAAACAGACTTGCCGGGAAAAAACACCGTTGGAAAAGAACTTTCATTTCCGGTTAAAATTGATCAGGACACCGGTAAGGAATATCATGGTGATGCAGATTATCTCGCATGGCAACAGTCTATTGAATCTGTAAAGGAAGAGCTTAGCGAGACACGTAACGAGCAATTCAGCGGTACATCACAGCCTGATCTCTCATTCGATAACCTAAAGGGCATCGGAAATATATCAGGCGTTGCAAGACGGTTTATGATGATCGATGCAGAGATCATGGCCAGTGAAAACATGGAGGTGTTCGGTCCGGCAATTCAACGTTGTGTCTCTATCATATCAGCGGGTATCGCTAATATCACCAACATCAAATACCGCCAACAGCTTATTGATAATTGGATTAATGTATCCTTTGAATCTATCCTTCCGAAAGATCCGGCAGAAGATGCAAATGTATTGAGTATTGCGAATGGTGGCAAGGCATTCAACTCTCAGCAGACGGTTGTTTCTAAGTCTCCTCTTACACCTCCGGGCGATGTTGAGGGAGAGCTTAAACGTATGGAAGAGGACGAGAAGAAAGAAGCCGATCGAAACAATATGGTTGGACTTACAATGGGAGGTACTTACTAATGGCTCAACCATTATCATTCTATGACAGGCAGCATGTGCAGAAGCTTTTGAAGCAACAGAACGATGTTTCTAAGATCTTTAATCGTTTCTGCATGTCAGTATCACCCGATCTTAAACATTGGAGCGATACGGGAAACAAAAGCGTATGGGTGCGTAATAGTGCTGTTGAACAAGCTATCGACCGGGAACTTATAAAACTGCAATCCGATCTAACAACTGTAGTTGGCTCATATCAGGATGATGCTTTCGATAGATCAAATAGGAAGAATGATGATCTCGTCGATTTGTATATTCAGGGCATGGCATTGAACCAGATGTTGAAACAAGGAATGTTTGCCCGCAATATGGATGCTCTCGTAAGCTTGCAACAGCGTGTTGACAATGGGATGAATCTCAGCGATAGAGTTTGGAACGTGGCCGATCAGACGAAGACACAACTTGAATTCTATCTAAAGAGTGGATTGGGTGCAGGTCGTAGCGCATCGCTTATAAGTCAGGACGTACGACAGTTGCTGAACGAACCGGACAAAAGGTTTCATCGTATCAGAAATGATAAAGGTGAGATGGTGCCATCCCGACCAATGAAAGACTACCATCCAGGACGGGGACAATACAGATCATCAAAACAAAATGCTTTGCGTCTGGCCGCTACCGAGACGAATATCGCTTATAGGCGTACGGATCATGAACGGTGGATAAATCTTGGCTTCATCTTGGGCATAGATATACAACGTTCTCCATCAGCAAAAGAACCGTGCAAGATATGTGATCCATTAGCCGGGCAATATCCAAAGAGCTTCTTGTTCACCGGTTGGCATCCTTTCTGTATTTGCTTCGCCACTCCTTTACTTATGAATCCTGAAGAGTTTGCCGATTATCTATTAACCAAGCAGCTACCAGAGAATAAAATCATTCGAGATATCCCTCAGAACGCAAAGGATTACATAGAAGATAACTTTGATTCCATCAACGCTTCACAGCCTTATTGGTTACAAGATAACTTCGGAGGAGATGCTTCAAAAGCTTTAATATAAGCCCGTTAAGTCTTGGATAAGTAACCTTATCTCCGCAATATTGCATAACCAAAAATGAATAAAGTTATGCAAAATGAGGATTTATTGGAAGCCGCTTTCTGTTCGGGATACGAGCCGGAAGATGACATTACTTGGGAACAATTACTGTATGAAGCAAGGCAATGGATAACAGACCTTACAAAGTAAATCAGAGCAGCTGTAACAGGCTGCTTTTTTTGTGCGAAAAAGTTTCCCTGTCTTTATATTTTAAAGGAAAAAGTATCAATCAAAAAACATTGTTATGACAATCCTGGAATTAATACAAGCTGAATGCCGAGCTAAAGGCATAAACGAAAAGCATGCTGAGAGAATTCAGAAGATTTTCAATATCGAAAAAGAAGATGGTATTGGGATGTATGTCTCCATGTTCAAAGACAATCTGCTTCCTGATATTGAGACTGCTGAAAAGACGAAGGCCGATGCTGAAAAAGCCGCAAGAGAAGCTGCTATTGCTGAGTATGAAAAGGCTCACAACCTCAAAGATGGCAAACCTATCGAAGAAGGGGGCGCTCCTGAAGATAAGTTTAAGGGACTGGACCCGACAATCAAACTATTGATTGAAAATCAGAATAAGCAGCTGGATGATATGAAAAAGCTTATTGAGGGCAATCAAAAGACTATTGCAACGACAGAGAAAGCAACAAAAGCCAAGTCTCTTGTTTCTGACGCAAAATTGCCTGTATCATGGTTGGATCGTGTTAATCTTGATTCTGAGATCTCTCTCGAGGATCAAGTGAAAGCACTTGGCGAGGAATATACAAAGATCCAGCAGACAGCCATTGATGAAAAGGTGGCCAATGGTGAATATCATGTTGGCAGCTTCCAGCCTAAGGACAGATCAGAAGCAGACTGGGCAAAACTGATGGATAGTGATGTAACCCCCAATAATCCGGGAACGGTAGACTTGGGACTTAAATAATTAACTCCTAAATATTTTATTCTATGTATCTAAAAAGAGAAAGAGAATTCCAGTACCATCCCGGAATTGAGAAAATCATCGAGGATGTGATCGGCGGCGGAACAATTGCCAGAGCTGATCTAGTGACTGCTATCTTTAGCGGTAGACCTTTGGACGAACTGCCCCCGCTGGTCATCGTTGTAAGAGATGAGACCACAGGCGTTTATCATGTGCTTAAAACGGCCAGTGTACGTGCCGTGGCCGCTGCTGATGCCGTGGCTTATCAAGTCAAAAAGAACCATTTGTTTGCCGTAGGTGACGCAGTTACCATTGGAGGTGATTACACGAAAGCGGCTGATGTTATCTCGGCAATCGATAAATCAGACAATGCTTTTGATACTATTACACTAGCGGGAACTATCGGTGCCGCCGCCATTGGTGCGGTGCTTGTACAGGCAAAAGAAAAAGCTGCTGCCGGTGCTGCTGTTCCTCTGCATGGAAGTACTTCTTCCGAGCTACCAATCACGATGAACAAGGTCAACTTAACCATTGCCAATCAATCGTCGGGATTGCTGGTAAGAGGTACCGTAAACGGCTCTGTTATGCCATTCCCGATTGACACAGCCTTGAAAGCTCGTCTGACGGCACAGGGAATTCGTATTGTATAATCTGTAAATATTCAATAGATGGAAAGATCATTAATTAAACAAGTGAACCAAAAGAACATGTCGGCTCGTCTGAATACCAGACATGTAAAGCCAATGTATTTCCCGAACTTCTTCGGGGTGAAACAGAAATCATCTCTTAAATGGGAAACCCTCGTAGGAGAAAAAGGCGCTCCGGTCATCGCTGATATCGTGAGCTTCGATTCTTCCGCTCCTCAAAAGACGCGTGAAGTAGTAAGCAAGCTTTCAGGCGATATCCCAAAGACTTCTGTAAAGCGTGGTATGAACGAAAGCGATTACAACGAATACATGCAGTTGCAACGTGATGCGCAGGGCGATGCTCAGCAAATGGAGGTGTTGAATCTTGCCTTCAAGGATGAAGATTTCGTTTACAATTCCGTTCGTGGACGTTTCGAATGGTGGTGTATGCAGCTGATGTCAAAAGCCGGTTTCCATTTGACAGCTCAGAATAACAATGGTATCGTGACTGCTGAATTTGTTGGATGTGGAATGCCTTCCGTAAACAAGAAAGTATCGGCTGCTGATTGGGCAACCGTATCTACTGCAGATGGTTTGCAGGACATTGATGATGTGATCACAGCAGCTTCTGCCGATGGTATCACAATCAAGTATGTTGTAATGCATACGGCTGATTTCGCATTGTTGAAGAAACAAAAGGCCACGATTGACAAAATCAAGGCTTGGGTAAACCAGACATCTAAGATTATTATCACTAAAAAGGTGATTAACGAGTATTTGTCTGAACAGGAAATCCCGGTACAAATCTTGACTGTATCTCCTGCAGTGCGCATTGAAGATAAGAGCCATAAGCGTAGAACAACCAACCCGTGGGAACGCAAACGCATCTGTTTCTTGGAAGATATGAATGTAGGTGATATCCAACACGGACCGATTGCGGCAGAAGCTTCCGAGTCTATCAAGAAAAAGGCTATCATGGTGAAGAAAGACTTCGTTCTGGTATCCAAATTCTCTACGGAAGAGCCATTCAAAGAGTGGACGAAGGCGGAAGCAAACGCTTTCCCGGTTGTGAATGATCCTGATGCTATGTATATCCTGAAAGCTGACGGTACAGCATGGGCAACGAATGAAGATACGGAAGGCACCGACAATGTGCCCGCTTCATTCCTTGGTGAAGAGGTTGATCCTGAATCTAACAAGGTAGAAGAGTAATGAAAACAATCCGGGATACTGTACTTGGCTTTCCGGGCGTAGCTGACGCAGAGGAATTCTTGGACACTGTATTAGTTGACCGCTCCTTAGATAGGGCGGCCAATTATACCGCTTCCAATAAATCAGTTGTTCGTCTTGCTGCTGCCGATGTATATTCCATGATTGGCGGGCTTCCTGATTTTAGCGAGAATAAGTTATCAATGACTTATCCTCGTTCATGGTATACTCAGAAAGCGAAAGAACTCTATGCCGAGAATGGAGAACCTGAAAAAGCGGCTAAACTCGGAAAGAATATCAAAGTACCCAGAGGTAAAGCATCAAGATCATGGTAAAGCGCAATGCACATACGGCAATAGTAACTGTTCCGGGTTCTGGTGGTGGTATAGTCAATGGTGAATGGATAGAGGGCGGCCAACCGACCGAACTCGAAATAAAAGGGCATTATGATCCCGTGAATAACGCTCGTGTAGTTATCAAAAAGAACTCTCTAGGCAATGAAAAAGAGGTTCATGGTGAATTTTACACGCATTCAAAGGCAGATAAGACGGCTAGTCATTTGGTTGTTGCCGATATAGGCGTAGACGTTGATATAATTTCTTGGGAACAGTATCAATCACATTCAGTAATATACGTATGAGTAATAGTAGCGGTTTAACGCCCATGTTTTCCAATGATGATCTCGACCAATGGTTTGGAATCTTCCAAGAGAAAGCGGAAGAAAGTATTATCCTTCTCCTTAAGGCTACCGGTGAGAAGTTTGTCAAGTATGCACGTGAGCTGCACACTTACGAAGATCAAACCGGAAATCTTCGTTCTTCAATCGGATATATAATCGTTCATGATGGAGAAATGCTTTTAGAGGATTTTAAAGAATCTGATAAGGGCACTGAAAAGGCTAAAGGAGTATCAACGGCTAGGCAATTGGTTGAAAATATTGCATTAACATATTCCCAGGGAATGATACTGATTGGAGTGGCCGGAATGCAATATGCGGCTGCCGTTGAGGCTAAAGGTTATGATGTTGTAACAGGAGCTTGCAGTCAGGCAGAAGCATATATGCGTAAGGCAATACAGGAAACCATTAAAAAAGCGTCATAATGGCTGATGAATTTGACATAATAGACTATGTGTATGATGCTGTAAATGCAGCCAATACCGGAATGACTATCTACAAGGATAATTCCATTACAGGCGAGACGAATAATCATATTGTGATCAATCATCTGAACATAAACAGTAATGATGACGAGACAATAGATTTCATAGCCGTATTGCCTGTCAATGTGAATGTCTTCGTGAAGCTGAGCCCTAACGGCATGATAAACCGTACTGTCATGAAAGCGGCAGTGCGTGCTATTCGTGCTTCTCTCAAAAATATATCCACTACCGACGGACAATACCGCCATGCTCATATCGCTTGGGAAGGGCGTATTGAATCGGCTAAAGATGGATTTGATTGTATGAATATTAGATTAGATTTTGAAACAGATAAATAATTAAAATTATGGCAGTAACAAATGCAAGGCCCATCGCAATGGGCGTTTCTAGGATTGCTTATGGAACCGTTGGAGACGGAGTTCCGGCTACAGAATTCACCCCACTTCCACTCCCTACTAAAAGTTCAGTGGCGTTTAACTTCCAAGATCCTAAGGAAGTGAAGATTGAAACAGAGGGATCAATAGATCCATTCTATGTTGTCTTGACTAAGGATTCAACGGATTACATCGAATTTTCCATTCCAACGCCATCGAATGATATTCTTTTGGCCATGATGGGAGGAACACTTGACGGAACGGCGGATAAATGGTCTGAGCCTACTGAACTGGCTGATATAAACAAGTCTTTTCAGATGGATACACAGGTTCGCAACGGTAAGAAAGTACAGTACACTATCGTTAACGGCAAGATTGCCGCTAAGTTGTCTCAGGCTCCCGGAGCTGAACAGCCGGAGTTGCTTTTGATCCGTGTATATAAGCAGGCAGCTATCACGGCGGACGGAGTAAAAAAAGCGGCATTCACTCGTGAGGTGTTGTAGATCGTTGTATTAATTAGGTTAGGTTTGAGGGCCGGGTTGTTTTATCCGGCCTTTTTATTAAAAGAATATTATGATTAGATACTTAGCACAAATAGAATCAGAGACAATCACCGAACAGGCGATTAAGATTGATTTTGATTTCAGCAATAGAGAATCAATACCGGATGGAGAGGATCCGGGTGATAGCATCATTATTAACCCTATTACTTGCCGGACATGGTTCAGGATAAGGCCTCTTCTTTTGCAAATTGACGAAGAAGATCTGGGGAGGATGATTGAAAAGCAGGGCGTGATAAACGAAAATCTTCCAGAGATAATGGACAAATATGGAGAGCTTCTTATTGACATCGTTTGTCTTGGTATTCACAACAAGAAGAGCGAACCGCCTGCATGGTTCAGGGACGTTCTTATTGATAACAGTACTTGGGAGGATATACGCATCCTGCTTAATGCAATTATCTACCGGATAGGATACTTCCCTTTTTGCAACTCTATCACGACGCTAGCGAACGTGAGCCCGTTAAGGACGGAAGCGGAGATAATAGCCGCTCAAAAGAATTTAATGAGTTGGCAGGACTCAGTCAAGCAAGATTCTTAGTCAATGCGCATGAAGCTTTAGGGCTTACATATAATGAGACGCTGGAAAGCAGCTATGCTCTTATAGAGGCTATGTTACAGGAATACATCTACATACAACGCGAGAAAGAGCGATCAATGAATAGTGGAAGTGATGATAATGGAGACTATGAGTGGGTTGAATTGCCATCCTTTGATGATCCCGGCAAAACGATCAGATACAAAAAATATTATGATGTTGGAGGAGTGATTAAGCCCGGTGAATAGAAAAAGTGAAATTGGATTATATATTACTAGTGAATTTGATAGGTTGTTTACGTAATATTTGATTTTAGATTAGTATGCCCTTGTCTGCTGTGAAGCATGCAAGGGCATAATTTATTATATATTTAAGTTTGACAATCCTGCGTTCAATATCATTTGAGCTAATTCTAGGCCTCCTATTAGTTGAACATTCTCTTTTTTCGCTTTATCTATAGCGTCATCCGTAAATTTGTCAGCTGAAGATATGACCCAATTTATTCTAGAATAGTTATCATTGTTATCTTCATTGCCATCTTCTAACATATCCCGATTTTTATTCTTGATATAATTTGATATTTGATCGATAGCAAAGGAATTTGTACTACCCTCATGAAATTTAACTTGGCAATAAATAATCAACTTAAGAGAATCAAATATTGCTATAACATCAGCATCGCCTTCTTTATATTTTTGATTTTTAGGTGGAATATCAACTGCTGTAGCACCAGTACTTTCAAAATACCGTTTAACCAAGGTTTCTAATTTATCAGGATTTAGAACATCTCTTATTAGTTTTAGAATCTGGGGTGACAAATTTTCAATAATTGTAGAACGAATATTTATGGGCTTTTGCTTTTTGAATGCGTCAATCGCTTTGTTTATACTATCAGAAATATCATTTATAAGCGCATTTGTAGATCGTATTTTTAATCTTGCAGTAAGGCTGGCATCGGCATATTCATATCTGGAGATATTAATTTCTATAGGTTCAACTTCCCATACAAAGCCGAGGTCTATAATTGACCCATCGGCTGTTTTATATAATCCACCTTGGAGACTAAGGCTATTTCCATTACAGTCTTGTAAATTTGCAATAACAATGTTTCCTATTTCTAGAGGCTTTTCACCTACTATTTTGTAAATAGAAAAGGTGCCAGATTTAGGGACAATAATTACATCTCCTTTTTTAAACCCTTCGATAAATCTCCATAAATTATGCCTTGTTTTTTCTTTTTTGTCCCAAATTGAATCACACTTTTTTTCAAAAATAGGCCATCTTTCTTGCCAAGTATTTCCAGCATTTAAAACTGAATCAATAATATCAATATTGATAAATTCAGAAAATCCTATACATAAAAGATTCTTGTCCAATAGTGGATAAGCTACTTCAGCGTGATGAGAAATACGGTGTAACCATGTATTCATAAAGCAAATGAATTAATTATTTGTTTAGCTCAATAAGTTGGGCCATTAATTTAGCGTTATCTTTTTGAAGATTTGCAATCAGATGTTTTTGATAAGCAATCATTCCTTCAATTCTCCCAATTCTTCGACCTTTTTCAAAGTCATTGGCTTTTTCGCTGCTTGGCATGTTTTTGTCGATATTACCAACGCCTGCATTTTCATCTTCCCTGGCCATTGTACTAATGAATTAATGAATAGATAAAAGAAAGGCTATCTCCTCCCTTATTCCGACCAAGGAAACATAACATACTTAACTTTGAGAGGTTATGCAGTAAAGGGACTTGATAGCCTATATTGTATGTACAACATGAGCGTAACAACTCCTCTCAAAAGTAAATATGTATTGTTTCCCTTGGTCTTGGAATACCGCAAAGGTATGCATTCTATAATAAAAATAAAAACTCACCCGATTTATATTTTACTATAAATGATATAACTATGGGTATACAGAATCAAAACAATGCATTGGTTTTTGCTTCCGGAATAGATAATTCGGGGTTGAAGTCAGATGCCGAAGAGGGCAAGAGTATAGTAAAGGGTATGACAGATTCTGTTGTATCGGAAGGCAATAAGATGAATGATGCTTTATCTAATACATCAGGAGCCACACAAGGAATTAGAAGCATTAAGAATGAATCCGAAAGCTTATTTAAGTCATTCAAACCGACTGAAGAATCAGCAAAGAGAATGCGTGAGTACATAACTTCTCTGAATGGGGTTAATATCAGAAGTCTGCCGGAACAAATTAAGAATACGAAAGTCCTAGTAAAGCAAACAGAGGAAGATATTAAGTCTCTTCAACAAACATTCGAAAAAGCAGCTCCGGGAAAAGCCAAGATGTTTGCTTTAAGCGAATTAGAAAAAGCGAAGAAAGTTCTTACGGAAACTAAGGGAGAGCTTGCAAATCTTGAATCTCAACAGGGAAAGACATCCACAACAGCCGGACGTCTCACTTCACAGATTCGGGTTCTAAAAGATGAGATGTCTAAAATGGCTATGGCCGGAGGGCGTGATTCGCAAGCTTACGACGATTTGCGACAAAAAGCCCTGTTATTACAGAGGCAGCTTAATGGCACCAACAAACAAATGAAGATACTTGCCAGCCCAATGGCTAATTTCCAAGGTGTTATTTCAGGAGTGACAGGTCTTACAGGTGCTTTGTCTGCCGGGATGGGCGTAATGGGTTTGTTTTCTAGTGAGAACGCCAATCTGGCCAAGATACAAACTAAGCTTCAATCTGTCATGGCAATCACCATAGGACTTCAACAGGTAGCTACGACACTTAACAAAAACTCACCTTTTCAGCTTGTTACTATGGCCAAGGCGCATAATCTGCTAACTGCCGCCAATACTCGTTTGGCTGTCGCTCTTGGTATCTCGAATGTGGCTGCAAAAGCTCTCATGGCCACTCTTACGCTTGGTGCCACTGTTGTTGTTACCGGGCTAATAGTCGCGTGGAATAAATATAGCTCCCATCAAGAGCAGATGGCCGAAAAACAAAAAGAGATAGAGAAAGAGGTTTCAGACGCTATTAATGGCGCATCCTCAACGATGGCCGAGCAGATGGTTACCCTATACAAGTTGATAGGCCGATGGGACTCTCTTGGAGGTAATCTAAAAAAACAAAAGAAGTTTATTACCGAAAATAAAGACGAATTCCATAAGTTGGGAATATCAGTTAACACCGTTACTGAAGCGGAAAACGTATTGGACGGTAGAACAGAGGCTGTTGTGAATGCTATGATGAAACGAGCACGAGCGACCATTTATGCTAAAATGGCTATGGATGAATACGAGAAGATGGCACGTGGCGAACTGCAAGCGCAACTTATCATGGACGCCGCACCAACTGAAGATGATTACAAGAAGACACGGAAATCAAAATCAGCAGGTACAAGTACGGGGGTGTTCGAAACAACAGAAACCTACATTGATAAATCCGACACTAAGAATGCTGAGGCCAATCGCAAGAAACGTGCAGATAAAGTACGCATAGGTGCACAAGTCCATCTTATCTGGGGTAATAAGGTAATAGATTCAGCAGCCAAATTAGAGAAGACAATAAATGCTGATTTGGAGAAAGCCAAAATCACCCCATTCAATGGTGATGATAGTTATAAGAAAGATGCGGACGCGGCAAAGAAAGCGGCCGAAAAGGCAAATAAGGAAAAAGTTGAAGCAGCTGAACGTATTGGCCAGATAAAGGAAAATGATCAAAAGATTAAAGAGATATACACCCAGGGCGAACTTGATGCTCAGCAGTCCAGAATCAATGCTATGGAGGATGGCTACACCAAACAACAGGCACAAATAGACCTTGACCATAAAAAGAGAATAACTGATGCGGATAAGAAGGCCCAAGAACTTATCAAGATAGCACAGGAGAATGAAGAAAAATTATGGCTCAACAAGCATCCGGATCATGAGAAGAAAGGTGAAGTCTTCACCCCTACCATAAAGACTGTCTCCCAATTGCCTAAGGAACAACAAAATATCATTTCTACCGACAAAAGTAACGCCGATAGAGATAAGATCAAGTCTGAAAAAGATTTATTGAAGTCCTTGAAGGACCAATATCAATCCTATACAGATGAACGTCTCGCTATAGAGAAGAAGTACAATGATGATATTGAAGCCCTAAAGAAAGAGCGAGAAAAAGCACAGGCGCAAGGAGACACAGCACAGGTCGATGTAATAGACAGAAGTATAGGGAAAGCCGATACAGATAAAGGTAAATCTTTAGCATCGGTTGATTTTAAGCAACTCAAAGAGTCTCCGGACTACGTGAGAGCCTTTGAAAACTTGAAGCAATCTTCAACGGAAACGCTTAATTCCCTGCTTTCTCAATTCGAGAACGCAAAACAAGTAGCCGCCGAGACATTAGATCCTGAACAGCTCCGCGAGTATACGAAAACGATTTCTGATATCATGGACGAGCTCGAGAATCGCAACCCGTTCGAAATGCTCGCTCAGCGTAAGTCAGAACTTGCGGAAGCTGAAAAAGCACTCGCAGAGGCTCAGAAAAACATGGATGACGTTAAAGGCGGCAAGAAAGTAGTCGCTAGTACCAGTTATAACCAAAAGACGGGTAAGATAGACAAAACTTATTTGACGGAGGAGAAAGCACTATCCAAACTTAACAAGGCGAAAGCTGAAGTCATACAGAAAGATGCTAATGTAACCAAAGCGGAGAAGAAAGTTACAGAACAAATAAGCGATCTCTCAACCTCTTTAACTGACGTCGGCTCTGCCATTGGAGGAACTGCGGGTGAAATAATCTCATTGGTTGGAAACATAGGCAGCTTTGCTATGTCAGCTATGGATGGCATCAAGACCGTTTCAAATACTACCGCACAGTCTGTCAGTAGCATAGAAAAGGCATCTGTTATTCTTGCTATCATCAGTACCGCTATTCAGCTTGCTACTAAGGTGGCCGAATTAATATCAGGCAAAAGCAAGGAACAAGCCGACACTGAGAAGCTGCAAGGTGTGACAGAGAAGATATCTCAGATACAGGACACAATTAACTCTCTTATCGAAAAACGTATAGACCTTATCAATGCGGCTACGAATGCGGAGAAAGGTTATTTGGCTTCTTTGACACAAACTTCCATCGATGTTCAGAAGAAGTATTATGAACAGCAGTTTGAAAGCTTGTTGGGAAATGATTTCTTAGCAAAGAAAGGTAAGAATAACAACCTTTCATTATCTGAATTAGGTATAAGCTCCATCGAAGAACTGAAAGAGTTCATGTCAAGTAATAATCTCCTTGACTATTTGAACAATGGCTTCGGCATTCGTAATTTAGATGATTGGCAAGAACTGATTGACGCATGGGATGATTTGGCGGATAAAGAAGAAGAGGTTTCCAATGCTTTGTCGGAATCTCTAACCGGTCTGTCCTTCGATGATGCAAAGGATGCTTTGGATGATTTCCTTTTAAGCGCTGATACTACCGAGCAGACTATAGCTGATAACTTCGAGGACTATATGAAGAATGCGATCCTCAATATTGTGAAGACTACTTATATGACTGACGCTTTAAAGGGATGGTATGATAACTTCACCAAGGATATGAGTGATGGCGTTTTGTCCGATGATGAAGTGAAAAAGCTACGAGAAGAATACTCTACCATTTATGACACTGCGCAATCACAAATTAACGGCCTTCTTGATACTGTCGGCATAGATAATTCTTCCAGTGAGGATGGAGTAAGTGGCAAATTACAGGATGCTCTTACCGAGGGCACGGCCAGCGAAGTACTTGGAGCTATCAATATGGGTACTCTCGACATTCGTGCGATAAAAGAGTTATTGCCTTCTCATTTTGCCAATTATGCAACTACGATGAATAATGTGTCATCTATATTGGATGAAACCCGCCAGATCAATGCAAATACACTTAGAACAGCTAACAATACGGACGGGTTACGTGATAGTATGTCAAATCTGAATGAGAGTTTAAAAGAGATGAAAGGTGATTTAGAGGATATAAGCAAGAACACTAAAGACACATCAGGGAGGTAACGATATGACATACAAGATAGACGGGGTTGATTTGAACGCATTCGGTGCAATACCATCAAAAGCATCCGGGGAGGTTATATCCCTTTCCGGATTATTCAGTTTGCCAAAGCGGAGCGATACAACGGAATATGATTGGGGCACGTCGATTGAACCTTTCGTTGATGCAGATGATATAGAACTCGACGGACGGACTCTTACGCTAAACGTCGCGATTAAAGGCGCATCTTTATCTGATCTACATACGAAGTTGGAGACATTCAAAACGGCCTGTATTGCCTGCACGAAACTATACACTGAGTTTGGTGAATTTGATGTGATACAGAAGGGGGCTATTTCTGTGGATGAATACTTCTATGCAAATGTGGTTACTGTAGAGGTTCCATTTTGGCAGCAAGACTATATCCCGGAAGCAATATCAATTGAAGGATCCGGGAGCGGTAGTTACAGGCTTGACACATACGATCTGATTAAAGACTTTGGAATATACTTTTCTTCGTGGAGAGACATCAATAACACTGCCGCACGCATTGATATAAGTACTACGTTGCCTTACACTAACACATCTTACCGTTCTGCATTAGACCTTTCGATATCGTGTAAGATGAAAGGCTCTTCGTTATCTGACTTATATACGAGAATGAGCCAATTCAATGCGCTATGCGCAAGTTCGGGAACACATACTTTGAAAATAGCGGGTAATGCCGATAAAACGGTATATTTTAAGGATGGAATTACAACGAAAGCTGTTGCCGAAAAGCTGCTTAGCTTCGACTTAAAATGTAGGGTTATCTCATGACGAAATTGATTGATGTATATAGAGTTGTAAGTGGTATTGAAACGGTAGTGTATCGGATTTCAAAAGAGAAAGCGACGCTCTACCAAACGATCATGGACAAGGATAAGGTGACTATTGAGGTAGTCACCGAGGATCCTATATCTTTGCAAGAAGGAGATTATATACTCGTTGATGGAGTCAAGTATAAGATAAACCGTGATCCGGAAGAAAAACAGTCGTCCGAGAAGAAACATTCATATACAAGCTCTTTTGAGGCTCCTATTTATACGCTGATCGATAAGCTATTTTGTAGCAAGATCACCGGTTATACTACATTCACTCTTACAGGTAAATTGAGAGACTTCCTCGAGCTGCTTATCTGGAATGTGAATTATGACGCAACCGATAATCCTAAAGGTGTTGATGTAGGTTGGACGATAGGTCTTTGTCCGGACACCGATTACATGAATATCACGTTTGCAGGGGTTACGTGTCGCGATGCACTTAATACTTTTGAATCCAAATTCGGTGTTGAATACTATGTCGAAAACAAAGCCGTCAACTTTGTATCTCACATAGAAAAAGAGACCGGGCTTATATTTACGCAGGGCAAGGGTGAAGGCTTGTATGAGGTAGATAAGAAGAATGTAGATGATGGCGATCTTGTTACCCGTGTGTATGCAAAGGGAGGAACAGAGAACGTTATTCCCGGAGAAGGTGATTATGACGGTCGGCTTATTCTTCCGGAAGGATATATTGAAAACTTCTCTGATAGCAACAGGGTAGTTGAGGCTGTTGTCGAGTTTGACGATATACATCCGACATTCGAGGGTGCTGTCGGGGTTGTCAGCGGGGATAATAATCGCGAATTTATTTGTTCGGCTATCGACTTTGATTTGGCTGATGTTGCCGTATCTGATGAAGCACGTGTTAACTTCCTCACTGGTGATTTGATGGGCAAATCCTTTGAGTTCAAATGGAATAATTCCCTAAAGAAGATTACTCTTATCTATCAGGAAGATGAATTGGCGGCCATTGATGCAACGACAGGTGTCCGTCCCAATATACCCAGTACTTCCAAATATCTTAGAGGTGGGGAGCTGTTCAATTTTACGGGTATCAAACTTAGTGGTACCTACAAAACGAATGCGATCACTAAACTACGTGCTAAGGCTACAGAATGGCTGTCTTATTATTGCCGAAAGAGAGTTAAGTTTGAACTCAATGTCGATTATCGGTATCTACGTGAAAAGAAAATCACTTTGCATTGTGGCGATCTAATAACCATAAATGTTCCTCTCCATAATATTAGCAAGTTTATTCGTATAACTTCCATTGAAAGGAACTTGTACACGGGCAAATTGACCTGTGTCGTGTCTAACTATCTTGATGAGAAGTGGAAAGATAAGATTGAAACGGAAGTTGCTAACATCAAATCTTCAACAACTACTGTAAACGGCGGTTATGGAGCTTCAAGCGTATCAATATTAGAGACAATTGATGAACGTGAGGCTTCTGATAGCAATGTGCTCTCTTCGTTACGTGCGTTGAAAGAGATTGCAGAGAGAGCATTGTCAAGAACTAGTGCTGACACGGCAGCTGGACTAATAACATTCATAGAAGGTCTGGTTTCCAAAAAGGTTATCACTGCAGAAGATGGCCTTTTGCTAGGAAAATATGTAACTGGAGTTTCAGGAGGTAAGATAGATTCCAACGGTGATGCCGAAGTACGTAATCTCATAACACGTATAAAAGCCACGGTTGCGGAATTGGAAGTAGCCGGAAATGCAAAAGCAAAGACGGTAACTGTATCGGATAAAGTCACCACGCTGAATTTGCTCGTCCAAAAGCTTGCAGAAACATACGATCTGAACGTTTCCAATGTTGCCACTCTCTTTCGCACGGTAGTTAAGGATTATGTAAGCTCCGAATCTTTTGTTCCCGGCATAACGGGTGAAGGGATGAAGCTATACAAGTCACTTTCGGGTGATTGGAATTTCGAAGTGGATAACGTTGTTATCCGCAAGGCCATGACCGTTTTTGAGCTGATCATTTCAAAGGTCAGGGCGGTTAATGGCGGCTTGGTTGTCTCTCCTGCAAACGGGCGTATCAAGTCAGTAACAGAAACAACAGGCTCACCAACTTACTACGTGTTAGGTATTGAAGGCGATATGACTTTTGTCGCCGATGACTTGGTACGCTGTCAGGTATTCAGTGCTACAGGGGCAAAATACTACTGGGTGCCAATTGATTCGGTGAGCGGTGAAACGATACTGATTCTTAAATCAAACTTCCCGGATGGAGTTGTTCCGGCCGTTGGTGATGATCTTGTGCAGATGGGTAATAAAACGAACACGGCCCGGCAAGGTGTATTGTATCTCACCGCATCCGAAGACGGCAAACCCCGCTTTAGTGTGCTTGATGGTGTCAGCTCTACTGATCTGACAGGTAAGTCCAAAGTGATATTAGGTTGCTTGGATGGGATTACCGATTCCGATTTTCCTTCCGATGCGCAGCCTAACGGTTACGGCCTTTGGGCGGGTAATGTGTTCTTGAAAGGGCTGTTTATCCTACGGAATGGCAAGTCTGTTGAGGATGAACTAAGCGATCAGATAACGGCCGTTCAGACAGCTTTCGAGATACGGGAGGGGCAAATAAGTACAAAAGTCACACAAGCCACACAGGCGGCCGCCGAAGCATCCGGATATGCAATTTCAGCGGCGGGCAGTGCTTCATCTGCCGGTCAGTCCTTAACCGCTATCACACAAAAAGAGAGTAGTATCAATCAGACGGCCAACGAGATCACATTAAAAGTCACTCGTGCAGAGAGTGCCGCCGGACGTGCGGAGAGTGCCGAAGCTTCGATCAATGTAAAAGCTGACGGAATAGTTTTGCAGGCTAGTAATCAAGCAGCACAAACGGCCGTGAATGGCGTGCAGGTTGGAGGACGAAACTATTATTCTAATTCTCAGACTCCTATTAGTATCCTTATCGGTAGCCCACATATTGAGAAGAATATTTCAACCGCACCCAATGGGCTTTATTTGGTAGGCTCTCAAGGTGATACAAGTGCGATAAGAATATCTAATGTAATAAACAGTAATGGTTATTGGACAATCTCATTTGATCTTAAAGGCTCTCAAAATGCGTCTGTGGGGTTTTGGATAGACCCCTGTGATTTGGGAGGCCCTATTGTTAGAACTACGACTGATAACAATTGGGCGCATCACGCATACACCTTTAATGTAACTAATTATACGGCGGATGTTTACAATTTTATAGATTTCCATGATATAAGTTGGGCGTATATTTTTATTAGGAATCTTAAAATAGAAAAAGGAAACAAGGAAACTGATTATACACCCGCCCCGGAAGATGTAGATGCAGATATAGCCCTTCGACCGACAACGGAGTATCTTAAATCCCAATTTATCATAACCCCCGGTGGCATTTCATTAATTGGCAAAGCTTTGTCATTAGCCGGAATGGTAACTTTCAGCTCGTTGGACAGTGATTCACAGGGGCGAATAACTACCGCTCAGTCAACGGCGAACACTGCTTTGTCTAGTGCCGATGCGGCCAATAGCGGATTAAGCACATTAAAAAACTCTTTGGGTGGTTTGGCTTATGAAAGTGTCGTTTCACTTGCCAGGCTTGACAATACGGTAATTGAAGGCGGTTATATCAAAACATCTCTGATTGATGCGGACGCTATAATGACCGCATCGCTTTTAGCCACTAAGATAGCCGCCACGGATATAACAACGGGCAGATTGACTGTTACATCCGGAGCAAAGATAGGCGGTTGGTCCGTTGAGGGTAACGCATTGAAGATAACTAGTGCAGCAGGTGCCAAAATATTAGTAGAACCATCGGGGACAAGATTCTTACGAATTAATGACACGTCTACTTATCTTATGCAGATAAGGGCCGATGCCGTTACGGGGCTTTACTGCTATACCGACGAAACAACGGGAATATGTATCAAGTTAACCGCTCAACAAGGCGGAACGGCCTTGTATTCATCCGGTAATCACACATTTATTGCGAGGACAGGAGAATCAACACTGATGACAGGCAGAACGCTGTTATACGCCCCTAGTTTTTACCCTACGCGTGTGTCGGCTAACCTATCACTAGATTACAGTCAGGCATTTATTGTTAGTACGGCGACAAGCGACATAACCCTTTCCTTACCCGCTAGTCCGACAGTTGGAAAACAGTATTGGGTGAGAAAAACAGCCGCAGGGAATATTACTATCGCTTCAACATCAAGTAATATTCTTCATGCCGGGACGTATGGAACAGGCTATGTCTCAAGCGTTAAAGTAGCTTATGGGCAACTATATCATATTATATATGACGGCTATCACTGGCTTGGAAGTTTCAGTAATTAAAAACTTAATAATACACAGAATGAAGAAGATTGATTTTAGAAAGATTGAAGTAAAGAATATTGAGGGAAAGAAGAGTACCCTTGATTTGAGTAAAGAACTAGGCAATGCGATCTATCAAAAGACTGCCGATCTGGGCGAGTTGGAACTGGCCCGCAGTATCTATAAAGATGGTGAGGTAGAAATCACCGCAGGGCAGGCGGCTATCCTTAACAGATACATCTGTGAGAGCTTTCTTGCTTTCGTACAAGAGGCAGTATGCCCGATATTAGATTGGATTATTAATCCTAAAAAATAAAGATCATGTTTGCAGAAGAATCAAGAAGTACCGCAGTAGCGGGTTCAGCCGAAAGTGGAGAGTACAAGTACAAGGTTAATTATAACCTTTCAGGGAATAGTCTCACTAGTCTGCATTGCAATGTGTACAAGAAGACAAGTGAAGAAGTAACGACCTCTACGGGAACGCAGACAGTGGAGAAAGAAGAGTATGCCGGGATTATGTTTCAGGAATCTGGGAACAAACAGTTTTCTTTCCCACAAGATACGGATATAACACCTCATATCACTGTGTTTGAAGCTGTGCTTACAGAGATTAAAGAGGGGCTAACGATTGATAGTAAAGAATAAGAATGGCCGTGTAGAAGCGGCCGGCTAATAAATAAAAAAGTTATGGAAGAGAGTAATGTAATTAAAGGCACATCGGTTGTTATCTTTGGAGGTGAGATGTTAAGCCTGTTTTGGGATTTGAGATGGATGATAATGTTAGCGGTTATCTTGGTGGCCGTAGACTTTAGATTCGGGGTAAAAGCGGCACAAGCAAGGGGAGAAAAGATTCGTAACAGTAAAGCAGGACGGAGAACAGCAAACAAGCTGATCGACTATATCTGTTACCTTGTACTAGGCGGGTTGATTGGAAAAGCTATCGGTGAACCTCTGGGAATTAACCCTACGCTTGTAGCTGCTGTTTGTATGGGCGTTGCTTGTCTGTTTGAAGTGGATAGCATCCTTCAAAACATCTGTGAGTATAAAGGCGTGAAGTATTCCTTTAGTCTTTGGAAAGTTATCATTGCCTTGGTGAAGTCTAAGCGGAAAGATATCGGTGATGCCATTGAAGAAGGAGTAGGAAAGGAGGAAACGAAATGATTAAGCTGTTATTAAAACGAATAGCTCGGAAGCCCGGCTACACTATCGGAAAGTTGTTTGTTGATGGTGAGTATTTTTGTGATACGCTCGAAGATACCGACCGATTGGATGAAGGAATGAGCCTAGATGAAATTAAGATGCTGAAACAACCGGGGCAAACAGCCATTCCTGAAGGTTCATACAAAGTAATTGTGAACGTGTCTCCTAAATTCAAAAGGTTGTTGCCTCGTTTACAGAATGTGCCGGGATTTGAAGGTGTACTGATTCATCGTGGTAACACGGCCAAAGACACTGCCGGCTGTATACTTGTTGGCGAAAACAAGAAAGTCGGAATGGTCTTGAATTCTACCTATTACGAAGAAAGGCTCGTCGAGCTGCTCAAGCATGATAATAACATTTCAATTGAGATCGTATGAAAAAGTATATAGCAATAGGCTTAATCATTCTCGTTATGCTTGTTTCAATCTCTGTGCTGTGGAATATGTACAGCACAGAGAAACAAGAGCGAGAGAGGCAACAAAGCAATGTTGAGGTGCTGAACTCTGATATTAAGAGATACAAGGTAAGAGACAGTTTAAATGTCGCTTCTGTAGATGCGCTCAACTATTCCATTGACGAAATGAAGAAGTACCGGGCAAATGAAATGAAACTGATTAGTGATTTAAAAATCAAGAATAAGAACCTTGAATCTCTTGCTAAGGTAAGCACGTCAACGGCAGATACAATTCCTAAAGAAGCCTGGCATCCTGCACCTAATAATCCAGACTGTTTGGAGTACTCCGACAAGTGGGCCACTGTTACGGCCTGCTTCAAGGATTCTACCGTTTTTTATTCGACTAGAGATAGCTTGAATATAGCTGTTAGTAGGGTGCCAAAGCATAAATTCTTGTGGTGGAGCTGGGGGACAAAAGGGTATAAAGTTAATGTTATTAACTTCAATCCTCGATCTACTATTGAGTACTTGGGATTTATTCGAGTGAAAAATAGTTTGTAACATATTAGAATAATATTATATTTAAGCATTAATTGTATATTATTTAGCTCTATCTTTACAACGTTTTAATAATATATGATGAAAGATACTATTTATTCGAAATTATCACTTTTTGATATTTTAGCTATGTTCATTCCAGGAGGAATTTTCATGGCTATAATTGTAATATTACCAGAAAATAATTTAACAATTAAAAGCTATAGTAAGTTCGAAGAAATATTTGTTTATACTTTTATTATTGCATTAATCTATTTAATAGGGTTGATTCATAATTGTTTAATGGACAAATTGTTCTCTTGTTTAAGGAATAATGTTTGCTTAATACGTCTGGCTTATAATTGTATTAATAATACAAATGAAACAGATGGGCATTATCCTTGTATATTTTATCGTATAAGAATGTTTCTATATTTTGATAAAATACAATGTATTTCAATTTGTTTTTATGAAAGTATGAAGCGATTTTTAGGCTGCGAAGAGAGAGAAAATAATGATGGCGATAATCTTAAGCAAAAATACTATAAAGCATACTATTATGTTGCACTGAACTCAATAAGCCAATCTATACCAATATTGGAATCTCAATTTGTCTTTGTTCGCAATATGATTCTACCTATATTTATCGTTGTCATTCTTTTTTGGAATCAATTTTGTTTAAAAGTTGGCTTAAACAGTAGCGATATTACATTAACTTATAGAATAATCTTTATATTTTCCCTCTTTCTAGTCATGTTTTCTAAACTATACAAAATACATAAGCTAGTCTGGGAAGATTCTAGATATATAAAAGAGATAAAAGGTTAGTGGTTTGCTTGGTTAATTCACTGAATGCTTTATGTCCAGCTAAAGTTCCTTTTTATGCGATAAATAAAGAAGTATTATATAAATCATTATATTATGCCACAACTTTCAGAAGTAAGACAAGCATTAAAACGTATTGGAGATGGAGCCTTTCAAGAATTAGGGGACCTTTTGTTCTATTATATTTATAGGCTTAACGATATTGAGTCTCGTGGATCTGTTATAAAGAAGTGTAAGACTAAAAAAGGGTCTCCAGATACCATCTTAACAGATTCTAAGGGACGTCTTATCTTTATTGAGTATACAACTCAAGAACGAGGTAGTGGCAATGCTTTCTATAGAAAATTAGAGGATGATATTAAGTCTTGTTTCAATTTAAGAAAGACAAAGATTCAGCCATCAAGTATCTATAAAATAATATTATGCCATACAGAACGGCTAGCTAGCGATGAAAAAGAGAAGCTTGTCGCTTTATGTAAATCCTATAATGATAAATGTCTTTTAGAATCACGGGGGGTTGATTTCTTGGCTTGTGAACTGCAAAAACATCCTGCTTTATTGAAAAATTTGGGTATAAAAGTAGGAACTGGACAAATACAAGAAAGTATTGATTTTATAGAAGAATATGAGAATCCTTCATTGAAATTAGCAACTCCACTTAGTAATATTTTTCTGGGAAGAGAAAAAGAACTGGAGGATGGACTTGCTCATTTATCAAACAATGATATTCTTGTAGTAACAGGGGCCCCTGGAGTTGGGAAGACTAAGATTTCATTAGAGCTATGCCGTAGATATTGTCAAACACATAAAAAGACTCATTTCCTGTGTGTCACGGATAAAGGTGAATCTATTATCGATGATTTCTATCTGAAAGTTGTGCCTAATAGAGACTACATCTTATTTGTAGATGATGCCAACAGGACAGGGCACTTCAAATCTATTTTGTCGCTAATCAGAGATAAAAGTAAGAATATAAAAGTCGTAGCCACCGTACGTGATTATGCTAAATCTAAGATAGGAGAACAAACCTTAGAATACGAAAAAGTACAGTCATTAAATATACAAAATTTATCAAATGATGAAATTACGAAAATATTAGAATCAGATTCTTTCAAAATTAGAAATAGTAGATTTAAAAAAAGAATATTAGATATAGCTAACGGCAATATAAGAATAGCACTTATGTGTGCACGCATCGCTTTAGAGAAGAAAAACCTAATGGTCTTAAGCAATGCGGAACAGATGTATGACGCATATTTTGATGAGCCTTATAAATATATACTAAATAATGATGGGTTAGGCAGGGAAGCATTAAAAATATTAGGTATTCTTTCTTTTTTCAAAGTTATCAAAAAAGATAATGTTGAGATAATATCGAAAATATTATTCATCTTTAATATAGAAGAATCTATCTTTTGGAGTATCTGTAGTAAACTAGATAATGATGAAATTGTAGACCTGTATGAAAATGAAGCAGTAAAAATGTCAGATCAAGTATTTTCAACGTATTTATTTTATAAAGTATTTTTTAAAGAGAGACTATTAGATCTTTCGCTTCTAATAGAGAACTTCTTTGATTATAGAAATAGTCTTATTGATTCTATAAATCCTGTCCTAAGTTGCTTTGATGCTGAAAAAGATCAAGAAACTATAAAAAAAATAGTGGTTGGGATCTGGAGAGAGAAATTTGCGACTAAATGTGATGAAGAAAAAATAACTTACCTTGAAATGTTCTCAACATTTCTAAGAATGGAAACATTTGCATATTTAAAAATGCACATAGCAAAAATACCTGATTCACCCGAGGGCACAGTTTATAACTTTGCTTATAAGGATAAGGATTTTATTTATAAAAGAGTGAATAATAATATATTGAGCTTGATAAATGCTTTCCGATATGAGAAGAAAGAAGAAATGACTTATGCTTTAGACCTCTTGTTTATGTACTTAGAGAAAAAGCCTGAATTAATAACTGAAGTAATATACATGTTTAAAGAATATTGGAGCTATGACCTGAATGATCACGAAATCGCCTATGAACGGCAAATGTGTCTCTTTGATTACCTCATAAAAAAAAGCAAATATTCTAAAATATGCAAAGGCGTAAATGATGCAATTATACCACATTTTATGCAATTCTTTTTTCATATAGATGAATACAAAAAACGAAATTTCATCTTTTACAGTTACCCTCTACAGCCTAGTGATGATTTATTTTTATTAAGAAAATGTATTTGGGATTATATCAATCTAGAATCTAATAGAGAATTATTCAAGAATATCATTTTGTCTCTATATAATAATTTCTATCGTGATGAAGTATCTTGTAGAAAAATCGCAATGTATGACAAAAAATACATTGTTTCGTTTTTGGAGAAAGAGGATTTTTGTGCAGATTATCATTTATGCAAGTCTTTGAATTCTTATTTTGATAAATTGAAATATCTTAAAATTAAAATTGAGCCATCTTTATATGCTTATCTTACCAATAAATATTATATTTTGGAACAAAAAATAGATATGTGTAAAGAGTCCAAAGTTGATATAAAAGAAAAACGAAGACATTTAAAGCTATTAGGCTTATGCAAGGGTTATGCGTATAATGATTATATTGAATTATTTAAAAATTTAGATACTCTAGAAAAATTGAGAAATAATGGGGCCACTATTTGTGAAGCTTCATGTATTATGGAGAATATTATAAGTAAAAATGAATATAGTTTATTTTACAAACTACTGCAATATATTGTTTCGAATTGTTCTTACTCGTTACTTGAGTATAGACTCTTAGAAATGTATTGGGTGAAAGTAAAACAAGCAGATGCTTTGTTCCTTTGTTTGCAATCATTCCCTGATACAAAAAAATGGGATTGGATATTGTTATTTCTAGAGACAATTCCAGATTCTCTTATTGCTAAAACTAAAGACACATATATTACTTTTCTATTTTCATCAATTTTAAAAAGTGCTAGGATACCTCATAATTTAGGAAATATTATAGACAAATATTCGTCTAGAGATTGTATTGCAAACTATGAGAAAATATTAGATTTAGTTTTTGATAAATATCAGAAAGGGAATAGATGTAATTTAAATGAAGATTTTTTGCTTAAATGTATTGATTTATGTCCATCTAAATGGAATATTATTAAAGAATTATACTTTATAAATAAGTCGAATCCTTTAATGCATTTTGATTCAGAAAATAAATTATTATTGAAATTATTGTCAATATATCCTTCGTTTATAATAGAATATCATGAATCTCCATATTTTTCTATCGAGGAACGCAAAGATTGGGTAGATAAAAAACTCGAATTGATATGGGACTTGGATAATTATAAAATTATTTTAGATGAAACAATAACTTACTTTATAAAGAATGAAAAATATTTTGCTAATAAAGAAGTAGCTCCCTTATTTGTTAATATAACAAATATAGACAAAGTGAGAGGTTTTATTTTTGAATTGATTGATAAATATAATACAGATATAAAATATATGTATTACCTATTTCTAATAATTATTGCTTCGCTAGGCCGAGAAAAAGTATTATGTTATATGAAATTTATACAAACGAATAAAGATATATCTAGATTTAAAGAATTACCTATTGAATCTCATTTATTTACTGGAAGTCGAGCTGGATACTGTAATCATACTTTGCAGTTTCTTAAAGAGCTAATGATCCAGATTAAAGATTTAATGGACGTAGATTATATAGATCATCTTTCTTATTTGGAAAATGAGAAAGATCGTTTAAATAGGGAGCAAGAATCTTGGGCGAAAATTGAATATATTAATAATATGTATGATTAAGCCCCTTAGATGTAGCGTAAGCATTCGCTAAACTGTGTATTTCAGAACTCAAGAAATATCTCAAAACCTACAGATATCTTTCAAGTATTTCAATGGCACTTTCAAAAACTCTTAAAACATTCGGAGACGATTCGGAGACTATTCAAATGATGTAGCCACTTATCTTTACCTTACGGCATTTTTTTCATTGCTCAGTTCTCTAGCTGGATATTTAATCTTATCTTTGTTGCAAAAACAGTAACTAATTTTATTTATGGTATACAAATATTATTCTCCACAACAATATAATATTGAGAGCATAAGAGATGCATATTTTTGGTTTTCTAGGCATCAATCATTAAATGATCCCTTTGATATGGCAGGAGATATATTTCAACGATTTCCAAATTTACTGTCAACTAGTCCTGACTATCAATCTTTGTATCAGCAATCGATCCAAAAATATGGAATTTGTTGCTTCTCTCATGATCCTCTAAATAAACATTTATGGGCCTTATATTCGTCTTCTCATACAGGCTTTGTTCTAGGTTTTGATGATACTACTTTTATCGATAGCCTATCGCTAAGTCTCCGAGCAAGAGCTATTTATCGTGATTGTAGTTATGAAGATGAATATCCAAATTTTAACTTAGATGATACTCTAATACCGATATTTAGCAATGAAGGAACTTTTAATGAAGACAAAAATATAGGTAGTATAATAAATAGCCATCCAATGGATCCAAAAGACTTAGATCAAATTTTTGAGTTTTATTTATTGATAAAAGAGAAAGAGACATGGGGTATTGAGAATGAAAAAAGGTTGATTCTTGGTCAGAATTTTGTGAATAATCTGGCTAATAATTTAATAAGGCCTGACGTTTGTTTAAACTTAGATAACTGTGAATCTGGCTACAAAATAAAATGGCCACAAGATGCTTTGAAAGTAATTTATTTTGGTTATAATATGGATTCTTCAACAAAAGATACTTTAAATTCTATGTTGCCAGAGAATATAGATAGGAAAGAAATCAATATTGCAGCAACAGGAAGAAGTTTTTCACTAATACCGAAAACTTGTAATGTTACTTTTTGAATCACTATTTTGTATGTGTTTTACGCTACTTTTATGCCTTGTTTTTACACTGCGTACAACAACATACTTACTCCGGCATAATTCTGCTTGCCGTTGAAATTCTTTCTGCCCATCTGATTGCCACCCAGTAGAGATTTTGGACTCCAAATAAGGCGAAATATCACCCTTTTTATGAATAAGCAGCATAACATCAGCAACTTGGATTTAACCTCATATTTAGCTAAAGTAATCTATTCAACTACTTGTGTTTTTTTTATTCAAACAAATTATTACTTTTGTTGGTATAATTTCAATATGGCAGTATTTTATGGATTATAAAACAGTTTTAATTGTTGGGAATGGGTTTGACCTGAATTTGGGATTAAAGACTTCTTATGATGACTTCATGAAAAGTAAGGAGTTTGATGATTTGTCGAATAATTCATTGGTTGATCATTTACGGAAAAAGAAAGTAAGTACTTCATGGATTGATATTGAGAATGAATTGACTGCCTATTCACATTCTATTTTTATCAGAGAATATGTTCGTGACAAGATGGAACAAAGGAAGCTTCGAATAATAAACTTACGTTCTGAATACCAAAGTTTGTGCTCAGCTTTGAAATTGTATCTGAATAAATGCAATAACATATCTGGTTATCCTAATAATACGGCAATAACGGCTTTGGATAATGCTTTAGAAACATGGCCTACATATATTCTTACGTTTAATTATACAAACACAATAGAATCCATTTTAAAAGATGCATCATATCGTGAATATCAATATAAGATAAATCATATTCACGGTTCTTTAAGCTCTAAGATCGTTTTTGGAGTAGAAGATACCGCTAAATTAGAAAAGGATCATATCTTTTTGCATAAATCATACAGTCAAAATTGCAATATTCAAGGAGTAAACTTAATATTTAACAGTGCGGATAATTTTATATTTTTTGGCTACTCTTTAGGGCAGACAGATCATTCTTATTTTGATGATTTTCTCAAGGCTCAAACACTTCCGAATGCAAAAAAAAAATCTTTCATATTTTATCACTATGGAGAAGAAGCATATGACGACCTTATATGGCAATTGAAAGTTCTTACAGGTAATAGACTTTCGTATTTGAAAAATTATAATGATCTTAAATTTATTAATATTAAACGCTGATTAATAGCCCCTCTCTCTTTTGCTCATCCCCCAAAATTTCCCCATATTTGCAATGCACCTCAGAAATTATAATCTCTAAGTATATGATACAAGAATTAGCATCAAAAACATTTCAACTTCACAATGTTGGCATCGTTCTTTTGAGTCCTTTTCTACCAAGGTTATTCTCAATGTTCAAACTTGTAGAAAACGGACAATTTATAGACGATAATGCTCAAATAAAAGCAATTCACCTAATGCTATATTCAACCCATGGAGCAATTAACGTTCCTGATAATGAATTGAAATTACTAAAAGTTCTTGTAGGCCTTGATTTAAATGCATTACTGTCTTTAGTGGCTGAAATTACTGATAACGAAAAAGAGACTGTTACAATTATGCTAAATTCGGTAATACAACATTGGAGCAAAATAGGAAATACATCTGTAGAAGGGCTTAGGGAATCATTCCTAAAGCGTGAGGGAAAGTTGGAAGAGAAAGAGGATTGTTACATGCTTGATGTATATAGTAAATCTTATGATATGCTTTTAGATTCTATCCCTTGGAGTTTTGGAATAATCAGATTTCCATGGATGGCAAAAACAATGAAAGTAAACTGGAGATAAATCGCTATAATAGTTATTTTAAGTATTCTCTCACCATCTCAATTGCCTGCGCAACTGACCTAACAACAACATACTTACTCCGGCATAATTCTGCTTGCCGTTGAAATTCTTTCTGCTCATCTGACTGTCGGCCAGTAAAGGTTTTGAACTCGAGACAAAGCGAAGCATATCCTTTCTTTGGCACCAATAGAATAACATCGGCCACCCCAGCTTTAACTCCCTGCCGTTTCATATTGGCCGCTTCAATTTTATGCCGACTGCCACCATTGGGAACAGCGAAGAGAAGTTTTTCCGGTAATTTGGGAAATAAGATCTTCACTTGTCGGAAGAACTCAGCCTGCATATCCGCTTCTTCGTGTTTGACCACTCTTTTCTTCCGTGGTGGCACCTTTGTATCTGCATAACAATTATAGCACATGTAGCCATCCTCTGTTTGCATGACGGAAATAGTTTATCGGCCACATGTGATACATTTTTTTTGTAGCATAGGATTTCATGAGTGAGAATGATTTCTCATAAAATATATAATAATACCGAATCCCCTAAGGGGCTACAAATCAAGTGACGTGCATATTCGAAATGCTCAGAATAATGTGTTCTGCAAATCCATACTTCCTACTATAAAACCGTTTGCCACAATTAATTGATATCCACCATTTAGGCTTAAATTATAGACTACATCATTATAGAAAATATCTTCCACAGCATCTATTACTCCTGTCTCTTCATTCACTAAACAGACTTTCATACCCACTTTCAAATCAACTGCCCGCACAACCCCGTCACATGTCTGAATAGGATGATTTCTTGACATGGAAAGGGTGGCATTGTTAACTTGTATCTTGTACAATAAATCTTCATATCCCGTCCATACAACGGAAACGGACATTGTATCTCCTCCTTCCCCTAATATAGTATCACCTATATGTATAGAATCGATTTTTTTTAGGGAACCGTCTGCCATAAGAATCATGGTATCTTTAGACAAGCACCTGCCAATGTTAGACGCATTAGATGAACATACATGATAGTTTATCTGATGATCGTTCTTGGCTTTTCCTTTCGACACAATATCTGAATTCAAATTATTTTTCTTCATATTTACTATATTTATGTTGACAAAATATTGCAAAAAAAACAGTTTAAAGCCTGCAATAATTATTTATTTAAAAACTGCGCCGGATATACACAGCGTCAAAAATATAGTTTTTTTGACGCTGTATGGTAATTTAAGATTTTTTTTAGACATAAATGATATATAGAGAAAACAAGTAAAGCGCAGTTTAAAAGTTAATCTAAATTTATATTCAAACGATAGACACTAATCTTGTTATTTGTTGCTCAAAGTGTTTCTCGGAAACTTCCATTCTATTTATATCTTTCATCCCTTTCTAGTTATTCGTTAATAAATAAGCTATAAACATCAAATAGTACGTCAAGCATGCAGCAAACATCCGAATCATTAATAAGTCTAGTGATTTTCAAAAAAAAAATCAATCCAAACTCTTTTAGATTCCCCCTAACTTTTTTTATGGCAAAATTAGGCCTAATAAATACGAGGTTTACCGAATGCTTACCATATTTAAGCATGAATTTAATATATACATAATCAATCCTCCCAGTATAAAAAATGAAAGTGCCCAGATCCAATTTTCTTTTATCATTTCAAATATTCCTTGAGGAGATAAACCATATATATGTTTTAATTTTGAATTAGTTTTTAATTTATTTTCTGCAACTCTATTCATTATTGAATCAAGATTGTCTACTTTTCTTAATGTTGATTGGTGAAGTTTGACAAACTCTTTTTTTTCAAATGCTTCAGCCTCGCCTTTCCCTCCTAGAAAATCCTTTTTTGTTATTTTATTTAGATCACAAAGCTTTTCAAATCTTGGATGCTCTATATATCTTTTACTATAAATATCGACTAAAGCTCTTGATAAATCGAACTTCTGATGGGCCGATATTTCTACAGGAATACCTCCTAAAACTTTATAGCGGTGTGCTAATGCTTCAAATCCAAAACTTATATCTCTCATGTTCCAATGAATCCAGTGAAATTGGTTATGTTCTTTTGTAAATAAATAGAAATCATCTAGCATGCTCTTCTCAATCTCATTGTAGTTGTTTTCAATCTCTGAAAATTTATATCCGTCTAATTCTGCCGTTTTATGTATTGAAAAAGATTTTGTTTGTCCTGTTTTTAAATATCTTACTGCAATAGAAGTAATCCGCGGGGTTTTTCCGTCTGGTATATCATAGAAACTTTCGCATGAATAATGAATAATGAGGACATTATCTCCGTTATAACAAAAGTCGAAAATTTGTTTTCTTGCTTCTTTCCTTTTTTTTGCTCTGAGCTCGATCGTATCCATGTCTTTTTTATATTTGTGATAATTATATGTGTCATTGATTATTATGATGCGTTTTTTCTTATATAACTGCTAATAGTCCGAAGCTATGAACTTTAGCTGTTCGTAGAAAGGAAATTTATTAAAAAACATATCAGTCAGTCGTTATTTACAAAATTTTCTATCACTTGTGTTTTGTTGCTTTTAAAGAAATTCTTTTCTGGAAAATCTCACATTATATTTCCTATCAACTATTTTATGGAATTTAAGGCCGTCAATTATTTGCCTCTTAAATGGTTTTAATAGTCCATGTGCTTTTTTTGAAATTTCTAATTGATAATCAACCCCTTTTGCTATTTCCGCTTGTAAATGAATTGCATTTCTTAAATTGTACAATTCTAACAAGCTGTCAAATAAATCGGGGTTTATTAGATTTATTGTTTTTGCTGCAGATAATATATCTTCGAATTTTATATACCTTTCATCTCGAGTAATAGGAACTTCAGCCATTGTGTATATAATCTCTCCATTATGTGCAATGTTTTTGTATGGATCTGGTAGTGAACGTTTAACATACTTTGTCTTGGTAAGTAACTTTTTGACTTCCTGGTTTTTTATTAGATCTGTTTTAAATAATATATGATGTAAGACTGCTTCATAAATAGACGCATAAGTAATTATCTGGATCTTCGTTTGAGCTCTTAGTAGCTCATCTTTAGCTCTTAACCCTTCTAGAAGTTGATATACTGTCCGAATAGACATCATTTCTTGGACTAATCTAGTTGATAGCTCTTGGTCGTTTACAAATGCATTGTCAAAATATTGCTCCCACCATTTCTGATTTGGATGATGTTTGTTAATATACTCTTCGACTTCTTGCTTTAGTTTTGCTGGGAATGCCATATTTTTATCTTTTATAATGTTGCCTAATACTACACATAAATACTCAATTGATAATGCGTTTAACCTTGTATTACTATCGCTGTTTTATATAGTATTGATGAATAACACTATTTGCTGAACCTTGATTTAATGTTAGTGTCTATATAAACATTTGTTGTCCAATTGTTGGTTCATTGTGGATGTTATTCAAAAAACGCTCAAATGTAGTAATGTTTTTTATAAAATGACAATAAAAGTCATTTATTCTCATATTTATTTATTCACAGACTATTTTTTTGGAACAGTTGGCATCGTTCTATTTACTATCTATTTCAAAATGTTATGTTTGTATCTAAGGTCTTTTTTAGCTTGCATTAATTTTTACTTTGAAATTTATAGGCTTCATTTGTATGTCTGGATTTTCTGGATAAAAAGGATTATCAATTATCCATATTTGAGGTTTTATTGATAGAATATCAAAAACCATGTAGATATAATAATTTGGTTTTTCTTTGGCTGTGTTTAGCTCATTGATGGTTAAATAGAAATTAGCCTGCCCTACTTTTGCTTGGGTGGCTTTCACTTCTATATATCTTTCAGTCCCGTCTTCGTTAAATGATAGAATATCATAACCAGAACAGTCTGTCTTCAAAGAAATTCTTTCTACCATTTTGGCTTGTTTATGCATTCCGATTTTTTTCAATCTATTTTTCTCAAAGTCTAAAACGATCACTTCTCCTCTATCACCCAATTTCTTAGCTGTTCTATTTTTTGCTTCGTAATCCGGTTTTTTAGATGATTTGTTACTCTTTTTAGAACAATGTTGCTCGTCACTAGGAATAATATTTAATTTTATTTCTTCGGAAGTTTGTGATAGTGGGAAATTAGGGGACCTATATTGATCTAATAATATAGAGCTATTTTGATCTTTTCTTGGTCTCTTTGGATAAACATGGTATGAAAAATCGGCGAAGAGATCTAAACTCCATTTTTTCATTATAGCATCCCTATTCTTAAATGAGGCTAAAATATTTCGTTTAAGAACAGGATCAGATGCGACATTCTCTCTATTATCTAATCCATAGAATTGTAGGAAATAATTTAAATCATCATTACTAAAGATATTCAAATAGTTTTCGGGAAAATAAGTAGAGAGTATTTTTCCTTTAAACATTGGAGATAGTTTATTTTTTACAATGGTATCAATATCTTTTTTTCTCCGGCATTAATTAATTCAATTAGAGCAGAGCGAATGTTGAGAAATGCATCTTTATGGTTGTTGCCCCATATTTTAGTCTGTTTGTAGATTCCTTCACCTTTATTATAAAATACACCAAACTTATATGCTGTAGCACCCTTTATTCTTCCTAGCATATCTAGTTCTCTTTCAATCCTGTAGCAGAAAGTCGTTTTAATATTTTTACCTATTATATAATCATCAATAGACATTTCTGTAATTTGTTTGACCGAGAAATCTCTAGTAAACCTTGCCCTTATGGTATGTAAATCTTTTCTTCTCTCTATAGTCTCTTCTACAAAATAATCAGCTTGAGCTTGGCGTAATTCATTTATATTCATCTTTTATATTTGGATTATGTTATGGGTTATATTAAATCCTTTTGTATAATCACTCCCAATACTGTTTTAAAGAAATAAGCTAATGAATATACCTAATTTACAGAATAATGTCGCAATATATAAAAAAGAGATTTATAGTTACTGAAAAGTCTAAAATATTTTTTAATTAAACAATCAGACTCTCTTCATTTACAAATATGCTTGCTCAAAATACATCAAAATAACAACACCCATTTTGCCCATCCCAAATAATTTCCCCATATTTGCACTGCTTATCTTACTAGAAGGTGATGGAATTCGCCAAATGTTGCTACGGGCGTTATTGCGTCCGTGGCTTCACTATATTACTATACGGTTCTGACCCCCGTGTGACATGTTAATGCATTCACAGTATCCTTCTAGGTATGATAAGCAACGGGAAAGCGGAACCGTTCTCTATTCCGCTCAACTAATGATGACTTACCATGCGGAAAACTAAAAAAGAAGATGTGAAGCAACTCACTAAAGATTTTGTGGGCTATGGACACTATAAGCTTAATGTAGCTATTGAGGATGGTCGTGTGCTGTCTGCTGTTACCGGTGACACAGAACTTATCTCCAGACTTGATTCTGAACTTGAAGCAGAACAGGAGCAGGCTAGGGGAGAGGCCATTGAATTTGTGCTATCGGAGAATGCATGAAAAATCCCCGGCACGTTTGAATGCTGGGGATTAATTCATAATGAAGGTTCTAGCATATCCAACTCCTTTTCTATATTGGCCATGTCTTCTTTGATCTCACTGAATCCATGTGCTATGAATTTGTTCAAGATACTACGTTCTTGTTCTGCTAATTCCATTGCTTCTAGTTCAGATACGATCGTTTTGAACTTCATACAGCTTTCATTATCTGTTTGGCCGATGTACTTTTTCAGTTCCTTGAGTGTTAGTTCTAAATCTTCCATTTTATTGGGTTTTTATGATATTCTATAAGGTTTGTTGAATTTGATTCTAGATACAATAAAAGCCCCGTACGGCTTAATGCGGGGCTTATATGATGCTTTGATAGTTCTTTAATTCCTACTTATTTCAATGTGTGTCCTGTATATTTGGTTTGTATTAGGCTACTTTTGGGGCTCTCTACGATGATGTTATCATCTTTATCTATGTTGTTTACGTTATATTTCACTTTAATCACACGGCCTATCTGAGAATTTACAGAATGACAGCCTTTCTTTGAAACAAGGTCTTCATATTCTTTTAATAGCGACTCATTTTCTTCTATATAAAGAAAAATGCGATCGGTAATTTCTTTTGTGAATTTTTCAATGACGTCTTGGGCGAATGTCTCAACTTCTTTGTTTACTGCTTTCATAATAATAAATTTTGTATTAGTACTTTTTTATGCACAAATATAACGTATCATTTGGTAATTAACGAAAACTAGTATCTGTTTTTTTGCAAATTATTTGATGTTTCGTTAACTCTACCGTTTCAGCTAGAGATCTAAGATTTTTTTTTGATTGTTCTCATTTTATGCTATCCAATATCTTCCGTATTGCTTCATCGGCATGCTTCTTCATAATCTTTACGTAATTGAATATGGGACGGTTTGCTTTCATTGACTGGCCGATGCAATACTCTAATACTTCAAGTGGGATGCCTAACTCAAAGCCATGCTGAACAAAGGATTTTCTGGCTGAGTAGTACACAACCCTCTTGTTTATCCCGAGTTCTTCAGCCAACCGCCTGATGCGTCCGGCAATGAAGCATGAGAAGTTATGATAGCTGAACTTATAGCCGAAATCAAGTTTGCCATTCTTTTTCTTATACCTTATTATGATGGGCTTTGCTTCATCCGGAATTGTGAGGCTTATCTTCCTTTCGTTGCGCTTAGTGTTCTTGGATTTCTCCCGGATATAATTTATCTGTTCCATATCTCTAAAATCTATCTCAAGCAAATCAATGAGATTAATCCCTCCGAGATAGTAGGAGAGCATGAATACATCTCTTGCTATACGCATGCTTTTATCATTCAATTCAGCATCACGTATCAATTTCAGTTCATCAACAGTAATGTCTAGTTCACGAACCACTTTTGCCGGGGCAACGTAGTACTCAAATGGATTGACATCGTATTTGGTGATTCGATCCTTTTGTGCTCGGTTGATAATTGTGCGTAGATGTCCCATCATCATGCCGACTGTTGTTTGTGACAGATTACCGGTGTTGTTTAGATGTCTTTCGTAATTCCTAATTAGTTGGGGAGTGATTGAACTGAATAGTATGTCTCCGTGATTGAAATCTTTAAAGAAATCGATGGAGCGTTGGATAAATCCGGCATAACCTATTCGTTTATCTTCAACCAAATCATCCATGAAAGATTTGGCGTAGGGTAGAAAAGCTCCATCGTTTTCAATATTCATAATAGAAGATAAGTATTCACGTAATTGAGCACATGTATATCTGTCAGCTTCGATCTTGTCTAGTTTGTCCTGATAATCATTGAGTAGGATGCGGAGTTTTTTGTTTATCGTTCCGGCATCGGACCGGTTTATAACTTGACCATCCTTAAATTGGGATATGTCTTCAAGAGCAAAACGGGTTACTAAATAACGAGTCTCTTTTCGATGGCCAATTGCTATTCTTATTTTGTGAATTCCTTTTTTGGAAATTTTTGCGGGAACGACCGCTAATTTTAAAGTTGTCATGAGTGTAAGATTAATTTGGGATTCGTTTTGGACTCGTTGATAAGTCCATATATGGCCGGAAAACCCTTTTTTTTTAATCTTCGACAAAAAATGAAAGGAGGAGTGAAAAGCCCTGAAATGCTATGTTTACCACTAATAGGCTCTTTCGGAAAGTGAGCCGGTAGCCGGACTTGAACCGGCGACCTACGCGTTACGAATGCGTTGCTCTACCAACTGAGCTATATCGGCATATCTTTATCGGGGTGCAAAGTTAGAACTTTATTTGAGAAACGGAAACTAATCTTTTTCTTTTTTAGAAGGCTTCTTAATCTTTTATGAAAGCCGATGATCTCTGTATATAACAAAGAACGTGTCTAAATAGCTGATAATCATTTGATATGGAGCTCTTTTTTGTCAAGAGACGATTTATGCATTATTAACGGAATGGGGGCACTTCCAAAACAAAAAGGAGTTATCGGGATAACATATAGAGGGAATTTAGTTTTCACTAGGAGTTATTCCGATAACAAATAAGCATATTGGTGAAGAGAAACTGTCTTTTGGAGAATCTGCAACCGTCTCTTTGGCCATCCTCTGCCTTCTTTTGGGCCAACTGCACGGTTCAGAAGGGTCAACTGAACGGTTCAGATACAAAAAAACGGGAGAAGTTGTTGCTTCCCCCGTTTACCGTAGTTTAATTTGAAACTACTTTATGATAACTCTGGCAAAGATACTACATGAAACAAGCAAAGTCAAGTTTTTCAGGAAGAAAAAACAAATTAAAAGCTGCCATATTCGTTAAAGTTAGTTGCAATCAGAAATTTGCTCAAGTCTTTCCTATCTGTTCTATTTCTCTTCATTCCTTACAAATGATCTTTTCTAAATAAAGCTTATGACTTCAGCGTATAGAAAGTACGCTTTCAACGTGTTGAATGTCCGAGATCAGCGTGTTGAATGTCCGACTTCTATTTACCCCTCTCAGAAGGCTTGTAGGCGGTGATCTGATATCATTACAAACTTTTATGAAACAATCCTTGTTTTGTGAATTCTATCTCTAATATGCCCTAATAACTATTCTTACAGTGTCTTCAAATGCATGTCTGGGCTGTTCTATTATATCATTTCTATATTTTCTTTCTTAAATAGATAATTGCTGATCTTTTAGCGTTGAGTGCTCTTCTAACCTCAACTTGTTTGTTTATAGTTTTTTTATATCAGTTTTTGTCGTAATATTCAATACTAAAAAAATAATGTATTAACTTTGTGCTCAATTACATATAACTATGAGATTACTAGAGTCTAATAATTAATCAAAATATCTTATGCACAGATTTATCGCACTATTCTTTTTTATCTTTCTACTATCTGGGGTGGCGATGGCTCAACAAATGTCAGATGAACAAGTCATTCAATACCTGAAAGAGGCCCAGGCCCAAGGGAAGTCGCAACAACAAATGACTATTGAATTAACAACGAAAGGGGTAACTACTGCTCAAGTAGCAAGGATTAAGAAACAGTATCAGGGAGATCAGACAACCGACAAGGCTGATAATTCAAACGCCACAAAATCACGTCAGCGCAAACAAATGGAAGATGAAAAGACTCATCTCATAAAAGATCCTCGTAAAGACGATGCTTCCGGTCCAATGAAAGCCAAAACTGATGAGGATGAATTTTCAGTCGATAATTCTGATGATGAGACATTAACCGTTAAGGAGGATCTTACTCAGCAAATATTTGGGCATAATCTTTTCACTAACAATAATCTAACATTTGAACCGAATGTGAACTTGGCAACTCCGGTAAATTATCGTTTGGGGCCTGGTGATGAAGTTATAATTGATGTTTGGGGCGTTTCAGAAAATTCTATCCGCCAAACGATATCTCCGGAAGGAAGTATTCTGGTCACTAATATAGGGCCGGTTTATCTGAACGGGATGACTGTAAAAGAAGCTAATAATTACTTGCAGCGTGAGTTTGCTAAAATTTATTCAGGCATTGCCGGCAATACTCCTAGCTCTCAGGTAAAACTTACTTTAGGACAAATACGCACTATACAGATTAGTATAATGGGAGAGGTTGAGGTACCTGGTACATATACTCTTTCTTCTTTTTCCTCTGTCTTCCATGCACTTTATCGTGCGGGGGGTGTAAATGATATTGGTAGTTTGCGTAGCATAAAAGTTGTTCGTAATGGAAGGACAATAGCCGATTTAGATGTTTACGACTTTATCATGAAAGGAAAGATGAAAGATGATGTCCGTTTGCAGGAAGGTGATGTTATCCTCGTGAATCCTTATGATTGTCTGGTTAAAGTAACAGGCAAAATTAAGCGACCAATGTTCTATGAAATGAAGACGAACGAAACAGTTGCTACGTTGCTCAAGTATTCTGGTGGTTTTATGGGAGGCGCCTATAAAAAAACTGTTCGTTTGATTCGTAAAAGCGTACGCGAGCATCAGGTCTTTAATGTCGATGAAATGGATTATTCAGTTTTTAAGATAGAAGATGGTGATGAATTAACGGTCGATTCTGTTCTTGATCGTTTTGAAAATAGAGTAGAAATTCGTGGTGCTGTATACAGAGCAGGACTTTATCAAGTTGATGGTGATGTGAATACGGTGAAGCAATTGATAAAAAAAGCGGAGGGTGTAAGAGGGGATGCTTTTCTTAACCGGGCAGTAATATATCGCGAAAGGGATGATCTCTCAATGGAAGTTGTACCAATTGACTTGAAAGCATTGCTTAATGGGACTATTCCGGATACTCCTCTACAGAAAAATGATGTGCTATATATTCCAAGTATAAATGATTTAAAAGAAGAAGGAACTCTTACTATACATGGCGAGATTGCTTCTCCCGGTACATATCTTTATGCCGATAACATGTCGATAGAAGATTTGGTATTGCAGGCTGGTGGACTGCTGGAGGCTGCATCTACTGCTCGTATTGATATTACCAGACGACTTAAAGACCCAAAGAGTACTCAATTTAGCAATATTGTAGGTAAAACATTCTCATTTGAGTTTAGAGATGGTTATTTAGTTGAGGATGGAACGGAATTTCATTTAGAACCATTTGATGAAGTGTATGTTCGCCGTAGTCCTGCTTATCACAAGCAACATAATGTCGTTATTTCTGGTGAGATTCTCTTTGGAGGTAGTTATGCTTTGTCTAAGAAAAATGAACGCTTAACTGACTTGATTACAAAAGCAGGTGGAATAACTCCGGATGCTTATGTGAAGGGGGCACGTTTGATGCGCCAGATGACTGAAGAAGAAATTCGTCGGAAGCAAGATGCGCTTCGTATGGCTGATAAAGGTGGCAAAGACTCTATCTCTATTAAAACATTGGACCTTTCAGATTCTTATTCAGTTGGGATTAATCTTGATGAAGCTTTAGCTAACCCGGGCTCTGATTATGATATGGTATTGCGTGAAGGTGATCAACTTTTTATTCCGGAGTTAGTAAGTACGGTTAAGATCAATGGTGCTGTGATGTATCCTAATACAGTCTTGTATAAGAAAGGTGAGAAGCTGAGTTATTACATAAATCAAGCAGGCGGATATGACGCTAGATCAAAAAAAGGAAGAGCTTACGTTGTACACATGAATGGTACTGTATCTCGCCTGAAATCTAATAAAGCTTCTTCAATCGAGCCTGGTTGTGAAATTATTATTCCAAGTAAAGACGAGAAACGTAGAATGTCTACTGCTGAGACTGTTGCTATGGGTACTTCTTTTGCTTCATTGGCGGCTGTGATTGCGACGCTGGTAAATTTGTTTAAGTAACATTGTAAGGGAAATGAATGAAAGTAATAAAACAGAAATATCTCCGGAGAAACTGGAAGAACAAGAAATTGATTTAATAGAATTGGCCCAAAAGGTTTGGTCTGGTCGTAAGTTGATTTTCAAAGCTTGTGGAGTTGCGGCCGTTATAGGTATTGTTGTTGGGATAAGCATTCCAAAAGAATATTCAACGAGTGTAACGCTTGCACCGGAAACAAGTTCAAAAACAAGTAGCGGAAATATGGGAGCTCTTGCTGCCATGGCTGGTATTAATCTAAATAGTTCTAGTGGAGAAGATGCACTTTCTCCTGAACTTTATCCCGATATTGTTAGTTCTACCCCATTCCTTACTGATTTATTCAATGTAAAGGTAGCTACTAAAGATGGTGCTTTGCAAACAACTTTATACACCTACTTGGACAAGCATCAGAAATCACCTTGGTGGAGTGCTGCTCTTTCTGCACCTTTTAAAGCTTTGGGATGGAGTCTTTCGTTGTTTAGAGATGAACCTAAACAAGAGGCGCAATCGAGGCTAAATCCTTTTAGCCTGACACAGGATCAAGCCAATATTGCTCAGCAGCTAAGTCGTCGCATTACTGTTTCTATTGATAAAAAAACAGGCGTTACTACTCTTACTGTGATGATGCAAGATCCTTTAATTTCGGCTGCTTTGACTGATACAGTTATGTGTAGCTTACAGAACTATATTACTGAATATCGAACGAATAAAGCACGTCATGATTTAGCCTTTACAGAGAAACTTTATAAAGAGGCTAAACATAACTATTATACCGCTCAGCAAAAATATGCTTATTCTGCTGATGGTAATCTTAATGTTGTGATGCAGAGCTTTCGTGCTGAGCAAGAGCGCTTGCAAAATGAAGTGACACTTGCTTATGGGGTATATAATCAAGTTGCTCAACAACTGCAAATGGCTAAAGCTAAAGTACAAGAAATAACGCCTGTTTATACGGTTGTACAGCCGGCTACTGTACCATTAAGACCTGTGAAGCCAAACAAAATAATGATTATCATAGGCTTTGTCTTCTTAGCTGGAATTGGCAGTGTTGGTTGGATTTTGTTTATAAAGGATTTATTAAAAGGTCGGAGAAAGAGGCCTGCTGATGCTACTAAGTAACTTACTTTCCAATTCACTGTAGGTCGATGCATATATAAAACGGCTGATTGCAGAATAATAATGAAAACAAGAAGAGAGGCAATAGAGGGTTTAATAACACTCAATTTGCCTCTCTTTTATCTTATGCAATTTTTTGATTAATCAAATAAGTTCTTGAACTTTTTGAATATTTTTTCTTTGACTGAACTATTGGGCTTAAAGTTATCAGATACTTCCAGCTTCTCTAGTATGCTTTTTTCTTCCTTGCTTAAAACTTCAGGAACGTAAACACTCACATTGACCAATAAATCGCCTGTTCCATAACCGTTTACACTTGGAAGTCCTTTGCCACGCAGGCGGAGAACTTTTCCCGGTTGGGTTCCCGGATCTATTTTTACCTTTACTTTATTATCAATTGTAGGGATTTCAACAGCTCCTCCCAAAGTTGCAGTTGGAAAACTCAATAACAGATTGTAGATTAAGTCATTCTCGTCGCGTATAAGTTCCGGATGTGTTTCTTCCTCTACAAGAATCAACAAATCTCCCGGCACTCCGTTATGTTTTCCTGCATTACCTTTCCCGCTCATTGATAATTGCATGCCTTCAGCAACACCTGCGGGTATGTTTACGCTCACAACTTCTTCGCCGTACTCTATTCCTTCTCCATTGCAGTGTTTACATTTATTTTTGATGATCTTCCCTTCACCGCCACATGTAGGACAGGTAACTCGGGTTTGCATAGTTCCTAAAATAGTCTGTTGGTTGCGGATAACAGTACCACTACCTTTACAAGTTGGGCAAGTCTCTGATCCGCTATTCCCTTCGGCACCTGTGCCATGGCAGTGAGAACAGGGCACATATTTTTTAAGTTTGAACTTTTTCTCCACTCCGGTAGAGATCTCTTTTAATGTTAGTTTCACTTTGACACGGAGATCTGATCCACGATAACGTCTTTGCTGTTGGCCGCCTCCACCGCCAAACCCACCGAAGCCACCAAATCCACCACCAGAGTGCCCCCCGAAGATGTCTCCAAACATGGAGAAGATGTCATCCATTGACATATTCTCGCCAAATCCTCCTCCATAAGGACCGCCGTTTCCTGCTGCGCCACTCATTCCTGCATGGCCAAATTGGTCATAGCGAGCACGCTTATCCGGATTACTCAATACATCGTAAGCCTCTGCCGCTTCTTTGAATTTTTCTTCTGCCGCCTTATCGTCTGGATTTTTGTCAGGGTGATATTGAATCGCTTTTTTTCGATAGGCCTTTTTTATCTCGTCTGCTGATGCGTCTTTATTAATCTCAAGGACTTCGTAGTAATCTCTTTTTGCCATAATCTTTGTTGTTGATTAATTGATTAAGTAGTTAGGTTTATGTTTAGTTGTTATTCTCCCACAACTACTTTAGCATGACGGATAACCTTCTCGTTGAGTGTGTATCCGGTTTGTACGCAGTCGAGTATTTTTCCTTTCAATTCTTCTGAAGGAGCCGGAATAAGAGCTATTGCTTCATGGAAATCGGTATCCAGTTCTTTTTCTTTTGTTTCTATCACCTTTACTCCACTCTGTCCTAAGATGCCAATGAATTTGTTATGGATAAGGGCAATCCCTTCTTTTACTGCTTCAATATCAGTCGCTGTTTCCATCATTTTCACAGCACGCTCAAAGTCGTCGATAACAGGAAGCATACTACTAATACTCTTCTCGCTACCATTCAAGATGAGCTCTGCTTTCTCTTTTATCGTTCTTTTTCGGTAATTATCAAATTCGGCAGAAAGTCGCAGATATTTATCTTTTTGATCTTCTATTTGAGAGAGCGCTTCTTCTAGTTGTTTAGCTAGCTGCTCTTCCGTTGACAATGGAGCTGCTTCCTCCGTAACCTCTTCAATGGCGATCTCTTCGTTTGCTGCATTTTGCAACTCTTCTTCCACTGAATTTTGCTTTGTTTCCGCTTTTAACTCTTCTTCTCTGACCGTTTCTTTGTTGTTCGGATTCATATCTTTATCATTATTTTTCTGGTTATGCAAATATCTTCTTCTAAAATTATGCACGATCTATAATCTGTCAGTTTTACAGCAAAAACTTTGCCAGTTTCAATCTCTTGCCATAATGGACGGCAAAGGTAGCATATTTATGCCAGATTGACGCATCCTGTTTGTCGCATTATTCATTAAAAATGCCTACCTTTGCACCGGAAATTAAAACAAAGAAGATAGGATGATCACAGTTTCGAATGTTTCGGTACAATTTGGGAAAAGGATATTGTTTAATGAAGTGAATTTGAAATTCACTAGTGGTAACTGTTATGGAATTATCGGGGCCAATGGCGCAGGGAAATCAACGTTTTTGCGTACTATATATGGCGATTTGGATCCAACTACCGGTTCGATTGCATTAGGTTTCGGTGAACGCTTATCCGTACTAAGCCAGGATCACTTTAAATGGGATTCACATACAGTTATGGATACTGTAATGATGGGGCACACGATTCTTTGGGATATAATGAAACAACGTGAAGTACTATATGCCAAAGAAGATTTTACGGATGAAGACGGACTTAAAGTTTCGGAATTAGAGGAAAAATTTGCTGAACTGGATGGTTGGAATGCCGAGAGTGACGCAGCATCTCTGCTTAGCGGTTTAGGGGTTAAGGAGGACAGGCATTATATGCTGATGGGTGAACTTAGTGGTAAAGAAAAAGTGCGTGTGATGCTTGCACAAGCATTGTACGGTAATCCTGATAACTTACTGCTTGATGAACCGACCAATGATCTGGACATGGAAACGGTTACATGGCTGGAAGAATATCTCGCAGGATTTGAACATACGGTACTGGTTGTTAGTCATGACCGCCACTTCCTCGACTCAGTGTGTACACATACGGTTGATATTGATTATAGTAAGATAAACATGTTTGCCGGTAACTATAGCTTTTGGTACGAATCGAGTCAACTTGCTTTGCGCCAACAACAAAACCAGAAGGCTAAAGCCGAAGAAAAGAAGAAGGAACTGGAAGAATTTATTCGCCGTTTTAGTGCCAATGTATCTAAAAGTAAGCAAACTACCAGTCGTAAGAAGATGCTTGAGAAACTTAATGTTGATGAGATTAAACCTTCATCTCGTAAGTATCCGGGTATTATTTTTACTCCGGAAAGAGATCCGGGTAATCAGATTCTTGAGGTCGCAGGTCTGAGCAAGAAGACAGAAGAGGGAGTACTACTGTTTAATGATATCAACTTTAATGTAGAGAAGGGGGATAAAATAGTCTTTCTGTCGCGTAATCCAAGGGCGATGACGGCTTTCTTTGAAATTATCAATGGAAATTTAAAGGCTGATGCAGGTCATTTCAACTGGGGAGTAACGATAACTACAGCATATTTACCGGTTGACAATACTGACTTCTTTAATTCCGATTTGAATTTGGTTGATTGGCTTAGTCAGTTTGGCGAGGGGAACGAGGTATATATGAAGGGCTTTCTAGGACGGATGTTATTCTCGGGCGAAGAAGTATTGAAGAAAGTAAATGTGCTTTCGGGAGGAGAAAAAATGCGTTGTATGATTGCTCGTATGCAACTTAAAAACGCAAACTGTCTTATTCTCGATACTCCTACCAATCATTTGGATCTGGAATCGATACAAGCTTTCAATAACAATTTGAAATCATATAAAGGAAACGTGTTATTTTCATCTCATGACCATGAATTCATACAGACGGTAGCAAACCGTATTATCGAACTTACACCAAATGGTGTTATTGATAAGATCATGGAATATGATGAATACATAACTTCTGATCATATCAAAGAGATTCGCAAGCGAATGTACGGAGAAGATTGACACCAAAAATTCATAAAATAATTGCCCCGTTATAGCCTAAGGTTTATAACGGGGCAATTATTTTATGAGCGTATGTTGTCGTTGGAGGGAATCTCTATTTGTAAATCAGCTTACTGTTTTCATCGCCAAAGAGATTATCACCCAGCGTTGTTATCTTATTGCCGGTAGCCATGACATGACGAAGATTGCTACATCCCATGAATGCGCCATATTCAATAGCAGTGACGCTATCGGGAAGCTCAAGAGTTCCGCCGAGTCGCCCGCAATTACTAAATGCTCGTTGCCCGATAATTTTTAATCCGTGAGGCAATTTAATCCGGAGCAAATATTTTTTTTGCGCAAAAGTAAATTCTGGAATGTTCGTCGCATTCGTTTTTGCTAAGTCTAAAGATACCAGATTGGGCATATAGTCGGATATTAGTTTAAAATCAGCATTATCCATTTTTCCTTCAACTGTTAGGAAGTTGATATTTTTAGGTTGCAGCCCAGCTTTAATGATTTCACTTTCCAGACTTCCCATTAATCCAATCTGAATGCTTGTTTCCAGAGGGTCTCCTTCTATAAAAGCAAATTTCTCCCATCTATTTTTCATTCGATATTCATCACTGCTGCCCAGTGGAATAAATATGGCGGTTATACTGTCAGCTAGACCTTCTGGCAAAAGATTGGGCGCTTTTTTCTTTTTTATCTGGCAGATACTTAGATTTTCACATCCTTTGAAAGCAGCATCTTCTATGTTTCGTGTCTTTTCTGATAGTATCACTTTTTTGAGAGTTTGCTTACCTTTATAAGCACCTTTTTCTAGCTTACAAAATGCATAAGCCGGGATGCAATTGGGAGGGTATACATAGAATTTGTCGGAGTAAGTACCTTCTTTGCCCACATACATCTTAATTTCGGCATTGGAAATGTCGAGTACCTGAAGATGATCAAATTCATCTCGCATATGTTTAAAGTCTATTGCGTTGATTTTTCCGGTCAGGGTAAGATGTGTTACATTACGTGCTTCCTCTTCAGTCAGTAGGGAAATCATCGTTCCTGGTTTAGGCACGAAGAACGTTTTATTTACTTGTGCAGTAACTCCTGCAATGTTTGCAGTAATGGCCATGATGGCGAACAAATGTTTTATTTTCATGGTACAAAAATGAATGTTTAGACAAATATAGTGATATACTTTAGTAAGAGATGAACTTTTTGTTTTTTATAGTTATTTTTGCTGCTAGATTAACAAATATGATGAAATTGTGGAAAATAAAACTTTAGTCCGTCCAATATTTCCTGTATGGGCTGCTATACTATTATATACTTTTGCTTCCGTTCTTTTAATGGGCGTATTTTCAGTATTCGTTTATTTGGCTTTTGGGACGCCTGTAGGGCAGTTTGGCATGTTACAACAATTTTTTTCAAGTTTGGCGATGTTCTTGGGTGCCTTAGTTCCGGCTGTTTTGTTTATTTTATACATTGATTGTCGTCCACTATCCGATTTGGGGCTTGGACTGAGAGGCAGGGGACGTGATTTCTTATTTGGGATTAGTTTAGCATTGTTGCTTTATCTGCTTGGATTTGGCACCTCTTTGCTATTGGGTGCTGTAGAGATTACTAGCGTCCATTTTGATGGAGAAATACTTCTGGGTAGCTTATGCGTTCTTGTCGTGGCTGCTTTGATGGAAGAAGTGATGATACGTGGTTATATACTTTCACGCCTAATGTCGTGCATGAATAAGTTTGTGGCTTTGTGCATTTCTTCTTTTATCTTCGCGTTTATGCATCTATTTAACCCCAATATTTCTTTTCTTCCAATATTCAACATTTTTTTGGCAGGGTTGATGTTGGGAGCAGCTTTTCTTTATACCCGGAATCTGTGCTTTCCCATTACCTTGCATGTTTTTTGGAATTGGTTGCAGGGTCCGCTACTTGGTTATGAAGTGAGTGGTGCCAAGCTTTTTCCTTCAACACTTACTCTGCATTTACCAGAGAAGAACATTATTAATGGTGGAGATTTCGGTTTTGAAGGCTCCATTATCTGCACTGTATTGCTGATAATCACTACAGGAGCTATCATCTATTGGTTTGAGAAAAGAAATATCCGAGAAAGAGAGTATGTAGAAAGTTCCAAAGTTTAAGCCCTTAGCAGAATTTTGCTGAAGGGATTAAACTTCGTCTTTTAGTTATTTTGTTCTACGCCAATCATCGTTAGTTGTATACGCTTTCTTTCCATATCCACACTAAGTACTTTTACCATTATATGTTGATGGATAGAGACTACTTGTGTAGGATCTGTAATATACTTCTCGGCTAATTGAGATAGATGTACCAATCCATTTTCTTTAATTCCTATATCTACAAAAGCACCAAAATTGGTGATGTTGCCTACGATGCCCGGAAGTACCATTCCTTCAGACAAATCATTTATGCTACGCACGTTCTTGTCGAACTCAAAAACGCGTATGGTTTGTCGTGGATCTCTTCCAGGCTTGTCTAGTTCTTGCATAATGTCATGCAATGTGGGTAATCCCACAGTGGAAGTGATGTATTGTTCCAGATTAATTCGTAGTCTTAATTCCTTGTTTGCGATCAGCTCCGATACAGTACACTCTAGATCTTTTGCCATTTTCTCGACAATGCAATAGCTTTCTGGATGCACAGCTGTATTGTCTAATGGATTTACAGCCTGCGGAATACGCAAGAAGCCGGCGCATTGTTCAAAAGACTTATCTCCCATTCGTGGAACGTTCATCAATTCTTTACGTAAACGAAAAGCTCCGTTTTCTGATCGATAGTTCACTATGTTCTGTGCTAATTGAGGTCCCAACCCAGATACGTACATTAGTAAATGGCTGCTGGCTGTATTTAGATTTACTCCTACAAGGTTCACGCAATTTTCTACAGTCTGATCAAGAGATTTTTTCAGTTTTCCCTGATCCACATCATGTTGATACTGACCAACACCTATTGATTTAGCATCAATTTTAACCAACTCGGCTAACGGATCCATCAGCCGACGACCGATAGATACAGCTCCCCGCACAGTGACATCGTAATCGGGAAATTCATCGCGCGCTGTTTTTGATGCCGAATAGATAGATGCTCCTTGTTCGCTCACTACGAACACTTTTACCAGTCGGTCAAATTGCTGCTTAGTGACAAAATATTCAGTTTCCCGACTAGCCGTTCCGTTTCCAATAGCTATGGCTTCTATGTTGTATGCTTCTATCATTTTTCTCAATTTGGAAGCTGCTTCCGCCTGTTTGTCTACTGGAGGATGAGGGTATATGTTTTCGTTATGTAAAAGATTTCCTTGTTCATCAAGACAAACCACTTTGCATCCTGTGCGAAAGCCGGGATCGATACCTAACACCCTTTTTTGTCCAAGAGGAGCCGCTAAAAGTAGTTGACGTAGATTCTCTGCAAAAACACGTATAGCTTCTTCATCAGCTTTTTCTTTACTTATGGCTCCAAATTCCGTTTCAATAGATGGCTTTAATAATCTTTTGTAAGCGTCCTGAACAGCTTCTGCAACATATCTTCCGCATTCGTTGTTGCTGTGCACAAAAAGTCTTTCCAATTGGTCTACACATTCATCGTCATCAGGCGTGATGGATACTTTGAGTAATCCTTCTGCTTCAGCTCTACGAATAGCCAATAACCTGTGAGAAGTACAACGTTTCAATGGCTCTGAAAAATTGAAATAATCACGATATTTACTTGCTTCTTCTTCTTTGCCTTTTACTACTTTAGCTGAAACAATTGCCTGGTGGTTGAATTTATTTCTTATCTGATTGCGGGCACGTTCATCTTCATTCACTATCTCGGCAATGATGTCTTGTGCTCCTTTTATGGCTTCATCTGTATTCTTTACCTCATCTTTTGCAAAAGAGGAAGCTTTAGTTATTATGTTATTTTCTCGTTGCATCAGGAGTATCATAGCTAGCGGTTCCAATCCCTTTTGACGAGCCATTTCTGCTCTGGTTTTTCTTTTCGGTTTGTAGGGCAAATAAATATCTTCTAACACAATAGAATCCCATGTTTCATCAATACGTTTTTGTAGTTCAGGGGTTAATTTATCTTGCTCATAGATTGTGTTTATAATCGTTTCTTTACGTTTGCTCAACTCAAAGAGTTTGTCGTATCGCTCTTTTATATTTTCTATTTGAACTTCGTCTAATCCTCCGGTTGCTTCTTTTCTATACCTGCTAATAAACGGAATAGTAGCTCCTTCTTTTAATAAAGCCAGTGTGTTTTTAATTTGTCTTTCCGATATATTCAAAGTAGAAGATATCATGTTGATAAATAGTTCCATTTTTTAATTTTTTGTGATATTAATTTGCAAATGTATTCATTTAATTTTTTATAAACTGCAACTTTATGTTATATTTGCACCTCAGATAGAATGAAAATCTCAAGATTCCCTATGATTGTGTCAAACTATTTTAGGCCTAATTTGCTCTCCCTATTTCTTATGATATTTCTTGTCACTCCGACAAGCGTCCTTGCTGCGGACAAAAGTCATTCTATTCTGATTATCAGTTCATATAATCCCGATGCCCATCCTACTTCGGCTAATATTGCTGAATTTATGGACGAGTATCATAAACTTGGTGGAACTCGAAATGTGATTATTGAAAACCTGAATTGCAAGAGTTTTTCGGAATTTCCCTCTTGGAAAGTGAAGATGAAAGATCTTCTTCAAAAATATACAGGTAGAATGAAACCGGAGGCTATGGTTTTGCTGGGACAGGAGGCGTGGGCATCCTACTTGTCCCAAAAAGATTCTTTAATGAATGATGTACCAGTTGTCTGTTGCATGGTTAGTAAAAATGCCATTTTACTGCCGGATAAGCCTGTCCCTTTACAAAAATGGTTGCCGGAATCTGTCGATTTTTTTACTGATTCGCTGAAACATCAGGTTAAATCTGGATTTATGTATGAATATGATGTAGTCGGAAATATTCATTTAATAAAAAAACTTTATCCAAAGACGCATACTATAGCTTTCATTTCGGATAATAGTTATGGAGGGGTATCTTTACAAGCTCATGTAAGAAAGGAAATGAAGAAATTTCCCGATTTGAGGCTTATTCTTCTCGATGGCCGCTCGCATACCATTTATACTATTGTAGAAGAATTGCGTAAACTGCCTCCAAATACAGCAATTCTTTTAGGAACCTGGAAGGTCGATATGAATGATGGCTATTTTGTGCATAATGCTGCATATGTTATGATGGATGCGAGTCCCCAAACTCCGGCTTTTTCTTTGACTGTTACTGGATTCGGTTATTGGGCTATAGGTGGCATCATGCCAAACTATCATATTTTTGGTAGGGATTTGGCTCGACAGATAATTAAGATTCAAAAGAATCCTCAATCGAAAACGCTGCATGTCGAAATTGTGAAGAACAAGCTTCTGCTTGATTATGAGGTTGTCCAAAAAAAAGGTATCAATTTGTCTGTTTTAGGAGAAAAAAGCTATGAGTTTGTCAATAAACCTACTCCCTTTTATGAAGAGTATAAGTATTTTTTATTGGGAATTTTGGCTTTTCTTATATTTCTGATTTTGGCTTTATGTATTTCTTTGTTCTTTTACTTTAGAACAAAGAGGTTGAAAGATAATCTTGAACTATCTGAAAGAGAACTTCGCATAGCAAAGGATAAAGCTGAAGAATCAAATAGATTGAAAACCGCTTTTTTAGCTAATATGAGTCATGAGATAAGGACACCTCTGAATGCTATAGTTGGTTTCTCAGAAGTTTTAGTTTCGGGTGGGAATACAGAAGAAGAGCAGCGTAGTTATATTGATATTGTTAAAACTAATTCTGATATGCTTTTGAGGCTGATAAATGATATCCTTGATGTGTCAAAACTCGAAAGCGATAGAGTGAAGTTTGAATATGAAAAGAGTGATGTCATTTTGCTTTGTCGCCAGATTTTAGCTTCTCTCGACTTTATTAAGAAATCTGATAATAAATTCTTTTTTTCTTCTTCTTATGAAACCTTTGAATTGAAAACAGACGTAAACCGCTTGCAGCAAATTATTTTCAATTTACTTTTTAATGCCAATAAGTATACAGATTCTGGCGTGATAAGATTAGAGCTTATCGTTTATGATAGCTTTGTGGAATTTTCAGTCACTGACTCTGGATGTGGAATTCCTCAAGAGAAACATCAACAGGTATTTGAGCGATTTACGAAGTTGAACGAATATTCTCAAGGAGCCGGCTTAGGACTCTCTATATGCCAGCTCATTGTTGCTAAATGGGGAGGAGATATTTGGGTAGATACAAACTATCACGACGGAGCTCGCATTGTATTCACACATCCTATTAAAGATTAATAAAGTATGAATTTGAAATTCTTTTTCTTTTTTTCCCCTCTTTTCTTTTTCTCTTTTTTTCTAAATGCTCAAGAGAAAGAAGTAAAACTAAAATTCGTGGAAACAAGTGATATTCACGGTAACTATTTCCCTTATAGTTTTATTCAGCAAAAGGAGTGGGTCGGTAGTTTGTCTCGCGTTCACGCAATGATTCAAAGTGAACGAAAAGTGTATAAAGATAATTTGATTTTGCTTGATAATGGGGATATACTTCAGGGGCAACCTTCGTCCTATTATTATAATTTTATTGATACCGTTTCTCCTCATGTTTGCAGCGAAATGATGAACTTTATGGGCTATAATGCCGGCAATATGGGTAATCATGATGTTGAAACGGGGCATAAGGTCTTTGATCGCTGGGTCGATCAATGTCACTTTCCTATTTTGGGTGCTAATATTATACGTACATCAGATAATAATACTTATTTGAAGCCTTATGTTGTCTTTAGAAGAGACGGAGTTAAAATAGTAGTCTTAGGGATGATTACTCCGGCTATTCCGGTTTGGCTTTCAGAAAATCTTTGGTCGGGAATGCGTTTTGATGATATGGAAGAGACAGCACGCAAATGGATGAAGATTATCCGTGAGAAAGAGAAACCAGATGTTATGATCGGACTTTTTCATTCCGGACAAGAGGGCATGGTACTTGGTGATAAATACAAAGAAAATGCTTCTATGAGTGTGGCTTGTAACGTTCCCGGCTTTGATATTGTGATGATTGGTCATGATCATATTGCCGATTGCAAAAAGGTGGTGAATGTGGCAGGAGACTCTGTCTTGATTATCGATCCGGCTAATAACGGAGTTGTGGTTGCTGATGTAGATGTGATCTTGAAGTTGAAGAATGGAAAGGTGCAGAGTAAGTGTGTTAGCGGATTTCTTACGAAAGTTGCTAAATATGGGGTGAGTGAAGAATTTATGAGCAGATTTGCTTCTCAATATGATGCTGTGGGAAAATTTGTTTCTAAACGATTGGGATACTTTTCCGAAACAGTTACGTCTTGGCCTGCCTATGTAGGACCATCTCCATTTGTCGATTTAATCCATCAGTTGCAGTTGGCTATTTCGGGTGCTGATGTTTCTTTTACTGCTCCGCTTTCTTTTGATGCTGAGATAAAGAAGGGAGATGTTTATGTGAGCGATATGTTTAACCTTTATAAATACGAGAATATGCTCTATACTATGCAACTTTCAGGTAAGGAAATTAAGGATTATTTGGAGGAATCTTATTATTGGTGGACGAATCAGATGAAATCGCCTTGGGATCATTTAGTCTGGTTGAATGATAATTTTTGTGTCAATGAAGAACGCACTACTTTTAAAAACTTCAGTTTCAATTTTGATTCTGCAGCTGGAATTATTTATACCGTAGATGTAACTCAACCTAAAGGGCGGAAAATAACCATAGTCAGTATGGCGAATGGAGCTCCTTTTCGGATGGATCATATCTACAAAGTGGCATTAAATTCTTATCGTGGTAATGGAGGAGGAGAACTGTTAACGAAAGGTGCTGGTATCCCTCAGAATGAACTTAAAAAAAGAATTATTAGTTCTACCGATAAAGACCTCCGATTCTATATGATGAAGTATATAGAAAAGAATGATACGCTATGCCCGCGATCCTTAGGAGATTGGAAGTTTATTCCAGAGGAGTGGACTGTACCGGCTGCAAAGAGAGATGCCCGTCTACTGTTCAGTCATTGATGTTTCTTGTTTTGTTTCGAGTTTTTTTTGATGTAGTATTTATTTGAAAAATGTAAAATGGCTGAAGAATTAATCGTTATTTCGGGTAGTAAAGAAGAAAAATATAATTCGTTGTTGCCTCAAGTGCAATCTCTAATCGAAGGAGAGAATGATCTCGTGGCCAATCTGGCAAATGTGTGTGCTGCTTTAAAAGACTCATTCGATTTCTTTTGGGTGGGCTTTTATCTGGTAAAATCTGAAGAATTGGTTCTTGGCCCGTTTCAAGGGCCGGTAGCTTGTACTCGCATCAGGCAGGGCAGAGGAGTGTGCGGCACTGCCTGGCTACAGAAAATGACTCAACTGGTACCTGATGTTGATGCTTTTCCCGGACATATTGCTTGTAGTTCGATTTCTCGTTCTGAAATTGTTATTCCCCTATTGAAAGATGGTGAAATATGGGGAGTGCTTGATATCGATAGTGACAGGCTTCGTTTCTTTGATGAAACGGATCAATATTTCCTTGAGAAATTGTGTAATGATATACTTTTTAAATTATGCCCAAGATAACGCATTTAAATTTTTTAACGGTAGCAGCTTTTCAAAATAATCATTCTATGGATGATGACTTTGCACTCTTCGATGATGTGAAAGATTTTCCATTGTATAGTTATCCTGAGAGGTTGGAGGCTGCCGTAATGGTGCTCTGCTTACGAGGTGAGTGGCAATTGGAGATAAATTTGAAAAAGCAACAACTCTCTTCTGCTTCTCTGATGCTTATTATGCCCGAACAGATTCTGCAGAGTATCGAGATTAGTTCCGATTTCTCTGGTATTTTTATTTTGATGTCTAAAAATTTTATAGATAATATCTTTCCAAAATTAAAAGGTTTGTTGCCATTTATTTTTTATTTAAAAGATCGCCCCTGCATCAGTATTGATGAAGAAGATCAGAAATGTATTATGGATTATTATACTTTTTTACTCAAAAAAGCAATGCAAAATGACAACCATTGCCGGAAAGAAATAGCTCATGGATTGGTTCTAGCTTTGTTTTATGATGTGTATAATATTTATAGAAAACAAATGCCTCAAACTGTGGCTCATGAAAGCCGTAAAGAAGAACTTTTTGAGCAATTTATCCATTTATTAAATACTACATTTCGTAAAGAGAGAAATGTGATCTATTATGCTAATAAGTTGTTTCTTACTCCTAAATATCTTTCAAGGGTGGTGAAAGAGGTGAGTGGTAAAACTGCCGGCGAGTGGATTGATGACTTTGTTATTCTAGAAGCAAAAGCTTTACTCAAATCTACGGGAAAGAGTATCCAAGAAATAGCTGAAGAGCTTCATTTTGCTAATCAATCATTTTTTGGCAAATACTTTAAACATCATACAGAGTTGTCTCCCAAGGAATATCGTAAGAGTGACGGATGTATTAAATAGTATATCTGTCACTCTTGTGATGTTTTTATTCTTTCAGCGCCCGGTTGCTTGCAGGTATTGTGTTTGCCTTACTAGATGTTGCATATAAGCATCCGTATATTGATCTCTACTTTGTTGTAGTAGCATTTGGGAATCCAATAAATCACTTAAAGTTACTGTGCCGGCTTTGTAATAATCAGTATTTAGTCGAACGTTTTCAGTAGCTGTTGTAACAGACTCTTCCGCTAATTTGACTTGTTTGTATGATTCGTTCAGATCATTCCATAATTTCTGCATCTGAATAATCAGTAGATCGGATGAATCTTTTCGATTATTTTCGGCAATCATGGTCTGTAGATTCTGTTTTTTAATGGCATGAGAACCACCCCACCAATCAGATATAGGAATGGAAACGCTGGTGAAAATAATTCCAAATGGATGATCTTTATCCATTAGATTGTCATACATATAGCCGGCTCCTATGCCTACGGTAGGCATATATTTCCCTGCGGTTATTTTCTTTTGTAAATGATTAGCTTCTACATTTTTATTCAGCAGTTGATATTCGGGTGTTTTTAGCAAAGCCGAATGATGGTCGGTTTTGTATCTCTCAGGCGAAGACAACTCATCAAAAGAAGTTGTTTCGATACTGAAACTATCTTGTTCCAAACCAATGTATTGACTTAACAGCATTTTACTGACGCTAAGTCCGTTTTCTACTTGCAACCGATTACTAGCTACACTGTTTTTTTTTAGTTGCACTTGTAGTAAGTCGTTTCTATTGCTTACTCCTGCCTTTACGGCTGTCTCTACATCCTTATATAGATTGTTAACTAACTGCTCTACTATTTCAATTGTTTTCAGCTTTTCTTGCAAAGAGATTATCTGACAATAGTACTGTTCTGTCGTGAGTAGCACTTCCTTTTCAGATTGTTCCATTTGATAACCACTTACTTCTACACCTAATTTAGCCAATTTGTTGCTATTCACAATTTGTCCACCGGCAAAAATCGGCTGGGTGGCGGTAACACCACCCAAGACGCCGTTCTTTATCATTGATATTTCCATTCCAGCCAACTGCATATCCAATAAGCCCTTATTGGCATTAAACCAGTTTCCCGACGCACTTACTTTAGGAAAGAAACTCGTTAATGCTTCCTTCTGTGTTTGGCGTGCGCTTTTTATTTCCAAGCGTGCATTTTTTATTCTTATATTGTTTTCCATGGCTAGCTTGCGACACTGCTCCAACGTGTATTGCTGTTGAGCGGCTAACATAAAACTATATATTCCCATGAGTATAACCAGGATGATTTTCTTTTTCATTTCTATCTATCTGTTTATGAATAATTATTGCATAGATGTTTTAAACTTCTTTCGATCACTGTTCCGAAAGATTACCCAATAGGCTACTGGTAGTACCGTAACCACTAGTACCATTGACATTAGGGTGCCGAAGAATATGACAGTTCCCATAGGTGCCCACAAAGCATTTTTGCCTAAAATCATAGGAATGACCCCCATTGATGCAGCAGCAGAGGTGAGGAAGATAGGGCGCATTCTTCTTTTGCCCGAGTGTAAAGCAGCTTCGCGGATACTAAGATTTTGTTCTCTGCGTAGTTCTTCTGCATAATCCAGCATGATAATGCCATTTCGCACAAGGATACCCATCAAACTTACAATACCTAAGATGGCAGTCATGCTTACTTCCAATCCCAATACCCAAATGCCTAGGGCCGCACCAAGCAAACTCAACGTGGTTGACCCCAAAATAAGTAATGCCATGTTTATCTTTCGAAAATGAAATAGTAAAATGAAGAATATGATGATAATTGCAACGAACAAAGCTGCAATGATCTGAGGTAAAGTTTCATTGTCTGATTCTTCAGCTCCTCCGTAAGATAAAGTAGTTCCTTGGGGCAGAGTGACTTTACTTGTAATTGCTTTTAGCTTTGCAGTGGTAGCAGTCACATTTACATTTCGTTTTACGTCAGCGATCACAGAAATGGTGCGTATTCCATTACGCCTTACAATCTGTCCTTCTTTCCAATCGCCTTCTGTAGTGGCGACTTGTCTTAATGGGACTGAAACTCCGCCTCCCCACGCCGGCAGGTATTCATTTGGTATATCTTCAAAGTCTGCTTCTTTGCCTCCTCTGTCCGACTTGAGAACTACACTCATGGGATAATCTTTTTCCCATACCGTTGTTAGTGGAATTCCATTACCAAAACGCATTGCCATATTCATGGAGACGGCAGTTCTGCTTATTCCCAATCGAGTTGCTTCGTCGTCCTTCAGCTTAATGCTTACCCCTGGAAGTTGTTCATCATAGTTGGTGCGTACCAGTGTTAGTTCATCTACTCTCCGAAGGCGTTTTAGCAATGAATCTGCGGCTTGTTTCAAATCTTTTATACTATCTCCACTGACACGGATTTCGATGGGGTAGGTAGCATCAGAGTATTCCATCTGCTTAAATCGTAGCCGTGCATTAGGAAAATAGTTTGAATATTTTTCGCTATATTCATCTAAGAGTTTTGCTGTAGTTTTGTTATTCAGCGTATTCACTATAAATTGAGCATAGTTACTTCCAGGTAGTTGAGGAGCATAAGCGGTGTGAAACCTTGGTGAACTAGTTCCGATGAAAGAAGTTATGGAAACCACTCGTTTGTCTTGTTTCAAGATATGTTCCATGCTGTCTGCCACAGCAGCTGTTTGTTCGATAGCTACTCCTTTAGGTAGATAAAACTCTATGGCAAATTGATTACGCTCTGCAATAGGCATAAGGCGTTGAGGCAGATTGGCAAACAATACGACTCCCGTTATTATGGTTCCCACTCCAACAGCCAATGTTGTTTTAGGCCATATGAAGCAGAGGTCAAGCAATTTTTCATATTCGTTTTGCATTAAGTCGAGAAAAGTCTTTTTATTCTTTTCTCCCTTATTTTTAAGGCCTTTTCGGATGAAGAAATATTGTATAAACGGTACTACTAATATTGCTACTAGTAGAGATACGGCCAAAATAATACTGATGGCCCATGGAAATGACTTCAAGAAGTCATTGTACATGCCTGTTGTGGTAAATAAAAATGGAAAGAACGTAATACTGATGGCTAGAGTAGCCGAAAAGATAGGCTTGAGAAATTCTCTGGCACTTGCTATGGCTGCATGCCAGCGAGAGACTCCTTCACCAATTTTCTCCAAATATGAATCGATGATAACAATGGAATTGTCCACAATCATACCCAGCGTTACGATTAGCGCAGCCAATGTGACCGTATTGAGTTCGATGCCGAACGCATAGAATAATCCTAGTGAAATAAAAATAGAAATAGGTATGGTTGAGGCAGCTACAGTAGCTACCCTGAATGGCATTAAAGCCATTACAACCAGAATTACGGCGATTATGGCGATGAAAAGTTCTTCTAAAAAGGTGCTTACAGAGTCACCCACTACTTGAGATTGATCAGTAATCTTATATATTTTTACATCATTCGGCAACTCCTTTTTATATTCATCCAATACTTGGTTTACGTCCTTGCCCATCTTTACGATGTTGTTTCCTTCACGCATTTCCATGGATAGTAAGATGCACTTTTTCCCATTGCTTTTGATGTAAGAATCGGGGTCCGGATATTCTTTTACAATACGGGCAATGTCCTTTAGGCGGATGATATTTCCTTGCAGGTCTGAATAAACGATCTGTTCGGCAATATCTCGTTCGCTATTATATGATTTTGCAATATGAATAGGTGCTACAAACTTCGAATTGTCTATCGCTCCACTCATCGTGATAAATCCCTGTGAAAACAAATTCAGACTGAGGGTAGTGCTTCCTATACCGTAAGCAGCCAGTTTCTTTTGATCCACATAGATGCTTATCTGTTCTTTTTGTAAACCGTAGCGGCGTAGGTTTGACACTGCATCTATTCTTCTTAGTCTACTCTCTAAGCCTTCCAGATATTTTTCTAATTCTCTGTAAGTTTTATCTTCCGACTCCAATGTGATCAACATAGCTGATGTGTCGCCAAAGTCATCATTGGCTTGCAAAGCCACTACTCCTGAAGGTAGCTGCGCTTTGAACAGAGTCAGCCCATGTTTGAATTTAGACCAAAACTCATCCTTGTTTTTCACATTGTCATTCAACTCTACATTAATAAAGACTATCCCGTCCCGACTCTGTGAGTAAGTTTTTTTCTTCTTAACCTCTTTGTAGCTAAAAATAAAGTTTTCCAATGGCTTGGCTAATTGTTCTTCCACCTCATCTGATGTAGCCCCCGGATAGACACCTATAACCAATCCTTGTCGTATAGTAAATGTAGGAAATTCCTGTTTAGGCATCATATATAGTCCATATATGCCGAAAAGCGCCAATAAGGAAGTGATGAGAATGACGATTTGTCTGTATCTCATAGCTAATTCTATAAATCCCGCTTTCTTTTTCATCTTACTACAATCTTAGTTCCTTCACTTACTTTTTGATTTCCTTCCGTGATAAGCATATCTCCTTCTTTCAATCCTTCAGTAACAATGATACCCTTTTGTGTAAATGCACCGGTTTGTATTATTTTGAGTGTGGCTTTTTCATTTTTGGCTAGCCATACAAAGCGTGTTCCATCTGGTTTCAATTGTACGACACTATTCGGAATAATTATTTCCGACTTCTTGTCCGCTCCAATTACTGTGACGCTACACACCATTCCCGGCATGAGCTTTTGTTGGATATTAGTCAATTTAATTTTTACTTCGTAAGTGTGCGATAGTGGGTTAGCTGCAATGCCTTTTTCAGAAACTATTCCTTCAAAAAGCTGGTTCGCTAAAGCTGCTACGGATATGCTTGCCGCTTGTTTTTTTTCGATACTTGTGATTTCATTTTCGGGTACTGCTATTTTAATGTTTACATCGTTGATATCGGCCAGTTGCATCACTTCCATTCCCGGCATTACATTCATTCCCTGTTCTACACTTTTTTTTGCTATTACTCCGCTAAAAGGTGCATATAGTCCGCTATCCTTCCTGTTTTTTCGTGCAATTTGCTCCATACTTTGTGCTTGTTGCAGTTTACTTTCCACCTCTACCCATTTTATTTCCGGAAGACTACCACTTTCTCGTAATGTTTTCATTCTATCATAGGCATCCTGAGCCTGTTTAAGTGTTGCTAACGTTGCATTATACGTATTTTGTAGAGTTGCCCGATCCAGTGTGGCGAGCAATTCTCCTTTGCTCACTCTTTCACCCTCGCTTACTAAAACTTTACTCACATTACCCATTACCTGAAAACTTAAGGACGATGAAGAACCAGCCTCTACAGTTCCTACATAATTCTTTTCATTTTGTGTGCCGGTTGCGGTTACTCTTTCTACCTTTACTGTGATTGCTTTATCTGCTTCAGATTCGCCTTTTTTACCTGTGCAGTTTGAAAATAAAATGGTGCATACTAGAATATATGCATAAATTAAAAGTCTCATACCTATTTATTATTAGTGATTTATATAAAGATAAGCAATGCAAAGATGGTGGCTTTTCTTTCTTTAAAAAAGTTCCTGCTTCCATTATAATTGTTCTTTTTGTCTGTTTTAAGGGCGTTGATATTTGGCAGCTTCGGAAAGATTATATATGTTTGCATTAAAAAGAATGAAAATGGACATAACTACGATACCGACGATAGATATCTCAGCGACTCATGCTTGTCGGAATATAGGTTCTATAGATAATGATTTTGCGATTTTCAATGACATTACTGATATTCCTTTGGTGGATTATCCTACTCGAGTAGATGTGGTTGTTCTTGCTGTTTGCCTGAGTGGCAATTGTCGAGTCGGAATCAATTTAGAAGATTACACGCTTTCTATGCGGCAAATGCTCATAATCTTACCCGATCAGATAGTGCAATGCTTGAGCATATCATCTGATTTCTCAGGAGTCTTTATTGTTGTTTCTCAGCCTTTCCTAGATGGTATTTTACCTCGCCTTAAAGCTATTCTTCCTCTATTCCTCTATCTAAAGGAGCATCCATGTATTGATCTTACTAAGGAAGAACTCGATAATATGCTTGAGTGTCATGCATTCTTATGGAAAAAGGTGAAGATGACTGACAATATATTCCGTAAAGAAGTAGCTCAAGGGTTGTTGATGTCTCTTTTTTATGATCTATATAACATTTGCGCAACAAATATAGACTTGGCCGGTAATCCGCGAACTCGTCAACAAGAGATTTTTGAACAATTTTTTAATGAAGTAGCATTATCATATAAGATAGAAAGAAGTGTAACGTATTATGCGAAAAAAATGTTTCTCACCCCCAAGCATCTTTCTTGGGTGGTAAAAGAAGCCAGTGGTAAAACTGCAGGAGAGTGGATTGATGATTTTGTGATCCTTGAAGCAAAAGCATTGTTGAAATCATCTGATATGAATATTCAGCAAATAGCTGAAGATCTTCATTTTTCGAACCAGTCTTTTTTTGGCAAATACTTTAAACATTATACGGGCATGTCTCCTAAAGAATATCGAAGAAAATAATAAAAAAAAGGCAATATGCCCTCATAGCAATATTGCCTTTTTTTGTAATTGTTACCTAAAAACGAATCTTTATCCTTATTTTAAACTACCTTTTGTGTGCACAAAGATAGGAGGTTTGTTTTAGATAGCATTTGACATAAATCAAATAATGTATTAACTGCTGTTTTTTTTATAAACTCCCTGCTCTAACCCGGCTGAGTGTTTCCGGAGTCATCAAGAGATAAGAAGCTATGTATGATAGTGGAGCTCGCTTTATAACTTCCGGATGGGTTTTCATTAGTAAGTTATAGCGTTCGCTTGCTGTTTCAAAACGCCATGAATCTGCTTTTATCTGCGATGTGATGAGTGAGTACTCCAGCACTTTTCGATAGAAAATATTAATCTCTTTTACACTTTCGGTCAGTTTGAGCAATGTGTCGTAGGGTAGGAGATATACAGTGGATTGTTCCAATGCTTCAGCTACTAGTTTGGTTGGTTCTTGTTTGAGTAAGCTTTCTATGCACATTAAGATACATCCTTCATAGGAAAAGTGTTCAGTAACCTCTTTTCCGTTTTTAAAATAATATTGGCGAAGCATTCCTTTGGCAACAAAGACCATGTGTCTACTTATTTGTTTCTCATGAATTAGCATTTCGCCTCTGTTCAAATCACGGCGTACCAGTACACTTTCCACTATTTTTCGTCCTTCTGAACTCATCTCTGGATATCTGGAGTTGACTACAGCATCTACTGTTTCCTTCATCATTTCCATATCTTACTTTTTTGATCGTTATGAAAACTAGTCTTTTTATAATATATCTTTGTTCAAACCGAATTTTTCTTCCTGATGGTGTTTACCCTTAGGTTCTACATGTACCACAATGTCATATACATTCTCTATGGAGCGTTTAATACTATGTTCCACTTCATTGGCTATGTCGTGTGCTTCATTTAGTGTGAGGTTACCATCGGTTTCAATATCGAGTACAATCATATACATGTTTCCAATCTGACGTGAACGGACCCGATGAGGATTGCTTGCTCCGGAAACCTGTTCTACAGCCTCGAATATCTTTTTGTAGATAGAAGTGTCTTTTACTCCATCCATTAAGGTGACGTTACTTTCCCAGAAAATGTCGACAGATGATTTGATAATGTACAAACTGATAAGTAGTCCGGTGATAGAGTCTAGGATAGGCATCTCAAGTACGAAAGTGAATATCAAGCCAAGTAAAACGCCACTAGAAATGATTACATCATTGCTCATGTTTTTTGCATTAGCTATGAGCATGGAACTTTCGGCTCGTTTGCCTTGGCGAAACTGATAGTAGGCTAATACTAGTTTTCCTGCCATGGATATCACAGTAACATATATAGCTATGACGGATGGTAATTCTCGAGGTTCAGCTAAAATAATAGTTTTAGCGGTAGATATAAGCATCTGGATGCCTGCAAAGAAAATAACAAAGGATAGCACTTTAGTCGCCACACTGTCAGCCTTCTCGTAGCCATAAGCGTAATTGGAATTAGGAGGACGACTCACAATGCGTGCGGTGAATAAGGTAACGAAAGAAATAACAACATCTGTAGCAGAATCAATGCCATCTCCTAATACGGCTAAGCTTCCTGCATACAAACCAATACCCATCTTCAGAATAGATAAAATAGCATTACCTATGATACTAACCCACGAAGCACGAATTAAAATTTTCTCTCTCTCTTTCATTCTATTTATACGTAAGAAAGTACAAAGATAACAGTATTCATAGATTTTTTGTGTAATTTTGCCAAAAGTTCAAATTTTAAAGAATAAGGTTTAAGACAATGACAATTGCTGTAGATTTTGACGGAACAATCGTCGAACACCGTTACCCGGAGATAGGAAAGGAAATTCCATTTGCCATCGATACGCTGAAAATGCTTCAAAGAGATAGGCATAAGCTGATTATGTGGACGGTACGTGAAGGTCTATTGCTTGACGAAGCGGTGGAATGGTGCAGGGAAAGAGGAATTGAGTTTTATGCAGTGAACAAGGATTATCCGGAGGAGAGCTTCGAGGATAAAGGCTTTTCGAGAAAGCTAAAAGTGGATTTATTTATTGATGACCGCAACTTGGGTGGATTGCCTGATTGGGGAGTGATTTACCGGATGATAAAGGAGAAGGTTGGCTTTGAAGAAGTGTATAGCGATATGCCGGAGCAACCACTGACTCGCAAAAAACGTTGGTGTTTTTGGTGATTTAGCAGTCTTCAGTAGTTTTATAAAGATACTTTAGTGATATTCATCTCCCTTATTTTTTCAATATTTCTCTAGTTTTGTTGATATTAATAACCACCTCTACAGGCTTTCTGAGAGGGGTTTGTTGAATGTCCGATATCAGCGTGTTGAATGTCCGATTTCAACACGCTGATATCGGACATTCAACACGCTGAAGTAATGTCTTCTTCCAGCTGTAAATTAATCGAAAAGTTGGAGCTGTCGCGAAGCTTTTCAAGAGCTGTCACCATTGTTAGTCACACATATCTCATCTATATAATTTATGATACAGACAAAAAGAAAACAATATCAGCAGATTTATTTAAACTTATTTCTCTTGTAATTGCAATGCAAATCCACCACCGGGCGCAAGATGGACTTCCAGTTTTTTATCAGGAGTGATGGTGAAGCTCTCTTTTTTGTAATCACGTCCGATGCGATGGGCATTTACTCCGTCTTTGAACAAAGTGGCAGTATAGCTTTTGTTCGTCAGAAAACTAAGATCGAGCGTGATGTCTCGTTGATTCCAATCGTTCAGACCGCCAATGTACCAGTTATTGCCTTTGCGACGGGCTGTGACAATGTATTTACCCATCTCTCCGGAAAGGACTTTGCTTTCGTCCCATACAGTTGGCACACTGGCAATGAAGGCTAGTGATTCAGGCTCCCGCATGTAATTGGATGGGGCATCGCACAGCATATTGAAGGGCGATTCAAACACAATATACATACCTAATTGGTGGCAACGAGTACCCTGGCTCATCGGTTCTGAGTTACTGGGGAAGTAATTTCCTTTGGCGGCATTGCGCATTGCACCTTGCGTGTAGTCCATTGGTCCGGCTACCTGACGGATATAAGGGAGGGTTACGTCGTACTTCACCTGATCTACGGTAGCAGGACTCCATTTCATTTGTTCCAGTCCGTGTACTCCTTCAAAGTTGAGTACGTTGGGGTAAGTGCGGTTCATTCCGGCAGGTTTATACATGCCATGAAGGTCGAGAATGAGGTGGTATTTGGCGCAAGTTTCTGCAGCACGTTGGTTAAAGGCTACCATCTCCTGGTCATCCCTATCCATGAAGTCAACCTTGAATCCTTTTATTCCCATCTCGGAATAGAGACGGCAGATGTTTTCCATATCACGATTGAAAGCATGGTAACCTGCCCAAAGGATGATGCCTACTTTCTTAGCAGTGGCATAATCAACAAGTTCTTTGATGTCGATCTCCTTCACTACCTGAGTAAGATCGCACTTGAGATTGGCTGCCCAACCTTCATCTAGAATAACATACTCGATGCCATGAGTAGCGGCAAAATCAATATAATATTTGTAAGTTTCGTTGTTGACACCCGATGCAAAATCTACTCCATCAATGTTCCAGTCATTCCACCAATCCCATGCAACTTTGCCGGGCTTAATCCATGACGTATCGCTCACTCGTGACGAGGAAGCTAGTTTGTAAGTCATATCACTATTGGCCAATTCTTCATCGGTTGCAGCAATAATAGCCATACGCCAAGGGAAACTGCGTGGTCCGTCTACTTTCGCGATATAATGTTCACGTTGTTGAACGATGAACTGGAGCATGTTGTGCCCACCTTGTGCTGTCTTTTTAGGATATTGTGGTTGAACACCCGTAAGCGTGTTAGTTCCTGAAGCATTGGTGAGGTAGAGACCCGGATAGTTTTCCAGATCGGATTCCGTGATACAGATCTTCTTTCCTCCATCAGCCTCTATCACTAAGGGGAGAAACATCAATCTCTCTTTGTTGAGTGCAGAGAGTTGATTAGTAATATAAGTATTCTCAAAGGAATTGGCAAACTGCGACTCATAGTCTCCATCATTTCCCCGGGCTACATAAGGTACGGTAGCTTTAAGGTCTTTTCCAAAGCAATAAGCCACTATTTCACTTTTAATGGTGAAAGGTTGTTTGCGACTATTGACGAATCGATAAGCCACTCCATCATTGTAGGCGCGAAACTCTACGCTCCATTTCTTTTTGAAGGTAAGTACCAGCTCATTGTATTCGTCTTCAATCTGACTTCTTTTATAAAACGGAGAAGCGATGATTTGCTTCACCTGCTTGGTTTTACTTTTTGCTACACCTACATCTTCGCCCCATACTTCGCCGGTGCTTAGCATCAAAGAAAGTGGTGAAGATTCTAAAAGAATCTGTCCATCGTGTTCAATGGAGTAAGTAAGTTTGCTGCCAGCTTCTATCGTCGTTTTTATTCGTCCGTCCGGTGAGCTGAGCATATATTGTTTCTGTGCGAAAGTTGCACAAGAAAGCAAACTACATAAGATAAGGAGACTCCTTTTCTGTTTTTTCATTCGAATGAGTTTCTAGTTGGTTAATCATACATCTATCGTTGTACAAATGTTTTGTTACCAATTATCCGTTCGGAAAGGATAGAGTGGTTGTTCACGATGATTGTAGAGATTACCCGGCAAAAAGTTGCGAAAGCCATAGCGCACCGCCACCGGGTTGGTTACTTTATCGCTGCTGACAATGATGTGTTGATTCCAATCGGCTACAGCGGTAGCGGGATAGAACACCTTATCAGCTCCGGCAATCTCAAATCCCACAATGTCTTGCATCCGGCTGAATCCATCAATAGCATTGTCAAAGCTTAGCACCACTTTGTTTTCTTTGACTTCCATTGATTTGTATGCCGGACCATGGTCAGATATTCCCTTTATACCATAAGTACGGTTCAGTGCCATGTAGCAAAGGCGTTGACCTACCAATGTTTTATTGCGCGGATGTATGTTGGCTGCTTCGTAAGGTTCTACCAAATCATTGGTAGAAATCATGCCGCTTGACGGGATGAGCGCTTGTGCTTTGAATTGAGCTTCGCGCAGATAAGCACCCATATCTCCTTCACCATATTGGTAAGGGGCGATTTCTACAAAATAGAAGGGTAGTTCGCCTAGTGCCCACTCTTTACGCCAAAGGTTAACCATTGTAGCCAGACGCTCGGCATAGGTGGCTTGTTTACCTATATTCGACTCTCCCTGATACCAAAGAAATCCTTTGATGGTATAGTTTTGAAGCGGTTTGAGCATGCCGTTATACATGATCATCGGCTGCATGTACTCAACTTCCTCTTTGCTTCCGGCTTTCTTTAGATCAATGTCAGGATAGTTTTTCAGAATATATTCGGGCAACCAACCTTCTACTGTCGATCCACCCCAACTGCAATTGATGATACCTACGGGAACATTGAGTGCCGTGTGCAGGGCAGTAGCAAAGTGATAAGCAGTGGCGCTGAACCATTGTGCATTTTCAGGATTGCATTCTTGCCATTTTCCGGTACAAGTTTCTTGTGGAGTAAGAGCCGCTGTTTTGGGCACGGTGGCAAAGCGAATGCCGGTGCGATATTCCGAAGCGTTGGCGATGGATTCATTGGCACCCAGAATGGGACAATTACGGAAACCATTGAGCGGCATCTCCATGTTCGATTGTCCGGAACAAAACCATACTTCTCCAATGAGTATGTTTTTTAATTCGATTGTCTCTCCATCGCTAATTTTGATGCTTTGTGGCGTATAACCGGCTTTGGGAGTGGGCACCGACAGCAACCAACGACCGTCGGCATTGCTGCGGGTGGTATATGCTTGTTGTTTCCATGATACTTTAATAGTAATAGGAGCACTGGCTTTGGCTTTCCCCCAAAGTTTTACTTGCGTGTTTTGTTGCAAAACCATGTTGTTGCTCAGGATATCCGGTAACTGTACTTTGGCGTATAAAGCCGAAGTGAGAAGGGTAAATAATAAAGAATAAATAACTCTCTTTTTCATACGATATTGAATTAGAAATAACAAATGGTTGATAATTGTTTACGAATATAATGAGAATAAATGGATTAAAGCAAGAACTATTGGTAAAGTACTATAAATTAATAAGAAAGTATTAATCACTTTTGTTTGAAAAGTGAGGATTTTTCACGATGTTTGCACTAAGCAAATAAATGCCGGATTATGAAAACACCTCTTTTTTATGCTCTCATCATCTTTATATTGGTGTGTACCCGTTTTGCCAATGCTCAAGAAAACTACATGTTCAAACATCTGGAGACTAAAAATGGATTGTCTCATAATCAGGTAAACTATATTTTTAGAGATAGTAGGGGCTTTATGTGGTTTGCTACAGCGGGAGGGCTAAATTGTTTTGACGGATATAATTATAAAGTCTATCGTCATAACGAGCATGATGTGTGGTCTTTGCAGGATAATTATGTCGATCATATTCAGGAAGATCTTGAAGGAAACTTATGGATTCACACTGCAACAGGATATGTACTATATGATGTGCGTAAAGAGATTTTTGTGAGTGATATGCTTCCGGTTATGAGAAAATATGGAATTAATCACATACCCACATTAGTGCGCATTGATAAACTTAAGAATCTTTGGTTTTACGTTGCCGGAACGGGAGGATTTCAATACAAAGTGGGAGATGGTCGGCTTCTGACTTATCCTCGAGGAGGGAAAGACGGATTAAACTCAGCACTGGTAACGGATATTTCTGAATCTAAGGCTGGAGGGCTGTTTCTTTTTAATAATGGATTGATAGAATGTGTGGACAAGAATGTAGGGCGTGTGATAAAACGATATAATCATATACCGCTTCATTCAGCAGGTTTTAGATCCAATAAATATTCCTTGTTTGTTGACTCTGATGAGGATCTTTGGGTGTATTCCAAAGGAGCGTCTGGATTATGGATATATCACTCAGTGCAAAAACGTTGGGAATGGTTGAATAACAGTGAGAAAAGTAAGCCTTATCGTTTGTCTAGTAATGTAGTTCAGGATATTGTTGAAGATGCTCATGGAAAGCTCTGGTTAGCTACAGATCATGGTGGAATTGATATTATAGATAAGAAAACAGGCACGCAGATCAATTTACAGAATGATATTTCCGATGAACGTACCCTTTCGCACAACAGCATTAACTGTATTTATTGCGATGACATGAATATTATTTGGGTGGGAACTTATAAAAGGGGAATTTCATATTATAGTGAGACTATCTTTAAATTCGGAGTGGAACATTTGCCTTACTTCAAACAGGTGAGCAATTTTGATAGCGACATTACTTTTCTGGAGGAGGGTGCTCATGAAGATTTGTGGATTGGTACAAATGGCAGCGGGCTGATTTGTCTGAATCGGAATACGGGGAAGAACGTTTTGTATGAACATAAACAAGGTATAGCTTCTTCGTTGTCGAGTGATATAATAGTTAGCCTTTGCATGGCTAGGGATGGAAAGTTATGGATAGGAACGTATCTGGGAGGCATGGATTGTTTTGATGGCAGAACATTCACTCATTATCAACATAATTCGAATGATCCGAACTCATTGTCTAATAACAATGTATGGTCTATTATCGAAGACGAAAAAGGGCTTATTTGGATTGGAACGCTGGGGGGTGGTTTGCAATGTTTCAATCCGATTACCAAGAAGTTTCTGACTTATAATACAAGGAAGTATCTTACTTCGGATTATGTCTGTTCTTTGTATTTAGGGAAAAATGGATCTCTTTATATCGGTACGGCTATAGGAATCACTATTTACCATAAAGATACGGAACGATTCGAACCGTTGATAGGTAATAGGGCGGGTAACCAACACTTTTCAAGCCTCAATGTAAATCAGGTATATGAAGATAGTCGTGGCCTTCTTTGGATAGCTACGCGTGATGGGTTAAATATATATGATCAGAGAAATGATCGAATATCGGTCATACATAAGGCCAATGGGCTGGCTGATGATATGATCTCTTCTGTGATTGAGGATAACAATAAGAACATGTGGGTGACTACAGCCAATGGAGTCTCTAATGTTGTTGTAAATACAGATCCGAAGACGGGTTATTATAGTTTTTCATATAATAATTATGATGAGATCGATGGCTTACAAAGTAGAGAGTTCAATATACGCTCCATGATTAAGACCTTTCGGGGAGAAATTATTATGGGAGGTGTTAACGGGCTTAACTACTTCTATCCGGATGCGATAAAATACAATAAGATATTGCCTAGAGTCATGTTTACGGGATTGACGCTGTTTAATGAGGAAGTGAAGATAGACTCTGTGTATAGTGGAAACCGAATATTGACACAAGCATTGAATCAGACAAAAGAAATAAAGTTGGATTATCGGCAGAATGTATTTTCTATCTCTTTTTCGGGGATGAATTATATCTTGCCTGAGAAAGCCAAATATGCTTATAAGCTAGAAGGATTTAATTCAGATTGGCTGGTGGTAGACGGTAGTGCGCATAAAGTTACCTACACCAATCTGGCACCTGGCACTTATACGTTTAAGGTGAAAGCGGCCAATAGTGATGGTTATTGGAATGAAGAAGCAGGTATGCTTACCATTGTAATCAGGCCTCCTTTTTGGCTCTCAATGTGGGCGTATGTTATATATGCAATATTGTTACTGGGAGCGCTGATTCTTGCTCGATCGATGATATTGCGTGGTGAGCGTAACAGATTTAAAATGCGACAAGTAGAGTTAGAAGCTGAACGCAAGCACGAATTAGATGACATGAAATTGCGTTTTTTTACTAATATCAGTCACGAGTTTCGCACCCCGCTTACGTTGATAATAGCTCCGATGGATCGTTTAATTAGAAATATCGATAATGAAGAACATCGACAGAAATTGGTGTTGATGAAAAGGAATGCCATGCGTCTGTTGAACTTGGTGAATGAGTTACTCGATTTTCGAAAAAGTGACGTACAAGGAAATAGACTGAATTTGGGGAGAGGAGAAATTGTGTCGTGTCTTCGTACAACGTGCCAGTCGTTTGCTGAATTATCGAGTAAAAAAAATATTCGACTTAATTTTATTACTTCCGTAGAAAAGTTGGTAATGGACTTTGATGAGGATAAAATGAATAAAGTTATGATGAACTTACTCTCAAATGCATTTAAGTTTACCGATGTAGGAGGACAGGTGATTGTTACTGTGGGATTGTTAACGGAAGAGGGAAGAAAATCCACTAAACTGGAACTGAAAGTAAAGGATACGGGCCTTGGGATTAAAGACGAAGATAAAGAACGGGTTTTTGAGCGATTTTATCAGGTTCAACGTGGTGATGCGCACGATTTTGGCGGTAGTGGTATTGGGCTACACATGGTGAAGGAATTTGTACAGCTTCATCATGGTGACATATCTATCTGTGATAATGAAGGCGGCGGAAGTGTTTTTGTCGTTACTATCCCATTGACTATTGCTCATCCTATAGAAGAAATAAAAAGCTTAATAAATTCAGTTCTAATTGAAGAGGTTATCTTGAATGGAGAGGAAGAACCTGTTTCTTCTGTCGAAGAGGAGGCTCTTACTAAAAAACAAACAGAAATCCCGTTGATCTTGCTGGTGGACGATAATGATGATTTTCGTTCTTTTATGAAAGAGAGTCTAAGAGTGCACTATCGTATCCGTGAGGCAGGAAATGGTCGTGAAGCATGGGTGGTTATACCCGAACTTCAGCCTGATTTAATCATCAGTGATGTGATGATGCCGGAGATGGATGGGTGCGAATTATGTCGATTGGTAAAGAATGATGTACGCACATCTCATATACCATTACTTTTGCTCACGGCACGTACGGCGGAAGAACATAAATTGGAAGGATTGGAGACAGGTGCGGATGATTACATCACCAAACCATTTAATTTTGAGATTCTGTCTCTTCGCATAAAGAAGTTGCTCGAAAAGAGAGAAATCAGAAGAGATAAATTCAGCAAGCAGATAGATCCTGAGCCAAGCGAGATAACGATTACTCCACTCGACGAAAAGTTGATAAGAAAAGCAATTCAGTATGTGGAAGATAACATCTCAAGGAGTGAACTCTCTGTGGAAGAATTGAGCAGAGAACTAGGAATGAGTAGGGTACATTTGTACAAGAAGTTGATGCATATTACCGGTAAATCGCCGGTAGAATTTATACGAACTCTGCGATTGAAACGCGCTGCCCAATTACTTCGAGAGAGTCAACAGAATGTTTCTGAGATCGCTTATGAAGTAGGCTTTAATAATCCGAAATACTTCAGTAAATACTTCAGAGATGAATTTGGAATGCTACCTTCTATGTATCAAGCGAATATGAAAAAAGAACCTGAGACAAAAACGAAAATCTGATATTTAACAAAAAGCACCCTATGAGGAAACATACAATAACCCTATACTAAACAAATGAGCCCTGAATAGAACACAAAGAATTGTGTTGGAGTTGCGTTAAAGTTGTATTTTTACGATATAGAATTTTATCAATTAAATATATAGAGTAAGATGAAAAACACACATCTCTGTTTCTTGGCGGGACTATTATTTGCTTCGTGTGCCCAAGCACAGTATGAGAAGACTCCGGATGGAGTCATTGTGATGCTAAACCAAAAACAATCAACGGATGTAAGATTAGTGAGGTTGGAAGTGGTTAACGATAAAGTAATCCATGTTTCGGCAACTCCTGACAATGCGTTTTCTACAACAAAGAGCTTAATCATCGTACCTTGGCAATCTTCAGGAAAATTTTCTGTAGAGGAAAAGAAAGGGGCAGTAGTGGTTTCTACGGCTGCACTACATGCTGTTGTTTGCATGGAAACGGGAGAAGTCACATTTACTGATTTGGCAGGGAAGCCCATCTTGAGTGAGCGCAAAGGTGGTGGTAAGAGTTTTACTCCTATTGAAGTGGAGAACACCAAGGGGTACACGATGAGACAGGTCTTTGAATCTACTAACGATGAGGCCTTTTACGGTTTGGGACAACACCAATCAGATGAGTTTAACTACAAAGGAAGAAACGAATCGCTGTTTCAATATAACACGAAGGTAACTGTACCTTTTGTTTTATCCAATAAAAATTATGGTATCTTATGGGATAATTATTCACTCAGTCGTTTTGGCGATGAACGTGATTACGCACAACTGAATAATGCACTTACTCTCTATGATAATAAAGGAGTAAAAGGTGGACTTACGGCCACCTATGTACCTGCACCCCGGCGAAAGATGCAAACGCTTACTCGTTTGGAAGAAGCGATTTGTTATGAGGATATTCAATCAATCAAGAATCTGCCACAAGGTTTTCCGCTTGATGGGGCACATGTGACTTATCAAGGTGAGATAGAGGCAAAAGAAAATGGTGATTTTCATTTTCAACTTTATTATGCGGGTTATGTAACGGTTTATGTCAATAATCAAGTGATAGTACCTGAACGCTGGCGTACGGCTTGGAATCCAAATAGTTATAAGTTCACTTTGAAGATGGAAGCGGGCAAACGTGTTCCTTTACGAATTGAATGGAAACCGGATGGAGTTGTGTCATATTGTGGACTGAGGGTGCTTTCTCCTGTGTCTGAAAAGAAACAAAATGAATTGGCCCTTTTTAGCGAGATGGGAGATGAAATCGATTATTATTTTGTTTATGGAAAATCAATGGATGAGGTGATTGCCGGATATCGTACGCTTACCGGAAAGTCGCAAATAATGCCCAAATGGGCGATGGGATACTGGCAAAGTCGTGAACGTTATAAAACTCAAGAAGAGATTCTGGGAACGTTAAAAGAATTTCGCCGTCGACAGATTCCTATTGACAATATTATACTCGATTGGAGTTACTGGCCTGAGAATGCATGGGGTAGTCATGAATTTGATAAGACCCGCTTTCCTGATCCAAAGGGAATGGTCGACTCTATTCATGCTATGCACGCTAAGATGATGATTTCTGTATGGCCTAAGTTTTATATCACGACTGAACATTATAAAGAGTTCAATGACAAAGGATGGATGTATCAGCAAGCCGTGAAAGATAGTATACGCGACTGGGTAGGTCCGGGATATGTTGGCTCTTTCTATGATGCATATAGTGCGGATGCCCGTAAATTGTTCTGGAAGCAGATGGAAGATCATCTTTATTCGTTGGGTATTGACTCATGGTGGATGGATGCCAGCGAGCCCAATGTGCGCGATTGTACAGACATGGAGTATCGTAAAAAACTTTGTGGTCCTACCGCATTAGGACCTTCCACTAAGTATTTCAATGCGTATGCGTTGATGAACGCAGAAGCTATCTACGACGGACAGCGCGGAGCAGACCCGGACAAGCGCGTATTTTTACTTACCCGTTCCGGATTTGCCGGACTGCAACGTTATTCTACCGCTACTTGGAGTGGTGACATTGCTACTCGTTGGGAAGATATGAAAGCACAAATTTCTGCTGGACTAAATTTTTCAATGAGTGGTATCCCTTATTGGACAATGGATATTGGGGGGTTCTGTGTGGAAAAACGATACGAACAAGGGCAGTACGAATTTAATAAAACGGGTCAGGAAAATGCAGATTATAAGGAATGGAGAGAGTTGAATACTCGTTGGTACCAGTTTGGTGCTTTTGCACCTCTCTTTCGTGCACACGGACAATTCCCTTTTCGCGAGATATGGAACATTGCTCCGGAGAATCATCCTGCTTATAAATCAATACTGTATTATACAAAACTTCGCTATAACCTGATGCCTTATATCTATTCAATGGCGGGGATGACGTACTTTAATGACTATACCATTATGAGGGCACTTGTGATGGATTTTTCCAAAGATGCGAAAGTGAATAATATTGGTGATCAATATATGTTTGGCCCCGCATTGATGGTATGCCCTGTATATACTTATGGTGTGCGTGAAAGAGAGGTTTATTTTCCTAAAACTTCAGGTTGGTATGACTTCTATACAGGGAAACATATCTCTGGTGGCCAGCAATTAAAGGTGCAGGCAGCTTATGAACGTATTCCGCTTTATATACGCGAAGGAGCGATTATTCCATATGGACCGGATATGCAATATAGTGATGAGAAACCGGCAGATAAGATAACGTTGTATGTGTATGCCGGACAAAATGGTTCGTTTACTTTGTATGAAGATGAAGGTGTAAATTATAACTATGAAAAGGGTAAGTATGCTACTATTCCCTTTACTTATGATGAGGCTACGCACTCGTTGACTATTGGACAACGTCAGGGTGAATTTGCGGGAATGCTTAAAGAACGGTCATTTAACGTGGTACTAGTCAGTGAAACGAAAGCACAAGCTTTCAATCTGAGTGCTAAAGGTCAACTAGTGAAGTACAACGGTACAAAAACGAGTGTGAAACTTTAAAAAATGAACGATGAGTATACAGAATGCTTCAAATGAAAGTCTTTCTACGCAGAGAATCATCCGTTTCTCAGAGAATCCAAAGTCGACAGCTATGATAACTCTTTTATTTATTCTTGGTTCGACCTTCTCACTTGCAATTCTGTTTACAGCTTGTAGTGCTCCTAAGGTGGTTCGCGAGCGGGTGAGTTTCAATAACGAATGGACATTTCATCTGGGCGATACTCCGGAAGCTTCTAATCCGATGTTTGATGATTCGCAGTGGAGAAAGTTGACTCTTCCTCACGACTGGTCAATAGAAGGCTCTTTTGATGAAATAAACCCTGCTGGATGTGGTGGTGGTGCTTTGCCGGGAGGCATAGGCTGGTATCGCAAATCATTTGTGCCCGATGCTGCTATGGCTAGTAAAAAAGTCTTTATTGACTTTGATGGAGTATATATGAATGCTGAGGTATTTATCAATGGTATCTCATTGGGCACTCGTCCTTATGGGTATATATCTTTTCGTCACGACCTTACTCCGTACATAAAACAAGGAGAGAAGAATGTATTGGCTGTACGGGTGGACAATAGTGAACAGCCTAATTCACGTTGGTACAGTGGATCGGGCATCTATCGCAACGTATGGCTCACGATGACCAATGCTGTGCATGTTGATCTTTGGGGTACGTATGTGACTACGCCTGCTGTAAGTATGGAGACTGCTACGGTGGCTATTGCTACGAAAGTACGGAACGATTCAAACGCAGTTGTTCATGCGGAAGTTGTGTCTATACTTTACGATGCTAATGGAGGAGAGGTAACACGTACCGTGTCTCCTTCTACAGCAATTACTAAGCAATCTGTTGCAGAGATAAAACAAGAATTTGTGATAAGGAGACCTGTTCTTTGGAGTTTGGATAACCCATATATGTATATGTTGCGAACTGAGATAGAGGTCGATGGGAAGATTCTTGACAATTATGAAACTCCGATAGGTATTCGCAATTTTTCTTTTGATGCGCAGAAAGGTTTTATATTAAATGGGAAGCAGCTTAAAATTAAAGGAGTTTGCCAACATCATGATATGGGCTGCTTAGGGGCAGCAGTGAATGTACGTGCGATAGAGCGTCAATTGGAGATTCTACGTGAAATGGGTTGTAATGCTATCCGTTGTAGTCATAACCCGCCTGCACCTGAGCTGCTTGATCTTTGTGATCGTATGGGATTCATCGTGATGGATGAGACTTTTGATATGTGGAGAAAGAGAAAGACGACATACGATTATTCTCGATACTTTAATGAATGGCACGAACGTGATCTGACAGATCACATTACCAGAGATCGTAATCACCCATCCATCTTTATGTGGAGCATTGGCAACGAAGTGTTGGAACAGTGGACACACGCTGATGCGGATACACTTGATATTAAGGCAGCAAACCTTTTATTGAACATGAAACGCGATCCTAAGACTTTGGCTATGGATGGAAAACAGATGAGTGTAAACTCGTTGCTGACTAAGAAACTGGTGGATATGATTAAACAACTCGATCCAACGCGACCGGTAACTGCCGGCAATAATGAGCCGGATCCTAATAACCACTTGTTCCGTTCAGGCGCATTGGATATTATTGGATTCAATTATCATGAAACTTATTTTAAAGATGTCCCTAAGAATTTTCCCAATAAACCTTTTATCGTAACGGAAGCAACCTCGGCATTGATGACACGTGGATATTATCGTATGCCAAGTGATTCGATGTATGTATGGCCTACCCGCTGGGATGTGCCGTTTCATGACGATAGTTTTTCTTGTTCATCTTACGACAATTGTCATGTGCCGTGGGGTACTACCCACGAAGACACTTGGCGTATGGTGAAGAATAATGATTTTATCAGTGGATTGTATGTTTGGACAGGTTTTGATTATATTGGTGAGCCTACTCCTTTTGGGTGGCCGGCTCATAGTTCTTATTTTGGAATAATAGATTTAGCCGGTTTCCCCAAAGATATCTATTATATGTATCAGAGCGAGTGGACAGATAAAGAAGTACTGCATCTTTTTCCGCATTGGAATTGGAAAAAGGGACAGAAGGTCGATCTTTGGGCCTATTATAACAATGCGGATGAGGTGGAATTGTTTGTGAATGGTAAATCTCAGGGAATAAAGAAAAAGGCAAAAGATGTTTATCATGTGAGTTGGAGAGTTGATTATGAACCTGGAACGGTGAAAGTTGTCTCTCGCAAAGCCGGAAAAGAGGTGCTAACTCGCGAGATTCATACGGCTGGTGCTCCTGCACAATTACGACTGACAGCTGATCGTAAAACGATTACTGCTGATGGCAAGGATCTTAGTTTTGTGACAGTGGAAGTGCTGGATAAGGAGGGCAATCTTTGTCCGAATGCAGATAATTTAGTTTGCTTTACCATAAGTGGTGCTGCTCTTATAGCCGGGGTGGACAATGGCAGTCCTACTTCTTTGGAGAGTTTCAAAGCACCACAGCGAAAAGCCTTTTATGGTAAATGTTTGGTGGTGGTGCAAAATAATGGAACAAAAGATCGAATTGAACTAAAAGCTGCTTCAGAAGGTTTGCCGGAATCGACAATAACACTCAACGCCAATAAATTATAGCTATAAATTAACATAATTATAATACTAAGTGACATGAAAAAACAACTAATTACAGTGTTTGTTATGGCAATTTTATTTGCTTTGCCGGGTAAAGCACAAAAGCCGGTGTATCTGGATGATACGAAATCAATAGAAGATAGAGTAAAAGATGCGCTTAGTCGGATGACTCTGGAAGAAAAAGTAAAACTTTGCCATGCGCAAAGTAAATTTAGTAGTTCGGGAGTTCCTCGTTTGGGAATACCCGAACTATGGATGAGTGATGGTCCACATGGGGTACGTGAAGAAATCTTGTGGAATTCTTGGGGAGCGGCCGGATGGACGAATGATTCGTGTACGGCGTTCCCTGCATTGACTTGCCTGGCAGCCACATGGAATCCGGAGATGTCTGCTATCTATGGAAAGGCTATCGGTGAAGAAGCTCGCTATCGGAGAAAAGATGTATTACTTGGTCCTGGGGTGAATATTTATCGTACACCGCTTAATGGACGCAACTTTGAGTTCCTAGGTGAGGATCCTTTCCTTGCATCGACGATGGTAGTTCCTTATATACAAGAGGTTCAGAAGAACGGTGTAGCGGCTTGTGTGAAGCATTATGCACTTAATAATCAGGAAACATGGCGTGGGCATATTAATGTGGAGCTGAGTGATCGGGCGTTGTACGAAATTTACTTACCGGCTTTTAAAGCGGCTGTCCAAAAAGGAGGCGTTTGGAGTATTATGGGTTCATATAACAAGGTGCGTGGGCAGCATGCTTGTCACAGTGATTTGTTATTGCAGAAGATCTTAAAAGGAGAATGGAAATTTGATGGAGCTGTAATCACCGATTGGGGTGGGGCACACGATACTCGTGAGGCGGCACTCAATGGTCTTGACATTGAGATGGGCTCTTATACCGATGGTTTAATCTCCGAATCGGCATTTACTTATGATGATTATTACTTGGCAAGGCCTTATTTGCAGATGCTTAAAGAGGGTAAAGTGCCTATGTCTACCATTGACGACAAGGCAAGTCGTGTTTTGCGATTAATCTTCCGTACAGCAATGGATAGCAAGAAGCCGTGGGGTTCATTCACTTCTGAAGAGCATAACAAGGTTTCTCGTACAGTAGCCGAAGAGGGTATCGTGTTATTGAAGAATACTTCGCTTTCTAAAAAAATACCGGCACTGCTTCCTTTGGATGGAGCAAAATATAATAAAATTTTAGTGGTGGGAGAAAATGCAACCCGTCGGTTGACTGAAGGTGGAGGCTCTTCTGCCTTAAAAGTTAAGAATGAAGTTTCTCCATTAGCAGGTTTACTGGCTAAGTATGGCGATAAAGTCGTTTACGCTAAAGGATATGATTCTGGTCGTGTGATGTATGAGAAGATAAACAAAATTCCTACTTCAGTGCTTGACTCCCTTCGTGCAGAGGCTATTAAGCAGGCAACAGATGCTGATGTTGTGATCTTTATTGGTGGACTGAATAAAAATCATCTGCAAGATTGTGAAGCGGGAGACCGTGAAAGTTATGCACTTCCTTTCGGACAGAATGAATTAATTAGCGGTCTGTTGAAAGTAAATAAGAAGATGGTGATGGTTCTCATTAGTGGTAATGCTGTAGAGATGCCCTGGGTGAAAGAGGTTCCTTCTATCTTACAAGCTTGGTATCTAGGGTCTGAATCGGGTAATGCTATTGCCAATGTCTTGAGTGGAGAGGTTAACCCTAGCGGTAAATTGCCTTTTTCTTTTCCTGTGAAATTAGGAGATAATGCTGCACACTCATTCGGACAAATAAGTTACCCCGGTGATAGTATTAATCAGGAATATAAGGAAGATATTCTAGTAGGTTATCGTTGGCACGATACCAAAAAGATTCCTGCTTTGTTCTCTTTCGGACATGGATTGGGTTATACGAGCTTTAGCTACGGTAAAGCAGCTATCTCTGATAAAACGATGCCTGAAGATGGTACGCTTGTAGTGACTATTCCGGTGAAGAATATAGGAAAAGTAGCGGGTAAAGAAGTTGTTCAGCTTTATATTGGAGACGAGAAGTGCACCTTTGCTCGCCCTTTGAAAGAACTTAAGGGATTCAAAAAGATCGCTTTAGCACCCGGTGAAGAGACAGCGGTGACTTTTACCATAACGGCTGATGATCTGAAGTTTTATAATGATAAAGAGAGCAAATGGACAGCTGAGGCCGGCAAATTCAAGATATATATAGGTGCTTCATCTACTGATATCCGTTCTACGCTAGAATTTACGTTGCAATAAATAAGATATTTATGCTAATACTCTCCCTTCAGCCTTTCAGGTCGGAGGGAGAGTTTTTTTGTAGCTATTCCTTTTGAACTTATTTGAAGTGAGTTTGTTTCTTTTATAAATCGAATAAATTTTTAAAGTATAAATTATAGATTGAATTATGGCAACAACAAATTTTAAAGGACAACCGGTAAAGATTAGTGGCGAATTTATTAAAGTAGGAGCGTTGGCTCCCGATTTTGCATTAACTAAAACAGATTTATCTGATTTGTCTTTAAGCGAATTGAAAGGTAAAAATGTGATATTGAATATTTTCCCAAGTTTGGATACGAGCGTTTGTGCTACATCAGTACGTCAGTTTAATAAATTGGCTTCTTCTCTTCCGGAGACTGTAGTGTTGGCAATTTCTAAAGATTTGCCTTTTGCTCACGGACGTTTTTGTAGCACAGAGGGAATAACGAATGTGATTGCATTATCAGACTTTCGTCCATCCACCTTTGCTGATAATTATGGATTGCTAATGTCTGATGGACCTCTTCATGGACTATTGGCACGCGCAGTTGTTGTGCTAGATAAAGACGGCAAAGTGGTGTATACAGAACTTGTACCGGAGATTACTCAAGAGCCTGATTATGAAAAAGCGTTATCTGCGGTACTTGGTAAGTAAGTGATTAATAATTGTAGATTCTCAAAACAAACGGTTAGCAAAAACAGGCTTTGCTAATCGTTTCTTTTTTTAATGTATCGGGCAGCATGTTGCTACTTTTTCTTCATACCTTTATAGATCAAAAAGATGACAATAAAGAGGCCAATACCAATAAAAATATAACCTAGTTCATGGCTGTATTCCGTAACTTTCTCCAATAATTCTTGTTCTGTTTTGATACCTGGAACACTGGCAAGGTAGTAGCCAATAGCTCCTAAAATACTGTTCCAGATGGCGGCTCCCAGTGTAGTATAAATAAGAAAAGTACTCAGTTTCATACGTGCTAATCCCGCAGGAATTGAAATGAGCTGACGGACAGCCGGAATCAATCTTCCAATGAAAGTAGACAGTGCGCCGTGCTTATCGAAATAAATCTCAGCATGTTCTATTTTAGTCTGGTCAATAAGACACATGTGTCCAAAACGGCTGTTGGCAAATTTATAAATGATGGGGCGTCCCAACCATCTGGCCAGATAGTAGTTTATGATGGCTCCGATATTGGCCCCGATGGTAGCAAACAGAATAACCAGATAAATATTCAGTTCTTTTCCTATTGCTGCTTTGTAGGCGGCTGGAGGAACTACAACTTCCGAAGGAAATGGAATGAAAGAACTTTCTATAGCCATCAACAATGTGATGGTCCAGTAATTCAAATGATCAAGACACCATTGTATAAAAGTAACTGATTCCATAATTCAACTCAAATGTTAATTGATACTTTATTGTATTTTTCTATTTAAATCATCCAAAATCGAATTGATCGAAGAAGCGATTTCTGATTTGTCATCCTCTTCTTCATAGCCGAGTATACTATATATATCTGCTATTTTGAGCGGTTCATCTGCTAAGTTGTTATGTTTATTGAAATTCACTGCATCTTTCAACATTAAATAAGCACATGCCAGATATTGCTCAATATCTTCAAACTGAGGATCTAATTCTTTTATTTCTGTAAACAGTATTTTTGCCCACTCATATTTTCCGGCTTTGAAACAATGCAATCCAATCTCGAACTTTGCATCGACAATGGCTTTTAATTCAGGTTTTTTTGTCGGATTAAAGTTCCATTGCTTCCATGCTTTCTCTTCTTCTCCTCTTTGAAGGTATATTATTCCAAGGCTGACATCAAGATCAATTTCGTCAGGGAATATTTGTTTTCCTTTTTGGGCTAGTTCGTAGGCCTCGTCATAAGATTCCATTTTTGTGAGGCAATACACTGTGTTTTTATATAATTCGCAGAGCAAAAAAATATCTTCAATAACGCTAATCTCCAATGCTTTGCTATACTCATTATAAGCTTCTTTCCATTGGCCCGTCTCCAGAAACATTGTTCCGGCTAAGGAGTATGTATATTCTTTAGGTAGTGGTAATTCGTTTAATACCTCATTAAATAAACTACTCGATTCCTCTAGTTCTCCCATGAGTTTTAAGCAAATGCTTCTTCTTATTTTTGCGTCCTGGTTATCCGGTTCAATAGCTAAAGCGAAATCAGCAGCTTCTAACGCTTTGCTGTATTCTTTCATATTCGTATAGATGGTCGAAAGAGTCAGCCAGCATTCAATTTGGTATGGATGTGCATCTAATAATTTGTTGCACCATTTGGCGGCCAAATCATATTGACCGTTGGAGACATAACAGTTGAGTAGTGAGCTTGCGAAATCGTCATAGTCTTTCTGATTTGTTTCAGGTTGAATCTTTTCAATCATTGGCTCTAGCAAGGAAAGGGCTTCTTTTATATAATCCTTCTCAATATACAAATCAGATATCTCAAGAACAGTTTCTATCTCTTCTCGGTCTTCCAGATTGTTGAATATCTCGTTGGCTTCATTTAATCTATTCGTTTTGAGCAATAGCTCAGCTTTCAGCATTTTAAACTCTCTGGAGTAGGTCTCAGTAATACTGTTTAGTATTACCTCTGCTTGTTCCATTTGATCTTTATCTATATAAATATAGGCTTTTTCGATCAAGAGTTCCGTATTATTCGGATGAAAAGTTAAGCCATAGTCTATAACAGATAGAGCTTTTCCGTCTTCTTTTTCATCACTATATACGTTTGCTATCTCAATTATTTGTTCTGTTTCAAAGTAGACACTTTTGTTTTCCCCCTTCATTTTCTCGTATTGAAGGACCAATTCTTGAACTTGCTTATCGTTCATTGAAATATATATTTATTCTCTATTTTCCGCAATTATTTTTGCGGGTTATTGTTTATTTATTTTTCCCCAAGTATCTTTTAAACCGACTGTGCGGTTGAATATGAGTTTTTCGGGTGTTGATTCTTTGTCTATATTGAAATAGCCGATGCGTTGGAATTGAAGATAAGAGTAAGGCTTTAGCTCGCTCAAATACTTCTCTACGTAGCAATTTGTCAATACTGTAAGCGATTCGGAATTTAAAAGTTCGCGGAAGTCGGAATCAACTTCAGCACCCGGGTTCTCTATTTTGAACAGGCGGTCGTACAACCGAACTTCTGCAGGTAGACAATGCGTGCAACTTACCCAATGAAGAGTGCCTTTCACTTTACGATTACTCTCGGGCATACCACTGCGGGTATGAGGATCGTATTCGCAGTAAATTTCCGTTATTTCGCCATTTTCGTCTTTCTTGCATCCTGTACATTTCACAATATAAGCGTTTTTTAAACGTACTTCCTGTCCGGGAGTCATTCTAAAGAATTTCTTTGGAGCATCTTCCATGAAGTCTTCGCGTTCCATCCAAAGCTCGCGACTAAATTGGATGTGGTGCATGCCTGATTCCGGATTTTCGGGGTTGTTGATCGCTTCCATCTCTTCCACTTGCCCTTCGGGGTAATTGGTGATGACAAGCTTAACCGGGTTCAGTACGGCAGAAACACGGGTTGCACGTGTGTTTAGGTCTTCACGCAGTGCCGCTTCAAGTAATGAAACATCATTCAACGCTTCATATTTCGTATAACCTATCATATCAATAAACTTCCGGATAGATTCGGGAGAATAACCTCGTCGGCGGTATCCGCAAATAGTCGGCATACGGGGATCATCCCATCCGCTCACTAATCCTTCTTTAACCAGTGTAAGTAATTTGCGTTTACTCATTACTGTATATGTCAGGTTTAATCGGTTGAATTCCATTTGTCGAGGACGATATCCGGCTTCTCCGGCCAAAGGAGTCTCTTTCAATTCATTTACAAAGTAATCGTACAGGGGACGGTGAACTTCAAATTCCAGCGTGCAGATGGAGTGGGTGACACCTTCGAAATAATCACTTTGTCCATGAGCGAAGTCGTACATCGGATAGGCTTTCCATGCATCACCGGTGCGATGGTGAGGATGCTTGATCACCCGATAGATGATAGGGTCACGGAAGTGCATGTTAGGGTTGGCCATATCTATTTTGGCACGTAGCACCATGGCTCCTTCTTCTATTTCTCCCGTATTCATCTTATTGAAAAGAGTTAAGTTCTCCTCCACTGGGCGGTTACGGTAGGGGCTTTCGGTACCTGCTTGCGTAGGAGTACCTTTTTGTTTGGCTATCTCTTCAGCAGTTTGTTCATCTATATACGCCTTGCCTTGCTTTATAAGTTCTACGGCAAAGTCCCACAGTTGTTGAAAGTAGTCGGAAGCATAATAGATGTTTTCCCATTGGAAGCCCATCCATTGAATATCTTCCATGATAGAGTCTACATATTCGGTATCTTCTTTTACCGGATTAGTGTCATCGAAGCGTAGATTGCATATTCCTCCATATTTTTTTGCCACGCCGAAATCCATGCAAATAGCTTTGGCATGACCGATATGGAGATACCCGTTGGGCTCAGGTGGGAATCGGGTCTGTATCTTTCCCGCATTTTTTCCCTCTTTTAGATCACTCTCTATGGCCTGCTCGATAAAATTAAGGCTTTTCTTTTCGCCCGATTCTTCTTTAATATCCGTCATGATAGCACGTGTTTACTTAATTTGAGGCCACAAAAATATGATATTTTTTTATGATAACCTAGTGCACCGGAATATATCCGCTCTTTTTTATAATCTCCTGTCCCTCGGGCGAAAGAACAAAGTGTATAAAAGGATCTACCAGCTGTTTGTTGTGGCTGTTGTAGTAGAAAAAAAGTGGTCGTACAATAGGGTACAGTTTTTTCGTTGCGTTTTCTACGGAAGGTGCTACAAAATTCTTACCATCGTAAGAAACTTGTATGGCTTTCACTCTTGGTGAAAGATAAGCCAATCCCACGTAACCGATTGCACCTTTTGTTTGGCTTACCGATTGAATAATAGCTCCTGTAGCAGGCATAGAAAGACTACTGCTCATATAGTTTTTGTTTTTAAGCACGTTTTCTTTGAAGAACTCGTAAGTACCCGAAGAAGTTTCGCGTGAATAGACCACGATCTTACGATCATCACCTCCCACTTGCATCCAATTGGTTATTTTACCTCTAAAGATGGCTTCCAGTTGGGCCCGTGTAAGTCGTCTTACCGGGTTCGACGGATGCACAACCACTGCCAAGGCATCATACGCAATAATCACCTCTGTGGCATTCTGCTGAGCTTTTTTAAGTTTCATCTTTTCGCTAAACTTTATTCCTCGGGAAGCCATCGCTATATCCGTTGTGTTATCTAACAAGGCCGATATTCCTACACCACTACCTCCTCCGGTAACAGTTACTCTGGCTTCGGGATGAAGTTTCATGTAGCGTTCGGCTGTTTGCTGAGAGACCGGTAGCACAGTGTCACTACCTTTTATGCGTTGTGCCTGAGCTGCAATAGCATAAATAGCAAATACAAATACGAATAGGTTTTTAGCTTTCATACAATTAAATAAAAGAGGTTTATTTATTATTATCATTAAATAATCGGGCGAAATTGTTCTTTGCAAATCTCGGAAACTAATATTTCATTTAGGTTACAAAAACCGATCAGAAGGTGTTCGTAATCAAAACGTAATACTTTTGAAACAATTCCTTCAAGTCAAAGACACATCATCTTAATGATAACTGAGTTTCTTTGCAGCATCAAATTATAAGGTATGAAGAAGTATTTTGAGAAAATAGTCGCTGGTATACTTACTTGTAGCGGATTCGTAACAAGTATTACCATCGTATTGATTGTCTTGTTCCTGTTTACTGAGGCTTTCGGTTTGTTTAGAAGCAAGGTGATTGAAGATGGCTATGTGCTGGCCTTAAACAAAGGCACTGCTGTAAGTAAGTTGAATTCTGCTCAAATAAAAGGGGTTTTCGATGAAGAAATCACCAATTGGAAGCAGTTAGGTGGGAAAGACCTGCCTATTAAAGTTTTCAGGTTGGAAGACATTACCCGATATTATACAGAAGCAGAGCTGGGTGATGCTTATGAACACGCAGGGGCTAAAATTTGCGAGTTAGTTGAAAAAACGCCCGGAATCATCGCCTTTGTCCCGGCTCAATTTATTGTTGAAGGCAGCAATATACATTTAATTAAGGATAATACCATATCTCTTACAGATGTACTAGCAGGAGCAGAATGGTTTCCTACGGCTACACCGGCTCCACAATTTGGCTTTTTACCACTGATAACAGGTACTTTATGGGTCAGTTTGTTTGCCATATTGATTGCGTTGCCATTCGGTTTGTCCGTATCAATCTATATGTCTGAAGTTGCTGCACCTCGTACACGCAATATTCTCAAACCTATCATTGAATTGCTTAGTGGTATTCCTTCTGTTGTCTATGGCTTCTTTGGACTCATTGTCATTGTGCCGTTCATACAGAAACTTTTCGATTTGCCTGTGGGTGAAACCGGATTAGCTGGTAGTGTGGTACTTGCTATCATGGCTTTACCTACCATTATTACGGTCACTGAAGACGCCATGCGTAATTGTCCTCGGGCTATGCGCGAAGCTAGTTTGGCTCTTGGTGCTTCTCAGTGGCAGACGATTTATAAAGTAGTCATCCCTTATTCTATTTCAGGCATTACGTCAGGAGTGGTGTTGGGCATCGGTCGAGCCATTGGGGAAACAATGGCGGTGCTGATGGTAACGGGTAATGCTGCTGTGATTCCTACTACTATTCTCGAACCTTTGCGAACCATTCCCGCCACGATTGCGGCGGAATTGGGTGAAGCTCCTGCCGGAGGGGCACACTATCAGGCTTTGTTTTTGCTGGGTGTGGTACTGTTTTTCATTACTTTGATTATAAACTTTAGCGTTGAAGCCATTTCTTCAAAAAGAAAATAAAAAAACGATGGACAATTTAGTTATAAAGAATAGTATTTCCGGATCGAAAGCTAAACGCAGGTCTCAATTGATAGCATTTGGCCTGTTCCGCTTATTAAGTTTGTGTGTGGTGCTTATCTTATTTGCCATCTTAGGCTTTATTATATATAAAGGTATAGGTGTTATCAGTTGGGACTTCATCACTACCGCTCCTGAAGATGGAATGACTGGCGGGGGCATTTGGCCGGCTATTGTGGGTACTTTCTATTTGATGATTGGTAGCGCGCTTTTCGCTTTTCCAATAGGTATAATGAGTGGTATTTATATGAATGAATATGCACCTAAAGGTAAGCTTGTGCGATTTATCAGGGTGATGACCAATAACCTGAGTGGAATCCCTTCCATTGTATTTGGGCTCTTTGGCATGGCACTCTTTGTCAACTATCTGGGCTTTGGTGACAGTATACTTGCAGGATCTCTTACGTTAGGTTTACTATGCCTGCCTCTGGTGATACGTACCACGGAAGAAGCTTTGAAAGCTATTCCGGATGGTTTGCGTGAGGGAAGTCGAGCATTGGGTGCCACAAAATTGCAAACGATCTGGCATGTTGTTTTGCCTATGGGTATGCCCAACATCATTACAGGTCTTATTCTTGCTCTGGGTCGCGTTTCCGGAGAAACGGCTCCGATCCTCTTTACCTGTGCCGCATACTTTTTGCCACAACTGCCTCACAGCATGTTCGATCAGTGCATGGCACTGCCTTATCATTTATATGTTATCGCCACTAGCGGAACGGATATGGAAGCGCAGTTACCTTTGGCCTATGGTACAGCTTTGGTTTTAATCGTAATCATTCTGGCCGTCAATCTGCTGGCCAATGCTTTGCGAAAGTATTTCGAAAAGAAAGTAAAGACGAATTAATCATTCGTGAAGTTTTTTTTGATCTTGTAAATTCAATAGAGAAAAATAATGGTAAATAACAAAATTACTACTCGTGATGTTAACTTCTGGTATGGTGATTTTCATGCACTAAAGAACATTAGCATGCTCATAGAAGAGAAATCGGTGGTTGCATTCATTGGACCGTCAGGTTGTGGAAAATCCACTTTCCTGAGACTCTTTAACCGAATGAATGATTTGATACCCGGTACACGCATGTCCGGAGAAATTCTGATAGATAATCTCAATATCTATGAGAAAGGAGTGGAGGTAGATGAGCTGAGAAAGAATGTAGGAATGGTCTTTCAGCGCCCCAACCCTTTTCCGAAAAGCATTTTTGAGAATGTGGCATACGGACTTCGGGTGAATGGCGTGAAAGATGAAACGTTAATTCGTCAGCGTGTGGAAGAGACCTTGAAAGGAGCTGCTTTGTGGAATGAGGTAAAAGATAAATTGAAGGAATCAGCTTACGCTCTCTCCGGAGGTCAGCAACAACGCCTTTGCATTGCCCGTGCTATGGCTGTATCGCCTTCGGTATTGCTTATGGACGAACCTGCATCAGCACTCGACCCCATCTCTACAGCAAAGGTCGAAGAGTTGATTCATGAGCTTAAGAAAGAATACACCATTGTTATTGTGACGCACAACATGCAACAAGCAGCACGTGTTAGCGATAAAACGGCTTTCTTTTATCTGGGAGAAATGGTCGAGTTTGGAGAGACAAAGAAAATTTTCACAAATCCATTAAAAGAACAAACTCAGAATTATATTACCGGAAGATTCGGATAAATTGGTATATTTGTACCCACGCTACATAGAACATAGATAATTCATAAATATTAGAATAAAGATGGTAAAGTTTATAGAATCAGAACTTCTTTTGCTGAAGAAAGAGATAGATGAAATGTGGACGCTTGTTTATAGCCAGCTTGATAGAGCGGGTGAGGCTGTGTTGACCCTTGACAAGGAACTGGCCCGACAGGTTGTTGTGCGTGAGAAGCGAGTGAATGCCTTCGAACTCAAGATAGATAGTGATGTGGAAGATGTGATTGCTCTTTACAACCCTGTAGCAATAGATCTTCGTTTTGTTCTTGCTATGCTGAAAATCAATACAAATCTTGAGCGTTTGGGTGATTTTGCGGAAAGCATTGCCCGTTTTGTTATTAACTGTGACGAACCGGCTCTTGATAGTGAACTTTTAAAACGTTTGCGATTGGAAGAGATGCAGGCGGAAGTGCTCTCGATGCTAGAAATTACTAAGCGTGCATTGGATGAAGAAAGCCTTGAGCTTGCCACATCTGTTTTTGCAAAAGATAATTTGCTGGATGACATCAATGGAAGTGTGTCTGCTGTGTTGGCTGATTATTTAAAAGATCATGCTGATAACCTATTGCCATATCTCAATTTGGTTAGTGTATTCCGTAAATTGGAGCGTTCGGGAGATCATATTACTAATATTGCAGAAGAAATTGTGTTCTATATTGATGCCAAAGTACTCAAACATAGCGGGAAGATTGATGAACATTACCCCCAGAAGTAGGCAACTCCGTCTTTTATTTAATTAGTGCTCATTAAGAGAAAAATTCTATTTTTCCTTTTAATGGGCACTAATTTTAGGGTCTTTCACCGCTTAAATGATAATAAAGGCAAAGAAATCTCAAAAATATGTTATAAGACATGTTTTATTATTTGGTAAGTAGCTTAAAAAGGCGCTATATTTGTCGCGTTATCCTGAAAACAATCTTTTTACCTTAAAGAAAAACTAATACCTATTGAAAACTGAAAATCGGGGCTTTGTGAAAAGCCCCGATTTTTTTATGGTACTCACTTCATCTAGTATCTCAAGAAGCTTGGATATTTTATAAGAACTCCTAATAATCAAAGTGCGATTAGTTGACAAATAGAATTTAGAAAATAGAAATTATAACTTCAGCGTGTTGAACGTAGGAGATCAGCGTGTTGAAAACGTACATTCAACACGCTGATCTCCTACGTTCAACAGACCCCCTTCACAAGGCTTGTAGGGCGGGCTGAATGATTATGAAAATGGGTTACAAATAGCTCTGGATTTAAGTCTCTAGTTTATTAATTTTAATAAATGTGCTTATTTGTTTTTCTCGCTAATATAGGGTTTCTTGATATCTTCTTTGTATCTTTGACGCGTCATTTCGATAAAGGTAATTTGTATTATTAACCTGTAAAAGAAAATAGGTAGAATTATGTTTTCAGGAATAGTAGAAGAATACGCAGAAGTCGTATCGCTAGTTAAAGACCGGGAAAACCTACACCTCACCATGAAGTGTTCGTTCGTTAGTGAATTAAAAATAGATCAAAGTATATCTCACAATGGTGTTTGCCTCACAGTAGTGAGCATGACGGCAGATACTTACACGACAACTGCCATGAAGGAAACCATTGAATGCTCGAATATCGGATTACTGAAGGTGGGCGACAAGGTGAACGTGGAGAGAAGTATGATGATGAACGGTCGATTGGACGGACATATCGTTCAGGGACATGTAGACCAAACAGCTACTTGCATTGACATAGCCGACGCAGATGGAAGTTGGTACTTCACATTTAAATATACTTTTGACAGAGAGATGGCCAAACGTGGCTATATGGCTGTTGATAAGGGTTCGGTTACAGTGAATGGGGTGAGTCTCACGGTGTGCAATCCTACGGATGACACCTTCCAGGTGGCTATCATTCCTTATACGTACGAACATACTAATTTCCATACGTTTGGACTGGGCAGTGTGGTTAATTTAGAATTTGATATCATCGGCAAATACATTAGCCGCATGATAGCGCTATAAAAGAATTTTTAAAGAGAATCCCTGATTATACGGACGAACTGCTTTTGTCAGATCGAAAGTATAATCAGGGATTCTTTGTTTCTTAGAATGCTTATCGATTACAAATCTTTCAGTAATTTTTGTCCGGCATCTTTATAATACTGTTCTCTGGAGTCAAGAAGCGTTCCCCATTGGTTCAAGAATGCTTCTTCTTTGTCTACTTTGAAATCTTCCGAACCATACGTATCAATCTTGTCGAGCAATAGGGCTACACTCAGTTGGTTGACATCGATGGAGGGTTGATAGGTAATGTCTTCACTCTTATTATCAGTGACTACTTCGTGAATCATATTAATCTCCTGTAATTGATACAACGTTTGGTTGGTTAGGCGGATAGGAATGTGGCTTTCTTCTGATATTTCCTCTGCAGTATAGGGCTTCTTATGACTGACAAAGCGTTTGGCTATGAGCGACATGATAAGAATGGAAATGAAATCACCATACCGACGGCTAATGTTGCGAGTGTCTTTATCAAAACTGAAGTTTTGCACATTTTGTCCCGCGTAAGTTAGTTCGGCACCAAAAAGACAAATGGTCCACGAGATTTGTAACCACAGCAAAAACATTGGTATGGCCGCAAAACTTCCATAGATGGTATTGTATCTTGATACCCATAACTGACTGCCAATATAGAGGAACTGAAAGGCTTGATGAGCTGTTCCCGCAAGAATACCTGCAATGAGTGCATGCCTGAATTTCACCTTTGTATTTGGCATGAAAATATAGAGACCGGTAAACATAAACCAAGTTAGGACAAAGGGAATAAGCCGTACCAGAAACTTTAGAATAGGAGCTAATACCACAAAGTTATCCATTTCTTTGAGAGCTGTACTCATGAAGATGGTTAATCCCCCGGAGATAACAATCAGGATCGGAAGCAATAGAAACATAGAGAAATAATCGGTGATTTTTCGATACATGCTTCGGGGTTTCTTCACCTGCCAGATGAGGTTGAAAGTACGCTCGATATTACTAGTTAGATTAACCACCGTCCACAACAACAAAACCAAACCCACTCCGATGAAGACTCCGCTTTTGGTTTGCGACAGATAAGAATCTACAAATTGAAGGAGAACTTCTGTTGTGTTGCTGACTCCTCCAAAGCCATGACGCACCTGACTCTCCATGAGGTTGGCAAAGCCAAACCCCCGAGCGATAGCAAATAGAATTGCGAGAATGGGGACAATGGCGAGTAACGTACTGTATGTTAATGCAGATGCTTTATTTGCAACCCGATCTTTGCCGAATTGATTAACACACACATAAAGGGTTTTGATGATGTTGTAGAGCGAGAACTTGGTTCTTGTTACTTCACTTTCCGTTATACGCCAAATGTCGTATGTCAGGAATTTCCATAAAAATTTTATCTTTTCATTCATGAATAACCGTTCGTTATATGTATAAAAAAGCAGTCAGCCTATAAGCCGGGTTCTGTACCCTAATGAATAGGGTGTTTGTCATTTATCTGAATGATGCGTCACCACACCACTTTAGCGGTCTACCCTCCAACATGGAGCGAGCAACTCTCATAACGTCGGTATACATGACCTTACAACTCCTAAGATGCACAGCCCGTCGTGTCACCACGCGGCTGGTGGGCTTTTACTCCACCTTCTCACCCTTACCACTTCCCGTCGGAAGTGGCGGTTATTTTCTTCTGCATTACTCTACCCTCGCGGACAGCTTTCTGTTAGGAAGTAGGATGCTCTGTGTTGCCCGGACTTTCCTCCTGCGGAACGCAAGCGACAAACCGGCCAACTGCTTTATGCTGCAAAAGTAAACAAAATTTCGGACATAGCGACAGATTGTTCCTCTGATTTTATTTTAGAAAGCACTAGGAGGAATGGCTGAATGAAATCTTTTTGCTACTAATTAGCTAATTTATCTGAAATAATGTATCGCAAATTGAATAATTCCCTATCTTTGCTTAAACATAACCCCCAAATATTTTTTTAATGAAGAAGTATATCCCTCTCTTATTACTGCTCGTTGCAGTGCCTGCTTGTGTAAGTGCCGCAGATAAAAATGAAAAAAAGCTTCCTAAGGAAGTAAAAGAAGTCTCAGATAGTGTACGCCGACAGTTTATTCCGGATAAACGGGTTGCGGTGTTCGATGTTGACTATACCGTATCCGGAAAACACCTTATAGTGAAAGGTGTAACAACCTCTCTCGAAGCCAAATCAGCTTTATTTTCGGGATTGAAGAAGGCTAGATATCAGATAACCGACAGTTTGTTGTTGCTGCCCGATAGCGTGTCTCTTGCTGGAAAAGTGTTTGGTATCGTTAACTTGTCGGTAAGTAATCTTCGTGCGGAACCAGATTTTTCGGCTGAGATGATGACTCAGGCATTGCTGGGTATGCCGGTGAAAGTGTTGCAACGTGATGGCTGGTATCGCATTCAAACGCCCGACGATTACATTGCCTGGGTGAATCGTGTAGGCATTTATCCCGTAACGAAAGTGGAATATGATGCTTGGAATCGCGCCGATAAAATAGTCGTTACTTCGCATTACGGTTTTACTTATCAAAAGCCGGATGCCACTTCTCAATCTGTATCGGATGTAGTAGCCGGCAACCGTTTGAAGTGGGAAGGTACCGAAGGTGATTATTATAAAGTGGCTTATCCCGATGGTCGTCAGGCATACATTGCCAAGTCTATCTCTATGCCAGAGAAGGAATGGAAAGCTTCTGTAGGGCAAGATGCCGAAAGCATTATTCGCACAGCTTATACCTTGATGGGAGTGCCTTACCTGTGGGCCGGTACATCTTCAAAAGGAATTGATTGCAGCGGTTTTGTTCGTACAGTTCTGTTTATGCACAATATAATTATCCCTCGTGATGCTTCTCAGCAAGCGTATGTGGGGCAACACATCGACATTGCACCCGACTTTAGCAATATGCAACCGGGAGACCTCATTTTCTTTGGGCGTAAAGCCACTGCCGAAAAGAAAGAACGGGTGGTGCATGTTGGTATCTATATCGGTAATAAGAAGTTTATTCATTCGCAAGGAAATGTGCACGTCAGCAGTTTTGATCCGGCTGATAGCGAATACGATGAATATAATCTGGGTCGTATGCTTTTTGGTGTTCGTATACTCAATGGTATCGGCACTCCGGGAATTAATACGACTGACACAAACCCTTATTATAATTAACTCCATTAACATACAAAGCTCATGGCTCAAAATAGAAGAGATTTTCTCAAAACGGCTGCTTTTGCGGCTATCGGTTCGGGACTGGTTGCTAACGATGTATTTGGCAATAGCGTACCATCCCTGTTTTCTATCAATAAACGAGGAAAAGGAGGGAAATTGAAGTTGACCTTTCAACCTTATGATTTAAAGTTGAAACACGTGTTTACCGTGGCCTCTTTTTCCCGTACTACAACGCCCGATGTTCAGGTAGAAATAGAGTATGAGGGCATCATTGGCTATGGTGAAGCTTCTATGCCACCCTATCTGGGAGAATCGGTGGAATCTGTGATGAATTTCTTGAAAAAGGTGAATTTGGAACAGTTTAATGATCCTTTTCAGCTAGAAGATATTCTGGCTTATGTGGATGGCATTATGCCTGGAAACACAGCCGCCAAAGCATCTGTAGATATAGCACTTCACGATTTAGTGGGTAAATTATTGGGTGCTCCATGGTATAAGATTTGGGGATTGGACAAAGCGAAAGCACCCTCTACAACCTTTACTATTGGCATTGATACACCGGATGTAGTACGTGAAAAAACACTAGAAGTTGCCGGGCAATTCAATATTTTGAAGGTGAAGTTGGGACGTGATAATGATAAAGAGATGATAGAAACCATTCGTTCGGTGTGTAAGCTTCCTATAGCGGTAGATGCCAATCAGGGATGGAAAGATAAGCATTATGCGCTCGACATGATCCATTGGTTGAAAGAACAAGGCATTGTAATGGTAGAACAGCCGATGCCGAAAACTCAACTTGATGACATCGCATGGGTCACTCAACAAAGTCCGCTGCCTATCTTTGCTGATGAGTCTTTGCAACGTCTTAGCGATGTGGCAAAGTTGAAGGATGCTTTTACCGGCATCAACATCAAGTTGATGAAGTGTACCGGTATGCGTGAGGCGTGGAAGATGGTGACACTAGGTCGCGCATTGGGCATGAAAGTGATGGTGGGTTGTATGACCGAAACATCATGTGCCGTCTCTGCTGCTGCACAATTCTCTCCGGCTGTCGATTTTGCCGACTTGGATGGTAACTTGCTTATTGCAAATGATCGTTTCAAAGGAATGGAAGTAGTGAAAGGCAAGATTATGCTTAACGATCTTCCCGGAATCGGTATAACCAAACTGTAAAAGTAAACGCACAAAGCCATGAAACAACTCGTCTATCTTGCCGGTTTACTCTTTTTTATCGGCTGTGCACCTAAACCTGTTCCTGTTGCCGATAGCTGGGAACAGGAGCGTATGAATCGCATCAAGCAAGACTTTTGCATGTCCGAATCGCAGGTGAAGGACTACATTCGCAAATACATTCCCGACGTAACTGATGAACAGATGCGCCAGTGGGAGGAGAGCAATGCGCTGGAGTGTATGGAGATAGATGGCGAGAAGCGTTATTTTCGGAATGCAGGCCCTAACCTGTTTCGCATTGATTCCGCCGCTTATTGCGTAAAAGTGGCTAAAGAGGGAGTTGTACTTAGTGGCAGTGAGAAGGTGAATAAAGATCATCTTCCTCAAGTGATAGATGCAGTGAAGCAGTCGGGCAATGATACCGTAATGCCTAAGCGTATGCGGATTACCTATACGCTTAAGGTAGAGCCTAACGCAGTGCCCGACGGTAAAATCGTTCGTTGTTGGTTGCCTTATCCACGTATCGACCAACGCAGGCAACAACAGGTTAAGCTCCTTCGTGCCAGTGAAGCTAACTATACGCTATCGCCCACGTCGTGTGAGCATAGCACCCTTTATATGGAGAAGGAAGCAGTGCGAAATGAACCTACCGTGTTTTCCGAATCATTTGAATATACTTCTTATGCCGAGTGGCATAACCTGAAGCCCGAAGATATTTTACCTTATGATACTACAACTGCTTTATACAAGAAGTATACAGCTGAGCGGGAGACTCACATTCGTTTTTCTCCCCGTATCAAAGAGTTGGCAGCTAAGCTTACCAAAGGAGAAAACAATCCCTTGCTGAAAGCGCGTCGTATCTTTACGTGGATTAATCAATATTTTCCGTGGGCTTCTGCCCGTGAATACTCTACCATCGAGAACATTCCCGAGTATGTGCTCGACAATCGTCATGGTGACTGTGGTCAGGTGAGCCTCCTCTTTATCACCCTTTGCCGTTGTAGTGGCATTCCCGCTCACTTTCAGAGCGGATTCATGATGCATCCGGGTGAATGGAACCTGCACGATTGGGCTGAGATCTACTTTCAAGGTATCGGTTGGGTTCCTGTCGATCAATCATTTGGGATTCCCACTTTTGCTCAGGATGCTGATGAACGTTTCTTTTTTCTCGGAGGCATCGATTCCTGGCGAATGATTGTGAATAGCGATTATTCCGTGCCTTTGGTGCCCGAAAAGAAATTTCCTCGTAGCGAAACCGTTGATTTTCAGCGTGGCGAAGTAGAATGGGAGGGAGGCAATCTCTATTTCAATAAGTGGAGTTATGATATGGATATTGAGTATTTAAACTAATTCATAATAATCACTGCTCTTTTCGGTATAAATAATTCTCTGTGATCCTATGTCTGTCAGGCTGGTTCTTAACCGGTCTATTGCGGTAGTCATTTTGCTTCTCGAATCAGAGTAGTTCTTTGCCCAAAATGTATCCATTATCATCTTTTTGCTCACTTTATGGTCTTCACTTTGCAGAAATAGTAATAGCAATTGGTTTTGTTGAGGGGGAAGTAGTAGTTCTTTCTCTTCATTTTTAAGTCTCATCGTATTGGGATTCATGATGATATGATCCATCTTGTAATTGCCATTTTTTAATTTGATAATTTCTTTGCGTTGTTCTTTCGCTCTTTTCATTAACCAACCAACCAGAGTTATGCCGCAAAGCACTTGCAGAAGTAAGAGAATATACAATGCCATTTTCGGCATCAATTTCCAGATAGTGCTGAATGAATAATCAAAGTAGACTCGGTAACTTATATTTTCAAAATCACCTAACTTATCAATGGATGTACGATAATCAACGGACATGCTCGTTGTGTCACCCGCCCATTCGTTTTGCTCTTTATAAAATGTCGATATAATACCGATTGCCGTTTTCATCGCTATTATGTTTTTTTCTGCTGCTAAGCTGTCGAATATTACCTTCACTTCTTGAGGATGTAATCTATTTGTTACCTGTAAATAGCATTGATTTCCTCTAAATAGATCTGTTTCCCAATCTACGATTTTTGATTGATAGGTAAAAGTGGTATCTTGGCTTCTATACGTCTTTTCTTCGTACTTGCTCATCTTCTGCTTTCTTGGATCGTTTTCGTGCTCAGAAAAATAGAAATATTCTTTTTCCATCTTTTTACTTATGTCTTTCCTCATTGCTTCTTCAAGGAGTGGACGAATTTCATGGTGTATGTACGATTTTACATCTCCATAATGAATCAAAAATATAATCAATTCAGCGATTGTAATAGATGCAAATAATCCTGTCAATGTTTTCGTTATGTGTTTTTTGTATTTCATAATGGGCCTATAATCGGGTGTTTGTAAAATGTGACGCAAATGTGACGATGATTTTTTGTTATTAATCATCTTAAATTCTATGTTTGCAAAGTTATAAAAAACTAAAACACAATGAATGCTAAATTGAAATTATTTTGCTTGTTTTTTGTTGTATGTACAGTTACATATATGTGCAAGAAAAGCAAATCTGTTGAGAGTGAATTGTTTATGTCTAATGTTGAAGCGTTAGCGAGTGGTGAAAGTGGGGATGTTATTAGATGTAACGGAATAGGTTCCTTAGATTGTCCTCAAGTTCATAGCAAAGTTTATCGAATTTGGTAGCTATGAAAATGATTTTATTAACTCTTCTGTTTTTCGGTGCTTGTTCCTCTCACTTAAGTGAATGGAAAAAGGTTGTTTATGAGGATTTTCCTCAAGAAAAACACCTTAAATCGACTATTATTGAGTTAGATACTGCGGTTTTCAGATATCCTTTTCGTGTTCGCATTCATGGAGATAAAGCTGTGATTTTAGACTTGCATAATGCTGATTATTATTATCATCTGTTTACTTACCCCGAGTTTACTTATCTTAGTTCATTCGGTAAGAAGGGAGATGCACCTTTGGAAATGCTTTCTGCGGACAATATACGCTTTTTCGGACAAGATGAAGTTTGGGCACTCGATGCCAATAAGAGTAAATTAATTAGGTTAGGTTTCCCTTTGTCAGGGTCCGGCGACTCACTTCTCTTTCGTGAGGTGGTGTCGCTGGACAATGGCATTCTTCGTGCACTCGATTTCTCCTTATATAATGATTCAACGTTTATCATTCCCGATTATTCGGGTGCTCATCGTTTCTGTTGGGTTAATCGTAAAGGCCATTTGATTCGCAAAGGGGGCACTATTCCTACTACTGATAAGGAAGCCTTGCAGCATGCCGGGCCGGCATTGGCGCAAGCATGGCGCAGTTTTATCGATTATAATCCTCATAATGGAGTGTTGGCTGCAGTTACTCAGTTAGGTGAGGTACTGGAGGTCTACAACTTGAAAGATAGTACACACGTTGTTTGTAAGGGGCCGCATGGCGAACCGGAATTTAGTCAATCAGAGGGATATGCTATCCCTACAGGTATCATGGGGTTTAGTGATGTGCAGGTTACCGATCATTATATTTATGCCGTGTTTCACGGACGAACGTTTAAAGAATTGTCACAGCAAAAGGGTCGAATCATAGATGGTGGTCAATATATCTATGTTTTTAGTTTGCAAGGTGAACCCGTGTGTAAATATATATTAGATCGTTATATCTATGGTATTTACGTTGATGAATCGCAGGGAATTATTACTGCAACGGATGTAAATAGTGATCAACCGATAGTTGAGTTTCGGTTTGGCTTGATAAAGAGTTGAATATGTTAGGAAAACTTGGAAACCACATTTGTAAAGCCAGTAATAAAATACTCACTATTTTATTTTGGATGTGCATGGCAGCTACTCTGTGGATTGTGCTTCAAGTTTTTTGCTTCACATCTTTTAAAATTCCAACAGATTCAATGCAACCTGCTTTATTACCGGGGGACAATATAATAGTCAATAAATTGGCTTTTGGAGGCCGATTGTTTAATCTGGCTGCTGCTGCAGAAAATAAGTCCGTTCATATCCACAGAATGCCTGGCTTTGAGAAGATTAAGCGTAATGATGTATTGGTTTTTAATTTTCCTTACCCTGGTAGATGGGATAGCATTGCATTCGATGTGATGAAATATTACGTAAAGCGTTGTGTGGCTCTGCCCGGAGATACTTTTTCGATAGTGAATGCGCGCTATTATGTAAAAGGATGCTCGGATGATTTGGGTAATGTGGAGTCTCAGAAGGAGTTATTGGTTCTGTTGAAAGAGGGTACACATAAGGAGATTTACCTAAAGGGATATCCTCATGATTCGCTGCTAGATTGGAATATAAAGAAATTTGGTCCACTTTATGTTCCGGCTAAAGGTAGTATTGTAATTATGAATCAGATTAATGCTATCCTCTATAAACAGCTAATCGAATATGAACAGAATATGAAAATGACTATTTCCGGAGATACTGTTTTTCTAAATAATCATCCGCTTAAATGGTATCGATTTCGTAAGAACTATTATTTCATGGCTGGTGACAAAACCCGTGACTCGCAAGATTCCCGTTATTGGGGACTGTTACCCGAAGAATTCATTGTAGGAAAGGCCACTTTCATTTGGAAATCTGTAAAGCCGGGAACAAGCAAATGGGAATGGGAAAGATTGCTTAAATCAATTGAATAGGACATAAATAAAATTAGTCACTATGAAAACCTTTTATTATTCATTACTTATTTTTCTACTTTGTGCTTGCAAAGAGACCGAGAAAGAGAAAATAGCCCGCTTGGTGAATGAGTGGGAGAATAGAGAACTTATTATCCCAGAAACTTCAATCTTTACAATATTGGGTAGGGATACGATTCCATTTGATACAGATGGTTGTGACTATAAAATCTTTACTTACATTGATTCTACCGGGTGCACCAGCTGCAAGTTGCAACTACTTAAATGGAAAGAATTGATGACTGAGTTTGATTCTTTAACTCATAATAATACCGCTTTCTTATTCTATTTCCATCCTAAAAGCAAAAAAGACATTGCTTATATCTTGAAACGTGATAAGTTTGAATATCCGGTATGCATAGATGATGCAGATAGCATCAATAAATTGAATCAATTTCCGGATGAAATTATGTTCCAAACTTTTCTTTTGAATAAAGAAAATAAAGTCATTGCTATTGGAAATCCTGTCCACAACCCTAAGGTTAAAGAATTATACCTGAAATTGATTTTGGGTAAGGCATATACTGATAAAGCTATTCTTTCTCAAACTAAGATATTAATAGATAAAGAGATGATTGATTTGGGAATCTTTGATTGGCAAAAGAAACAACAGGCAACTTTCACTTTGCACAATGAAGGTAATCAACTGTTGGTTATAAATGGGGTGACAACTTCTTGTGGTTGTGTTTCGACAGAGTACAATCATGAACCGATCCAACCTGGGAAGAGCTTAAAGTTTCAGGTATTTTATAAAGCCGATTATGCTGAGCATTTTGATAAAACTGTCACAGTTTATTGTAATCTGCCATCTTCACCGATAAAACTTAGAATAAAAGGGAATGCTCGATAACTGAAACTCTAAAATTATTGGAGCTATGAGCACTATTAGTTAGATAATAATCCTTGTTTGGGAAATGTGACGCAGATGTGACGATAGAAATTTGTCGGTGGAATCTTTAAATCTTATGTTTGAGAGGAAAAATGAAGAGTTAAGTAATAATTGATTATGATGAAAGGAGTGAATAATGATCGCTTTCTGAAAGACATGTTCACATTCACTCCAACCACCCAAAAAGAAAGGAGGCATTTGGCAAAAATAGGAATAAGAATCGAATAAGGCAAATATTGCTTTCTCCGTTGAAAGGATATAATACGGAATATTAGATTATTTATTAATAATATAAAAATGCATGATATGAAAAAGAAAATTTTACTATCTATGGTTGTTGTTGCGATTGCTGTATTTGCAAGTTATAATGTTTACATATCGAATCACTCTACAATGTTGTCAGATTTAGCATTAGCTAATGTAGAAGCATTGGCTAAAGACTTTGAATGGGATGGAACAGACTGGACTACAGATAGCCAGTGGTATAATTCCATTGGAAGTCATTGGACACCAACATTGGTTGCATGTACTGAAACATATGGATTTGATTATGGGATAGTAGCTCTTATTACTATTAATGGCAAAATGGTCGTTTGTAGTGCTGGATCTGGAAATTGTAGGAATGGATCAGGTTGCACTGCTGGATAGATGATAAATTTGGCACGTGCCAATAAGTTGCGTGCCAAATTCTATTAAATATTATAATTAAAATAGTTTTAAATATGAGAATAATATTAATTGTGTTTTGTTTAGTTCTTTTTTCTTGTACTAAAAACAATAGTACTCCACATTTAACTAAGCAAATAAAAGATTCTCCTTTGATGACTAAGGTAAATTCTGATTTTCAGGTTATTGATGTGGATTGTGCTATAAAAGTAGATATGAATTTTATCATATCAAAACTTACTTCTATTTTGTATATACCTTTAAAATCAACTGAATTGATTGGAGCAATAAACAAAGCAATTATATATGATGAAAAAATATATATCTTGGATGCTTATATTACTGAACGATTATTTATATTTGACAAACAAGGTAATCTGTTGAAAATGATTGATAACAAAGGGGAGGGACCAAATGAATATGCAGGTTTATCCGGAATGTGCATTGATCCAGATAGAAAAGAAATTTGCATAAATGATCGGATGTCAATAAGTAAACTTTATTATAATCTAGATGGGAACTTCCTTCGAAAAGAGAAGAGTATCCCTTCCTTTTATATAAATGTGTTTAATCATTATGTCATTAATCAGCTCGCAGTAAATCAAAGTTTTAGTAAAGAGATGAATTATCACCTTGTTTGTACAATAAAAGATTCTATTTATAGCAAGGGCTTTCCTTATGTACCGATACAAAAAAATTATATAGTATCTAGTGATGCCACATTTAATTCTATGGGTGATCTTTTATTTATTCCGGTTTTATCAGATACGGTGTATCAAATAGAATCATTTGAAAAATATAGTGTTCGGTATGTGGTAAAACATAGACATAGTATCTGGGATAAACAGGAAGAAGAATTTTCTTATAAGGAAGTTGGTGATTTAATTAAAAACAATGGCTATACAGCTCTTGGTATGTTTTATGAAACTCAAAGATATATATATTTTTCCATAAAGCGAGGATTGCACAATTTTGTAATTGAGAAGTATTTCCTATTCGATAAGAAAAAACTGCAAGTATATGAATTGGAAGAAACGAATATGAAAATATTCAAGGAAATAGTACCACCGAATTTGATAGCTTTAGATAAAGAGACTTTTGTTGCTTCTTTTGATGCCTTTCGCCTAAAAGAATTATTGGCTAAGGATAATAATTATTGTGTAATAAAAAATAATCTATTGAACTCTATAATAGAAAAGAGTGATGAGAACTCTAATCCTGTTTTAGTCATGTATCAATTGAAGTGATTGGTTTTGTATATGAGGATAATAATCAGTATATATGTCTATATTTATGAATGATATATTTTTTATAATGCTATGAAAATGAGTGTTGTATTTATTTTGATAGTTTCTTTATTTTTTGCTTGTTCCAAATCTAAATTAGATAAAAGCTTGGAATTTGCAGGAGAGAATCGTCGTGAACTAGAGAAGGTTCTAGACTATTATAAACAGCGGGGTGATAAACGAAAGTTACGTGCTGCTGAATTTCTTATCTCTAACATGAGTAATAAATTTAGCTATCAAGGTAATATATTGACTTATTATGATAAAATACTTTATTTATATGATTCTTTGAGGAGAGATAGTGTATATATTGGCGACCCTCCTATAATACTTCAAGCATGGGATTCTATCGTAAAAAAACATGGGAATATTGATGTTTCGAAATTACAAAAGGTGTATGATTGTCAGCACCTTAAATCCGATTTTCTAATAAGGAACATTGATCAGGCTTTTTTTGCTTGGGAAAAATCACCATTATATAATCCCTCTAATTTTGATTTATTTTGCGAATATATCTTACCCTATAGAATAGGAGAAGAACCCGTAGAAGAATATAAAGAACGTTATTATAGTGATTTGATACATATTGTGGATACTACTACTACAGTAGGCGGCATTGTCTTTGGATTTCATTTAGAATTGTACTGGAACAGATATTACAAGCCTAGTCAGAAGCTCTGGAGTTATCCAGTGGATTTTCCGATTAGTAAAATGGAACTTGGGCGCCGTGGATCTTGTCGACATATGGCAACTTTTGGAGGATTGGCAATGAGGGCGTGTGGACTTCCGGTTGCCATTGATCGAGCTGTCTGGGCGAATCGTAGTCAAGGTCATCTGTGGAATGTCTTAATGCTTGATAGCGGTAAGATATTCCCTTTTGACGCATTAGGGAGAGGACGGATAGAATTAGCTTATAAACCGGCTAAAATATTTAGAAAAACATACAGTTATAATCTGGATCTGCTTAATCAAATAAATAAGAACGATGTTCCATCATCCTTTTTTGTTTTTGATGAAAAAGATGTCACTCATGAGTATGTAGATGCTTATGATATCATTATACCTATACAATTTTCTTCTTCAGAATACAAGAATAAAAAAAATGCAATAATATGTGTCTTTGATAATGAAAAATGGCGTATTGTATATTGGGGTGATATAGTCTCGAAGAATATGTGCTTTAAGAATATGGCAGCAAATGTGGCTTATATTGCTGCATACTATGATAAAGGAAAGATTGTTCCTGCTACAGAACCTTTTTTACTTCGCTCTAATGGGCAAATACAATTCTGTAAAACCACTACAGATAAAAAAATGTCATTACGTCTCGAACGAAAATTTCCTCGTTTTAAGAGGATCGAGGAGCATGCATTGGGATTGCGAAGAACAAATGCTGAAGGTGCAAATAATCTTTCGTTTAAGGATTCGACTCTGTTTTTTTCTATTTATGATATCCCATATCAAATTACGGATTCCTTAATTAATAATCGAAAGAAGTTTCGTTATGTCAGATTTAATGCATCAACGTATCGATTGGCGAATTATGCAGAAGTAGAGTTTTATGGGAAGAAGACACTTGAATCAAGTGAAAAGAAATTGAGTGGAAAGATAATAGGATATCCATCTATCACTAAAGAGGACGAACATCCTTATACCCATGCCTTGGATGGAAATTTAGAAACATGGTTTCAAAAAGCGAAAGAAGAAATAGGATGGGTTGGTTTAGATCTCGGAAAAGGGAATGAGCATATAATAACACGTGTTAGGTTCTGTCCTAGAAGTGATACTAATTTTATTATTAAAGGAGATACGTATGAGCTAATGTATTGGAGTCAAAACAGATGGAATAGCATGGGAACAAAAGTTGCTTCCAAATATAATTTTTTGATTTATAATAATGTCCCTTCTGGAACAATATATATATTACATAATTATTCGCATGGAAAAGAAGAACGTATTTTTACTTATGAGAATGGAAAGCAAGTTTGGTGGTGATTTGAAATAGAAAGATCAATGCAGCAAAAAAACTCTCTTTATTCGTTTGTGGCTGCCACTAATCGGTTGAGATGGTACTTTGAATCTTTAAAATGTGACGCAAATGTGACGATAGATATTCGTCTGTAGGATCTTTTAATCTTATGTTTGAAAGAAAAATTAAGAATTAATTAAAGAATGAAAAGGAGTGAATGACGATCGTTCTCTGAAAGATGTGTTCACATTCACCCCAACCACCTGAAAGAAAGGAAGCACTTGGCAAAAATAGGAATAAGAATTGAATAAGGCAAATTTAGCCTCTCTCGTTGAAAGGATATAATACGAGGTGTTAACTCTATTATTAATTGAAATTTAATTAGAAATGAAAAAAACGATTTTTAAATATGTATAAGATTGCACTATTTATTATTACTTTCTGTCTTTTGATTTCTTGTAAAAAAACAGAAGATGCTTATAGCTTAAAATCTACTGAACAGTATTTTCGTTTTTCAATAGATGAAGAAACGAAAATGCCTAGGATATCTATATTTCCATTTGAAAGCAAAGATGGAATAGAATATATAAGTTTTCAAAATGATAGTAAACCTGAGATTTTGTTCTATGATATTAGGGCAGAACGCTTTGTGACGAAAATATCTTTTATGACAGAAGGTCCTAATGCTATTATTGGAGGCTTTTGGGGGTATTATATTAAAGATTTCAATACTATATATATACAAAGCCTCTATACAAATACTGCATATTCAACAGATACTACCAAGAGAATTAAACAAATAATTAGTTTTGAAAAAACGGATAAAGGGCAAAGATTAATTCCCTTCTTACAAACAGCAGGCGTACAAATCGTTTTTGCTGGCAGTAATCTATATGTTCCTCAAACTATAAATCCAATGTTAAAAGATAGAATGATGGAGGATAGTCCCGTAGGCGTTTCAATTGATACAATAAATAAATCAATAAAAGCTTTACCTATGAAATTTCCTTCACTGATATCATTTAAAGACTTTGGGACACCTGCTGCTTCAGGATTAAATTATAGTAGGTGTTTCGATGGAAAGCATTTTATTTATGCATTTCAGAGTAGTGATAAATTATACAAAGCGAATATTAGTCATGAAGAAATAGAAGAGGTTGAATCTAAAAGTAAGTATATTGATAAGGTTTCAACAATACAGGTTAAATCAGATAACCTTAATGATGTCTTGAAAAGAACATGCGAACAAGCCTCTTATGGAAATCTGGTGTATGATAAATATCGAAAGGTCTATTATCGCTTTGCTTACCCGGAAACAGAACTCGAGGCGAATGAAAATTACATGGAGATTTTACATTCTGGTAGAAAGGTCTTTTCTATAATGATTTTAGATGAGAATTTGCAGGTTATCGGGGAGACTCTTTTTCCTGAATATACTTATAATCCTAATCTTTTTCTTGTGTTAAAGGATGGCTTGTATATCAGTACAAATCATATTAAGAATCCGAACTACAGTGAAGATGTGCTTTGCTTTCAACGGTTTGAACTTAAGAGGAATGAATAGCAATGCTCTGAAGTATCCTCAAAAAGTTTATTTCTTTTAATTTGAAATAGAAAAGATCAATGCAGCAATTAAAAAAATCTCTCTCTCAAATTTTTGTACTGCTAGGAATAGTTCCGGTGCTTGGAGTGGTTTGCTTATCTACTCCGGAGCTTCCTGTCGGGGAATTTGCGGGTCAATGGGGGTGGCTAGGCAAAGCATGTGTATTCTTTGCGGTGTGTGTGCTGTTTGCTTTTGCTATTCGCCCTAAAGAATCAACCCAAAAGTTGTTGCCGTTTAGTCGCATAGTGGTGTGGGTACTTATTATGTTGGGAGGAATGCAGGCTGTTTGGGGCTTGCGACAGATATATGGGCTGTCCTATTCCAATCATTCGTTGTTTGCTGTGACCGGTTCTTTTTTTAATCCCGGACCGTACTCCGGATATCTGGCTATGGTCTTTCCTATCTGTTTGAATGAATGGCTGGCTTTGAAAGCTAAAAAGAATAAGACATGGCTGGAAGAAGCAGGATGCTATATTGCTTTAGCTGCCATGCTTCTTATTATTTGTGTGCTTCCGTCAGGAATGAGCCGTTCGGCATGGCTTGCTGCTGCTATATCCGGTTTATGGGTTTATGGCATGCATCGGAACTGGAGAGGGATGTTGAATAACTTTTGGATAAAGGATAAAAGAAGAGTTCTGCTGATTGCATCTATTAGCTTTGTGGCTCTGTTCCTGTTTCTTAGCGCTGCATTTTATCTAAAGAAAGATTCTGCCAACGGAAGGCTATTTATGTGGAAAATAAGTCTTTCGGCTGTTGCAGATAAGCCTCTATTAGGTTATGGAAAAGGGAGCTTTCCCGCAACGTATGGATCTTTTCAGGAAGCTTATTTTTCAGGAGGTAATTTTTCTCCGCAAGAAGAATTGGTTGCGGGAAGCCCTGAATATGCATTTAATGAATATTTGCAAATAGCTGTAGAATGGGGGATTCCTATGCTACTATGCATATTACTTGCCTTGGCTTTTTGCCTTTGGTTTGGAGTGAAGAATGGACAACTAAGTGCTTGTGAGGGTGTCATTTCTTTTATGGTATTTTCTTTTTCATCGTATCCGTTGCAATATCCTGCTTTCATCATCTCTTTGCTTTTTCTGCTTATGGCTTGCCTAATTGCTGATAAAAGGAAATGGCTTTTGTTTGGATTTGCTATTGTTATGGGGGGAATAGGCTCGAGTTTGTGGTGCAATGATAAATCAGAAGCATGTCGGGAGTGGGCAAATGCTCGGATATTCTATTTGTCTGGAAATCAAAAAGAGGCGGAAAAGGATTACGAAAGATTACATCTTCTGCTACGAAATAGAACTACCTTCTTATTTGAGTATGGGCATTGTTTACATAAACAAAAAAAATATCAAGCTTCGAATGTAGTACTAAAGGAAGCTGCTATCCGCAGTTGTGATCCAATGATATTTAATATTATCGGGAAAAACTACCAGCAAATGGGAGAGTATGTCGAAGCTGAGAAATTCCTAATTCGCTCTACTCATTTATTGCCAGGAAGAATTTATCCTTATTATCTATTGGCCAAGTTATATGCTGAACCAAGATTTTATCATTCGGGTAAGTTGCGACAGTCGATTGAGATAGTACTTACGAAGGAGCCTAAAGTACAATCTACTGCGGTGAAACAGATGAGAGAAGAAGCGCGGAAGTTGTTAGATAATTAATAGGAGGCAACGATATAAGTTCAAGTCCGTTGACTAGATTTTATTCAGCAAACATCTAGTATTCAATCATTTTAAAGAACTATTGCGGCTTTTTAGTGGATACTAATGAATTATAATATAAATGAAGAGAGGCGGTAACACGTAGTCTAGCACATTTTATTGGTACAATCTATTGGATTGTGGTCGCTGAAAGGATATATGCGGCGTAAAAGATACATACTTATAAAAATTAAATAATATGAAAAAGAAATTTTTTGGATTAATCTTTTTTGTTGTGGCTGTACTAAATATCAATTTGAGTAAATTTAAAAATAATGGCAGTGACTTGATATTGGCTAATGTTGAAGCGTTGGCACAAGAAACTAGCCCATGGTATTTGTGGCCTACTCAAGGATTAACAAAAGATGAGAGAACGGTTGTAACCCCTTATTCAATTGCTACAACTACAACAAGTCCTAGAGCATCTATAAATGTCAATGTTACAGTTCCTGTGAATGGAACTCCAGTAGGTGTTGCAGGTGGCGCAACTACAGGAAGTACTGTTCAAGTCACAACAACTCAGCTATATGCATTGTTTGGCTAGTTCATATAATTAAAATAATTTATGAAAAATAATATTCTATTTGTGTGTGTTTTATTCAGCCTTTTATCGTGCGATAAATTGCCAAGTGAATTGAGAAATAAGGTTTCAGAGGAAGTGCAGGAAGCACTCGATGAAGCTGGAAGTAATCGACAAGAACTTGAAAAAGTATTACTTCACTATGCTGAAAATCCACAAGACTCTTTAAAGTTTAAGGCAGCCTGTTTTTTGATACAAAACATGAAGGGTTATTATAGTATAACTGGAGAAGACGCAAATAAACTGGAAGAACTGTATAGAATCATGGGAAGGGCGTTGCCTGATGAAAGGAGTACAATATACAATCGGGGCATTGATTCCCTAAAAATAAAATTTAATTTTTACAAGCAACCTGATCTGCAATATATACGTGCAAATTTTCTTATTCAGCATATCGATCAGGCGTTTAATTCTTGGGAGGATACTCCCTGGCATAGTAATTATTCTTTTGATGCATTTTGTGAGTATGTGTTACCATATAGGGTATATGAGGAGAAATTATCTCTATGGAGGCCGCTTATTGAAAAGCAATTTAAACATCAATTGAATAAAACATACTTTGAGGTTGGTGTTTTGTATGAAGCAGAAAATGCTGGATATGGAAAAGCAGCAACGGTAGAAGAAAAGTATTCTGCGTCCAATTTTAAAGCGGTAAGTATTACTGCAAAAGATAAGTTAGTTTTTGAGAATGTTTGTACCGAACCCGGTGAAAAGGTATTGTTGATACAGCATTATAATGGGGGAAAAGATGCTAAAGTTAATGTAGTTATTAATGATATTGATACGATTCCCATTGTTTTAAAAAGCACGGGTGGGTGGTTTAAACCAACAGTTAATGTAGTGAAAGTACCCATTAAAATCAATAAATCTATCAACAAAATTTGTTTGGAAAGCAAAGCCGAAAAGATTTCTATCGATTACATTAAGATAGTACCAATTTTAGATTTCCAATCATTCAGACAGTCAGGTATTACATCAGGTGCTACCTATAAAATTACAAATAAACAAAGTGCTGCGAGCTTAACTATTGATGATGATTCTACTGAATTAGGCTCTAAAATTATTACTTCTGAATTTAAGAATAGGAATACTCAGAAGTTTATTCTGTCTTATACCGATTATGGATTCTTTAAAATTATAACACATGATAAACATAAAGTTGTGCTAGATGTAGCTAACGGATTAATAGACAATGGGACAGAATTGACTATCTTTTCTGATTATAATTTTCCGAATCAATCATGGACACTAGTTCCTGATAAAGAAAAGGGGTATTTTAGAATAGTCAGTCGCAAAAGTGAAAAATGTTTGGAGATAAATTCGAAGTTTGCAAAAAATAAGAATCAAGTGGTTCAAAACGAGAATAATGGTACTGATAATCAATTGTGGAAATTTGAAATGCTTGAAGAAGCCCCAAAAAGGGATAGCTTGACAGAACTGCAAATGGGAACAACGACAGAAGCATCCTTTCGAATTTATCACGAGACACTTGATTTTCAGATGTACCAGTTTGGTGGGGCTATGCCGGCAATCAATGCCATAGATTTAATTCATGCAAAAATAGGAAGTTGCCATGAAGAAGCACAGTATCTGACCTATATCTCACGTGGCTTGGGCATGCCTATGGCGTATGATTTTGTTCCACAATGGCCTAATAAATCCTTATCTCACTTTTGGAATGTATTAATTGATGAGAATGGTAAGGCTATCAGGTATTATTTTAGAAATAAGCCCGGTGCGTTCACCATATTTGATGGTTTTATTAAAGAAAAAGTATTTAGAAGTACCTATTCTATTAATCATCAGAGTTTAGCTATTATAAATGACAATAGAGAAGACATTCCGAAGCTGTTTGAGAACATGCATTTTATAGATGTAACAGAAGAATATTCGAAAACATCAAATATTAAAGTTATTCTTGACCCTAAAAAGGCTGAAAAGCGGCATTTTGCCTATTTGTCTGTATTTGATAATAAAAAGTGGGTCCCGATTTTTTGGGGTGAGATACACTCAAACAGCGTAATCTTTAATAAAATGGGGAGAGAAGTAGCCTATTTACCCATTTATTACAACAGTACGGGCAACATACCTGCAGGGAATCCTTTCTTACTTAGTGCGTCAGGGGAAATAAAGATACTAAAGCCGAATGCTAAGAAGTTACAGCAAGTGGTTTTGTATCGTAAATATCCATATTTATTTTATGGTAGTCCCAACGATAAAATGATAGGTGGTCGGTTTCAGGGAGCAAACAATCCTGACTTTGTGAATGCAGTAGATTTGTACACGTTTAATAGTATGACCAATGCTAGTTTCTGTGATCTGGAAATTGAAAACAATAGAAGGTTCAAATATCTAAGGTATATAGGAGCTGATGGTAAAAACTGTAATATTAATGAGCTAATGTTTTATGATGAAAATGGGAAAGAGATAACTGGAAGTATAATCGGTACAGAAGGGAGTTGCAATGATAATGGATCGACAAAAGAAAAAGTATTTGATAAAAATATATTGACTGGATTTGAAGCTCCTATGCCTAATGGTGGATGGGTTGGATTGAAGTCACAGAAAGCTGTAAGAGTAAGCCGAATTCGTTTTATGCCACGCACCGATGGTAATATTATAGAGCAGGGCGATAGTTATGAATTAGTATATTGGAATAATGGTTGGAAATCACTTGGAGAGCAAAGAGCATCAGCCGACTCTTTAGTATATAACAATGTCCCAAGTAATGCTTTGTATCTTTTGCATAACAGAACAAAGGGAGCTGATGAACGCATTTTTACCTATGAGAAAGGAAAACAGGTGTGGTGGTAAAAATGACCATATTTGCAATATGTATATTCTTATAATGAACATGTGCATTTTTAACAATATGGGACGATTTTATAAATAATAGGGAAAATGGGGCGAATAATTGTTCATACTCGCAATAGCCTGAATAACAACCTTCGCCCCAATTCCCACCTAACAAAGGAAAGGAGGACAAAGGTACAAGAAAAATATGAATTACCATGAAGCATATAACTTCGGACTGTTGAAATGATACATACAGTCAAAAAACAAAAAGTTAGTAGTATAAAATTGATACGAAATTTATGAAAAAGATTTTTTTTGGTACCGTGGTAGTAGTAGCTATTGCTGTAGGTACAATGATCAATGTGAATTTTAATAAAACGAGTAATATGAAGGACCTTGTAATGGCTAATGTAGAAGCATTAGCAGATCCCGAACAGGATGAAGGTGTTTCTGATTGTGATATTTTTATATATAATCGAAATGCAAAAGAAGATTATAAAGATTCTAAGTTTACTGGAAAAGCAGGTGCTGATGGTTATGTTGTATTTGCTGGTCGCAAATTTGGTCCATTTGGAGCTGGAGCGGAAGTCAGTTTCACTTATAAATCAGGCTATTGTCCATCCTCCAATGGGAATTGTTGTTTAAAATCACACGTAGGGAAGGTTAGCTTACTTTAACAAATAAAATGGATGCTATTGCACCTTTGTATAGGGGCAATAGTATCTCATTAAATAAATAAAAAGATGAGACGATTAATTATTTTGCGATTTTTAATTTTGGTGAGTATTTCATTTATCGTTCTATCGTGCAAAAAAGAGGCGCCAAATTTTGCTGCTACAATAGATGTAGACCAGTTGGAAGTGAAGAATTTGTTTTCGTATAAGCGACCTATCGACAATTGCCGCTTCGTGGCATTGGAAACAACTAATGAATGTTTAATTGGCGAAATAGATAAGGTTTGTATTGAAAATAATTTAATATTTGTAAAAGATAATAATAGTAATTTATTTGTCTTTACGATGTCTGGAAAGTTTGTTAATAAAGTAGGAAGCATAGGACAAGGTGGTGAAGAATTACTCTCTTTTGTTGACTTTTATATAAACAAGAACAAGAAGTATGTTGGCGTTTTTGATGTTTTGAAGTCTAAAATTTTGCGATTTACATTTGATGGGAAATTTATTAGTAGTCATAGTTGTACAAAAAAAATGGAAAATAGCTATAATATTGTTGCTCAATCAGGGCGTAATTTATTGATTGGCATGCGTAACAATAAGGAGAGCAAATACGCATATATAACTGTTGATGAAAATGATTACTCTTTTGAGAAAGAATATTTACCGTTTAGTATTATAGGTAATATTTCATGCACCCCTATGAGAAGTATAGCTACTTACTCGAAAAAAGGGTTTTACGCAACGACTTATTTCTCTGATTCAATTTTTAAATTTACCCAACAAAATATTCTAAATCCGATCTTGTTAGTTAAGTCAGAACAAAAAATTGCCGATGCAAAAACCTTATCTAATTTGAATGGCATGGAACTTGAGGCTGCTTCTGATGCGGGTTCAAGTTTACGCAAGAAAGGATTTTCAGTAGGAATAAGCAATATTTATGCAACCGATGATTTTCTTAATATCAATTATCCAATGCCAAATTATCAATCTTGCAATATATTCTACTGTGTAGAATCTGGAAAATCATACAAAAGTATTACGGATAGAAGTGACTTCTTTGGTCAAGGTTGGGGGCCTGCATTAACAACTACTAATAAGGAAATAGTATATGCTCTACAAGCAGATAGAATACTTGAAATACGGAAAAATCCGAAGTTATTTGCGGACAAAAAAATATTGTATTCAATTGGAAATGTTCAAGAAGACGACAATCCAGTATTAGCATTTTTCTCAAGTGGATACGTAACTGATAAATAATTTGTGATGTATTTTAGGCATTTTGAAATTAATTAATAAAATTATTTAGAGAATTTACTCGCAAAATTGCGATTGGAATAACTAGCTAAAATTATATTTATGAGAAATATTGTTATGTCATTTTGTTTGATTTTATTTACCATTGGTTGCGCTAATAAAGAGACGAATAGCTTACCATCAGTATCAATTAGTTCTCCATTTTCATTTGGAGCTATTTCCATAGCTGATACTATTAAATTTAGTGTATTAATAACTAATACAGGAAAGAAAACTTTAGCGATAGACTATATTAATATACCCTGCGGCTGTCTTGCTGATTATCACTATGATTTTATTGAAATGAAACCGGGGCATACCGATTCAATATCATTTATTTATAGACCTTACAAAGTTGGGTATGTAGAAGAGAATATATTCACATATTTTAAAGACTATAAAAACCCAATTCATTTATTAATAAAGGGTAGGGTGGTTAAATAAATATTTGGCATAATTTTATTAACTATTCACTTTTTTTCATGTTCCTCTAGCAATGTGGGTAAAGGCAGCGGACAGGAACAGCTAACTTTAGCCGGACATGGACTTAAGAAGAATTGCAATGAGTGAAGATGACAAATTTGTATATGCAATCGCTAATTGCAAGGGTGAACTTCCTTGTATGTTGTGCATTATATCTGATTTTTGCACAATTTTTCAAATGTGACGTAAATGTGACGATGATTTTTTGCTCTCTTTAGGTTAAATAACTATGTTTGAATGATTAAAATGTTTTGATATCTTTTTTAATGAAAAATACGAAAATGAAAAACTACTGATATGAGACGGAAAGATACTTGTTTGTGTTTTTGTTTACTAATGATTTTATTCATTGCTTGCTCCGGTGAAAAGAAAAAAGAAGATTCTGAAAAAGGAGTGGAAACAGTGTTACCTGATATAAAAAACGAAGTTACCGTAATCCCATTGCGCAAGCAGGCTTTTAATCACGAGTTAGTAAGTAATGGGAAGGTGGCTGCTCTGGGGTTTGCCGATCTTCGCTTCCAGACGGCTGAAGTGATTGTACATATCTGGGTGAAGAATGGCGATAAAGTGCGCAAAGGACAGAAGCTGGCGGAACTGGATAAATTTAGATTGGGCAATAAACTGTTACAGGCAAAGAATGCACTCGAAAAAGCACGCTTGGAATTGCAAGATGTACTCATTGGACAGGGTTATGCAGCGAAGGATTTTGAGAAGGTACCTGAGGCAACCATGAAGTTGGCAAAGGTAAAGAGTGGATATGATCAGAGCAAGGCTGATTATGATTTGGCATTGTACGAAGAACAACATGCTACGTTAACTGCTCCTTTTGATGGAACAGTGGCTAATCTTTTTTCTAAACCAATGAATGCAGCAAGTACTGTCAATGTGTTTTGTACACTGATGGATACCCGGAGTATGGAGGTGGACTTCTCCGTACTGGAAAGTGAGCTGCCGTTGCTGAAGAAAGGGGATAAAGTGCTAATAACTCCTTTTGCAGATGTATCTGCCGTGCATGAAGGAAGCATTGCGGAGATTAATCCATTGGTGGATGACAAAGGAATGGTAAAGGTTAGGGCAAGAGTAGATGGAAATGCCAAACTTTTCAACGGAATGAATGTGAGGGTGAGTGTACACCGTTCACTTGGTGAACAACTGATTATTCCGAAGAGCGCTGTTGTGCTTCGTTCGGGCAAACAGGTCGTATTTACACTAAAAGAAGGCAAAGCTATGTGGAATTATATACATACGGCCTTGGAGAATGCTGACAGTTATAGCATTGCAGACGGATTGAAGGAGGGAGATACGGTGATCGTAACCGGAAACATAAATCTGGCACACGAAGCACCTGTTTCTGTTGTTAAAAACCTACAGACCGGAAGCAAATGATAAAATTCTTAATACAACGTCCCATTGCGGTATTGATGGCATTTACAGCCTGCTTTATACTTGGTTTGGTAACATACTTCACCTTGCCGGTCTCTTTGTTGCCCGACATATCTATACCCGAAATTACAGTGCAGGTGGCAGTTCCCAATACATCTGCCCGTGAATTGGAGAATACTGTAGTGAAGCCTATTCGTCAACAGTTGATTCAAATAGCGCAACTGAAAGATATGACTAGTGAAACACGAGATGGTGCAGGAATTATCAGACTTAGTTTTGAGCATGGTACAAATACTGATTTAGCTTTTATTGAGGTGAATGAGAAAATTGATGCGGCAATGAACTATCTTCCGAAAGATACGGATCGTCCGAAAGTAGTAAAGGCTAGTGCTACGGATATACCGGTGTTGTATCTCAACTTAACCTTGAAGAGTGACAGTATTTATGCCAAGACGGATGAAAAGGCATTTCTCAATCTGTGTGAATTCGCTGAATCGGTAATCAAACGCCGGATAGAACAGTTACCGGAAGTATCGATGGTGGATGTTAGTGGGTTGCTGCAAAGGCAATTACAGATAGTGCCGGATATGAGCAAAATGGCAATACTTGGATTGTCTATTGAGAATATTGAAGCGGCACTGACGCAGAATAATATTGAACCGGGAAGCATGACGGTGCGTGATGGTTATTATGAGTATAACATTAAGTTTTCCACTCTTCTCCGCACAGCGCAGGATGTAGAGAATATCTATATCCGAAAAGAAGGCCGCATTATTCAGCTTAAAGAGTTCTGTAGTGTAAACATTGTCCCGGAAAAAGAGAAAGGGATATCTGTTTCCAATGGGAAGCGGGCTGTGACACTGGCCATCATCAAGCAGGCAGATGAAAACATGGATAAGATGAAAGCTTCGTTGATAAAGACTACGGATTATTTTGCACACATCTACCCGGATATTGAATTTAGCGTAAGCAGGAACCAGACGGAATTGCTAGATTATACAATCTCTAACTTGCAACAAAACCTATCTCTTGGGTTTCTGTTTATCTGCATTGTGGCTGTATTGTTTCTAGGCGATGTGAAATCTCCTTTTATTATTGGATTGAGTATGGTGGTGTCCATCGTAATCAGCTTTTTGTTATTCTATCTGTGCAATATGTCTTTGAATATTATCTCTTTGTCCGGCTTGATACTGGCACTGGGTATGATGATAGACAGTTCTATTATTGTGACGGAGAATATTTCGCAATATCGTGAGCGGGGTTATTCGTTGAGAAGGGCTTGCATAGCCGGAACTTCTGAAGTTGTTACACCTATGTTGAGTTCCTCGTTAACCACTATTGCAGTATTTGTACCGTTGATTTTTATGAGTGGCATTGCAGGGGCGATCTTTTTTGATCAGGCATTTTCGGTTACTGTAGGGTTGATGGTTTCTTATTTTACAGGAATAATGTTGTTGCCGGTGCTGTATATGTTGGTGTATGGTATGGGGATACGAAGGTTTAATTGGAAGATAAACAATCCATTGAAGGAGCATACTCTTGATACGTTTTACGATCGGGGAGTCGATTGGATTTTTGCGCATAAAACTCTCACGACAGTGTTTTGCATCGTCTCTATACCTCTTTGTGTCGTTTTGTTTTTCTTTATAGATAAGGAGAGAATGCCTAAAATAGATGAGAACGAATTGCTGGTGCGTGTGGAGTGGAACGAAAATATTCATATTGATGAAAACAGAAAGAGGGTAGATGGGCTGTTTCGTGAAATGAAAAATAAGACGGTGGAGCAAACGGCATCCATTGGGCAACAAGATTTTATTCTCAACAGAGAGCAAGAGTTATCCGCATCTGAGGCTGAATTATACTTTAAAACGGCTGAACCAAAAGAGATTGAGCCTTTACAGAAAGAAGTATATAAGGTATTAAAGCAGCAATACCCGTTAGCGGTGATCTCTTTTTCACCACCTAAAACGGTGTTTGAGAAGCTTTTTACAACGAATGAGGCGGATGTTGTGGCCGAACTCTATACTCGGAATAAAGAGAAGGCTCCGGTTGCCGGCGAATTGCGCAAATTGGAACAACGTTTTGCCGATAAAACCGGTGTGGCTCCCACAGGCATTGCTTTTGAAAATCAGTTGAATATTCGTATCAGTCAGGAGAAGTTGCTTTTGTATGGAGTATCTAATGATGAACTCTATCGAGACTTGAAGACTATCTTTAAAGAAAACAGCGCTGCTATGCTGCATTCTTATCAGCAGTATCTACCTATTAATATTGCAGGAAATGAAAAAACTGTAAATAGGGTGCTGCAAGAAACACTTATACGCACGATTCCTGATAAGGATGGAGCTATGAATTATATCCCGCTCAGAGAACTGATAACGGTTACTCCGGCTGAAGACGTCAAAAGTATTACAGCAGGTAAAAACGGAGAGTACATTCCTTTTCGGTTCTATGATGTAAAGGCTCCCGAAAATTTAATGGCGAAAGCAAAGCAAGTGGTAGGAGAATCGGATGATTGGGACATGACTTTCTCGGGTAGCTTTTTCTCGAATAAAAAAATGTTGGATGAATTGGTGGTCATTCTGTTTGTATCCATTCTACTGATGTATTTCATTCTGGCTGCTCAGTTCGAAAGTTTCGTGCAACCGTTGATCGTGTTGCTTGAAATTCCCATTGATGTAGCCTTTGCGTTGTTGCTGCTTTGGGTATGTGGGCATACGTTAAATTTAATGTCAGCCATTGGTCTGATCGTGACTTGCGGTATTATTATTAATGACTCTATTCTGAAATTGGATGCGATTAATGAATTACGGAAAGCGGGTACTCCTTTACTTGAGGCAATTCACGAAGCAGGGAGACGTAGATTGCGCCCTATCATCATGACTTCATTGACCACCATTTTTGCCATGGTGCCACTGCTCTTTTCTTATGATATGGGGTCGGAATTGCAAAAACCTCTATCTATAGCTATGATAGGAGCAATGGTGATTGGTACATTGGTGAGCTTGTTTGTCATTCCGCTGGTCTATTGGTTCATTTACAGAGATAGAAGTGCCATATTAAGAATCAAAAAATAAACTATAATGAATTTTCATATTATGATGAGGAGGAATTTTTTACGTATCGCTATTTGCTTGAACTTTGGATGTGCAGCTGTGCCTTCTCTTTTTGCTCAGACGAAAATAGTTTTAGACTTGCAACGAACGATTGAATTGGCAAATGATAGTTCACTGGAAGCTTTTCGCATCAAGAATCTTTATCTGTCAGGCTATTGGGAATATCGCACTTATAAGGCAAACCGTCTTCCTAGTTTGACTTTGAATGCTACTCCTGCTGAATATAATAAGGATATTACGCAGCGATATGACTCGGAAAATGATGTGGATGTGTACCGTAGCCAACAATCATATTATGCGTATGGTAATTTATCTGTTAAGCAGAATCTTGATTGGACGGGAGGTACTTTCTATTTGAATTCCAATCTTAGTTATATTCGCAGCTTTGGAGCCACTGATGCTACGCAATTTACCAGTGTGCCTTTAAGAATAGGCTACTCGCAGAGTTTGTTGGGTTATAATGCCTTTAAGTGGGATAAACGCATAGAACCTTTGAAATATGAGAAAGTGAAGAAACAACTTATTTATAATATGGAAGCCGTCTCCGAGCAAGCTACTACTTATTTCTTTGCTTTAGCTATGGCGGATGCCAAATATAAATTAGCTCAGGATAATGTTGTCTCTAGTGATACTCTTTATCGGATGGGTGTGCAACGCCATAAGATCGCAGCTATCTCCCAAGCGGATCTGTTAACTTTGAAACTTGATTTGGTGAATGCACGTAATACTTTGCAGAATACAATCATCTCTCGTAAACGGGCTATGTTTGCGTTGGCTTCGTTTTTGGATATGGATAAAAATACGGAGATCCAATTAGATCTTCCAGGACATCCGCGGGAGATTCTTATAATTGTAGACAAGGCGCTTAATTTGGCTAAAGAGAACAATCCTGATTTTTTGGACTGGAAGCAGAATGTCTTGGAAGCACAACAGGCTTTGGATAAAGCAAAGAAAGAATCTGGCTTTAACGCCAGTCTTGATGCTAGCATCGGTTATAATCAGGTAGCGAATAATTTTAGTGATGCATATCATAGGCCTATGCAACAAGAACTGGTATCGGTTAGTTTCAGTGTCCCATTATTGGACTGGGGGGTGAGTAAAGGCAAGCGTAATATGGCACAGAACAACTTGGAGGTGGTGAAAACGTCTTCACGTCAGAGTGAGGTAACTCTTGAAGAGGAGGTGATTATGACGGTCAATGACTTTAATATTCAGCAAAATCTCATAGCAAGTGCTGAAGAAGCTCTTGATTTGTCTATTCTAGCTTATAATGAAACTCGTCAACGCTTTGTAATTGGAAAAACGGATATCAATAGCCTTACGCTATCACTGAATAGGCAGCAGGAAGCTCAGCAAAATTATATATCAGCTTTGCAAAACTATTGGTTGAACTATTATAAGATAAGGAAGTTAACGTTGCATGACTTTGCCTCTGGTTTTTCTCTCTCTGAAAAGTTTGATTATAATTTAAACTCTCGTTGGTGATCTTTCTATTTTGGTGTTTGGATTGAGTCTTGGCACTCGAAGAGTGATATTCATGTTTTATTAAGGAAGTATTGATGATTAATAATAAAAGAACTGTTTCGTCTTTTACTCTAATTGTAACATTTATCTGTGTTGCACTGTTGGGGTTGGCACTGATACCTCTGCTGCCTGTTAAGTTGAATCCTTCACGAACATTACCGGGTTTCACGGTACAATTCGGCATGGCGGGTACATCTTCTCGTGTCGTAGAGATGGAGGCTACAGCTAAACTCGAAGCGATGCTGTCTCGTATTAAGGGCATCAAAAATATCAACTCAACTTCGGGGAATGGATGGGGACGGATTACGGTTGAACTGGATAAACATGTTGATGTAAATGCGGCGCGCTTTGAAGCCTCCACTATTGTCAGGCAAACATGGGCGCAATTGCCTCAAGGAGTTAGTTATCCGTATATTCGAATGAAGCAACCTGATGAAGATGCTTCGCGCCCATTTATGTCGTTTACTCTAAATGCTCCGTCTACTCCGATATTGATTCAGCAATATGCGGAAAACCACATAAAAACGCGCTTGGCACAGATACCGGGTGTTTATCAGATTGAATTGAATGGAGCTACTCCTATGGAGTGGAGGCTGGAGTATAATAGTGATCAACTTTCTCGTTTGGGGATAGCACTAACGGATATTCAAAAAGCGATTTCTTATTATTATCAAAAATCCTTTTTAGGAACGTATGACGCTGAAACGGCTTCGGGCAATAAGCAATGGATACGATTGGCTTTAGTGCCTGAACATGATGGATCATCCTTTGATGCGTCTCAAATTCAGGTTTCTTATTCAGAGGGTAAGCTGATACGACTTGATGAATTGGTAACGGTAGAGCGAGTAGAGGAGGTTCCACAAAGTTATTTTCGCATCAACGGATTAAATTCTATTTATCTGTCTATTACAGCAGAAGAAACAGCTAATCAATTGCAATTAAGTGGCTTAATTATGCAGAAGATGCACGAGATAGAGCGTGCTTTGCCTGCAGGATATGAGATTCATACAAGTTACGATGCTACCGAATTTATTCGTGCAGAGCTGGATAAGATTTATTTTCGTACGGGACTTACAGTTTTAATTTTATTGGCGTTCGTTCTAATGATTACTTTGAATCTGCGCTATCTGTTTCTTATTATCACCAGTTTAAGCGTAAACATTGCTATCGCTATTATTTTCTATTACCTCTTTGGGCTAGAGATGCAACTCTATTCGCTGGCTGGTATCACCGTTTCACTCAATTTGGTGATAGATAACACAATAGTGATGGCTGATCACATTTTACATCGTCGTAATCTGAAAGCTTTTATCTCTGTATTAGCGGCCACACTTACTACCATGGGAGCTTTGGTTATTATCTTCTTTTTAGATGAAAAAATACGGCTGAATCTTCAGGATTTTGCAGCGGTTGTGATCGTCAATCTGGCAGTCTCACTTTTTGTCGCACTGTTCTTTGTTCCGGCTATGATCGATAAGATTCATCTTAAGAAAAACCATTCTGGCGCCTTCTTGGCTCGACGCCTTCCTTTTTTTCGACGCAATTCTTTATTTGTGAAACGGATTACTGTGCATTTCACTCGGATCTATAGTGTACTGATACGATTTTTATGTCGCTGGAAGGTGACTGTTTGCTTAATTCTTATTCTGCTTTTCGGATTGCCGCTATTCTTACTTCCCGAAAAAATAGAAGGAGCGGGGAAGGTGACGAAAGTGTACAACAAGACGATTGGGAGCATCTTTTATAAGGAGACAGTGAAACCTATTACCGATAAATACTTGGGAGGTAGTTTAAGATTGTTTGCTCAAAAAGTATACGAAGGTAGTTACTTTACCCGGAACGAAGAAGTTGTGTTGTATGCCAATGCGAACTTGCCAAATGGCAGCACGCTCGAGCAAATGAATGCGCTGATGAAAAGAATGGAAACTTATCTGAGCGAGTTTAAAGAGATTAAGCAGTTTCAGACATCTATATACAGCGCGCAACGAGCTACCATTAGCATTTACTTTGGCAAGGAGCATCAAAATAGTGGTTTCCCGTATACGCTGAAATCAAATATTGTCAGCAAGGCTCTCGAATTGGGTGGTGGAAGTTGGGGAGTATATGGACTGCAAGATCAGGGATTTAGCAATGATGTGCGTGAAGGGGCCGGTTCTTTTAGAATAAAGATGTATGGCTATAATTATGATGAATTATATCATTGGGCAGAAAACTTGAAAGAAAGACTCTTGGAGCATCGAAGAATAAAGGAGGTGCTCATTAATTCGGAATTCTCTTGGTGGAAAGATGATTATCAGGAATTCTTTTTTGATTTGGACAAAGCGAAAATGGCGCAACAAGATGTTCAAGCCAGTACATTGTTTGATGCTATCAATCCTATATTTGGCAAAAACATAGAGTGTGGTTCTGTGGTAACAGATAATGGAGTGGAACAAATAAAGCTATCTTCTCGTCAGTCTGGTGAATATGATATTTGGGCTATGCAGAATTATCCTTACGGAGACGATACTCAGCGGTATAAGCTCTCGGAACTGGCCGATATTGGTAAGGGACAGATGCCTCAGGAAATAGCCAAAGAAAATCAACAATATAGATTATGCCTTCAATATGAATATATTGGTTCATCCGAACAAGGGAATAAGATTTTGAAGAAAGATTTGGAAGAATTTAATAAAGAACTTCCGATGGGATACAGTGCTGAGTCGGATAGTAATGACTGGTCATGGGGCAAGAAGGAAAATAAACAGTATTTTTTGTTATTGGTTGTTATAACCATTATTTTTTTCATAACCAGTATCTTGTTTAACTCTTTGAGGCAACCTTTGATTGTTCTATTTACTATACCCATTTCTTATATAGGAGTATTTCTCACCTTCTATTGGTTTAAATTAAATTTTGATCAGGGAGGTTTTGCTTCATTTATCCTTCTGTGTGGCATTACGGTAAATGCCAGTATTTATGTGCTCAATGAATACAATGGTATTCGTCGGCAGCATCCGTCTATGAAGGTTTTGCATGCATATACTAAAGCATGGAATGCTAAAGCTACTCCAATTTTTCTCACAATTCTCTCTACTATACTTGGTTTTGTACCGTTTATGGTTGGTACAGAAAAAGAAGCTTTTTGGTTTCCTCTTGCTGCAGGCACAATTGGAGGATTGGCAATGTCTGTGGTGGGTGTATTCCTGTTTTTACCTGTTTTTACTCTTGCTAAAAGAGATGTAAGATCCTCGAAATAACGAACTCTTACCTTTTTTCCGCGAGCAAATTACATACTTATGTCTCAATGAATGTAAATTTGTCAGTTGTTGTCGTTAATCGCTGTTAAGCCGTTGATATCCACTGTTAAAAGAGAACAAAAAATGGTGACAAGTAGAATAACAGAATGATTTTTGTCGTTATTTTAACGTCAGTAATGTTAAATGATAATTCAATATTAACAAATTAAAATAGCGAATAATATGAAACAGACAACTAAAATCATTCTAGGAGCAGGTGCCATTGTGCTTCTTAGTTCAGGGGTTGCGGGATTTACTTCTTATACAATGCTGAAGCCCAAGAATAAGGCATTATCTTATAATGAGATGTTTGAACAGAATCCTAATACACGCATGGCTGCTTATGATGCGATTAGTGCACAACCGGTAGACCTGACTGTTGCGGCAGAAAACTCTATTCATGCGGTAGTGCATATTAAGTCAACACAGCTCTCTAAGACTGCTAACGTGCAACAAGCGCCTGATTTCTTCGATTTTTTCTTTGGTGATGGATCCGGAGGGCAGCAACGCCAAATGCAAACACAACCCAGAGTAGGGTATGGATCGGGTGTTATTATCTCTAAAGATGGCTATATTGTGACCAATAATCATGTGATAGACGGAGCTGATGAAATTAGTGTGAAACTGAATGATAATCGTGAATTCAAGGGACGTATCATTGGTGCAGATGCTGCTAGTGATTTGGCGTTAATTAAAATAGAAGGTGATGACTTCCCAACTATGCCGGTAGGTAATTCAGATGCTTTGAAGGTGGGAGAGTGGGTGCTTGCTGTAGGTAATCCGTTCAATTTGACATCTACTGTAACAGCAGGTATTGTGAGTGCAAAAGCCCGTTCACTTGGCGTTTATAGTCAGGGTGTAGAATCTTTTATACAGACGGATGCCGCTATCAATCAAGGTAATAGTGGTGGGGCATTGGTTAACACGAAAGGCGAGTTAGTGGGTATCAATGCTGTATTATCTTCTCCTACGGGAGCTTATGCCGGATATGGATTTGCGATACCAAGCAGCATCATGACCAAAGTAGTAGCCGATTTGAAACAGTATGGAACTGTGCAACGAGCCTTGTTGGGCATAAAAGGCGGCCCTATCAGCGATGATCAGTTGAGTGCCAAAGCAACGAAGAAGGCTGAAGAGCTTGGAGTAGTTGATGGTGTGTTGGTAGCTGAAGTAATAGAAGGAGGTTCTGCTGCCGGAGCAGGTATTAAAGTTGATGACGTAATTGTCGGTATAGATGGTCGGAAAGTCAAAAATATGGCCGATTTGCAAGGAGAATTGGCGAAACATCGTCCGGGCGATAAAGTAAGCGTTAAGTTAATTCGTGAGAAAAAAGAGAAGTCTATAGAAGTTACTTTGAAGAATGAGCAAGGCACAACGAAAGTTGTTAAGACTGCCGGTATGGATATTCTTGGAGCTGCTTTTAAGGAAGTTTCAACTGATCTGAAGAAGCAATTGAATTTAGGCTATGGACTTGAGGTTACCGGTGTCTCATCCGGAAAAATGTCTGATGCCGGTATTCGTAAAGGGTTTATAATTCTCAAAGCGAATGGACAAACGATGAATACGTTGAGTGATCTTGAAGAGGCATTTAAGGCTGCTTCAAAATCTCCGGAGCAAGTGTTGTTCCTTACCGGAATGTTCCCTTCGGGTAAACGTGCTAATTATGCTGTCGATTTAAGTCAGGAATAATAGCGGCTTTATGGTAAGAAGATAGAATATTAGCTAACAATAATGAAAAAAGTACGTCGGCAGACAACATGTCGGCGTTCTTTTTGTTCTTAAGATGATTAAGAATCAAGAAAAAGTTAGGATTAATTAGTTCCTAAACGAATAATTTGTCGTAACTTTGCACACCAAAAATTCGTTTTTAGAAGAATGAGACAACTAAAGATTACAAAAAGTATCACTAACAGAGAGAGTGCTTCTCTTGACAAGTATCTGCAGGAAATCGGTCGTGAAGACTTAATTACTGTGGAAGAAGAGGTAGAACTCGCTCAACGCATTCGCAAAGGTGATCGCGTGGCATTGGAGAAACTTACACGTGCCAATCTTCGTTTCGTAGTTTCGGTGGCTAAACAGTACCAAAACCAAGGTTTGAGTTTACCCGACTTAATTAATGAGGGTAATTTAGGACTGATTAAAGCAGCCGAGAAGTTTGACGAAACACGTGGTTTTAAGTTTATCAGTTATGCTGTGTGGTGGATTCGCCAATCAATTCTTCAGGCTTTGGCCGAGCAATCGCGTATTGTTCGTCTTCCGTTGAACCAAGTAGGCTCGCTGAATAAAATCAGCAAAGCTTTCTCTAAGTTCGAACAGGAGAATGAACGTAAACCTTCACCTGAAGAATTGGCAGACGAGCTTGATATCCCTGTTGATAAGATCTCTGATACATTAAAAGTATCCGGCCGACATATATCGGTAGATGCTCCATTTGTAGAGGGAGAAGACAACAGTTTGCTGGATGTGTTGGTCAATGACGATTCGCCTATGGCAGATCGCGCTCTGGTTAACGAGTCTCTTGCTAGGGAAATTGATAGAGCTCTTTCTACGTTAACCGATAGGGAAAAGGACATCATACAGATGTTTTTCGGTATCGGACAACAAGAAATGACACTTGAAGAAATCGGCGATAAATTCGGGCTTACCCGTGAACGTGTTCGTCAGATTAAAGAAAAAGCAATCAGAAGATTAAGACAAGGTAATCGTAGTACATTGCTCAAATCTTATTTAGGATAAATAAGAATATCAGTTTCCGACAGATTAAAAAACAGTAAAAACCGATTCATCCGTAAAGGGTGGGTCGGTCTTTTTTTTGTTATTCTAGTTAATTCTGGGTGCATTTGCTTTCTCTTATGCTGTTAATGATTATCTTTGTCACGGACTTTTAAAAAGAAAATAGTATGAAATTTGCAAAAATAGCGTTTTCGCTTTTACTGGCTTTTGTCATTTGCTCGGCTTTCTCGTTTAAGAAAGAAGCCAAAGTTGTTTATGCTTTTGGTGTGTCGACTTCATTTACCGATACCACTTTTTTTTATACTGATATCCAAGTGTTGGACAGTGTGCAATTGAAAAATGGTTTTCTTCCTCAGCGGGATCTTTATAGCTATCAGTTGAAAAATTATTTGGAAGTAGATAAGGGGTTGCCAAATAGAACTTGTATGATTTACTTTTCTCAGAATAAGAAGAAATTGGATAAAGAAGTTTTGAAAGTTATTGGCAAATACAAAAAAAACAAATCAATTACTTTACAAAAAATAGAAACTTCTGAATTTCGTTTTAAGAAGCCTCACGAATAACTTTAATGTGATCCTCTATGAAGAAGAGTCTAAAACTTACTTATATTCTTTGTTGTGTTTCGTTGTTCTTACTTACAGCTTGTCATGATGATCCGGATCCTGTAGAGAAAGCATCGCGCACAGTGTTAGTGTATGTTGTTGCCGATAATAGCCTTAGTAGTTTTGCAACATCTGATATTGCTGAAATGGTTGAGGGTTATGCTACGGTTGAGGCTGATAGTAGTAATCTTTTGGTGTATGTAGATGATCTTAGCACTCCGCGCTTAATTCAGATCACAAAAGATGCGAGTGGAGCTGTCGTAGAAAAGACAATTCATGAATATGAAGAACAAAATTCTTTGGATGTTTCTGTAATGTCTGAAGTTTTTTCTCGGACTTTTAATAATTTTCCTGCTGATAGTTATGGTCTTGTATTGTGGTCGCATGCAGAAGGATGGATACAATCACCTAGTACTAGTACTCGCTGGTTTGGACAAGACCTCAGTAGTGCTTCCTATATGGATATCTCAGCATTGGAGGAGGCTTTAGATTCGGCTCCTCATTTTGATTTCATTCTATCTGATGCTTGTTTTATGCAGTCAGTAGAAGTAGCTTATGAACTGCGCACTTGCGCTGATTATTTTATTAGTTCACCTACTGAGATACCTGGTCCAGGTGCATATTATGTAGATGTAGTTCCTGCTATGTTTAAAGAGGCTGCTACTACAGCAGATTTAGCAAAAGCGGTTGCTGCCGGGTATTTTGACTATTATGATAATTTGTATACAGGGAATGTTGGTTCCGATGATAATTGGACAATGGGTGTTTCTGTCTCTGTTATAGAAAGCGATAAGTTAGAGGCTTTAGCTGCTGTTACAAAGAATATCTTGCCTCAATATATATCAGGAGGTGCTACTATTACTACTTCAGATATCTTGTGCTATGATCAACATCGTAATAGCTATTACTATGATATGGATGGCTTGATGAAATCTTTATCTCTTGAATCTACGATATATAGCAATTGGAAATCAGCTTTTGATGCTTCGGTTATCTGGGCTGAGACGACTGCTGAAAACTATTGCACAGATATTTATGGTAATGGATACATGACTTCTATGACGGGTTTTTCAGGGCTTTCTATTTATATTCCTCGTGGTACTTCTACCTCTACTTTGAATACATTCTATCACACTTATGAATGGTATACAGATGGTGGATGGAGTGATACTGGTTGGTAACAGATTAAATTCTCCTCCCATGCAAAACCGTATTTTACTCTCACATCTCTCACACAAATCGCTGAAACTGCCTGCTATAAGCTGATACAGCGTGTGATAGTAAAATATGTCTACCACGTTTTGGGGTGTTTTACCCTCACTTTAGTGTGTTTACTCTCACACTTTTGGCTCTATCTTGCTTGATTACCCCTTTTCTGCTTGTCACCACCTTATATATATATAGATGATATAAAGCACCACTTGTTCACAACGAAGAGTAGCTTAACCCCATCGCCACTTCCCGCTTGTTTGGGAGTAGTATCCTTATATATACGCTCTTTCAAGTGTAAATCCGGTAACAGGGAAAACGCATTATAAATCTTGCATGAGTAATTCCAATAAAAAATGATGATCCCATCCTGCGACCTTTCTTTTTCTATTGATAGGTTTCTTGGTGGGGTTTTGTTTTAGGATTCCTAATGCG